>Ga0209677_100730_pt1 | contig 16741 bp, 18 predicted proteins | sample AraplaCvi_mCL_r2_2_FD_184285 | JGI IMG/M metagenome (GOLD analysis project Ga0209677, IMG submission 184285) | Arabidopsis root microbial communities from North Carolina, USA - plate scrape CL_Cvi_mCL_r2 (SPAdes) (version 2) | ecosystem: Host-associated > Plants > Roots > Endosphere | place: USA... | reverse complement strand
TAGTTGGGCACCAGCGCGGGCATCAGGCCGATGTTGGTCTCGGGCACCTCGCCGCCGGCGTACGACAGCGGCACCAGGCTCAAGTCCAGCGCGCCCTTGCGCAGGGCCGAGAACTGCGCGTTGGTCTTCATCAGCGACGAGCCGGGGTACACGGCCGCCTTGAGCGCGCCGTTGCTCCGCTTTTCCACGTCGGCGGCAAAGCGGCGGCAGAGCCGGTCGCGGAAATCGCCCTCCGTGAGCGTGCCGCTGGGAAACTGGTGCGAGATCTTCAGCGTGCCCTGCTGGGCCAGGGACAGCGTCGACAGCGGGGCCAGGCCGGCAGCGGTGGCGCCCTGGACCAAGGCACGGCGGGTGATCGTCATGGAGTCTCCTTCAGGGCCGCGGCGGTGCTGGCGGCATCAGCGTGAATACAATTTCAGCAAGTTTGCATTCAAAGAGGCGAAAGCGGACTGGTGCCAACCCGTAGATCCGGCGGATGATTTCCCCAGATTGAGTGCAAGGAGCGACTGTCTAGAATAAACCCATGTCGACCGCCCGCCTGCCCGAACGCCTCCGCGAGTCCATCGAGGAGGACATCGCGACCGGCCGGCTGCTGCCCGGCACGCGGCTGGACGAGGTCGAGCTCGCCACGCGCTTCGGCGTCTCGCGCACGCCCATCCGCGAGGCGCTGCGCCTGCTTCTGGGCGAGGGCCTGATCGAGACCCGGCCCAACCGCGGCGCGGTGGTGGCACAGGTCACGCCGCAACGGCTCATCGAGATGTTCGAGGTCATGGCCGAGCTCGAGGCGATGTGCGCGCGGCTGGCGGCGCGGCGCATGTCGGACGCGGAGCTCGCCGAGATCGAGGTCGCGCACGAGGCCTGCCGCGGCTCGGCGGCCGCGCGCGACGCCGACGCCTATTTCTACGCGAACGAGCGCTTCCACTACGCGATCTACGCGGCCTCCCACAACACGTTCCTGTTCGAGCAGGCGGCCGCGTTGCAGCGCAAGCTGCGCCCGTATCGCCGGCTGCAGCTGCGCGTGCGCAACCGGCCGCAGCGGTCGTTCGACGAGCACCAGGCCATCCTCGATGCGCTGCGCGCCGGCGACGCCGAGCGGGCCGTCGACGCCATCCGGTCGCACGTGGTCGTGCAGGGCGAGCGCTTCGGCGACCTGGTGGCGAGCCTGGGGCAGATGAGCGCTCGTGCGGAGACCACCGCATCGCCGTGACGGGCTCGGTGCGCCTGCGCCGATCATCGGATTCTGGGTTGTCGATCCGGGCCCTGGCCGGCGCGCGGGGCACACTGCACCCTAGGGTTTTTACTGATCTTCTGGCCTCTTGAAACCGTCAACCCGGCGCCTAGCTGGGACGTCATCACAACCGCCATCAACCGATTCGGAGAGGACTGAATCATGGCCAATTCCCGCAACCGCACCCCCCGCCGCCGTTCGTCGAGCCCCCGCTCCGCCGGCCTTCCCTGGGTGAGCGAGCTGCAGCTCGACGCCTACCTGCAAGCGCGTGATGCGCTTCGCCGCGCCCGCAGCGCCGCCTTGCTCGCAAGCGCACCCCACCCGCACGAGCCTCCCGCCACGCCAGCTTGACCCGCTGGCATCGCACCGCTGGATTGGCTGTCCGCCAAGGGGTGTGCTCGCCCGCGAGGACGCCTCGGCCGGGGCCTGTCCAGTTCCCGACCCACCTTCAAGGAGCATCCACATGTTCGACACCATGCTTTCGCGGCCCCAAAGCCTGTTCGACCAGATCGAGAGCCTGCAGCGGCTGCTGACGCGCGCGAGCGGGCAGGAGATCACGCCCGGCAGCATCCGCTCCGTGGCATTCGGCGCATTCCCCGAGATCAACGTCGGCCGCACGCCGACGAGCGTGGAGGTCTTCGCCTTCGCGCCGGGCATCGACCCGGCGACGCTCGACGTCACCATCGAGCGCAACGTGCTCAAGCTCTCGGGCTTGCGCGAATCGCCCGTGCCCAAGGGCGACGCGAAGACGCAGCTTTACGCCAACGAGCGGCCGCAGGGGCGCTTCTCGCGCGCGGTCACGTTGCCCGACGACGTCGATCCGACGAAGGTCGAGGCCCGCTACCGCGACGGCGTGCTGCGCATCAGCATCGCGCTCAGCGCGGCCGCCCAACCGCAGCGTATCGCCGTCCAGTGATCCCCGAACGACCCGACTCGATTCAAGGAGCATCCATCATGACTGACCGTTCCGAACTCACCGCGACGACCGCGTCCGGTTCTCGCGAGCAACCCGTCTCTCCCGCGGTGGACATCTTCGAGGATGACGGCGGCATCACGCTGCTCGCCGACATGCCGGGCGTGGCCAGGGAGCGCCTGGACGTGAAGCTCGACGGCGACTCGCTGTCGGTGGAAGGCCGCGTCTCGCTCGACGGGCTCGACGACATGCGGCCGCTGTGGGCCGAGGTGAACGTGCCGCTTTTCCGTCGCACCTTCACGCTGAGCCGTGAACTGGACGGGTCGCGCATCGAGGCCAATCTCAAGGACGGCGTGCTGACCCTTCGCGTGCCCAAGCACCCCCACGCCCAGCCGCGCCGCATCCAGGTGACCGTGGGCTGAGCGCACGCGCGCGTGGCGACCCGCGATGCCGGCGGGTCGCTCGCGCGCCTTGCCACGGGCGGTACGGCCTCGCGAGGCCTACGCGGGGCGCAGCGCCTCGATCAGCGCGCTGTCGCGGGCGACATCCCGCTCGAAGGAATTGATCGTCACGTCGGAGATCTGGGTGTGCAGCAGCACGGTCCGGACGACTTCCGAATGGTCGGTGAAGGTGCGCAGGAGTTCCTGGCGAGCGGTGTCCGGAAGCACCTTCAGGATCGAGGACAGCAGCGCATTGACCGCCACCAGGCTGCCCTTGAGTTCGCAGATCTTTTCAGTCGCCTCTTGGAGATTTTTCATGGTCTTTCGCGCATAAAAAAACCGCGGACAAGCCGCGGTTCTCTGGGTTGCTGCCGGTATGGACAGCTTGGCATCAGACCGGAGTGATCTTGGAGGCCTGCAGGCCCTTTTGACCCTGGGTCACTTCGAACTGGACGCGCTGGGCTTCAGCGAGCGTCTTGAAGCCGGAGCCCTGGATTTCGCTGAAGTGCGCGAAGAGGTCCTTGCCGCCGTCATCGGGGGCGATGAAGCCGAAGCCCTTGCCTTCGTTGAACCACTTCACGGTACCAGTTTGAGTCGTCATATTCATTCCTTGAAAAATTCGCGCGGCACATGCCGACGCGGTGCAGGCGTACAAAACATCATCGATGCAAAAATCAACCGAGGAGTCGCCAGCACGCTGGAACAGAACAGATGAAGCTCAAAAGACGAAAATTGGTCCTACGAATTCATACTAACACGGGACCCTCGATAACGGTACTCGACAACGCGCGTTCCTGAAAATGAGGTTGGCCGACCAAAGCAGCGACCGCATCGGGGCGCCGCCTGGCGATCACGAACCGTCGCGTGCCGTCAACCGCGATGCGCATACCTGGCCAGCGACTCGGGCCGCATCTCGATCGAATAGCCGGGCCGCGACGGCGGCATGTACGCCGCATGGCGGATCTCGCACGGATCCAGGAAATGCTCGTGGAGGTGGTCGACGTACTCGATGACGCGGCCTTCCTTGGTCCCCGACACGCACAGGTAGTCGATCATCGACAGGTGCTGGACGTACTCGCAAAGGCCCACGCCGCCGGCGTGCGGGCAGACCTTGAGCTTGTACTTGGCGGCCATCAGCAGCACCGCCAGCACTTCGTTCAGGCCGCCGATGCGGCAGGCGTCGATCTGCACGACGTCGACGGCCCCGCGCATGATCAGTTGCTTGAACATGATGCGGTTCTGGCACATCTCGCCGGTGGCCACCTGCATCGATCCCTGGACGGCCTCGCGGATGCGCCGGTGCCCTTCGATGTCGTCGGGGCTGGTCGGCTCCTCGATGAACCAGGGCCGGGCAAAGGCGAGTTCCTTCAGCCAGCCGATGGCCTGGTCGACCTCCCAGACCTGGTTGGCGTCGATCATCAGCTGGCGCCCGGGGCCCAGCACCTCGCGCGCGATGCGCACGCGCCGGATGTCGTCCTGCAGGTCGCGCCCGACCTTGAGCTTGATGTGCGTGAAGCCGGCGTCGACGGCCTGCTGGGCAAGGTGGCGCAGCTTGTCGTCGCCGTATCCCAGCCAGCCGGCCGACGTGGTGTAGCAGGGGTAGCCGTTGGCCTGCAGCTCGGCGACGCGCTCGCCCTTGCCGGCCGCGGACCCGCGAAGCAGCGCCAGCGCCTCCGCGGGCGTGATGCAGTCGGTAATGTAGCGAAAGTCGACCAACCGGACGATCTGTTCGGGCGTCATGTCGGACACCAGCTGCCAGACCGGCTTGCCCGCCGCCTTGGCCCAGAGATCCCAGGCCGCGTTGACGACCGCGCCCGTGGCCAGATGCATGGCCCCCTTGTCCGGGCCGATCCATCGCAGCTGGCTGTCGGACGTCACATGGCGCCAGAACCGGCCCATGTCCTGCGCGATCCATTCCAGCTCCAGGCCGACGACCAGGTGAGCCATGGCGCGGATGGCAGCGCAGCAGATCTCGTTGCCGCGGCCGATCGTGAAGGTCAGGCCGTGGCCCTCGAGCTCCGGGTCATCGGTCTCGAGCACGACGTAGGCCGCCGAGTAATCCGGATCCGGATTCATCGCGTCCGAGCCGTCCAGCTGGCTCGAGGTCGGGAAGCGCACGTCGAGGACGCGCAGGGAACGAATCGTGGTCATGGTCGAGGTCCAGCGTGAGGAGGCGTCAGGCCTGCACCGTGCGCTGCCGTTGCTCGCCCAGCCCGGTGATGCCCAATCGGATGGTCTGTCCGGCCCTCAGGTACACGGGCGGCTTCTGGCCCAGGCCCACGCCGGGCGGGGTGCCGGTCGAGATCACGTCGCCCGGCTGCAGGCTCATGAACTGGCTCAGGTGGCTGACGAGGGCGGCCACGCCGAAGACCATCGTGCGCGTGTTCCCGTCCTGGTACCGGTGCCCGTCGACTTCCAGCCACAGGTCGAGGTCCTGCGGGTCGGCGACCTCGTCGGCGGTCACGAGCCAGGGGCCCAGCGGGCCGAACGTGTCGCAGCCCTTGCCCTTGTCCCACTGGCCGCCGCCCCGTTCGAGCTGGATCTCGCGTTCGCTCACGTCGTTGACCACGCAGTAGCCGGCGACGTGGCTCATGGCCTCGGAGGGTGCGATGTAGCGACCGCCCTTGCCGATGACCACGCCCAGTTCCACTTCCCAGTCGGTGCGCGTGCTGCTCCGCGGGATCTGGACATCGTCGTCGGGGCCGACGATGGCGCTCGTCCACTTGGCGAACACCACCGGTTCGGCGGGGATCGCCATGTTCGATTCGCGGGCGTGGTCGGCATAGTTCAGGCCGATGCAGATGAACTTGCCGACCCGGCCGACGCAGGGGCCCAGGCGGACATCGCGCTGCGCCTGGCCCGGGACGATCGGCAAGGCGTCGATGTCCAATCTGGCCAGCCCGGCGAGTCCCGCGGGCGTAAGCGTCTCGCCCGCGATGTCGGCGACGACGCCGGACAGGTCGCGGATGCGGCCCTGGTCGTCCAGGAGACCCGGCTTCTCGTGGCCCGCCGGGCCATAGCGCAATAGCTTCAACTCAATTCCTTTCCAGTCGATGATGGGTCGTGTGCGTGGTGCAGGCCGCGGCAGGCCCCGCGGCCGCGCGTGTCTTCAGATCGTGACCCCGCCGTCGACCAGCACCGCCTGTCCGGTCACGAAGCGCGATTCGTCGCTCAGCAGGTAGACCACCTGCGGCGAGATGTCGTCCGGCGAGGCGAGTCGCCCCATGGGTTGGCGCGCGATGAAGTCCTTCTCGGCCTGCACCGGATCGGCGGATGCGGCGATGCGCTCCCGCAGCGAAGGGGTGTCCACGGTGCCGGGGCACAGCGCGTTGCAGCGCAGGCCGATCCTGGCGTAGTCGGCGGCGATGGCCTTGGTCATCCCGATGACCGCGGCCTTGGTCGCGCCGTAGGCAAAGCGCATGGGAAAGCCCTTGATCGACGACGCCATCGAGGCCATGTTGACGATCGACGCCGTGGTGCCTTGCCGCGCCATCTTGTCCAGCATCCCCGGCAGGAACGCGCGGGTCATGAGGTAGCCGCCGCGCACGTTCAGCTCGAAGCTGAAATCCCACGCCTGCTCGTCGCAGTCCAGCACCGTCCCGCTGTGGACGTAGCCCGCGCAGTTGAACAGGCCGTCCAGGGCGGGGAGCGCCTCGGCGAGCCGCGCGATGGCCGCCGCGTCGCGCACGTCGAGCACGCGGGTCTCGAGCGAGCCGATGGACGCGGAATCGGACGCCAGCCGTTCGAGCAGGTCGGCGCGGATGTCGGTGGCGATGACCTGGGCGCCTTCGCGCGCGCAGGCGAGCGCGCTGGCCCGGCCGATGCCCTGGCCGGCGGCGGTGATGAGGATCGTCTTTCCTTGCAGTCGCATTGCTTGCTCCATGTCAGCCCGCGAGGCTGTCCAACTCCTGCCGATTCGGCAACCCGTCGCTGTCGCCGGGGAACTGCACCATGCGGGCGCCGATCGCGTTGCCGCGACGCGCGGCGGCCTGCAGGCCCAGGCCTTCCAGCAGCCCGCTGATGACGCCCACCGCGAAGCCGTCGCCGGCGCCCACCGTGTCGACCACCTGCCGCACGGGGACGCCCGGCACGCGCACGCGCAGTCCGTCGCGATCCGCGCAGAACGCCCCGTCCGCGCCCAGCTTGACCACGACCGCGTGGGCGCCCCGGTCGAGGTAGAACGCGGCAACGTCTTCGGCGCTGTCGCGTCCCGTCAGCAGCCGACCTTCGGACAGGCCGGGCAGCACGACGTCGGAGCGGGCCGCGAGCGCATTGATCGTGGCCACCATGTCGTCCTGCGACGGCCAGAGGCGCGGCCGCAGGTTGGGATCGAACGAGACCCGACGACCTTGTGCGCGTGCCTGGGCCGCCATCGCGAACGCCAGGTCGCGGCAGCCCGACGACAACGCCGGGAGGATGCCGGTCAGGTGCACATGGCGGGCGGCGGCGGCCGACGGATCGGGGAGGTCGGCCGCACCCATCGCGCTGGCGGCGGAGCCGCGGCGGTAGTAGTCGATGGCGGGGTCGGCGCCCTCGCTGGCCAGCGACTTCAGCATGAAGCCCGTCGAGCGCCCCGGGTCGCTGGTGACGAGCGCACGCGACAGGGCCTCGCGTTGCATCTGGGCGAGCAGGTAGCGTCCGAAGACGTCGTCGCCGACGCGGCTCAGGTAGCCCACGCGCAAGCCCAGCCGTGACAAGCCGATGGCCACGTTGAGCTCGGCGCCCGCGCTGAATCGACGGTAGCGGTCGACCTGCTCGAGCGCGCCCGAGCTCTCGGCGGCGAGCAGGACCAGCGCCTCGCCCGCGGTGAGGACGTCCAGCTCGATCACATCACCGCTCCGAGTTGCCACGGGACGAACTCGTTGTTGCCCAGGTCGTTCTGCTCGCTGAGCGTGCGCCGTCCCGATGCCGTGGCCAGCATGAGCTCGAACAGTCGCGCGCCGGCCTCGGCGACGCTCGCCTGGCCGTCGACGATCTCGCCGGCGTTGAAGTCCATGTCCATGCGCATGCGGGCATACATCGCGCTGTTGGTCGCGACCTTGATCGATGGCGTCGGCTTGCAGCCGTAGGTCGATCCGCGGCCCGTGGTGAAGCAGATGAGGTTGGCGCCACCGGCCACCTGGCCGGTCGCCGACACGGGGTCGTAGCCGGGCGTGTCCATGAAGACGAGTCCGTGCGCGCTCACCGGCTCGGCGTACTCGACGACGTCCATCAGCCCGCTGTTGCCGCCCTTGGCGACCGCGCCGAGCGACTTCTCGAGGATGGTCGTGATGCCGCCCGCCTTGTTGCCCGGCGACGGGTTGTTGTTCATGTCGCCGCCGTTGTCGCGGGCGTAGTCCTCCCACCAGCGCAGCCGCTGCATCAGCCGCTCGGCGATCTCGGGCCGGGCGGCGCGTGCGGTGAGCAGGTGCTCGGCGCCGTAGATCTCGGGCGTCTCGGACAGGATCGCGGTGCCGCCATGGCCCACCAGCAGGTCGACGGCGGCGCCTAGCGCCGGGTTGGCGCTGATGCCGGAGTAGCCGTCCGACCCGCCACATTGCAGCCCCACGACGAGCCGGCTCGCCGGCACCGGCTCGCGTCGCGCCGTGGCCGCGAGGGCCAGCAGGTCGCGCACGACGGCACAGCCCGCGGCGATCGCCTCGCGCGTGCCCCCGGCGTCCTGGATCGTCAGCGTGCGCACGCGCGCGCCCGACGCCATCAGGGGCTCCACGAGCTCGCCGACCTGGTTCACCTCGCAACCCAGGCCGATGACGAGCACCGCGGCGAAGTTCGGATGCGACGCGTAGCCGCGCAGCGTGCGCCGCAGCAGCGCGAGGCCGTCGCCGCTGCCGCTCATGCCGCAGCCGCCGCCGTGCGTGATGGCCACGACGCCGTCCACGCCGGGCCACTCGGCCAGGGCGTCGCCGTCGAAGGCCTTCTCGATCGCCTTGCACACGGTGGCCGAGCAGTTGACGCTCGAGATGACCCCGACGTAGTTGCGCGTGCCGACGCCGCCGTCGGGTCGCACGAAGCCCTCGAACGTCGCCGGCTCGGACACCGGCGTGGTCGGCACGTAGGCGCGTCCGACGCCATGCGCGGGATGCGAATCGGCCATGGCGAGGTTGTGCACGTGCACGTGCTGGCCCGCGGCGATCGCGGTCGTCGCGACGCCGATGACCTGGCCGTACTTGCGCACCGGCGCGCCGGCGTCGATGGCGCGCAGCGCGATCTTGTGGCCGGCCGGCACGTCGTCGACGGCGTGCAGGGCGCCGTCCGGGCCCGCCACCGCCGTGCCGGCTGCGATGGCGCCGCGCGCGACGGCGACGTCGTCCGCCGGATGCAGGCGCAGCACGGACGCGCCGGGCGTCTCAGTCGACATGGAACACCTCTTCCATCGCCGCCCAGTGCTCGCCGGGCGCCCGGCTTTCCAGCGGGCGCTGGCAGGGGTCCGTGAAGCTCCACCAGCGCTGGGTTTCGGGGTCTGCGGCGATCGCCGCCATGTCGGCCGCCAGATCGGTGCCGTGGTATTCCCAGGACGCGAACAGCAGGTTCTCCGGCTCGCGCAGGTAGATCGTGTAGTTGCGGATGCCCGACGCCGCGATGCGCGCCAGCACGCCGGGCCAGACCGCGGCGTGCAGCCGCTTGTATTCGGCGACGCGTTCGGGTGCGACGCCGATCACCATGCCCATTCGCTTCATCGCGAGGACTCCTTCGCATCGGTTCCGGCGGCCGGCGCGAGGGCGCCGCGCAGCCAGGGTTGGGGCAGCGCGGGCGCGCATCGCTGCGCGGCCGCGACGACGGGCGCCAGGCGGCGCTCCTTCTTCTGCTCGTGGTTGGCGGCGATGTCCGCGAGCCGGTGGGCCAGCCACGGATTGAGAAGACGCTCGCGTAGGGTGGCGAGGTAGGCCCGCGCCGCCTGGCCTTCGCCCAGCGCGTCGAAGACCGGCAGCACCTCGTCGGACCAGACCCGCTCGAGCACGGCACGCGTGGCCTCGTCGCGCATCGCCTCGAGCACCGTGCGGCCGGGCGGCTGCCCGTCGCGGAGCCAGAGTTCGGCGAGCGTGGTGTGGCCGAGGTTGAGCAGCCACAGCTTGAGTCGTTCGAAGGCGCCCAGGTCGTCCGTGAGCACGATGTCCGCGTGCCGGCACGGCAACACCAGGCCGGGCTGGCGTTCGATGGCCCACAGCGCGTACGGTTCGGCGATGGCGCCGACCGGATCGAGGGCCTCGGGCACGATGCGGTCGACCAGCGAGTTCGCCCACACCGGGCGCTCGCGCAGCCACGCGAGGAAGGCGTCTTGCGGCCGCCATTGCGCGGCCAGTTCGACGACGATGTCGCGCAGGCGGTCGCCATTGCGCGCGACGAGTTCGCACGGCAGCAAGGTCAGGGCGGCGTCGGGCCGGGCCTGCCAGCGATCGTGCAGCGCGACCAGCAGTTTGGCGGGGAACGCGCGCGGCGCGGCGGCATCGGGCGCGAGCGCCTCGGCGCCATCGTCGGCGTCGAGGCGCCAGCCGGCGTCGCCCGTGTTGGAGACGACGACCTGCAGCGCATCGCCGGTGAATTCGCGCCGCACCGCCGGCCAGTCGGTGGCGGTGCGCAGGGCGGCGCGCACCGAACGGCAGTGCCGCCGTTCGTCGACTTCGCGCCCGTTCGCGAGCCCGCGGATGCGGACCTCGTGGCCGTGCCCGCTCGCGAGCGCGGCCACGCGCGCGGCGCTGCGCGGGTCGTCGGTGGTCTGGACGACCGTGATGCCGCCCAGGGCGTCGCCGTGCGCCATCGCCTCGGACACGAGGAGGTCGACATGCGCCTGCAGGAAGCGGCTCGTGCCGAATTGCAGGATGGGTTGCCCCGTGGACATGGTCAGCACTCGACGATCGCCTTGATGACGTGCTGGTCGGCCTGCAGGAGGCTCGCGAAATCGCGCGGCACGTCGGCCAGTTGCAGGCGATGCGTCGCCAGTGCGGCCACGGGCACCTGGCCGGCGCGCATCGCGGCCAGCACCGTCTCGAAGTCGGCCGTCGTCGCGTTGCGACTGCTCAGCAGCGTCGCTTCGCGCTTGTGGAACTCCGGGTCGGCAAAGGAGATGTTGCCTTGCACGATGGACACCAGCACGTAGCGGCCCCCGTGCGCGATGAAGCCGAAGCCGCGCTCCATCGCGCGCGGGTTGCCCGTGGCGTCGAAGACCACGTCGAAGTGCTCGCCGTCGGTCAGGCGCGCGAGTTGCTGCGCGTCGTCGGGCCCGACCTCGACGGCGGCCTCGATGCCCAGGTGCGCCCGGGCGACCTCGAGCCGGTCGCGGCGCGTGTCGAGCGCGACCACGCGCGCGCCGCGCAGGGCGGCGAACAGCATCACGGCCAGGCCGATCGGCCCCGCGCCGGCCACGAGCACGCGCTGGCCCGCGGCGACGCTGCCGCGTTCCACGGCGTGCGCGCCGATCGCGAGGAACTCGAGCATCGCCGCCTGGTCGAGCGTGATGCCCTCGGCCTTGTGCACGAAGCCCGCGGGAACGGCGAGGAACTCGGTCATCGCGCCGTCGCGATGCACGCCCAGCACCTGGATCGCGGTGCAGCAGTTGGTTTTGCCCTGGCGGCAGGCGATGCACTGGCCGCATGACAGGTAGGGCATCACGTAGACCGCGTCGCCGGGCGCCAGCGCGCTGCCCGGATCGGCCTCCTCGACGGTCCCGGACAGCTCGTGGCCCATCACGCGCGGGTAGGCGAGATAGGGCTGGTTGCCCGTGAAGATGTGCAGGTCGGTGCCGCAGACGCCGACGCGGCGCACGCGCAGCAGCACCTCGCCGGGCTGGCGCACGGGGCGCGGACGCTGCTCGGCGACGAGCTTGCCGGGGGTTTCGCAGAGAACGGTCAGCATGGGAGTCGGCTCAGAGTCGGTAGAGGGTGGCGGCATTGGCGCCGAGGACGGCGGCACTTTCCGCGGCGGTGGCGGGCGGCTGCACGGCCGCGAGCAAGGCCGTCGTCGTGGCGAGCCAGCCGGCGTAGTCGCCGGCCAGCTGCAGCACGGGCCAGTCGCTGCCCCACAGCAGGCGTGACGGCCCGAAGGACGTCCACAGCGCCTGCACGTATGGCAGCAGGGGGTCGACGCCGGTGCGCTCGCCCGCTTCGGTGAGCAGGCCCGAGACCTTGCACCGCACCTGCGGCAGCGCGGCCAGGCGGGCCAGGTCGTCGCGCCACGGCTGCATCACGCCGCGGGCGATGAGCGGCTTGGCGGCGTGGTCGATGACGATGGCCAGCCGCGGATGGCGCGCGGCGAATGTCTCGAGGGCGCGCAGGTGTCGCGGCAGCACCAGCGCGTCGAACACGAGGCCGTGGCGCACCATCGCCTCGGCGGCGGGGCCCGTGGCCGGATCGGCGATCCAGTCGTCGTCGTCCAGGTCCTGCAGCATCGGCCGCAAGCCTTTCAGGAGCGGGTCGCGCGCGAGGTCGGCGATCGTGTCGGTCGCGTCCGCGGCCTTCATGTCGACCCAGCCGACGACGCCGCGGACGAAGCTCGTGGTGCGCGCTTGCGCGAGCAGGCGGCGGGTCTCCGCGACGCTGGGCAGCGACTGCACCAGGACGGTCGCGTCGACGCCGCTGGCCTGCAGCAGCGGGGCGAGGTCCTGCGGCCCGAAGTCGCGATGGATGGCGGCCAGCGTCGGCGGCGGCCACGCGCCAGCGCGCTCCGCGAGTCGCCAGAAGTGCTGGTGCGCGTCGACCCTCATGACGCGGCGCCCCCGACGCGCGGGCACGGCGCGGCGCCGTCCAGCAGGCCGCGCTCCTGCAGCGCCTTCCACAATTCGCCCGGAATGGACTGCTCGAACCAGGCGACGTTCTGCCGCACCTGCGCGGGCGAGCGCATGCCCGAGAGCACCGAGGCCACGGCAGGGTGCCCCAGCGGGAACTGCAACGCCGCGGCTTCGAGCGGCACGTCGAACTGCGCGCAGGTCTCGCGCAGCGTCGCGGCGCGTCGCACGAGGTCCGGCGGCGCGTCGGCGTAGTCGAACTTGGCCTGGCCCGCCAGCAGCCCCGAGTTGAACGCGCCGCCGACGACGATCGCGTGACCGCGCCGCGCGCACTCGTCGAGGAACGGCAGGCTGCGCTGCTCCAGCAAGGTGTAGCGGCCGGCCAGCAGGCTGCAGTCGAGGTCGCACTCCTGCATGGCGTCGCGCATCACCTCCCACTCGTTGACCCCCAGGCCGATGGCCGCGACCCGGCCTTCGCGCCGCAGGGTCTCCAGGGCCCGGAACCCGCCGCCGCGCGTCAGGGCCTCCCAGTGCGCCTCGTGCGCGGCGCCGTGGGTGGCGCGCCCGATGTCGTGCACCAGCAGCAGGTCCACCCGGTCCAGGCCCAGCCGCTGCAGGCTGTCCTCGACCGAGCGCAGGATGGCCTCGCCGCGATAGTCGTACACCGGCCGGAACGGCAGCGGCCGCGCCCAGCCGTCGCTGCCCGCGCGCACCGACGCATCGGGACGCATCAGTCGGCCGACCTTGGTGCCGACGACGAACTCGTCGCGCGGTCGTTCGCGCAGGAACGCGCCGGCGCGGTGCTCGCCGAGCGTGTAGCCGTAGTACGGCGCGGTGTCGACGTAGCGCACGCCGGCGTCCCAGGCGGCGGCGAGCGTGTCGGCCGCCTCCTGCGCCGGCACGGGCGCGTACATGCCCGCGAGGGCGGCGCCGCCCAGGCCCAGCGCCGTCAGGCGCAGGCGCCCGTCGGCGACCGTGCGGGGATCTCCGGCTTTCATGGCGTCAGTACAGGACGTTCTTGGCCTCGGGCGTGTCGATGTTGGTCTTGGTGACCATCACGACGCCCGTGTCGCGGAACTTGGGAACCGACTTCTTGTTCAGGACGTCGACCGCGGTCTTCACGCCGAGCGCGCCCATCTGGTAGGCGCTCTGCACGGCGATCGCCGAGATCGTGCCGTCCTTGACGAAGCCCTGCAGGTCGGCGTTGCCGTCGAAGCCGATGGCGACCACCTTGCCGGCCTTGCCCGCCTGCACCAGCGCGCGCCCCATGCCGATTGCGGTGGGTTCGTTGGCGCCGAAGATGCCCTTCAGGTCCGGGTTGGCGGCGAGCACGTCGGTCGTCTGGTTGAGCGCGGTGCCCATCTGCGAGTTCGAGTAGAACGGCCCGACGATCTGCAGCTTGGAATGGGTCTCGATGTACTTGCGGAACCCGCCCACGCGGCCGATCTCCGAGCCCGAGCCGGCGGTGTACGACATGATCGCGACCTTGCCCGTGGTGCCGATCTTGTCGATCAGCGCCTGGGCGCACAGCTCGCCGGCCTTGTTGTTGTCGGTCGCCAGGAACGACTGGTAGTAGGCCTTGCCGCCGTCGGCCGCGGCCGAGTCGATCAGGATGACGGGGATGTGCGCTTCCCAGGCCTTCTTGATCGCCGGGATCAGCGCCTCCGGGTCCGACGGGGCCAGCACGATGGCCGCGACCTTGCGGTTGACCGCGTTCTCGACGAGCGCGACCTGGCCGGCGAGGTCCGTGTCGGACGCCGCGCCCTGGAAGCTGCTCGTGTACCCCTTGAGCTCGGACGCGGACTGCGTCGCCCCCTTGCGCACGTTCTGCCAGAAGTCCGAATTGGCGGTCTTGACGATGACGGCGATCTCCTTGTTGGCCGCGGTGGCCGCGGCCCCCGCGAACAGGAGCGTGGAGGCGATGATGGCGTTCAGGAGTCTTTTCATGGCATGTCCTTCTTTGAGGGGAGAACCTTGTCTCGAGGGTCCGCGGGAGGAAACGCTCCCGCCGCGCTTCATCGTCGATTGCGCAACTGGTCGATCCAGACGGTGACCAGGATGACCAGGCCGATGATGATCTGCTGGACGAAGGCCGAGACCCCCGTCATGTTCAAGCCGTTGCGCAGGATGCCGATCACGAACGCGCCGATGACCGTGCCCGAGACCGTGCCGATGCCGCCCGTCAGCGAGGTGCCGCCGATCACGGCCGCGGCGATCGCGTCGAGCTCGTACATCACGCCCTCGCTGGGCTGGGCCGTCACCAGGCGCGACATCAGCACGCAGCCGGCCAGGCCCGCCAGCGTGCCGGACAGGACGTAGGCGAACAGCGTGACGCGGCGCACGTCGATCCCCGACAGCCGCGCCGCCTCGCTGTTGGAGCCGACCGCGTACAGGTGGCGTCCGAGCCGGCTGCGGGCCAGCATCAGGCCCGCGGCGAGCGCCAGCGCGATCATCAGCAGTACGGGGTACGGTATGCCCGGGAAGACGACGTCGGGAAATCCGTCGGCGCCGATGCGCACGATGCGCCACAGCGAGCCGTTGCCCAGTTCGGCGAACGATTCGCCCAGGCCGCCGATCGCCTTGGCATCGGTGATCTGCAGCGCGACGCCGCGCGCCACCAGCATCATGGCCAGCGTGGCGATGAACGGCGGCAGGCGCAGCAGCGTGACGCACAGGCCGTTGACGAGCCCGCAGCCGGCGCCGGTGAGCAACCCCAGCAGCATCGCCAGCGGCACGTTGACGCCCGCGCGCACCGCCAGCGCGGCGACCACGCCCGAGAGGGCGAGGATCGAGCCCACCGACAGGTCGATGCCGCCGGTGATGATCACGCAGGTCGCGCCGATGCCCAGGTAGGCGATCGAGGTGACCTGCAGGGCGACCGTCATGCCGTTGCCCAGGCTGAAGAACGCCGGGCTCGCGAGCGAGAAGACCGTCACGAGGACGAACAACCCGGCCAGGGCCGCGAACTTCTGGATGAGATCTTTCTGGCGTTCGTTCATGAGGCGATCGACTCTGGTTCCGGCACGGCGGCCGATGGCGCGCTGACCGACGCGAAGTGCATGATTTCTTCCTGCGAGGTGGCCCGGGTCTCGAGCACCCGGGTGATGCGGCCGCCGTGGAAGACGGCGACGCGGTCCGTCATGCCGAGGATCTCCGGCAGCTCGGAGCTGATCATCACGACCCCGATGCCCGCGCAGGCGAGCTGGTCCAGCAGCTCGTAGATCGCCACCTTGGCCCCGACATCGATCCCGCGCGTGGGCTCGTCGAAGAACAGCACGCGCGATTCGCGGAACAGCCACTTGGCGATCACGACCTTCTGCTGGTTGCCGCCCGACAGCAGCCGCACGACCTGCTCGGGCGACGGCGTGCGGATGCCCAGTTGCTCGATGTAGCGGCGCGCCGCGGCCAGTTCCTCGCCCTTGCGGATGAGGCCGCGGCGGTCGGTGACCGCGCCGGTGTTGGCCAGCGTGATGTTCTGGGCGACCGACATCTTGACCGCCAGCCCGTGCGCCTTGCGGTCTTCGGACAGGTAGGCGATGCCTTCGCGGATGGCGTCGATCGGCGAGCGCACGGCCAGGGGTCGGCCCGCCAGTTCGACGCGGCCGCCGTCGACCGGATCGGCCCCGAAGATCGCGCGTGCGACCTCGGTCCGGCCCGCGCCCACCAGGCCGGCAAAGCCGAGGATCTCGCCGCGCCGCAGGTCGAAGTCGAGCGGACCGAACGCGCCGGCGCGGCGCAGGCCGCGCACCTTCAGCACCGTCTCCGAGGTAGGGCAGCGGTGGCGCGGCGGGAACTTCTCGTCGAGCGTGCGGCCGACCATGAGCGCCACGATCTCGGCGACCGAGGTCTCGGCGAACGGCTTGGTCGTGATGTGGCGGCCGTCGCGCATCACGGTGACGCGGTCGACCAGGCCTTCGAGTTCGTCGAGCCGGTGCGAGATGTAGACGATGCCCGAGCCCGCGCGCTTGAGCTCGTGGATGACGCGAAACAGCTGCGTGGTCTCCGCATCGGTGAGCGACGACGTGGGCTCGTCCATGATGAGCAGCCGCGCCCGCATCGACAGCGCCTTGGCGATCTCCACCATCTGCTGCTGGGCCACCGACAAGCCCGCGACGAGCGCGTCCGGCGATACGGAGACGCCCAGCTGGTCGAGGCAGGCCTGGGCATCGGTGCGCAGCTTGCGCCGGTCCACCAGCCAGCCGCGCATCGGCTCGCGCCCGAGGTAGATGTTCTCGGCGACGCTCAGGTGCGGCACCAGGTTGAGCTCCTGGTGGATCATCGCGATCCCGCGCTCCTGCGCTTCGCGCGGCGACGCGAAGCGCAGCGGCTCGCCGTCCAGGCTCAAGGTGCCTTCGTCGGGCGCATGGGCGCCGCTCATGACCTTCATCAGCGTCGACTTGCCCGCGCCGTTCTCGCCGCAGACCGCATGCACCTCGCCGCGC
>Ga0209677_100729_pt1 | contig 16743 bp, 12 predicted proteins | sample AraplaCvi_mCL_r2_2_FD_184285 | JGI IMG/M metagenome (GOLD analysis project Ga0209677, IMG submission 184285) | Arabidopsis root microbial communities from North Carolina, USA - plate scrape CL_Cvi_mCL_r2 (SPAdes) (version 2) | ecosystem: Host-associated > Plants > Roots > Endosphere | place: USA... | reverse complement strand
GATCCCGCGTACGGTTCGTGCGGCGACGCTGTCCACCCGGGGCAGTGACAGCGGAGGCGCGAAAAGCGTCTCCCCGCGCCACCAGAGGAGCGCGGTGGTCGCGCCGTCCGAGACGCGTCCGCCGTCGAGGATCACGGCCTCCTGCGCCCCGTGCCGCTGCACCTGCTGCCGGAGTGCGGTGAGCCGGTCGATGTCCGGACCTTTCAGATGCGGCACGCGACGCGGATCGGTCTCGGCCGTCGCAACGACGAGCGTGCTCGTCAGCGGAGGCGCGGTCCGGAGGCGGAACCGCAGCCGCAGTGCGTCCCGTGCACGCACCAGTTCGAACCGCGGAAACCAGGCTCCCTCCGACGGAAGGGATGCGGTCCCCGCCTCCCAGAACGCGTCCAGCTCGCGGCGGTCGGGGAAGCCCTGCTCGCGTGCGGTCTCCAGGAACCGCCCCCGATGGAGGCCGAGCGCGAGCACACGTCCGTCCCGCACGAGGAACGAATCCGCCGCCAACAGCTCCGTCTCGACGAGCTCGCAGTCATCGCGGACGCGTAACTCGCCACCGGCCCAGTCGGCGAGGGTGCTGACCGGTTCGGTGCTGCGCGCGTCCATTCGCCTAGGCTAGCCCGGTGGTCCTCCCGCTCCGCGTGCAGCCCCTCGACACCTGGGTCGACCCGGCGGACGCGTTCGTCACGCTGTTCGGCGCTTCCGACGTGGATGCCGCATGGCTGGACAGCGGACCGGAGGCGGTGGACGGCCGGTCCTTCATCGGAACGGGGACCATCTCCGCAACGTCGTCCGTCGCCGACGGAACGGTGACCATCGGGGGAGTGACCTCGCCCGGAAACATTCTGGATGCGTTGCGCGACGATCTGACGGCGCGGCACCATGCCGAACCGTCCGGCCATCCCGTCGGATGGTGGGGCCGCTTCGGCTACGAGGCCGGCGCCGCGGCGGCCGGAGCGCCGGTCGCCGCGTCTCCTCGGAACTACCCGCCCGTCGATGCCGCATTCCTCCTCGTGGACCGCCTCCTCGCCTTCGATCACGCCGCCCGCTCCGTGGCCGTCGTGGCCCCCGACGACGCTGCCGGCCGCGCGTGGGCGGACGAGATCGTCCGCACCCTCGGCAGCCCCGCCACCCGCGACTCGGCGCGCCTCTACGAGTCAGCCCACCCCGTCCGCGAAGCGACAGCCCGCTGGCGTCACGACGACACCGCCTACCTCGCCGCCATCGACGCCTGCCGGGCCGCCATCCGCGCCGGCGACGCGTACCAGCTCTGTCTCACCAACCAGGCCACCGCTCACACCGTTGCCGAACCGCTCGCCGTGCACCTGCGCCTGCGCCGGGCGAGTCCGGCACCGTACGGCGGGTTCCTCCGCATCGCGGGGGAGTCGCTGGTGAGCTCGTCGCCCGAGGAGTTCCTCCGGACGGACGCGGAGGGACGGGTTCGCACGCGGCCGATCAAGGGCACGCGGCCGCGTGGCACGACGGTCGCCGCCGATCTCGAGCTCCGCGCCGAACTCGAGGCCAGCGAGAAGGAGCGCGCGGAGAACGTCATGATCGTCGATCTCATGCGCAACGACCTGGGGCGGGTCTGCGAGGTGGGATCCGTCGAGGTGACCCACCTGCTCGCGGTCGAGAGCTACGCGCAGGTGCACCAGCTGGTGTCCACCGTCGAAGGACGGCTCCGGGCGGGACTCACGACGATGGATGCGGTGGCCGCGTGCTTCCCGGCCGGGTCGATGACCGGAGCGCCGAAGCTGAGCGCCATGCGCATCCTGCATCGGCTCGAGAACGGCCCCCGGGGCGCGTTCGCCGGATGCTTCGGGTACCTCGCGCTCGACGGCACGGCCGACCTCGCGATGGTGATCCGCAGCATCCATTTCGCCGACGGTGTCGCCACGATCGGCGCGGGCGGCGGGATCACCGCGCTCTCCGTTCCTTCGGAAGAGCTGGAGGAGGTGCGGGTGAAGGCCCGGGCCCTGTTCGCTGCGGCCGGCCTCAGCGGCGAGACGGCCGGACCCGTCGGCGGGACGGCCGGCCCCACTGGCTGAGCGGCTCCGGCGAACTACGGCGGGAACGGACGGGACCGTGCCGAGGTTTAGTACGCTGGGAGTCCGGGCGTCTCGTCGCCCGACACTCTTCCGCGCCGCCGAAATCCCAGCCGCGGCGCGAGGCAACCGAGATTGAGAGTCACGTGGCACACGAGCACGACGCAGCCGGCAGCACGACAGCGAGCATCCCCCAGCCGACCAGCACCCGAGCAACCGTAGAGCAGGCGCCGGGCGAGCAGTACGACTTCGGCGCCATCCAGGACAAGTGGCTTCCGATCTGGGATGAGCTGCGCCCCTTCGCGACCGATGACCCGGCGGACAAGCGGCCGCGCAAGTACATCCTCGACATGTTCCCGTACCCGTCCGGCGACCTGCACATGGGCCACGCCGAGGCGTATGCGCTGGGCGACGTCGTCGCGCGCTACTGGCGGCAGCAGGGCTTCAACGTGCTGCATCCGATCGGATGGGACGCTTTCGGCCTGCCCGCCGAGAACGCTGCGATCAAGCGAGGCCTCGACCCGCGCGGCTGGACGTACGACAACATCGCGCAGCAGAAGGCCAGCATGCGCCGCTACGCGCCCAGCTTCGACTGGGACCGCGTCCTGCAGACCTGCGACCCGGCGTACTACCGCTGGAACCAGTGGCTGTTCCTGAAGCTGTACGAGAAGGGCCTGGCGTACCGCAAGGCGAGCCAGGTCAACTGGTGCCCGTTCGACCAGACCGTGCTGGCGAACGAGCAGGTCGTGAACGGACGCTGCGAGCGTTGCGACAACCTGGTCACCAAGAAGAAGCTGACGCAGTGGTACTTCCGCATCACCGACTACGCCGACCGTCTGCTGGACGACCTGAACCAGCTGGAGGGCGCCTGGCCCTCGAAGGTCATCTCGATGCAGCGCAACTGGATCGGGCGTTCCACCGGCGCGGATGTGACCTTCCGCATCGAGGACCGGGATGAGCCGGTCACCGTCTACACGACCCGTCCGGACACGCTGTACGGCGTGACGTTCATGGTGGTCGCCCCCGACTCCGACCTGGCCGCCGAGCTCATCGAGGGCGCGCGTCCCGAGGTCCGCAAGCGCTTCGACGACTATCTGGATGTGGTGCGCGGCACCACCGAGATGGACCGGCTCAACACCGAGCGCGAGAAGACGGGCGTCTTCCTGGAGCGGCACGCGGTGAACCCGCTGACGGGGGAGCGCATCCCGATCTGGGCCGCCGACTACGTGCTGAGCGACTACGGCCACGGCGCGATCATGGCCGTGCCGGCACACGACCAGCGCGACCTGGACTTCGCGCGCGCCTTCGACCTGCCGGTCCGGATCGTCGTGGACACCACGCAACCCGTGACGGGCGCGATCCCGGTGATCCACACGGACCCGGAGACCGGCGAGCCGATCCTGCCCGAGGAGGCGGCGCTCGAGAGCCCGGCCGAGACCGGCGTGGCACTGACGGGCGAGGGCCGCCTGATCAACTCGGGGCCGTTCGACGGTCTGAGCAAGTCGAACGCCATTCGTCGCGTGACGGAGGCGCTGCAGGCATCGAAGCTGGGGGCGCCGGCGAAGAACTTCCGCCTGCGCGACTGGCTGATCTCGCGCCAGCGGTACTGGGGCACGCCCATCCCGATCATCCACTGCGAGCAGTGCGGCGAGGTCCCGGTCCCGGAGTCGGAGCTGCCCGTGGAGCTGCCGCCCGCGGAAGGCCTGGACCTGCAGCCGAAGGGCACCAGCCCGCTGGGTGCGGCGACCGACTGGGTCAATGTGTCCTGCCCGACCTGCGGTGGCCCGGCGAAGCGCGACACGGACACCATGGACACCTTCGTGGACAGCTCCTGGTACTTCCTGCGCTTCCTCTCGCCGCAGGACGACACGCAGGCGTTCGACCCGCGCGAGGCCGAGAAGTGGGCCCCGGTCGACCAGTACGTGGGCGGTGTGTCGCACGCCATCCTCCACCTGCTGTATGCGCGCTTCGTGACCAAGGTGCTGTTCGATCTGGGGTACATCAGCTTCACGGAGCCGTTCACGGCGCTGCTGAACCAGGGCCTGGTGCTGATGGACGGGTCGGCGATGTCCAAGTCGCGCGGCAACCTGGTGAAGCTGTCCGAGCAGCTGGACGAGCACGGCGTGGATGCAGTGCGCCTGACGATGGCGTTCGCGGGACCGCCCGAGGACGACATCGACTGGGCGGACGTGTCGCCGTCGGGCAGCGCGAAGTTCCTGGCACGCGCGTGGCGCATCGCGGACGACGTGACGAGCGCTCCGGACATCGTGTGGAAGACCGGCGACCCGGCCCTGCGTCGGGTCACGCACCGCTTCCTGGCGGATGCGCCGGGTCTCGTGGAGTCGTTCAAGTTCAATGTCGTGGTCGCCCGCATGATGGAGTTGGTCAACGCGACCCGCAAGGCGATCGACAGCGGCGTGGGTCCCGCGGATGCTGCCGTGCGCGAGGCCGCCGAGGTGGTCACGATGGCGCTGAACCTGTTCGCGCCGTACACCGCCGAGGACATGTGGAGCAAGCTCGGCTACGAGCCGTCGGTGGCGCTGGCGCAGTGGCGGAAGCCCGACCCGACCCTGCTGATCGAGGAGTCCGTCACGGCAGTGGTGCAGGTCGACGGCAAGGTCCGCGACCGGCTCGACGTGTCGCCGAAGATCTCGTCCGACGAACTGGAAGGGATCGCCCGCGGATTGGATGCGGTGCGCCGGTCGGTCGGCGACCGCGAGATCGTGAACGTGATCGTCCGCGCCCCGCGCCTGGTGAACATCGCGACGAGACCGCGCGGCTGAGGCCATGCGAGAGCGCCGGGTAGTCGTCCACAGCCCGGCGCTCTCGCTGCTTCTCCACTGATTCGTTCGTTTCCGGCCGTCGGATCGCCGTGATTCCTACCGTGGAGGGATGCGACACCACGCCGACCTCCCCGCCGTAGACCCGCCAGACGCGGCTCCTGACGGACGCGCATCCCGGCGTCTGCGCGTGGGTGTCGGTGCGGCGGTGGTGCTGCTCATCGTCGCCGCCGTGGTGGCCGTTCTCGTTTCGGCTACCGCGCAGCGTGGCACGTCGGTCGGGGTTCCGACGGGCTTCGGCGGTTCGTTCTCGCCGTCCGCGCCTCCGTCGGGCGTGCCTGTGCCGAGCGGCTCGCCCCGGGGAAGCATCCTCGTGCACGTCACAGGCGCCGTTCGCACGCCCGGTCTCGTCTCGCTCGGCCCGGGGGCGCGGGTCGTGGATGCGGTGGCCGCGGCGGGCGGCATGGCGGACGATGCGGACCCCGCGGCGATCAACCTCGCGCGACCGGTGGCCGATGGAGAGCAGTTGATGGTCCGCCGGGTGGGGGAGTCGCCCGAGGGCGGCGCCGGGGTCACGGGCGCGGAAGGCTCCGGCGCGGCGCCGGTCGCTGGACCCGTGAATCTCAACACGGCGAGCGCAGCCGAGCTGGAGACACTGCCGCGCATCGGCCCCGCGCTTGCGCAACGCATCCTCGACTGGCGGCAGACCAACGGCCGGTTCGCGCAGGCGTCGGACCTGTTGAAGGTCTCGGGTATCGGTCAGAAGCTGTTCGACGGCCTCAAGGATCGGCTGGTGGTCTGATGCCGGACCTCCGGCTCGCGCTCCCTGCGGTGGCAATGTGGATCGCGTGCGCCGTGCTGATCGGCGCGCCGCAGTTGGCATCCATCGTCGCGATTCTCACGGCGGTGGCCGCGGCGGGTACCCTCGCCGGCCTCGGCATCGTGTCCATCGCGATGCGGCGTCGGCGGCTCGCTGCCTTCCTGCCGCTGATCGCAACGCTGCTGGCAGCCATCGCCCTCGGATCGGCGATCGTGGCGGCGCAGGCTCCCGGCCGCCTCTCCGCCGGCCTGGACGCCGCGGCCGACCACTCCGAGCAGGCGCAGGTGCTCGTTCGCGTGGAGAGGGCGCCGCAGCGGAGGGGCACCGGCTTCGGAGGAGAAGCGCAATGGGCGCTCCGCGGCCGCACGGTCGGAGACACGGCTTCGATCCCGGTGTCCCTCCAATTCGGCGGGAGCGAGCAGGAGGCGCGCGGCGACGCCCTGGGCGCCGTCCTCCGGGTCAGCGGTGCTGTGCAGCGGAACGAGCCAGGAGAGGCGACGAGCTACACGATTCGTGCCAGCGGCCGGCACGCCGTCGCACACGTCGAACAGCCACCGCCGTGGCTGTCGTGGGCGGCAGCGATGCGAAGCGACTTCGCGGCAGCTGCGGCCACCACCGCCGGCGATGGCGGAGCGCTCCTGCCCGGTCTCGCCATCGGCGACGAGACGGCTGTCTCTGCGGAGTTGGACGCGGCGATGAAGGCCTCATCGCTCAGTCATCTCACAGCGGTGTCTGGCGCGAACTGCGCCCTGGTGATCGCTCTGGTCTTCGCTCTGGCGCGCCTCATCGGGTTCGGCCGTCGCGCACGGGTCGTCGCCGCCGCGCTTGCCCTGCTGGGCTTCGTGGCGCTCGTCGGACCGGGCGCGAGCGTCATCCGGGCCGCCGCGATGGCGGCGGTGCTCCTCATCGGACTGGCGCGCGGGCGTCCGGCCGACGGCGTGCCGGCCCTCTCCCTCGCACTGATCGTGCTCGTGATCCACGATCCGTGGCTCGCCCGGGACTACGGTTTCGCTCTCTCCGCCCTGGCGACCGCAGGCCTGCTCGTGCTGGCCGGTCCGCTCGGCAGGATGTTCGCCCGCTGGATGCCACGCTCGCTCGCGCTGGCCGTGGCCGTTCCCACTGCGGCTCAACTGGCGTGCCAGCCGGTCCTCATCCTGCTGACGCCGACCATCCCTCTCCTCGGGATACCGGCGAACCTGCTGGCGGAGCCCGCCGCACCCCTGGCGACGATCCTCGGGTGCCTGGCCTGCGCCGTGCTTCCGTGGGCGCCGGGCCTCGGCGATGCGATCGTCCGGCTCGCGTGGATTCCGTCGGCCTGGATCGCACAGGTGGCCTCCTTCGCCAGCAGCTTCCCTGGTGTGGCACTTCCCTGGGCACCGGGATTGCTCGGCGTCCTGTTGAGCGCCGGCATCCTCGTAGCCGTGGCCGTGCTCGTCCTGGCCAGGGGCGCACCGCGCGCGGTGTCGGCGACGGCGATCGTGGCGCTGTGCGCAGGTGCCGTCGTCTATGTCGGCGCCCTGGGCGGAGGTGTCGCTGGCCGCGCCCTCGCGATCCCTGCGGATTGGCAGATTGCGGCCTGCGATGTCGGTCAGGGTGACGGACTCCTGCTGCGCGACGGGGATGCGGTCGGCATGATCGATGTCGGGCGGAAGCCCGGGCCGGCGGCCGCCTGCCTCGATCGCCTCGGCATCACCCGGCTGGACTTCCTGCTCCTCACCCACTTCGATGCGGACCACGTCGGGGGAGTGGCCGGTGTCGCGTCCAGGGCGCAGCGCGCCATCGTCCAACGCCCGGTGCGCGATGCCGACGAGCGCACGCTTGGCATCCTTCGTTCGGCCGGCGTTCCGATCGAGCAGGGCCACGCGGGACTCTCCGGTCGTCTCGGGGAGCTGACTTGGCGACTCCTCTGGCCGCCGGGGCCCGGTGAGACACCCGCAGGAATGGACACCGGCAACGCGGGCAGCCTCACGGTCGAGGCCGAGGGGAGGGGCATCCGCGCGATCTTCCTCGGCGACCTCGGAGAGGAGGCGCAGGACGCACTGCTCGCCACCGGCGCGGTCCGTCCGGTCGATCTGGTGAAAGTCGCCCATCACGGCTCGGCGGACCAGAGTCCGGCGTTCTATCGAGCGCTCGGCGCGCGCCTCGGGCTGATCTCCGTCGGCGTGAACAACGGCTACGGCCATCCGACCCGGCGTGCACTCCAGATCCTCAGGGACGGCGGCACCGCGATGGCCCGCACCGACGAGCAGGGGCTGCTGCTCGTGTCGCCGGGGTCGCCGGGCATGAGTGTCTGGAGCGAACGGCAGGCCGCGGACACTGCCGGTGGTCGCCTCTATCCTGGATACGAACGAGGAGGAACGTGGCGACCAGAGGCAGCAGCAGAAGCGGTGCGTCCAAGACCCGCGCCGCCGCAAGCGCGATCCCGCAGGTTCCGTGGAACCAGGTGCGCGCGGCACCCGTGGTTCTCGTCACCGGAGCGGAAGCGTTCCTCGCCGAGCGGGCGATCCGGACGCTGCGGGACACGCTCAAGGCTGCTGATCCCAGCCTCGAGATCAGCGACCTGCACGCGGGCGACTACGCACCCGGAGAACTGCTCACCCTCGCGAGCCCCTCCCTGTTCGACGAGCCGCGGCTCATCCGCGTGGAGGCCGTCGAGAAGTGCAACGACGCGTTCCTCGCCGACATGCTCCGCTACCTTGAAGAACCGGCCGACGGCACCGTCGTCACCCTCCGGCACGGCGGCGGTGTGCGCGGCAAGAAGCTGCTCGACGCGATCCGGGCCGGTTCTGGCGGCGGGATCGAGGTGGTGTGCGCCGAACTGAAGAAGGACGCGGAGAAGTACGACTTCGCACAGGCGGAGTTCGCCGCGGCCGGGCGCAAGGTCACACCGGGCGCGCTCCGCGCGATCACGTCGGCGTTCTCCGACGATCTGGCCGAGCTCGCGGCGGCATGCCAGCAGCTGCTGTCCGACTCGGCCGAGCAGATCACCGAGGCGACCGTCGACAAGTACTACAGCGGGCGGGTCGAGACGAACGCGTTCCAGGTGGCCGACGCTGCCATCGCGGGGCGCCACGGAGAGGCGCTCGTCACGATGCGTCACGCTCTCGCATCCGGGGCCGATCCGGTGCCGATGGTGGCCGCATTCGCGAGCAAACTCCGCACCATGGCCAAGATCTCCGGCTCTCGTGGCGGCTCCGGCCAGCTGGCCCAGCAGTTCGGCCTTGCCCCCTGGCAGGTCGACCGCGCACGCCGCGACCTTCAGGGCTGGACCGAGGACGGCCTCGGCCGCTGCATCGAACTGCTCGCCGAGACCGACGCCAATGTCAAGGGCGGCGGCCGAGACCCCGTCTTCGCACTGGAGCGCATGATCCGGATCATCAGCGCCCGCGGCCGCGACTGAGGGCTGGTCTGGCAGCGCCGCAACTGCGACTGAGCGCGCCCGCGGCCGCGACTGAGGGCACCTGCGGCCGCGGCCGCGGCTGAGCACAGGTCCGTCCGCGCCCGCACATGCAGCGAGCCCCCGCTCGGACCGATGGTCCGAAACGGGGGCTCGCTAGCGGCGCGGGACAGGGCCCGCGGACGGTCGCTGCTTAGAGCGCGGCGACCTGCTTGGCGATGGCCGACTTGCGGTTCGCCGCCTGGTTCTTGTGGATGACGCCCTTGCTGGCCGCCTTGTCGATCTTCTTGGCGGCGAGACGCAGCGCCGCGGTCGCCTTCTCCTTGTCGCCGGCGACGACGGCCTCACGGGTCGCGCGGATGGCGGTCTTGAGCTGGCTCTTGACGGCCTTGTTGCGCTCCTGCGCCTTCTTGTTGGTGCCGTTGCGCTTGATCTGCGACTTGATGTTTGCCACGAGTGGTCACTTTCGTTGTGGATGAGTTAGGGATGTGCCGCTCAGCGGAGAGGGCGCCTTGCGGCGTTTCGTGCGGACACATCCACACGCAAGCCAACAAACAACATTACCAGCGACGACCCGGTCCCGGCAAAACGATGCATATTTCCGGGGTGCGGCTGCTACACGCGTGCCGGCGCGTACGAGCCGACGAGCAGTTCTTCGAGCAGAGCGGGACCGTTCGGCTCCCAGCCGAGGTCGATGCGGGGCTTGATGCCGCGCGACTGCTGGTCGAGCAGCAGCGCATCGGCGAGCAGTGCGCCGAGACGGGACCGCGTCTCCTCCACCGACTCGGGCAGCACGCCGCTGGCCACATCGGCGGCCTGCGCGGCGACCTCGCCCAGCTCGCGCACGGTCGGGTTCTGCCCGCCGGCGCCGATGTACGTCTCCCCGGCCGGGCTGTGCTCCAGCGCGAGCACGTACAGCGCCGCGAGATCGTCGACGTGCACGGTCGCCCAGCGCTGCGAGCCGTCGCCGATCAACCGCAGGGCCGGGATCGCACCATCGGCGCGAGGCGCTTCCACGATCAGGTTCGGCAGTCCCTTGCCGTGCCCGTAGACGATGGACGGAACGACCACGATGCCGCGGACGTCGCTGGCGCCGAGGACCGCGCGCTCACCGCTGGTACGCCAGGCGGTGATGGCCGGCGGATGGGCCGGCGCGTCCTCGGTGATGTCGTCGTTGGAGCCGTACGTCCAGATGCCGCCGGTGTGGACGAACGGCTTGCCCGAGCCCGCGAGGCCCGCCAGCACAGCGGGGACGAGCACGGCATCCACCTCCCGGGAGGACGCCAGGTGGATGACGCCGTCCGCCTCCTGTGCGGCGCGCTGGACGAACGCTGCGTCGCCGGCGTCTCCCACCAGCGGGGTGGCGCCCGCGGCCTGGACGGCGTCCGCCTTTTCCTGGTCGCGGACGAGAGCGGTGACGGTGTGGCCCTCGTCGAGGAGCCGGGGCAGGACGGAGGTTCCGATGAAGCCGGTCGCGCCGGTGAGGAGAACGTTCATGTCGTCCACAACGCGACGACGCCGCGGACATTCCCCAGATCTCCCGCTCCGGAAGGCGGGCTTCCTGTCCCGCGTAGGCTCGATCCATGACCAGCACTAGCATCGCCATCGTCAACGGTTATGTCGTCCCCGTGGCCCAGGAGCCCATCGAGAACGGCGTCGTCCTCATCCAGGACGGTGTCATCCGAGCGGTCGGCGCGGCGAGCGATGTCACAGTGCCGGACGGCGTGACCGTGGTGGATGCGGCGGACCGCTGGGTGCTCCCCGGCTTCATCGAGGCGCACGGCCACGTCGGTATCCACGAGGAGGCGAACGGGCCCGCCGGCGACGACACCAACGAGATGACGACGCCGAACACGGCAGCGGTCCGGGCGATCGACGCGATCAACATCGACGACGAAGGATTCCGGGACGCGCTCTCCGGAGGCGTCACGTCGGTCGTCGTCAAGCCGGGGTCGGGCAACCCCATCGGCGGGCAGACGGTGGCCATCAAGACCTGGGGCGGCCGGACCATCGACGAGCAGGTGATCCACGAGGCGGTGAGCGTCAAGTCGGCGCTCGGCGAGAATCCGAAGCGGGTGTACGGAGCCAAGAACGTCACGCCGAGCACCCGGCTGGGTGTGGCGATGGTCATCCGCGAGGCATTCGTGGCCGCGCAGAACTACCGGGCGAAGCGCGATGACGCCCTCCTGGAGGGCAAGCCGTTCGATCGCGACCTGGCGCTGGAGACGCTCGTGCGCGTGCTGGACGGCGAGCTGGCGTGGGATCAGCACACGCACCGCCACGACGACATCGCCACGGCTCTGCGGTTGGCTGACGAGTTCGGCTACCGTCTCGTGGTCAACCACGGGACGGAGGCGCACAAGATCGCCGATGTTCTGGCCGAGCGCGACATCCCCGTCATCTTCGGCCCCATGTTCACCTCGCGCTCGAAGGTCGAGCTGCGCGACCGAGCCATCGCGAACCTCGCGACGCTGGCGAAGGCGGGCGTCCGCGTCGCCATCACGACGGACCACCCGGTCGTGCCGATCAACTTCCTCGTGTACCAGGCCGCCCTCGCCGTGAAAGACGGACTGCCGCGCGAGACGGCGCTGGAAGCGCTGACCGTCAACCCGGCCGCATTCCTCCGCCTCGACGACCGTGTCGGCTCGTTGACCCCCGGCCTCGACGGCGACGTGGTGATCTGGTCGGGCGATCCGCTGGACGTCACCTCCCGGGCCGAGCGCGTCTACATCGGGGGCGCCGAGGTCTTCCGCTGGGAGGACGGCCAGGGCCGCGTCGTGGAGCGCGCCGAGCGGTTCGCCTGAGCGGGCGACGCCCAGCCGCTGGGGTTCATGGGAGAATGGCCGGACGATGTCACCACGAGCTCTCCAGGCCCTCGAGCCCGCCGCGACCGACCCGGCCTCCCTCCGCAATTTCTGCATCATCGCCCACATCGACCACGGCAAGTCGACCCTGGCCGACCGCATGCTGCAGATCACCGGTGTGGTATCCGACCGGGACATGCGTGCCCAGTACCTGGACCGGATGGACATCGAGCGCGAGCGCGGAATCACGATCAAGAGCCAGGCCGTCCGCATGCCCTGGGAGGTCGACGGCCAGCCGTTCGCCCTCAACATGATCGACACCCCCGGCCACGTCGACTTCACCTACGAGGTCTCGCGGTCCCTCGCGGCCTGCGAGGGCGCCATCCTGCTGGTGGATGCAGCACAGGGCATCGAGGCGCAGACCCTCGCCAACCTCTACCTGGCCCTCGAGAACGACCTCACCGTCATCCCGGTCCTGAACAAGATCGACCTGCCCGCCGCAGACCCCGAGAAGTACTCGCAGGAGCTCGCCAGCCTCATCGGCGGCCGCCCTGAGGACGTGCTGCGCGTGTCCGGCAAGACGGGGATGGGCGTCGAAGCGCTCCTCGACCGGGTCGTCGCCGAGATCCCGGCGCCGGTCGGCGTCGCCGACGCGCCGGCCCGCGCGATGATCTTCGACTCCGTCTACGACAGCTACCGAGGCGTGGTCACCTACGTGCGCATGGTCGACGGAAGCCTGAAACCGCGCGAGCGCATCCAGATGATGTCCACCAGGGCCACCCACGAGATCCTCGAGATCGGTGTCTCCTCGCCCGAGCCGACTCCCTCCCAGGGGTTGAGCGTCGGCGAGGTCGGCTACCTGATCACCGGGGTGAAGGACGTCCGCCAGTCCAAAGTCGGCGACACGATCACGACGGCGTCGAAGCCCGCGACCCAGGCGCTGCCCGGTTACACGGAACCGAAGCCGATGGTCTTCTCGGGCCTGTACCCGATCGACGGCAGCGACTACCCCGAATTGCGGGAGGCCCTCGACAAGCTCAAGCTGTCCGACGCCGCACTGGTCTACGAGCCGGAGACCTCCGTGGCGCTCGGATTCGGATTCCGCTGCGGCTTCCTCGGCCTCCTGCACCTCGAGATCATCACCGAGCGCCTGTCCCGCGAGTTCGGCCTCGACCTGATCACCACGGCGCCGAGTGTGATCTACGAGGTCACGACCGAGGACAAGAAGACCGTCACGGTGACCAACCCGAGCGAGTTCCCGGGCGGCAAGATCGAGAAGGTCGAGGAGCCGGTGGTCAAGGCCGCCATCCTCGCGCCCAAGGACTACGTCGGCGTCATCATGGAACTGTGCCAGAGCCGCCGAGGTTCGCTGCTCGGCATGGACTACCTCGGTGAGGACCGCGTCGAGATCCGCTACACCATGCCCCTCGGGGAGATCGTGTTCGACTTCTTCGACCAGCTCAAGTCCAAGACCGCGGGCTACGCCTCCCTCGACTACGAGCCGTTCGGCGAGCAGGCCGCAGACCTCGTGAAGGTGGACATCCTGCTGCAGGGCGAGACGGTGGATGCGTTCAGCGCGATCGTGCATCGCGACAAGGCCTACGCCTACGGCACCATGATGGCGTCGCGTCTGCGGGAGCTCATCCCGCGCCAGCAGTTCGAGGTCCCCATTCAGGCGGCGATCGGCGCGCGCATCATCGCCCGCGAGAACATCCGTGCGATGCGCAAGGACGTCCTCGCCAAGTGCTACGGCGGCGACATCACCCGAAAGCGCAAGCTGCTCGAGAAGCAGAAGGAGGGCAAGAAGCGCATGAAGATGGTCGGCCGCGTCGAGGTCCCCCAGGAGGCGTTCATCGCTGCCCTCTCCGGCGACACGGAGAAGAAAGAGAAGAAGTAGGCGAAGGAGGCGACTAACCGCGTCGGTACGCGTTCACCACGACACCCGACGCCAGCCGTCGCGAGTCGCGGAGCGTGAGCCGCGACCGGGGGAAGCCGTTCCCGAACAGCTTCTTGCCGGTCCCCAGCACCAGCGGATAGACGCAGAGCCGGTACTCGTCGATGAGGTCGTGCTCCGCGAGGGTGCGCACCAGCTCGGTGCTGCCCCAGATCCGGATCTCGCCGCTCACCTCGGTGCGCACGCGCGAGACCGCGCCGGCGACGTCCGGCCCGAGCAGGTACGAGTTCTTCCAGGCCAGCTCGCCGAGCGTGCGGGACGCGACGTACTTCGGTATGCGGTTGTACCGCTGCGTCAGCTCTCCCTCGAGCCCTGGTGCCGCCTCGTCCCAGACACCCCAGGAGCCGGCGAAGATGTCGTAGGTCTTGCGGCCGAGCAGCAGCGCCTGCGTCCGGCGCTCCCACTCCCGGATCAACTCGCCGCCCTCCCCGGTGTCGTGCTGGGCGTCGTAGTCCATCGCCCAGCCGCCGAGCTCGAAGCCGCCCTCGCGGTCCTCGTCCGGACCCCCGCCGCCCTGCACGACGCCGTCGAGGGTGATGAACGCCTGCACCACGATCGTGCCCATTCCGGTCCTTCCTTCCCTACGAGTAGACCACCGGGAGCGACCGGACGGGAGACCCGTTTCGCTAACCCTCCCGAGATGACGGAAGATGAATACATGCGCCGCGCGACGTTCACCGACCAACCCGTCACGTACGGGGCGGTCGGCGGCACCCAGGCGGCCGACCTGCTCTACTACCCGCCCAAGGGATACAAGCCGCTCGAGCGCAGCATCCGGCTCGGCAGCGGCGACGAGCGCTTCGAGACGGCGGCGACCGCCCTGATGGCGTGGGGAGTGCAGAAGGGCAGCGGCATCCAGGTCACGAACGTGAACGAGGGCACCGGGGTCCAGTACGAGGGCATCGAGTTCGGCGCGGACGGCACGCCCGTCCGCATGCGCGAGAACCGGCCCGAGGAGGACGTGTTCTCGGACGACGGCACGCCCTTCGTTCGCAACGGGATGACGGCGGTGCTGAAGGTCCCGTTCGGTCCGTTCCGCGTCTCCGCGCCGATCCGGGTCGTGTACGTCATCGACGAACCGCGCCGGCGGGGGTTCGCCTACGGGACGCTGAAAGGGCATCCCGAGAGCGGCGAGGAGCTGTTCCTGGTCGAGCAGCACGACGACGGGACGGTGTGGTTCGTCGTGCGCGCGCTGTCCCGGCCCTCGAATGCGTTCTACCGGCTCGGCTCGCCGGTGCTGGGGATGATGCAGCGCCGGTACACCGCGAAGTATCTGCGCGCGCTGCATCCCGCGAGTTCCGCCTGATGCCCAGCATCCTCCCGCTCGGCGATCCGGCGCCCTCCGACGGCCTGCTGCCCGCGACCGCCGCCGACGGAGCGTCGGCGCGCGACTTCGGTGTGTACCTGCACGTGCCGTTCTGCCGCGTGCGCTGCGGGTACTGCGACTTCAACACCTACACCGCGACGGAGCTGCGCGGCGTCTCGCAGTCGGACTACGCCGGTCACGCCGTCCGCGAGGTGGAGTTCGCCTCCGGCGTCCTCCGCGACAGCGGCATCCCCGGGCGGCCGGTGTCGACGGTGTTCTTCGGCGGCGGCACGCCGACGCTGCTCCCGCCCGGCGACCTCGCGGCGATGCTCGTCGCGGTCCGGGACGCGTGGGGGCTCGCCGACGGCGCCGAGGTGACGACCGAGGCGAACCCCGACTCGGTCGACGCCGACGATCTCCGCCGCCTCGCAGATGCGGGATTCACCCGCGTGTCGTTCGGGATGCAGTCCGCTGTCCCGCACGTGCTGGCCACGCTGGAGCGCACCCACGATCCGGCGCGCATCCCCCTCGTCGTCGGCTGGGCGCGCGACGCCGGCCTGCAGGTGAGCCTCGACCTCATCTACGGCACGCCGGGGGAGTCGCTCGACGACTGGTCCCGGAGCCTCGACACGGCGCTCGCCTGCGAGCCCGACCACCTGTCGGCCTACGCGCTCATCGTCGAGCCCGGAACCAAGCTCGCCCGCCAGATACGCTCCGGGGAGGTCGCGGAGCCGGACGACGACCTCGAGGCGGACATGTACGAGGTGGCGGATGCGCGGCTCGCCGAGGCCGGCTACGGCTGGTACGAGGTGAGCAACTGGGCGAGGGATGCGGCACACCGCTCCCGCCACAACCTCGCCTACTGGCTGGGCCACGACTGGTGGGGGATCGGCCCGGGTGCGCACAGCCACGTCGGCGGCGTCCGCTGGTGGAATGTGAAGCATCCCGCCGCCTACGCCCAGCGCGTGCTCGCGGGGGAGTCGCCCGCCGCCGGCCGCGAGACGCTCGACGCCGAGACCCGCCGGGTGGAGCGGGTGCTGCTGCTCAGCCGCATCCGCGACGGGCTACGCACGGACGAGCTGGTCGACGCCGGCCGGCGCGAGGTCCCCGCCCTGATCGCCGACGGCCTCATCGACGGAAGAGCCGCCCTCAGCGGGTCGATCGTGCTGACCCTGCGGGGGCGGCTCCTCGCCGACGCCGTGGTGCGGCGCCTGCTGGCGGACGAGGCGGCCTGAGCCGCCCGCCCGACTAGCTCACGAACCGGATCGCGATCGGGTACGTGTAGTACTCGCCCTGGTTCGCCCTCACGGCGGCGATGATACTGAAGACGATGTCGATCACCCACGCCGCGAGGATGATGATGAATCCGACGAAGACGAGCGACAGGATGACCCCCACCACATAGGCGATGAAGATGGTGATCTGGAAGTTGAGCGCTGTCGCACTGTGCGCGCGCACGAAGGGCCCCCGGTCCTTCAGCACGAGGTAGCCGATCAGCGCCGGGATCCAGCTGAACAGGATGCCGCCCGCATGGATCAGCGTCGCCCAGAGCTTCTCGTCGGCCGGGCTCAGCTGGGGCTGGCCGCCGCCGTACGGCTGCTGCGGCGGCGGAGGCGGGGGTGTCGCGGACATGCGGGGGTTCT
>Ga0209677_100727_pt1 | contig 16758 bp, 17 predicted proteins | sample AraplaCvi_mCL_r2_2_FD_184285 | JGI IMG/M metagenome (GOLD analysis project Ga0209677, IMG submission 184285) | Arabidopsis root microbial communities from North Carolina, USA - plate scrape CL_Cvi_mCL_r2 (SPAdes) (version 2) | ecosystem: Host-associated > Plants > Roots > Endosphere | place: USA... | reverse complement strand
ATTTGCCGCCACACCGAGATAGTGACGACACGTTCCCAGGGCTGAATCAGCCCGTTGGCAGATCAGCGGGGAGATGGCCATGACTTTCGGGAGCAACGTCGCAGGCAAGGCCCAAGGCGAGATGCGTGCCGAGATTCGCGCAACGGCGCCGACGATGCTGCGCGGCAGCCTGTTCGAGGTGATCCCGAGCGGACGGCCGCTCGGCGCCGAGGTCTGCAACGTCGATGTCAGGGCGTTCGACGACTGGGCGTTTGCCGCGCTGATGCGCGCGCTGCTCAAGCACCAGGTGCTGCTGGTTCGCGGACAGACGCTTGGCGAGCACGATGTCGCCCCCCTCCGTCGCCGTCTCGGTCAGGCCAGCGTGCTGCTGTCGCCGGCGACCGCACTCGGGACGACCTCATCATTCAGCAGCCTGTATGCGATCTACGATGCGCTGCCGCCGGCACTCCGGCGCCGGATCGCGAATCTGAAAATCAGGCATCTGGTGCCCAATGAGAATGATGTCGCGCGTTACGTGGGCGCCACTGACGAGATCGCAATCGATACCACGGTTCAGCCGCTGGTCGGCATCCATCCCGACACCGGTCGGTCGATGCTGCATCTCGGCGAACGTCGCCACGCTTCTCTTGTCGGCGTGGAGGCGGCTGAGTCCAATGCCCTGCTCGACGAGCTCTGGCAATTCGCCGCGCGCCTCGAATTCGCCTGGCAATGCACCTGCAAACCAGGCGACCTTCTGATCTGGGACCCGCGCAGCACCATGTATCGGCAGACGCCGGAAGTTGCTGCCCATCCACGTCTGCTGCATCGCGCGGAGATCTGGAGCTCGATCAGCCTGAGCTGACGCGTGCGTCCGCTCAGACCACCCCACCGAGATAGAGCCGTTTCACGAGATCGTTGGCCTTCAGCGCGTCCACGGTATCGGCTGAGGCGGCGATCTCGCCGTGGACGATGACATAGCCGCGATCGGCGATCCGGATCGCCTGGTTGAAGTTCTGCTCCGCCATCAAGACGGTGAGCCCAAAACTCTGCTTGAGCTCGCCGATCTTGCTGATGGTCTGCGAGACCAACAATGGTGATAAGCCCACCGAGGGCTCGTCGACCAGCAAGAGGCGTGGCGACGACATCAACGCGCGCGCGATCGCCAGCATCTGCTGCTGGCCGCCGGACATGGTGCCGGCAAGCTGGCGGCGCCGCTCCTGGAGCAGCGGAAACGTCTCGAAGGCCTGTGCGAGATTGTGCGCGATCGCCTTGCGCGCCGCCTTGCGGAAGGCGCCGAGCATCAGGTTTTCCTCGACCGTGAGCTTGGGAAACAGCCGCCGGCCCTCCGGCACCAGCGCCACGCCGAGATCCACGATCGCCTCGGCTGGCAGCCGGGTCAAATCATGCTGCCTGCCGTCGATCGTGAGCAGCATCCGGCCGCGCGTCGGGCGGACCAGGCCCATCACGCATTTCATCAGCGTGCTCTTGCCGTTGCCGTTGGTGCCGAGCAGTGCCACCGTCTCGCCGGCGTCGACGCGCATCGAAACGCCGCGCAGCGCCTTGACCGCGCCATAGCCGGCATCGAGGCTCTCGATCGAGAGGCTAAACGCCAAGATAGGCCTCCTGCACCCGCGCATTGGCCATCACCTCGGCCGGCGCGCCGATCGCGATGATCCGGCCGGCATCGAGGCACATCACCCGCTCCGAGAACCGCATCACCGCCTGCATGATATGCTCGATCATGATGATCGCGATGTCCTCGCCGCCGAGGCTCATCAAGAGATCCAGTACTTCGTCGACCTCCGAATGCGACAGCCCGGCCATCGCCTCGTCGGAGATCAGGAGCTTCGGCCCCATGGCGAGCGCCCGCGCGAGCTCCATCTTGCGCAGATCGACTTGGGTCAAGGCAGTGGCGAGCGCACCGGCCTTGGGAGCAAGCCCGATGCGCGCCAGGATCGACATCGCCGCGTCGCGGCGATGCGCCGCCGATTCCAGCACGCCGCGCCCGGCGGCGAAATCGAGTGCGACCATCAGGTTCTCCAGCACGGTCATGCTGCGAAAGGGGCGCGGAATCTGAAAGCTGCGCGCGATGCCACGGCGGGCGCGCTGGTTCGGTGGCAGCGGCGTGAGGTCCTCGCCGCCGAGCGACACGGTGCCGCGGCTCGGCCGCAGCGCGCCGGAGATGCAGTTGACCAGGGTCGTCTTGCCCGATCCGTTGGGACCGATCAGCCCGAAGCGCTCGCCCTTGCGGATGTCGACGCTGATATTGTCGAGCGCGACGAAGCCGCCAAAACTCTTGGTGAGGGATTCAACGCGCAGCAAAGGCTCCGGCATGGCCGCATCCGTCATGCGCGCTCTCCTGCGTGCGTCTTGGACGACCGGCGCATGAGGCCGATGATCCCCTTCGGCGCGGCCACCACGAACAGCACCAGCATGATACCGAGCACCAGCACATTGATCTCCGAGGAGATCGTCACCGCCAGGAGCTGCTGTGTGGTGCCGAGCAGGATCGCACCAAGCACTGGGCCGATCCAGTGCGAGGTGCCGCCAATCAAGGCCATCGCCAGCACCGAGACTGAGGTGGTCAGGTTGAAGGCCGACCCCGGATCGGCATATTGCAGGTACATTGCCGCCGGCGCGCCGCCGGCCGCGATCAGCGCGCCCGAGATAACGCAGGCAACCAGCTTGAGCCGCAGGGTCGGCACACCCGTGCATTCGGCAGCGAGCTCGTCATCCCTGAGCGCATGCAGACCGCGGCCGATCCAGGAGTTCTGGATGCCTCGCGTGATCGCGACGGACGCGACCACAAGGAGAGCCTGCACGAAGAACAACATCTTCACGTAGCTGTCGAACGGCGCCATCACAGGCGGCCGCTGCAGCTGGATGCCGGCCGCACCACCGACGAAACGCCAGTTCGTCACCGTGGTCTCGACGATGATCGCGAGCGCAATCGTGGCGATCGAAAAGAAAATTCCACGCATCCGCAGCGTCATCAGCCCGACGCCGAGGCCGAGCAGGCTGCCGACCACAGCGGCCGTCGCGATCTGCACGCTCAGCGGCGCCTCGTAGCTTTGCGCCAGGAACACGGCGGTATAAACGCCGGCGCCGAAGAAGGCGTTGGTGCCGAAATTGACGTAGCCGGCATAGCCGCCGAGGATGGTCCAGGCGACCGAGAGCACGATGAATTGCAGGATCACGTAGCCGGCAAAGAATGGGTATTCGTTGCGAACGAGCTGCGTCATCGTGAGCGCGACGGCGAGGAAGACGACGGCTGCGGTCCAGAATGCGATGTTGTTACGCGACACGCATCACCTGCCGAGCAGACCCTGCGGCCGCACGGTGAGAACACCGAGCAGCAGCGCAAAGGAGATCGCCGGCGCCCAGGACGCACCGAACATCGTGAGCACGATCGACTCGGCGACTCCGAGAATGAGGGCGGCGATCAGCGTGCCGGTGATGCTGCCCAGCCCCGCCATGACGACGACGCAGAAGGTGCGTCCGATATAGACGCGATCGAGCGTCGGCTCGACGGGTGCCACGATGATCATGAGCGCGCCGGCCACCGCGACCACTGCGGTCGCGATACCGAACGCAAGCTGCTTGATCCGCACCGGATTGGCACCCATCAGCCGCAGCCCCTCCTCGTCCTGCGCGACCGCCCGGATCGCGCGCCCGAGGAACGTCCGGGACAGATAGGTCGCCAGCAACACCGTCAGCGCCAGCGCAACGCCGAACGCGACGAGCTGCCGGATCGGAATCCGCATGCCGGCGAACCGCCAGGCCTTGCCAATATAGGGCGCGGTGACCGAGCGCTGGTCGACCCCGAACTGCAGGATGATCAGCACCTCGATGATGAAGGCGACGCCGAAGAAGAAGGCGATGCCGCGCACGGCGGCATCGCTGCCGCGCCGCTCGAATGTTTCGTAGTAGAGCCGGTAGGTCACGAGCCCGAGCACGAAGAACAGCGGCGTCAGCAGCAGTCCCGCCAGCAACGGATCGATGTCGAAGCGGTCGTTGCAGAGATAGACGCCGTAGGAGGCCAGCACCAGGAACGCTGGATGGGCGACCTGCGGCACGTCGAGCAGGCCGAACGAGATCGACAGGCCGACACTGACGGCCGCGTAGAAGCAGCCCAGCAAAAGGCCCAGCACGATAGCATCGCGCAGCAGCTCAAACGAGAACACGCGCCCTCCCCCGTTCATCCAGCTCTGGACTGATCACCCGTCACGCGCAGCCTATTGGCGCGCGTCTTCGAAGGGAAAGACGAGATCGCCAGTCTTCAACCGGTCCGGAAACAGGATGACCTGCTTGCCGGCGGAGCGGAACTGATCGATGTTCTTGTCCTTGACGCCGCGGAATTGCGCTTCCAGCGTCGCCGTTTCCTTCCACTCGCCGTCCGGGCCGAAGGTAACCGGACCGATGATGGTGTTGTGAGTGTGCTCGCGCAGATATTTGGCAAGCGTCTTCTGGTCGAGCGACTTGGTCGCGTTGACCGCCTGCTCGACCAGCTGGCCCATCGCATAGCCGAACGGTGCCAGATAGTAGCCGAGCGGGTCGACCTTCGCCTCGACGGCGCGCTTGCTATAGGTCTCGAAGAACTTCTTGGTGCCGTCGAAATACATCGAAGGCTCGGGCAGCCAGGTGTTGAAGTTGACGACGCCGTTCATCAGCGATCCCAGATTCTCCATCACCCCAGCGAACTGCAGGCCGACCATGGCGCCGCCGAAGATCTTGACGTTGTCGCCGACCCCGATCTCGTTCACCGCGCGCAGGATGGCGGCGGAATCCGGCGGATAGGACGCGACATAGACGATGTCAGGTTTGGCCGCACTCAGGGCGCGGATGATGCTCGAGAACTCCACCGTGCTCGGCGGATAAGCCTGATCGAACACGATCGGCATGCCGCTTCTGTTGGCAACGTCACGGGCAGTCTTGGCCAGGTTCTGGGCGAACTCCTGGTCGGCCGCGAGCAGCGCGACGGTCTTGCCGCCGGCCTTCTGGCCGAGCCCGAGGAAGGCCGTCGCCCAGCTATCGGCCGGGCCCCAGGGCGCAATATTGAACCACATGTCGTGGCCGACCTTGCTGTTCACCTGGAACGAGAAATTACCCATCAGCAGCAGGCCGCGCTGCTTGACCAGCGGCATGATCGGCGCGGTCGGCACGGTGGCGTAAGGCGCGAACAAGAGGTCGACCTTGTCGACGTCGAGCAGCTTGGCATAGATCGCCGGGGTCTCGGCGGCGCTCGATTTGTCGTCATAGACGACGAGCTCGACCTTGCGTCCGAGCAGCCCGCCTCTCGCGTTGATATCGTCGCGCCAGATCTCGATGCCGAGCAGCGAGGCCTTGCCGCCGGCGGCAAGTCCGCCGGTCTGCGCCATCGACATGCCGATCTTGATCGGCGGCTCCTCGGCATTGGCGCCGGATACCCCGCCGAGCAAGATCGCGGCCGCAAACAGGCCGAACATGGTCCTGCGATTCATTGTCCCCCCTCCACACGCTTTTTTTGTTCGAGCGTTATTTGGTCTTCGCTACGCGGCTAGCTTGGCACGGCCGCTTCCTTTTCCTTCACGATCGCCGCCGGGTCGGAGCCGACACGGCCGCTGGTCTTGTCGGCCTCGCCCTCGCGCGCCAGCTTGAGATCGAAGCGGATGCTCGGCAGCCCCTTGATCGGACAGTCAGGATCATCCTGTGCGATGTCGACGGCAAGATCGGCAGACGAGCCGAACACGACATCGTCGGCGAGATGCGGATCGTCGCGCAGGTACAGCGCGGTGACGAGCTCGCGATAACCGGGCGCGCCCACCAGGAAATGAATATGGGCCGGCCGCATGCCGTGCCTGGCCTGTGCTTTGACCATCTTGCCGACCGGGCCATCCATTGGGATCGAGTAGCCGAGCGGCCTGACGGTGCGGATCAGATAGCAGCCGTCTTCATCGGTGCTGAACACGCCGCGATAGTCGGGCGTATCGGGATTCTCCTGAATGTCATAGAGGCCGTCGGCGCCGGTTTGCCAGACCGAGACGGTCGCGTTGGCGAGCGGCTTGCCGTGCACGTCGGTGACGCGGCCGTAGAGCGCGCATTCGCTGCCGGGCTTGACATGACTGGCGATCTGGCTGCCGGCCGGCAACGTCGGCGTCTGATCGCGATAGAACGGGCCGAGCAGGCTGGTATGGGTCCCCTCCTCGATCGCGGTCCGATCATGCAGGCCATTGACCAGCGCCGACAGCCCAAGCGTGTCGGACAACAGGATGAACTCCTGTCGCACCGGCGTGCAGGCCTGCCCGACCTTGGTCATGAACTCGATGCCCTTGATCCACTCGCCGGGGGTGAGGTTCACCTCGCGGGCAAAGGCGTGCAGGTGCTTCACCGCCGCCGCCATGATCTCGCGTAGGCGCGGATCAGGGGTCGGCGCCATCTGATCGACCACGGCGTCCGTAATGGTGTCCGGCGTCAATTCCCGCATGACCTGCTTCCTTCCCTGATCCGCCGATGTGCACAGCGGTATCATCTCAGCCTACCGCCCTCCACCGGACAAGGTCCAGCGCGGAGATGAGGCACTCACGCCTGTGCGAGCGCAGCACAATTTGGGTTGCAGCCGTAGCCGTTCATCGGGAGCGGAATGTTCGCGACCGCGACGCGCGCCACAGCGTCCACAGCGTGGAGAGGTGCGAACGCGCCTGCGGGCGAAACGGATCCGCCTCGGCCCGCGATCGGCGGGCGATGTCGCGGTGCACCAACGCCAGGGGCAGCAGGATGGGCCGGACCGCAGGCGGCACCTCGGCCAGGAGCTGCAGCGCGGTCTGAAGATGCTGCTTGGCCTCGGCGGCGAACTCGTCCAGCGCCTTGCGGATTGCCGGCGTCGGCTTCCCGGCGAACACCTCCTCCAGGCTGCTGCCGTGCCGTTCGAGCAGATCCAGCGGCACGAACAATTGCCGGCGAGCGGCGTCGCGCGGCAGCGACGCAATCACCTGCGCCATGCCCAGCGCAAGGCCGGCATGGCGGGCAAGATGATTGATCTCCGGTGACGGCGGCGCCGCGATCTGCGCGGCGACCGCGATCAGGGCCGCCTGGGTATCGCTGAGATAGCCGTCCAGCGCAGCGCTGGTCGGCATCGGATCGTTGTAGAGGTCGAACGTGTGCTCGTCGATCAGGCGGGTCAGGCGATCGACCGGGAGAGCGAACTGGCGGACCGTCAGCAGCAACTCGGCCGCGACCGGGTTGCCCTCGACGCCGCCATGGGCTTCGCCTGTGAGCATGTCCCGCCACCATTGCAATCGGATCTCACCGGGCAAGGGCTGGGTGACCTGGTCGCGCACCCTGACGATCTCGACGTTGAAGGCGTAGAGCGATAGCAGCGCCCGGCGCAGCTCCGGCCCGACGAACAGCGTCGCGGTGTAGTGGCCAAAGTCATGCTCGCGGACCAGCGCGGCGCAGAACGCGGCCGCGTCGGCTTGCGGCTCCGTTCCGGTCATGGCACCGCAATCAGCGCCGCAGCGACGCGCCGTCGCTCGCCGATCATCACGTTGTAAGTGCGGATCGCGGGTCCCGTCTGCATCGGGTCAAGCACCACCTTCACCGCGCGCAGCGCGTTGCGCAGCTCCGACGACGGAATCCAGACCTCAGTCCCGGTGCCGATGATCAGCGTGTCGATGCTGTTGGCCGCATCGAACACGCGCTGCAGGGAATGGCGGTCGATCTGGCTCGGCTGCGTCACATCCCAGGCCCAGATCGAATCCGGCAGGCATAGCAGCGAGCCGCGATGCGACATGCCGGCAAAGGCGAAACCGCCATTGCCGTAGCCGTCGATCGATGCCGATCTTGGAAAATGCGGTGCGTCGTTCGGATTGGCCATGCCTGATACCAACTTGCGGCCCTTGGATATGATCCAAGGGCCAGCTTCGGATGATCAGGGCGACTTCTTCTTCGTCGCCGGCTTCTCCTCCTGCGCCTCGGCGCGAACCGTGTGCACGCCGAGATAGATCAGAATGGGTGAGGCAATGAAGATCGAGGTATAGGTGCCGACCAGCACGACGCCGAACATCATCACCGCGGTGAAGCTGTGGATGGCCTGGCCGCCGAACAACAGCAGCGCGAGCAAGGCCAGCGTCACCGTGACGTGGGTGATGATCGAGCGCGACAGCGTCGAATTGATCGACTCGTTGAGCAGCTGCGGCATCGGCATCTTCTTGTAGCGGCGCAGCATCTCGCGGATACGGTCGTAGATGACGACGGTGTCGTTGAGCGAATAGCCGAGAATGGTCAGAAGCGCCGCGATGCTGGTGAGGTCGAAATCGACCTGGCTGATCGACATGAAGCCGATCGTCAGCACGATGTCGTGGACGTTGGCGATCATGGCGCCAAGCGCGAACTGCCATTCGAACCGGAACCAGAGATAGATCAGGATCGAGACGATGGCCAGCATCAGGCCGACCATGCCATAGGCCAGGAATTCGCCGGAAACGCGCGGTCCCACCACCTCGACGCGCCGATAGTCGACGGCATCACCGAGCGCGGCCTTCACCTTGTTGGCAGCCTCCTGTTGCGCGGTGTCGCCGCCCGGCTGCTCGGCGACGCGGATCAGGACCTCCTCCGGACCACCGAACTGCTGCAGCTGCACCTCGCCAAGGCCAAGCTTGCCGAGGGTCGCGCGCATCGCTGCCAGATCGGCAGGGCCGGACTTGGAGCGGACCTCCAGCAGGGTGCCGCCCTTGAAGTCGATCCCGAGGTTCAGGCCGTGGGTGAAGAACAGCGTGATCGCGAGGATCGACAGCATGGCCGAGATCGGGAAGCTGATCCGGCGGAACTGGGTGAAATCGAAATGCGTGTTGTCGGGCACAATGCGCAGCGACGGCAGCAGGCCGAGAGCGCTGACCACTGCCAGCACCACGATCAGGATGCCAAGCCCGATGAGAATCCAGTGTGTCACGGGCTGCTCCTAAATGGGCACGCTTTGCGGCCGCTTCCACCGCACCCACCACGCCACGATCAGGCGGGTCAAGGTAAAGGCGGTGAAGACCGTGGTGATGATGCCGATGCCGAGCGTCACGGCGAAGCCGCGCACCGGCCCGGTGCCGATGTAGAACAGCACGGCGGCGGCGATGAAGGTGGTGATGTTGGAGTCGAGGATGGTCGCCAGCGCGCGTTTGAAGCCGGCGTCGATCGCCGAAATCGCATTGCGGCCGCCGCGCAGCTCCTCGCGGATGCGCTCATAGATCAGCACGTTGGAGTCCACGGCGATGCCGACCGTGAGCACGATGCCGGCGATGCCCGGCAGGGTCAGCGTGGCGTTGAGCAGCGACAACAGGCCGAAGATCATGGCGACGTTGATCGCCACTGCGATGTTGGCGAACAGGCCGAACAGCCGGTAGGTCAGCAGCATGAAGACGACGACCAGGATCGAGCCGACATAGGCCGCAAGCTCGCCCTTGGCGATCGAGTCCTGTCCGAGGCCCGGACCGACCGTACGCTCCTCGATCACGGTCAGCGGCGCCGGCAGCGCGCCTGCGCGCAGCAGGATCGCAAGCTCGTTGGCGGACTGCACGGTGAAATTGCCGGAGATCTGCCCGGAGCCGCCGGTGATCGGCTCGCGGATGACCGGCGCCGAGATCACCTTGTTGTCGAGCACGATCGCGAAGGGCTGGCCGACATTCTCGGTGGTGGCCTGCGCGAATTTGCGTGCGCCTGATGTATTGAACCGGAAGCTGACGATCGGCTCGTTGCTGCGCTGGTCGAAGCCGGTCTGCGCGTCACTGAGATCGCCGCCCGACACCAGCACCTGCTTCTTCACCACGTAAGGCCGGTTAGGCTCGCTCGCGCTCTGCAACACCTCGGAATCCGGTGGCACCCGGCCCTGCAGCGCCTGATCGATCGGCACCGAGCTGTCGACCATGCGGAATTCCATCTTGGCGGTCTTGCCGAGCAGCGCCTTGAGCTGGGTCGGATCCTGCAGGCCGGGCACCTGGACCAGGATGCGGTCGGCGCCCTGACGTTGAATCACCGGCTCGACGGTGCCGAGCTCGTTGATGCGGCGCTCGACGATCTGGATTTCCTGGTCGATGGTCTGGCGGATGCGATCGGTGATCGCCGCCTGCGGAATGGTCAGGCGGATCAGCCCACCGCCGGCATCGGTCACCTCCAGGGAGCGCTGGCCGTTGGAGCCGAGCAGCCCGCCGAGCGGCTGCGAGAGCTCGCGCAGCTTGGAGACCGCGGTCTGAACGTCGGTATCCTTGCTGATCTTGACCTCGACGGCGTCGCCGCGCGAGACAAGCCCGGTATAGCCGATCTTGGCGTCGCGCAACGTGCGGCGCACGTCATCACGGACCTGGTCGAGCCGGTCCTTCTTCACATAGTTGGAATCGACCTCGAGCAGCAGATATGAGCCGCCCTGCAGGTCGAGCCCAAGCACGATGCGCCGCTGGGCCCAGAGCGGCCAGCCTTTGACAGTGGCTTCAGGAAAGAAGTTGGGAACCGCGAACAGGCACACGACCAGCGCCGTGAGGATAATGCCCAGCGCCTTCCACCGCGTGAAATACAACATCAAATTGATCCGTCAGATCAGGGACGATCGGAATTGCGTGACAGGACGCGCCCTCGCGAGGGCGCCCGGAGCACGGGCTCAGCTCGTCGCCTTCTCGTCCTTTTTCTCGTCCTTGGCGAGGTCCTTTGCCGGCTCGCCCTTGGCGCGGACGGCGGTGATCATCTGCCGCATCTGTCGGACACGGACGCCGTCGGCGATCTCGAACTCGACCTGGTCGTCATCGACGACCTTGGTCACCTTCCCGACCAGGCCGCCCTGGGTGATGATGGTGTCGCCGCGGCGGACGTTCTTGACCAGATCGGCGTGCTCTTTGACCTTCTTCTGCTGCGGCCGCAGGATCAGGAAGTACATGATCACGAAAATGATCGCGAACGGCAGCAGCATGCCGAGCATGCTGTTGGTGTCGCCGGCGGCCGCAGCCTGGGCGTAGGCGGGAGTAATCAGCATGCGGTCAATCCTCGTGACGGGAAGTGCCGGCAGACCGCCGTCTGGGGCGGGCCGGAGGGAAGCGAATTTGGCGCGGAATATAGCGGCCGCGGTCCCAATTGCAATGTGAACCAGCCCTTCGTCCGGCGCGGCTTGCGGCGCCCGGCACAGCCCGATATGGCTGCGCCGTCAGGAACTTGCAGCATGTCGAAAAAACCAGCCAAAACCCCTTCCCGCCGCCCCGCCAAGCCCGCTTCCCAAACTCAGCCGAAAGTCGCGGCAAATCGCCCCAACGGACGTCTCGTCGACGACACGCCCGAGCGGATCGCCCGTGCGCTCGAGGCGATTGCGGCGCAGCTTGCCACGTCAGCCCCGGCGCAGGCCAAGGCGCCGTCCTTTGCCGATGCGGACGCCTATGTCTGGCACCCGAACGGACGGCTCAGCAAGGTCGCGCGCGTCGCCCGCGTCGAGATCGACCTGCTCAAGGGAATCGACCGGATGCGCGACATCCTGATCGAGAACACCGAGCGCTTTGCCGACGGCCTGCCCGCCAACAACGCGCTGCTGTGGGGCGCGCGCGGCATGGGTAAGTCGTCGCTGGTCAAGGCCGCGCACGCCAGGATCAATCTGGAGCGTGATGAGGCGGACAAGCTGAAGCTGATCGAGATCCATCGCGAGGACATCGAGAGCCTGCCGGCACTGATGGACATCCTGCGCGCCTCGTCATTCCGCTTCATCGTGTTCTGCGACGATCTCTCCTTCGACGGCAACGACGCCTCCTACAAATCGCTGAAGGCGGTGCTGGAGGGCGGCATCGAGGGCCGGCCGGAGAACGTGATCCTCTACGCCACCTCGAACCGCCGGCACCTGCTGGCCCGCGAGATGATCGAGAACGAGCGCTCCACGGCGATCAATCCAGGCGAAGCGGTCGAGGAGAAGGTGTCGCTGTCGGATCGCTTCGGGCTGTGGCTCGGCTTTCACCGCTGCAGCCAGGACGAGTATCTCGCCATGGTGAACGGCTATTGCCGCCATTTCGGCATCACGGTCGCCGAGGACGAGCTGGAGCACGAGGCGCTGGAATGGGCGACCACGCGCGGCTCGCGCTCGGGCCGTGTCGCCTGGCAGTTCATCCAGGAATTGGCCGGACGGCTCGGCATCAGGCTGAGCAGCAAATAAATTCGACCGACCTCGATCGTCGTCATTCCCCGCGAAGGCGGGGAATCCTGTACGCCGCGCATTTTCGGCTCATGCATTGGCGTCTCTGGAATACTGGATCGCCCGCTTTCGCGGGCGATGACGACTTTGGTTGGGTTGACGGCGGTGTTACCTACGCCCCGTTGAGGAATTGCAGCGGGTCAACCGGCGATGATCCCTTGCGGATCTCGAAGTGGAGCTGCGGCGATCCGACCTCTCCCGATTGACCCGACTTGGCAATGACCTGGCCGCGCTTGATCGTGTCGCCGCGCTTCACCATCAGCTCACTCGCATGGGCATATGCGGTGACATAGCCGTTGGAATGCCGCACCAGGACCAGATTGCCATAGCCTTTCAATTCATTGCCGGCATAGGCGACCACGCCGTCCTCGGCCGCCTTGACCGGCGTGCCCTCGGGCACCGCGATGTTGATGCCGTCATTGGACTTGCCGTTGGTCTTGGCGCCGTAGGTCGTGATCACCTTGCCGCGCGCCGGCCAGCGGAACGTCGGCAATGCGCTGGTGGTCTCGGCCGGCCTTGCCGGCTCCTCTTCCTTTTCCTCGGACGCCGGATTGGCCTGGGCCAGCCGCGCGCTCTGCACCGGGCCTGCGGTCGCGACCTTGGTGGTCGGTGCCGGCACTGGGACGGCCGCAACCGCCTGGGGGACGGCTGCGGCCGGAGCGGCAGGTGCTGCTGCCGCCACAGACTTGCCTGGGACGGTCAGCCGCGCACCGAGCTTTAACGGCGAAGCCGGATCGAGGCTGTTGGCGCGCGCAAGCTCGGCGACCGAGATGTGATTCTGGCGTGCGATGCCGGCGAGCGTTTCGCCGCGATTGACGAAGTGGACGCTCGACGGCGCTGGCGCAGCGGCCACCGCAAGCGGCTTGGGCGCCACCATGGGCGGCGCAGCCGAGACGGCCGTGGCCGCTGGAGCGGCGGAAGCGACAGCACCGGGGTGGGGAATGATGATCTGCTGGCCCGGCGCCAGCGCACGCGGTCCCTTGTAGCCGTTGGCGGCCAGGATTTCGGCGGATGTCACGTGATAGCGATGTGCCAGGATCTCCAGCGTATCGCTGGTGCCGACGATGATCTTGGTACCGCCTGTGGGACGCACGGCCGCGACCGAGCGCGGCGGCGCCACCGCGCTGGTGGTCTCGAGCTGAGGCTGAGCAGGCGGTGCGTAGGACGAGACTCCGCGTCCGCCGCTGGAGATCCCGCTATTCCCAACAGGGCCAGTGGCAATGCCACCGCTGCCGCCACCCGACGGATAGGATTGCGGTGCAGCGACGGCCGGCGGCAGGGCCGACGACGAATAGGCAGACGCCGGCGGGCGGCTGTATTGGGGCGCCTCGCGGCGCTGCTCGACCGGGGCGGGCGGCACCGATCCGGTGGCTTCCGCGTTGAACGGGTTGGAAAAGGAATTTTGCGTCTGCGACATCCGCGACGACATATCGGCGCTGCAGCCGGCGAAGCCGAACGACATCAGCGCCAGCGCCGCAACGTGCGGCAGACGGCGGGAGCGAAGCAACTCGACGATAGCGGGCATGGTTACTCACTCGTACGCAACAAACTACGAATTGAATAAACACCCCTGCAGTAAATAACCGCTTAAGCTCCCTGATCGGGAGGTGTCGGCATAACCGGCTGGCCGGGTCAGAGCTCGCGCGCGATTCCCGGAATGGCCGGCACGAAGCGTACGTCCACCAGCTCCTTGCGCTCCAGACCGGCTGCCGTCCGGATCACGCGGACAAGGGTCTGGACTCCATGCGGCGGTCCGACCGGGGCGATCAGGATACCGTCGGCTTCAAGCCGCTCCAGCAGGGAATCCGGTATCTGGTCGACGGCCGCGGTGACGATGATCCGGTCGAACTGCCCGACGGCCGGCGGGATGGCGAGGCCGTCGCCGAGCATGACCTCGACGTTGAAGCAATCGAGCTTCTCCAGTCGCTGGCGGGCGATGTCCGCCAACGTGCGGAAACGTTCGACGGTGAGCACCTGCCCGGCCAGACGCGACAGGATCGCGGCCTGATAGCCGGAGCCGGTGCCGATCTCGAGCACGCGATGCGTCTTCCGCAGCTTGAGCTGCTCGGTCATGTAAGCGACGACGAAGGGCTGGCTGATGGTCTGTCCGCAGGAGATGGCCATCGCGCTGTCGCGATAGGCGTCCGCGCGATCTGCCGGCTCGACGAAGTTCTCCCGCGGGACATCCTCCAGCGTACGCAGCACGGCCTGATCGCTGATACCCCGCCGACGCAGGGTAAGCTGAAAAATCATTTTCTCCGGAGGAGAGCTGGCCATCGGGGTCTCGGTTGCGCGCCGGGCAGCGCTAGCTGACGTTGCGGCGCCGGCCTCCATGTGCCCTCAGGAGGACATGCAGCGGAAGTGGCGCCCAGGGGGAACACTAGCCAAACTCTGGCTGCTCGTGCAGCTTCGGATTTCAGCTTTGCATCGCGGCCTCGCAACAAGCGGGGGCCTGCCGTCAGAGCCGCCACGTCCATGCGAAGATCGCAGGTGTCTTCAAGCTTGTGGCGGCGCCGATCAGCAACCAGCCCTATTCGGCTTGTCGCCGAGGGCTGCGGGCGTTGCCTTTCCTGCGCTGTCCTACGCATTGTTCCCGCGCCCGGAACCCACCCCGACTTCCCACAGCTTGTTGTGCCACAGACCCATTGCTTGCCGGCGCCAAAGAGGTCACACCAAGGCGATCAGGGGCAACGTTGTTGACGTTGCACCATATGCAGTTATTTGCGAACTTCACGCTTGGTATGGGCAAGGACTGACATCATGACCGCACCGCGGCCGCCGCGCGGCTCTGTGTTTCTCGTTGAAGATGAAGTCATGATCAGGATGATGGTCGCCGACATGCTCGAAGAGCTCGGCTACACCGTGGCGGCCGAAGCGGGAGAGATCGGCGAGGCGATGCGTCTTGCCGAGAGCACCTATTTCGATCTGGCGATCTTGGACGTCAACGTCAACGGCAAGGTGATTTCTCCGGTTGCCGACCTGATCAAGTCCCGCAACCGTCCTTTCATTTTCGCCACCGGCTATGGCTCGTCCGGCCTGCCCGAGGAATATCGCGACCGTCCGGCGCTGCAGAAGCCGTTCCAGTTGGAGACGCTCGGCAAGGCGATCGACAGCGCGCTGCGCAGCGGCTAGCTATCCCAAAATACCATTAAGCGCGCCGGAAAACGCCTCGTCCGTGCGGTCGAGCCGCAGCGGCGTGACCGAGACGTAGCGCGCGGCGAGCGCCGCGAGATCGGTGCCCTCTTCCGGAGCTTCGAGCGCGGCCGCCCGCTCGAAGCCGATCCAGAAATACGGATTGCCACGGCCGTCGCGGCGCTCATCGATCTTGAGGAAGCCGAGATTGCGCTTGCCCTGCCGGGTCACGCGGATGCCCTGCACCTCGTCGGGCGCGCAAGCCGGGAAATTGACGTTGATGACAGTGTTCTTCGGCACGCCGGCGGCGAGCACCTTGCGAATGATCTGGGGCGCGAATTTCAACGCGGACTCCCAGGGCGGGCTGTTGCGGGTCGCAATCGAGAACTCCTGCGACAGCGCAAATGACGGCAGGCCGAGAATGGTGCCTTCGAGCGCGCCTGCAATGGTGCCGGAATAGACCACGTCCTCGGCGACGTTGCGCCCCTTGTTGACACCCGACAGCACGAGATCCGGGCCCTTCTCGCCGAGGACGTGCCTGGACCCCATGATGACGCAATCGGTCGGCGTACCTCGCACCGCGAAATGCCGCGGGCCGACCTCGCGCAGCCGCAGCGGATCGTTCAGCGACAGCGAGTGCGAGACGCCAGACTGGTCGAGCTCGGGCGCAACGAGCCAGACGTCGTCGGACAGGGCGCGCGCGATCTCTTCCATCACCTTCAGGCCCGGCGCGTGGATACCGTCATCATTGGTGCAGAGAATCCGCATGCTGCCAGACCTTTCGGAGAAATGAAGCCGTTTCGGCCGTCTTATCCGCAGACGACAACCGAGGCAAACACGCGAAGCTTCGGCATTGGCCGTACGCCTTTACGCCTCCGCCCTCACCGCCTTCAGCCCACCCATATAGGGCTGCAGCACGTCCGGTACCGCGATCGAGCCGTCCTCCTGCTGATAGGTCTCCATCACGGCGATCAGCGCGCGGCCGACCGCGGTGCCGGAGCCGTTCAGCGTATGGACGAAATGCGGCTTGCCGTCGCTGCCACGATAGCGCGCGTCCATGCGCCGCGCCTGGAAGTCGCCGCACACCGAGCAGCTCGAGATCTCGCGGAAGGCGCCGCCGTCACCCTGCCCCGGCATCCAGACCTCGATGTCGTAGGTCTTCTGCGAGGAGAAGCCCATGTCGCCGGTCGACAGGATCATGACGCGATAGTGTAGGTCGAGTTGGCGCAGCACCTCCTCGGCGCACGCCAGCATGCGCTCATGCTCGTCCTTGCTGGTCTCGGGCGTCGTGATCGACACCAGCTCGACCTTGCTGAACTGGTGCTGACGGATCATGCCACGGGTGTCGCGGCCCGCAGCACCGGCTTCGGCGCGGAAGCACGGCGTCAGCGCCGTCAGCCGCATCGGCAGCTCCTTCTCGTCGAGGATCGATTCGCGCACCAGATTGGTCAGCGCAACCTCGGCGGTTG
>Ga0209677_100726_pt1 | contig 16785 bp, 15 predicted proteins | sample AraplaCvi_mCL_r2_2_FD_184285 | JGI IMG/M metagenome (GOLD analysis project Ga0209677, IMG submission 184285) | Arabidopsis root microbial communities from North Carolina, USA - plate scrape CL_Cvi_mCL_r2 (SPAdes) (version 2) | ecosystem: Host-associated > Plants > Roots > Endosphere | place: USA... | reverse complement strand
GGTCGTGCCCGGAGCCAGGTGGGCTCCGAGGCGGACGCGGGACGCGTCCGCGATCCGCACGCGTTCTGGCGTCACGTAATCCAGCAGGCGCGGGAACTTGTCGATGCCGGAGACCTGGATGCCCGCCCGCTGCAGGCGCGGACGCAGGCGGTCGAGGTCGGCCGGGTTCACCGGGCCGGCGTTCGTCCACGCCACCGTGGGCAGGTGGGCGAAGATGCCGTCCAGGTTCAGGCCGTTCGGCTGCACCAGCAGGTGCGAGAACAGGTGCAGGCGCAGGTAGGCGTCGGGCGTGGAGGCGGGAGGCGCATCCAGCTCGATCTCCACGGTCACGATGTCGATGCGCACGGCGCGGCGCGGGTCGTCGCCCGCCAGTTCCTCGAGCTCCGCCGGCGCGATCCAGCGGTCGCGGCCGGCGGGCAGCGTACCGAGCCGGGGCTCCGGGAACCAGGTGTCGAGCACGGTGCCGTCGGCGGCGACGGTCGCAAGGCCGTACCCCCACGCCGAGCGCGAGGCGGCGGTCCCCGGGGCGGTAGGCATGGCGGAACTTTCAGGCACGTCGGAAGGCATGCCCCTAGGTTAGTAGGGTGCAGCTCAGCAGCGTTCCTCTCGACCTCACCGCCTCCTCCATCGACCTGACACGTCAGCTCTGCGATCTGGAGTCCGTCTCCGGCAACGAGGGCACGCTGGCCGACGCGATGCAGGCGGCCCTCGCCGGCCTGCCGCATCTGGAGGTGATCCGTGACGGCGACGCGATCGTCGCGCGCACGAACCTCGGCCGCGAGCGCCGGGCGCTGATCGCCGGTCACATCGACACCGTCCCCCTCAACCACAACCTGCCGACCCGGTTCGAGGAGCACGACGGCATCCGCTACCTCTGGGGCCGGGGGACTGTCGACATGAAGGCGGGCGTGGCCGTGCAGCTGAAGCTGGCGGCCGAGCTGACGGAGCCCGCCGTCGACGTGACGTGGATGTGGTACGACCACGAGGAGGTCAACGCCGAGCTGAACGGACTGGGCCGCCTCGCCCGCAACCGGCCCGACCTGTTCGTCGGCGACTTCGGCATCCTCGGCGAGCCCAGCAACGGGGTGGTCGAGGGCGGCTGCAACGGCAACCTGCGCGTCGAGGTCCGCACCTACGGCCTGCGCGCGCACTCGGCCCGCGGCTGGGTGGGCGACAACGCCATCCACAAGGCTGCGCCGATTCTCGACATCCTCGCGGGCTACCGGGCGCGCGAGGTGGAGGTCGACGGGCTGGTGTACAAAGAGGGGCTCAACGCCGTCGGGATCTCCGGGGGAGTGGCCGGCAACGTCATCCCCGACGAGTGCATGGTCCACGTCAACTACCGCTTCGCTCCGTCGCGCACCTCGCAGGAGGCCATCGAGCACCTGCAGGAGCTGTTCGGCGACTACGAGATCACCGTCGTCGACCGTGCCGACGGTGCCCGCCCGGGATTGGATGCGCCGCTCGCGCAGGCGTTCGTCGCCGCGGTCGGCGGCGTCGCGAAGCCGAAGTACGGGTGGACGGATGTGGCCCGCTTCAGCGCCCTGGGCATCCCGGCGGTCAACTACGGCCCCGGCGACCCGCTGAAGGCGCACGCCGACGACGAGCGGGTGGACGTGGAGCAGATCGTCGCGGTCGAGGAGGGTCTGCGTGCCTGGCTCATCGGCACCAGCGCCCGCTGAGCCGGACGCACTGCACGCAGCCACGGACCGCGGAGCGGGCCGGCGCGCCGAGAGCCGCCCGTGGTGGACGCTGTGGTGGGTGCGCGTCCTGGCGGTCTATCTCGGAGCGCGTGCGGTCACGACCGTCATCCTCCTGAGCTTTGCGGCAGGCGAGGGGAAGAACGCCTGGACCTCCGCCTCGCCGGACTACTTCTCGTTCGCCAACCTCTGGGACGGCCGCTGGTACCAGATCGTCGCCGGCTTCGGATACCCCGCCTCGCTGCCGACGAGCGACGGCGTCCATGTCAGCGAGAACGCGTGGGCGTTCCTGCCCGGATACCCCGGGCTCGTCGATGTCGTCATGTTCGTCACGCGGCTGCCCTGGCCGGTCGCAGCGGTGCTGGTCTCGTTCGCGGCCGGTGCCGGGGCGGCCCTGGTCTTCCATCAGCTGATGCGCCGGGTCGGGCTCAGTCCATCCACGAGCCTGTTCGCCGTCGTGCTCTTCTGCGTGTCGCCCGTGTCGCCGCTGTTCCAGGTGGCCTACGCGGAGTCGCTGTCCCTCCTTCTGCTGGCGACGGCATTGCTGTTCCTGGTGGAGCGGAGGTACGGGTGGATGTTCCCGGTCGTGCTCGCGCTGGCGTTCACGCGGCCGAGCGGGCTGGCGTTCGCGCTGGCCCTCGGGCTCCACGTGATCTACCGGTGGGTGCGACGGCGGCACGACCCGTTCCCGGTGCGGGAGCGGGTGCTGAGCGTGGGGCTCACGGTGTTCAGCGGGCTCGCCGGGCTGGCGTGGCCGGCGATCGCCGCGATCGGCACGGGATCGTGGACGGCGTACACCGACACCGAGCTGGCCTGGCGTGCGCCGTACATCGGCTTCACGCACCTCGTCCCCTTCACGCCGTGGTTCCAGGGGGCCGGCTGGTGGGCGAGCGCCATGCTCGGCATCCCGGCATGGGTGGGCATCGCCGCGCTCGTCGTCCTCCTGGCGCTGTCCGGCATCCTGCTCTTCTCGCCGGCGGTGCGCCGGCTGGGTGTCGACCTGCGGTTCTGGGTGGTGGCCTACTCCCTCTACCTGCTGGCGGTGTTCTTCCCGCAGTCGAGCACGTTCCGGCTGTTGATGCCGCTGTTCCCGCTGCTCGGCGTGCTGGCGCTTCCGCGCAGCCGCATCTACCGTGCGGCGCTGGCGGTGCTCTTCATCGCGCTGCAGGTGGGATGGGTGGCCATCTGCTGGTCGATCGACGGATACGATTGGTCACCTCCGTGACTCCTACGATTTCCGCACGTCGGCAACGATGTCGGATAATAGAAGCACATCCACGAAAGGGGAGCTGCATGGCGGCCATGAAGCCGAGGACCGGGGACGGGCCGATGGAGGCTGTGAAGGAGGGACGGCTCATCATCGTGCGTGTGCCGCTCGAGGGTGGGGGACGACTTGTGGTCTCCGTCAACGATGCGGAAGCCAAAGAGCTTCATGACGCCCTCGCGAGCGTCGTGACCTCCGCCTGACATCGCGCCGGCGACGAATCGCCGAGATGAGAAGAGGCTCCGATCGATGCGATCGGAGCCTCTTCTCATGCGTGGGGCGCAGGTTCAGGGCGCCAGCTTGGTGAGCTGCAGCAGCCCTTCGCCGGCGGGGGAGAGGGCGCTGATGACGGCGCCGGAGGCGGACGTCTCGGTGATGAGCGTGCGGAATCCTGTCGCGATCTCGTCTCGCGCCGCCGGGTCCGCTACGCGTCCGCGCCACAGCGCGCGGGCCACCAGGACGGTCCCACCGGGACGCACCAGCCGCAGACCGTGCTCGACGTACTCGATGACCGACTGCGGGTCGGCGTCGATGAAGACGATGTCGTAGGAGTTCTCGTTCATCCGCGGCAGCACCTCGAGGGCACGGCCCGGGATGAGGCGCACCCGGTTGGCGCCGACGCCCGCCTCGGTGAAGAACGCCCGCGCGTGCTGCTGGTACTCGACCTCGACGTCGATCGACGTGAGCTGCGCCTCGGGCGCTCCGGTGAGCAGCCAGAGGCCGGAGACGCCGACGCCGGTGCCGATCTCCACGACGTTCTCGGCGTGGGTCGCCGCGACGACGACCGCGACCTGGGCGCCGGTGGCCGGCGAGATGGGGTCGACGCCCAGCTCCAGCGACTGCTGCCGGGCGCGGGCGATGACATCGCTCTCGACGACGACGTCGTCGGCGAACCTCCAGTTCGAGTCCTTGTCTGACACAGTGCTCCCGTCGATCAACCCTCAGGATACGGTCGGCTTCTGCGGCATCCGTGCAGGCATCGCCGCGATACGCTGGAATGGTGTTCGGGCTGACCTTCGACAAGCTGCTGATCGTGGCGGTGATCGCAGTGTTCCTCATCGGCCCGGAACGACTGCCCACCTACGCCGGGAAGCTCGCGCAGCTTGTGCGCTCGCTGCGGGACTTCGCCAACGGCGCGAAGGACCGGATGCGGAATGAGATGGGCCCGGAGTTCGACGAGGTCGACTGGAAGAAGCTGGACCCGCGGCAGTACGATCCGCGCCGCATCATCCGCGAGGCGCTCCTCGACGACGCGCCGGCAGAGGCGCCGAGCGCGATCAAGCCGGTGACGCAGTCGGTCTATGCGCAAGGCAGGACGCCGCTTGCGGCCGGCGCTGTGCCGCCGTTCGATCTCGAAGCGACCTGACGCGGCGCGGCCGGGCGCGCATCCACTACGCTGCGGACATGATCGCAACGGAGCAGACGCTGACCCGGGCGACCGTGGCGCGGTACGCCGTCGGCTCGCTCGGCACGGGCGGCTTCTCGACGCTGCCCGGACTGGTGCTCGTCTACTACCTGACCGACTCGCTCGGGGTCGCGGCGATCGTCGCGGGGATCGTCGTGACGGTCGCCAAGGTGTGGGACGTCGTCATCGACCCCGTGATCGGCGCGCGCAGCGACCGGCTGCTCGCCGTCCGGGGGTCGCGCCGCCCGATGATGCTGCTCGGCGCGCTGGCCCTTCCCGTGTTCTTCCTGCTGACCTTCGCCGTCCCTCCGGGCACGCCCGGGGGCGTCGCCGCGCTCTGGGTGCTGCTCGCGTTCGTGCTGACGGCGACCGCGTTCAGCCTGTTCCAGGTGCCGTACATCGCACTCCCGGCGGAGCTCGCATCCGGCTACGACCAGCGGACGCGTCTGCTCACGTGGCGCGTCGTGGTGCTGACGTTCGCGATCCTGCTGTTCGGCGCCGGCGGCCCGGCGCTCCGGTCGCTCGGCGGCGGGAATTCCTTCGCCGGCTACTTCCTGATGGCTCTCGTCGCCGGGGCGGCGATCGGCGGCGGGATGCTGTTCTCGGCCTTCGTGGCGCCGCGCGGGCTTCCGGCCGAGGCGCCGCCGCCGCGCGAGAACGTGCTCGCGACGCTGCGGTCGAACTACCGGGCCGGGATGCGCGTCCTGCGCGACAGCCAGCCGTTCCGCGCCCTGCTGCTCACGTTCCTGCTGCAGGGTCTCGCCACCGGGATGATGCTGGCCGGTGCGAACTACATCGCGACCTGGGTGCTCCACTCGGAGGACGCGGTGACGTTCCTCTTCGTGGCCCTGATCGCGCCGGCGCTGGTCGTCACCCCGCTGTGGGGCGTCGTGGCACGGCGCATCGGCAAGGAGCGCGGCTTCGCCGTGGCGAGCATCCTGTTCGGTGTCGCGGCGTTGTCGATGACCGGGCTGCTCTGGGCGCCGGGCGCCTGGGTCTACGCGCCGGTGGCGCTGGTGGGCGCAGGCTACGCGGGGATGCAGTCGCTGCCGATGGCCATGCTGCCCGACGTGATCTCGCACGATGCTCGCCGCAACGGCGACGGGCGTGCCGGAACGTTCGGCGGGATGTGGACGGCGGGGGAGACGACCGGGATGGCGCTCGGCGCGACGGTCCTCAGTGTGGTGCTCGCGGTCAGCGGGTACGTGTCGCGCGCTGCGGCCGCCGCATCCACCGTCGCCGGTGCAGCGGCGGGCGGGTCGCAGCCGGGGAGCGCGGTCGCGGGGATCGTGCTGAGCTTCAGCGTCATCCCCGCTCTGCTGATCGCGATCAGCCTCGTGCCGCTGGCGCGGTACCGGCTGCGGAGGGGGGACATCGATGCCATCGTCTGACGCCGAGGTGCGCGGGAGCACGGTCGGCTTCGACCAGCAGGCGATCCTCGGCCGCCTGGCTGCGCTCCGAGCGGCGGATGCACCGACCCACGGCGGCCGCGTGCTGAGCTACGTGTACGACTCCGGGAGGCCGGAGCTCGACGAGCTCGCGGCTCAGGCGATGCGACTGGTGCAGCCGGTGAACGGGCTGGATCCGACGACGTTCACCTCGGTCGCCGTCATGGAGCGCGAGGTGATCGATTTCGCCCGCGAGCTGCTGCACGGCGGCGACGACGTGGTCGGGTCGGTGACCTCCGGCGGGACCGAGTCGTGCCTGCTCGCGGTGAAGACCGCGCGCGACGTGTGGCGGGCGGGCGGCGGCTCCGGTACGCCGCGGCTGCTTGCTCCCGTGACGGCGCATGCGGCGTTCCAGAAGGCGGCCGCGCTCTTCGGGGTGACTCTCGACCTCGTTCCGGTGGACCCGTCCACCGGCCGGGTGGACGTCTCCCGGCTGATCTCGCGGATCGATGCGCAGGTGGCGCTCGTGGTCGTGTCGGCGCCGTCGTATCCCTACGCCACGCTCGACCCGGTGGAGGAGATCGCCGCCGCCTGCGACGAGGCCGGCGTCGCCTGCCATGTGGATGCGTGCATCGGCGGCTGGATCCTGCCGTTCTGGCGGGCGCGGGATGGGTCGGCGCTGCCCGCGTGGGACTTCCGCGTGCCCGGCGTGACCAGCGTCTCGGCCGACCTGCACAAGTACGGCTACGCGCCGAAGGGAGCGAGCGTCCTGCTGCAGCGCGGGCGCGACCGGCAGCGCCGCCAATACTTCGCCACGACCGGATGGCCCGGGTATCCGGTCGTCAACGCCACGCTGCTCGGGTCGAAGTCGGCCGGCGCACTCGCGGCATCGTGGGCGATCATCCAGGCGCTGGGGGCCCGGGGCTTCGCCGGCCTCGCCGAGTCGTGCCGCCGGGCGACCCGTGCGCTGGAGGACATCGTGGGCGACATCGAGGGACTGCGCGTGCTGGGTGAGCCGACCGGACCGTTGCTGGCCGTCGCGACGGACCCGGCGGAGCCGGCATCGCGCCGGGTGGACCCGCACCACTGGGCGGACCGCGTCCGCCGCCGCGGCTGGGTGCTGCAACTGCAGCCGGGACTCGTTCAGGCGGACGGCACCCGCCTCCCGCACACCACCCACCTCACGGTCACCCCGGTGACCGAGGGACGGATCGACGAGCTGGAGGCCGCCCTCCGGGGTGCTGCGGACGAGGTGCGCGGCGTGCCTCCCGTCGATCGGGAGGCCGTGCTCGCCGCCCTTCCCGGCGAGGTGACCGCGGGCCTCGCGTCCGCTGCGGTCACGGAACTCGACTCGGCGACCGCTGCGCACATCCTGAGCTCGATCGGTCTCGGTCGCGCAGGGTCGAGCCTCGCGGACGAGCAGGCGCCCCTCCTCGCCCTCGTCGAGGCGCTGCCGCGCCCTCTCACCGAGCGCCTCCTCACGGAGCTCCTCGCCCGGGCCGTGGACCCCGACGCCTGACCCCCCGCCTGCGCCCGCCCCGGGCCGCCTTCGGGCGGGGTGCTCGCCCGAGCCGCCCGCGTGAGATTCCGCCGAGGTGCTCGTTGTTGCATGCGACACGCCGTCGGCGGGTGCAACAACGAGCACCTCGGCTGACCCGCGGGTGCAACAACGAGCACCTCGGCTAGCCGCGCGTGGGGGTCGGCACGGCTTCGGGAGGCCGGGGGCGGGTCGGTCAGCGGACGGAGAGGCCGAGCTTGCGGCCGGCGAGGCCCCGGCTGCGCGTGGCCAGGTGCTCCGCGACACGGCGGATCGCCACGGCCGCGGGATCGCCCGGGTCGGTCACCACGATCGGCGCACCGACATCGCCGCCCGCGCGCAGCGGGATGCTGAGTGGCACGCTGGCGAGCAGCGGCACCTCCTCGTCCTGCCCAGCGGACAGCCGCCGCGCCACCTCGGCGCCGCCGCCGGAGCCGAAGAGCTCGAGCACCGTGCCGTCCGGCTGCACCAGCCCGGCCATGTTCTCGATCACGCCGATCACCCGCTGCCCGGTCTGCCGGGCGACCACGCCGCTGCGCTCGGCGACGTCGGCCGCCGCGGGCTGCGGGGTCGTGACGACGAGCACCTCGGCCGTCGGCAGCAGCTGACCGACCGAGATCGCCACATCGCCGGTGCCGGGCGGCAGGTCGAGCAGCAGCACATCCAGATCGCCGAAGAACACGTCGGTGAGGAACTGCTGGATGGTGCGGTGCAGCATCGGCCCGCGCCAGGCGACCGCGGCGGACGCCGAGTCCACGAACATCCCGATCGATACCACCTTCACGCCGTAGGCGACCGGGGGCAGGATCATGTCGTCCACCCGCGTCGGGCGGGGAGCAACGCCGTTCTCGTCGGTCAGGCCGAGGATGCCCGGGATCGAGAAGCCGTGGACGTCCGCATCCACGATCCCCACCCGCAGCCCGCGCTCGGCGAGGGCGACCGCGAGGTTCGCCGTGACGGTCGACTTGCCGACGCCGCCCTTGCCGCTGGTCACCGCGTAGACGCGGGTGAGCGAGTCCGGGCCGAACTGCGCGCCGCGCGTCGGCCGCCCGGCACGGAGCTTCTCGGTGAGCGCCCGGCGCTCGGCCGGCGTCATGACGGAGACGTCCACCGCGACGTCCGTCACCCCGGGGACGCTCTCGACCGCTGCCCGCACGTCGCGCTCGATCGCGTCCGCCGCGGGGCAGCCGACGATCGTCAGCTTGATCCCGACCGACGCGCGGCCGTCCGCATCCACGGCGACAGGCCCGACCATGTCGAGCTCGGTGATCGGCTTCCGGATCTCCGGGTCGAGCACCGCGGCGAGGGCGCCGCGGACCGCCTCGGTCAGCACGCCCTCAGACACGGGCCTGTTCGCCCTCGCCCGCGTCGCTTCTCTCGAGATCCTCGAGCAGTGAGCGCAGCTCGGCGCGGATGAAGTCCTTCGTCGCCATGTCCTTCACCGCCAGGCGCAGTGCGACCACCTCGCGGGCCAGGTACTCGGTGTCGGCCAGGTTCCGTTCCGCCCGCTGCCGATCCTGCTCGATCTGCACGCGGTCGCGATCGTCCTGACGGTTCTGCGCGAGCAGGATGAGCGGCGCGGCGTACGACGCCTGCAGCGACAGCACCAGCGTCAGGGTGATGAACCCGAGGTCGGCGGAGTCGAACCTCAACAGTTTGGGACCGAGCGTGTTCCACGCCATCCACAGGATCACGAAGACCGTCAGCCCGAGGACGAACCACGGCGTGCCCATCGCGCGCGCGATCCATTCGGTGAACCGGCCGAACCGGTCGCTGTGATTGAGCGAGTCGCGCCGGAGCACCGGCGCGCGCAGACCCTTGGGGGCGTCGAGCCCGGTGTCCTGCCTACCTCGTGCCACTTCCGCCCCTCCTTCCGTTCACGATGCGGATGCTGCCGGTGGTGTCGGACGGCTCCGCGCGTTTCACGGGCTCGTCCTCGTCCTGACTTCGCCAGTCGTCGGGGAGCAGATAGTCGAGGATGTCGTCGATGGTCACCACCCCGACGAGGCGGTGCTTGTCGTCCACGACAGGCAGGGAGACCAGGTTGTACGAGGCGAGGATGCGCGACACCTCGGCAGCGGACGTGTCGGCCGTCACCGGCTCCAGCCCCGGGTCGAGCAGCGTGCCGAGCCGCACGTGCGGGGGGTAGCGCAGCATCCGCTGGAAGTGCACGACGCCGAGGAAGCGTCCTGTCGGAGCCTCGTAGGGCGGAAGCGTGACGCACACGGCGGCGCCGAGCGCCGGCGCGAGCTCGTGCCGGCGGATGAGCGCGAGGCCCTCGGCGACGGTGGCGTCGGCGGACACGATGATCGGCTCCGTCGTCATCAGGCCGCCGGCGGTGTCCGGGTTGTAGCTGAGGAGCATGCGGACGTCCTCCGCCTCCTCCGGCTCCATGAGCTCCAGGAGGTGCTCTCCGCGCTCATCCGACAGCTGCGCGATCAGGTCTGCTGCGTCGTCCGGCTGCATCTGGTCGAGCACGTCGGCGGCGCGGTCGTCGTCCAGCTGGGCGAGGATGTGGACCTGCTCGCTCTCCGGCATCTCCTCCAGGACATCGGCGAGCCGGTCGTCCGGCAGCTCTTCGGCGACCTCCAGCATCCGCTGCGGCGGCAGGTCGAGCAACGTGTTGGCGAGGTCGGCCGGCTTCAGCTCGGAGTAGGTCGCGATCAGCTGCTCGGCGGACTGCGCCTCGCCGCGGTTCTGCTTCTCGCGGACCTCGTTCCAGGTGACGAACGTCGTCGCGCCCTTGGCGAAGGGGGAGCCGCCGGTCTTGGGCTTGCGCACGAACAGCTGGCTGATTGCCCAGTCGCCGCTGTCGCTGTCCTCGATCGCGACATCCTCGATGGTGGCCTCGCCGCTGCCGTCCGTGAAGACGACCCGACGGCCCAGCAGCTCGGCGATCACCCGGACCTCGCCGCCGCGCTGCTCGAAGCGGCGCATGTTGATGATCCCGCTGGTGATGATCTGGCCGCTGCCGATGCTCGTGACCCGGCCGATCGAGAGGAAGACGCGGCGCTTGCCGGGGATCTCGACGATCAGCCCGACGACGCGCGGAGGGTCGTTCTTGCGATACACCACGAGGACGTCACGCACCCTGCCGACCCGGTCACCGACGGGGTCGAACACGGCCGTCCCGGCGAGACGGGCGACGAACACTCTGGTCGAACTCACCCTAATAACCTAAGCCCTCACGGGTGATCGGGGGCTGTTTCCCGTACGGCGCCCGGGCCCGGATGGGACAATGGCGGAATGAGCACACCTGGTCCGATGAACGGCCGCAACCGTCTCCTCTTTCCGACCCTGCCGCGGGGCGAGATCGTCGCCACCTTCGAGACCTACCCCGAGGCGCAGCAGGCGGTCGACGTGCTCGCCCGCGCGGACTTCCCCGTCGACAAGGTCTCGATCCTCGGAAGCGACCTGAAGAGCGTCGAGCGCGTCACCGGCAAGCTGACCTGGGGCCGGGTCGCGCTGGCCGGCGCCGCCTCCGGTGCGTGGCTGGGCATCTTCTTCGGGCTGCTGCTCATCGTCTTCTCGCCGACGGTCAGCCTGGCGTTCGTGCTGGCAGCGCTCCTGATGGGCGCGGGCTTCGGGATGCTGTTCGGCCTCGTCTCGTACGCGATCAACCGCCGGCGCCGCGACTACACCTCCGTCATGCAGGTGATCGCTACCAGCTACTCGGTGCTCGTCGACTCCGAGCTCGGCAATCGAGCCCGCAACCTTCTGGAGAGCGGAGGCGCCGCCGAGCATGCTGCTACCGCTCCCGGATGGACGCCGCCCGCCCAGCCGCAGCATCCCTCCGACCCGCCGCCGGCTCCGCCAGCCGGCGACGACAACCCTCCGGCGCCGCCCGCATGACCCTGCGGACGGAGAGGTGAGCGTCAGCTCGAGAGGTGGCGCACCCAGGCCTCGACATCGTCGGCCGTGCGCGGGATGGCGACGGACAGGTTCTCGGCGCCGTCCTCGGTGACGAGGATGTTGTCCTCGATTCGCACGCCGATGCCCCGGAACCGCTCCGGCACCGTCAGGTCGTCGGGCTGGAAGTACAGTCCGGGCTCGATGGTGAACACCATCCCGGGCTGCAGCACGCCGTCGAGGTACAGCTCGCGGCGCGCCTGCGCGCAGTCGTGGACGTCGAGGCCGAGGTGGTGGCTGGTCCCGTGCACCATGTACCGGCGGTGCTGCTGGTTCTCCGCGTCCAGCGCCTCCTCGGCGCTCACGGGCAGCAGCCCCCACTCGGCGGTGCGTCGGGCGATGACCTCCATCGCCGCCGCGTGGATCTCGCGGAACCGGATGCCCGGCCGGACGATGGTGAACGCCGCATCCGCCGCCTCCAGCACCGCTTCGTAGATCAGGCGCTGCGTCTCGGTGAACGTGCCGGCGATCGGGAAGGTGCGCGTGATGTCGGCCGTGTAGTAGCTGTCGAGCTCGACGCCCGCATCCAGCAGGATCAGGTCGCCCGGCACCACGGGACCGTCGTTGCGCGTCCAGTGCAGGATGCACGCGTGCGGTCCGCTCGCCGCGATCGTGTCGTAGCCGACCGCGTTCCCGTCGGCACGGGCGCGCCCGTTGAAGACGCCCTCCACGAGCCGCTCGCCGCGCGGGTGCGTGGTGATGCGCGGAAGGTCGGCGATGACGTCGTCGAAACCGCGCGCCGTGGCAGCGACGGCCGCGCGCAGTTCGCCGATCTCGAAGTCGTCCTTCACCAGGCGCAGCTCGGAGAGGTCGCGGGCGAGCCGGTCGTCCTCGCTGTGGTCCTCGGGGTCGCGCTCGCCGTCGGTGTCGTCCCAGAGCAGCATCCGAGCGCCGTCCACCTCGTCGGTGATCGCCGGGTCGGCCTCGCGCAGGACGACCGTCTCACCGTCGACCGTGTCGAGCACCGACCGTACCTCGGCGATGCCGCGCGTGGGCAGGGCGAGGTCGCTCGCGACCTGCGCGAGCGAGGGGCGGGGGCCGATCCAGAACTCGCCGATCTCGGGGTTGGCGTAGAACTCGTCGGAGTCGCGCCCCGCACGCTCGCGGAAGTACAGCGTCGCTTCGTGACCGGTCGCGGTGGGCTCGAGCACGAGGACGCTCCCTGGTTCGGCATCCGAGCCCCACCCGGTCAGGTGCGCGAACGCCGAGTGCGCCCGGAACGGGAAGTCGGTGTCGTTCGAACGCTGCTTCAGCCTCCCGGCGGGGACGATGAGCCGCTTGCCCGGGAAGAGCTCGGACACCCGCGCCCGGCGAGCGGCGGCGTATTGTGCCTGCCTGCGGGGCTCGGGGAGGACCTCCGGCCTCGGCGCCCAGCCGCTCGCGATGTACCGGCGGAAGGTGTCGGAGCCGGGGGTGGTCGAGCGGTTCTGCGTCGCGCGGGGCGCCTGCTCGGTCTCTGCCGTCTCCGGGGTCGGTGCGGCCTCCGGGGTCACGGTGGTCGCGGGGGTGGTCGGCTGGGAGGACATGGTCTCATTCTTCCACCCGCCGCCGACCGCGCGCCGAAAACCGCTTCGGCCGCCGTCCCCATACCGGCATTGCGGCCACCCGAGGCCGTGGCGCCGCCTCCTAGGATGGTCACCATGGTTGATGCGCGACGGTTCCGTGGCCCCGTCGACCTGCACACCCACTCCAGCGTCTCCGACGGCACGGAGACCCCGGCCGAACTGGTCCGAGCGGCGGCAGCGGCCGGGCTCGGCACCGTCGCCCTGACCGATCACGATTCGACCGCGGGATGGATGGACGCCGCAGCGGAAGGTCAGCGGGTCGGCGTCACCGTCATCCCCGGCATGGAGTTGTCCACCCGGATCGAGTTCGCCAGCGTCCACATGCTCGGATATCTCTTCGACCCGACGGACGAGGCGCTCACGGCCGAGACGGTCCGCATCCGGGACGGCCGGATGCGCCGGGCCGAGGACATGGTCCGCCGCATCTCGGAGGACTACGACATCACCTGGGACGACGTGCTCGCCCAGGCGACGGAGGGCGCCACCGTCGGCCGTCCGCACATCGCGGACGCACTCGTCGCACGGGGACTCGCCTCCGATCGCAGCGCTGCGTTCGCGGGCATCCTGCACTGGCGCAGCGGCTACTTCCAGCCGCACTACGCACCGGACCCGCTGACCGGCGTGCGGCTCATCCGCGGCGCCGGCGGGCTCCCGGTGCTCGCGCATCCGGCGACGGGAGGACGGGGCCGGGTCATCCCGGAGGACCGGCTGCGCCGGCTCGTCGACGCCGGTCTCTTCGGGCTGGAGCTCGACCACCGTGAGAACAAGGCGGACGGCGTGGAGCGGCTGCGCGAGCTGGCGGGGCGTTACGGCCTCCGGATCACCGGCTCCAGCGACTACCACGGCGCTGGAAAGCCGAACCGGCTGGGCGAGAGGACGACCGATCCGTCGGTCGTGGACGCGATGATCGAAGAAGCGACAGGCGCGTCGCCTTTCTACGCTCCATGACCCTGTGCCCCTAGCCTGGGGGAGGGGATTCGAGAAACAGGCAGTCGGGGCGAGAAGGCGAGGTGCGCGGGTGAGACGGTTCTGGCGAGGATCCGCGGTCGCGATCGCCCTGACGGCGGCGCTGGTGGTGGCGACGGGCGCGACGCCCGCGCTCGCCGACTCCTATCCCTCGTGGGATGACGTGCAGGCTGCGAAGAACAATGCGGCCGCCGCCCAGGCCGAGGTGGACCGGATCAACGGGTTGCTGGCGAGTCTCCAGACCGCGGCGAACGCGGCGGGCGACCTCGCGGTCAAGCGCCTCGGCGAGTACGGAGCCGCCGAGGCGGCCCTGAAGGCGGCGACGGACAAGGCGCAGGACCTGACGCAGAAGGCCCAGGACGCGACCGCAAAAGCGGATCAGCTGAAGGCGCAGAGCGGGAGGCTCGCCGAGCAGCTCACCCGGGCGGGCAGCTCCGGCGTGTCGCTGCGGTTGTTCCTGAGCCCGAATGCGTCCGGCTCGGACTCGCTGCTCTACCAGCTGGGGGCCGTCTCCAAGCTGGCCGACCAGTCCAGCTCCCTGTTCGCGCAGGCGACGGCCCAGCGCAACGTCGCGACGTCGCTGAGCGCGCAGGCGACCGATGCGCAGAAGGTGCGCGATCAGCTTGCGACGGCGGCCAAGAAGGCGCTCGAGGTGGCCACCGCCGCGAAGCAGGCGGCAGACGCCCAGCTGGCCGACCAGAAGCAGCACGCGAACACCCTCTATGCGCAGCTCGCCACGCTGAAGAACACGGTGGCGGCTGTGGAGGAGAAGTTCGCGGAGGGCCAGGCCGCGGCCGCTGCAGCGGCCGCCGCGGCGAACCCGGGTGGAAGCGCCGACGGCTTCGCGCCGCCACCCGGCATGAACGTCGACCCGGCGGCTGCACAGGCCTACGCCTCCAGCCGGCTCGGGGCATACGGCTGGGGCGGCGACCAGATGGACTGCCTGATCAAGCTCTGGAACCACGAGTCGGGCTGGCGCGCGGACGCCTACAACACCTCGAGCGGCGCCTACGGCATCCCGCAGGCCTGGCCGGCGAGCAAGATGTCGTCCGCCGGCCCCGACTGGATGACGAACCAGAACACGCAAGTGAACTGGGGTCTCGACTACATCAACCGTTCCTACGGCTCTCCGTGCCGAGCCTGGAACTTCGAGATGAGCCACGACCCCAACTGGTACTGACCCGCGGCACGCGGCGCACATTCGTCACGAATGTGCGCTCCGGTCGAGCGAGACGCGACTTTCGTGACGAACGTCGGAGCGAGTGAGTCAGCTCGCGGGGGTCGCGGGGGCGCCGCCGCGCGAGCGGCGACGGCGGCGACGCGGGGCGCTGTTGCCGTCGCGGTGCTGTGCGCCGCCTCCGTCGTGCGTGCCAGCGGCGGCCTTCGGCTCGCCGGCCTCGCCCGATGCGGCGTCCTGGCCGGCGGCGCCCTGACCGCCGGCGTGCTGGCCGGCGCCCTGGCCGGATCCGCGGGTACGACGACGGTCGCGGCCGCCGGAGCGGTCACCGCCCTCGGGTCCGGTGGAGTCCGTGCGGCCGCCTCGCGGCGTCTCGGCGACCTTGACGGCCGGAGTCGGCTTCAGCCGGCCCTTGACGCCCTGCGGGATGTCGAGGTCGCTGAACAGGTGCGGCGACGACGAGTACGTCTCGGTCGGATCGGGCTGACCGAACTCGAGCGCCTTGTTGATGAGGGCCCACTTGTGGAGGTCCTCCCAGTCGACGAATGTTACCGCGATCCCGGTCTTGCCGGCGCGGCCGGTGCGGCCCGCGCGGTGCAGGTACGTCTTGTCGTCGTCCGGGATGGTGTGGTTGATGACGTGCGTCACATCGTCCACGTCGATGCCGCGCGCGGCGACGTCGGTGGCGATCAGGATGTCCTTCTTGCCGGCCTTGAACGCGGCCATGGCCCGCTCGCGCTGCTCCTGGTTGAGGTCGCCGTGGACGGCGGCGGCGTTGAAGCCGCGGTCGTTGAGCTCCTCGACCAGCTTCGCGGCGGCGCGCTTGGTGCGGGTGAAGATCACGGTCTTGCCGCGGCCCTCGGCCTGCAGGATGCGCGCGATGACCTCGTCCTTGTCGAGCGAGTGGGCGCGGTAGATCAGGTGCTTGATGTTCGCCTGGATCTGGCCCTCGTCCGGGTCGCTGGCGCGGATGTGCACGGGGCGGGTCATGAAGCGGCGCGCGAGCGCGACGATCGGGCCGGGCATGGTGGCCGAGAACAGCATGGTGTGCCGGGTGGCCGGCGTCTGCGCGAACAGCTTCTCGATGTCGGCGAGGAAGCCGAGGTCGAGCATCTTGTCGGCCTCGTCCAGCACCATCTCCTGCACATTGCCGAGGTTGAGGAGGCGCTGGCCGGCCAGGTCGAGCAGACGGCCCGGCGTGCCGACGACGATCTGAGCGCCGCCCTTGAGCTGCGCGATCTGGCCCTCGTAGGCCTTGCCGCCGTAGATGCTGGCGATGGAGGTCGGACGGCCGGCTGCGGCGGTCTCGAGGTCTTCGTAGACCTGGATGGCCAGCTCGCGCGTCGGGACGACGACGAGTGCTTTCACGCCCGGCTCGGGGTTGAGGCCGAGGCGCTGGATGAGGGGGAGGCCGAAGCCGAGCGTCTTGCCCGTTCCCGTCTTGGCCTGGCCGATGATGTCCTGCCCGGTGAGCGCGAGCGGGATGGTCTGGGTCTGGATGGGGAACGGCTCGATGATGCCCTTGGCGGCGAGCTGATCCACCATGTCCTGGTCGATGTTGAGTTCTGAGAAAGTCACGTGCGAAATGCCTGTCGATTCGATGGGAGGGTCCACGCCATGTTCTCTGTCGCAGGCGCAGGGCCGTCGATCCTGCGCCGACGGCGGTCAACAGCCTACTGGACCGGCCCGATACACTGCTGTGCGTGTCAACATGGTTCACCCGGCGACGGCCTTCCGTCGAGCTCCCGCGCTTGACGCAACGGGCGCGCCCGGTGGCCACGGTGCGTGTCGATCTGCACGAGGTGATGCCCGACCTCCTGCCGTATCTCGGCCAGGCGGCGTACCTGCAGCTGGAGCAGTTCGAGACGTTGTCC
>Ga0209677_100724_pt1 | contig 16815 bp, 11 predicted proteins | sample AraplaCvi_mCL_r2_2_FD_184285 | JGI IMG/M metagenome (GOLD analysis project Ga0209677, IMG submission 184285) | Arabidopsis root microbial communities from North Carolina, USA - plate scrape CL_Cvi_mCL_r2 (SPAdes) (version 2) | ecosystem: Host-associated > Plants > Roots > Endosphere | place: USA... | reverse complement strand
CATGCAGGCCTGCATGGATGTGGTGCTGCCCTATGTCCACGAGCGCAAGCAGTTTGGTGAGCCGATCGGAACGTTCCAGCTCGTGCAGGGCAAGGTCGCGGACATGTATACGACGATGAACGCCTCGCGTGCCTACGTCTATGCGGTGGCGAAAGCCTGCGATCGCGGCGAGACCACGCGCGAGGATGCGGCCGGTGCTATTCTCTACGCAGCGGAGAAGGCGACGCAATGCGCGCTGGATGCGATCCAGCTCCTCGGCGGCAACGGCTACATCAATGATTATCCGACCGGGCGGCTGTTGCGCGACGCCAAGCTGTATGAGATTGGTGCAGGCACCAGCGAGATTCGCCGCATGCTGATCGGTCGCGAGCTGTTTCAAAAGTCGATGTAAGACAGCAAATCTTCAAGACGTATTCGACCGCCATTCAGAAATGCCTCGTATTGTTCGAACCGTGACGCCTGTCGCGGAGACAGACCACTGAACTCTGCTTTGTCTTGCGTGAGGGGTTCGGGTAGGAGGTTTCAGTCGTGAATCAGATGAGTTTCGTGCCGCAGCCGCCGCCACCGCTGCTGGCAGCCTCCACCTCGTTCTCCGGTGAACGCGGCGCGTTCTTGAAGATGGTCAGTCGTGGCGCGGCGCTGGAACTGGTCACGCTCGGCTTCTATCGCTTCTGGCTCGCCACCGATATCCGCCGGCATCTGTGGACGAACACTGTCGTCGACGGTGACGCCGCCGAATATACTGGGCGCGGCAAGGAGCTGCTGATCGGCTTCCTGTTTGCGATGGCGATCCTGGTGCCGATCTATCTGGCGTATTTTCTGGTCAGTGTCGAAGCCGAGCGGTGGAAGGGATTCGCCGGCGTTCCGCTGGTCATCGCCTTCTATGCATTCGGCCAGTTCGCGATCTACCGCGCGCGCCGCTATCGCCTGACCCGCACGGTCTGGCGTGGGGTAAGGTTCTGGATGGATGGCTCGGGCTGGTCCTATGCCGGCCGCTCGATGCTGTGGGCGCTGCTGGTCGTGCTCACGCTCGGCCTGGCGTGGCCATGGCGCGAAGCTGCGCTGGAGCGCTACAAGATGCAGCACTCATATTATGGCGATCTGCAAGGCGGATTCGAAGGCAGGGGCTGGGAGTTCTTCAAACGGGCCTGGTGGCTGTTGCCCTGCGCGGTGGTCTCGTTCGTCATCCTGCCGCTGCTGCCGTTCGTCTATGCGCAATTCCGCGCCGTCGAGTGGCGCTGGTGGCTGTCGGGCATCCGGTTCGGCGGCGCGCGTCTGGAATCGACGTTGCAGCCAGGCGCACTTCACGGTCTTTACTGGAAAGTGATCGGCTGGTTCATGCTGCTGTCGGTCGCCTCCGCCATCTATTTCGGCGTTGCAGCCGGCATTGCCGCCAAGCTCGGCAAGGATGCAGCCGAAGATGGACCGCCGACGCCGGAGGTGTTGTTCGATAACATTCCGCTGCTTGTGATGATCGGGCTCGGCTATGTCGCCCTGATGCTGGCGTTGAACGTGGTGATGCGGCTCTATCTGCTGCGCGACATGTGGGCGAGGGTGGTCGGCTCGGTCGAGGTGCACGGCATCGCGGCGCTTGCCAATGTCGCGGTCAAGGGGGATCTGGCGAGCGCGCTCGGCGAGGGATTTGCCGATGGTCTCGATGTCGCAGGATTCTGACACGGACGAGCCCGACGGGCTTGGCGACCGTGCGTCGGATGATGCTGCCGCGCGCCCGCCCGGCGGTCCTGCGATCTATTTCGATGGCGTCTCCAATCGCCGGCAGATCGTCAGCATTGCGCTGGTCAACCAGCTCGTCATGCGCAGCGACGATAATTTCGTCTCCTGGGCCTATTCCGACCTGCGCCGGGTCGACAGCCCGGGCGGCACGCTGCGGGTGAGCTGCCGCTCGGCGCCGCCGCTCGCCCGGCTCGAGGTTCGCGATTCGGCGCTCGCAGCCGAGCTGGTCGCGCGTTGCGCGGCGATCGATGAGAATCAACTGAACGGCGGCGCGATCGCGCGCATCGTGGCCTGGTCGATCGCTGCCGCCGCCTCGATCGTCGCGGTGGTGCTGTTTGCGATTCCGTTGGCGGCCGATCGGCTCACGCCGCTGGTGCCGCGGACCATGGAGCGGCATCTCGGCGAAGCCGCCGAGGTGCAGCTCACGACCGTGTTCGGCGACAAGATCTGCAAGGGCGCGGCTGGCCAGGCGGCGTTCGCGAAGCTCGTCGAAGCGCTGCGCGTGCCGGCTGGGCTCGATGCGGCGGTTGGCTCGCAGGTTCTGGATACGCCGATCCCGAACGCCTATGCGCTGCCCGGCGGCCGCTTCTTCCTGTTGAGCGGGCTGCTGGAGAAGGCACACGATCCGGACGAAATCGCGGGCGTGCTGGCCCATGAGCTCGGCCATCTCAAGCACCGCGACAATGTGCGCGAGTTGATCCACAATGGCGGCAGCTCGTTCCTGATCGGGCTGCTGTTCGGCGACGTCACCGGCGCGGGCGCGGCGCTGTTCGCCTCGCGGACCCTGGTCAGCGCCTCCTATTCGCGCGAGGCCGAGCACGACGCCGACAGCTTTGCGATCGAGGTGATGCACAAGCTTGGGCGCCCGACCCGGCCGATGGGTGAGTTGATGTTCCGCGTCACCGGCAAGGAGGGCGACAAGCGGCCCTCGATCCTGGCGAGCCATCCCCTGAGCGAGGACCGGCTGGAGCGCATGCGCGCCGAAGACCGGCCGCCGACCGGCCCCGCGCTATTGAGCGCGGACGAGTGGAGCGCGCTGAAAGGGATTTGCAGGTAGTCGTGTAGACCCATCTGTCAGATGCGCATTGGGTGTCGTCCCGGCCTTGAGCCGGGACGACAGCTGAGTTTGTAGTTGCGGCAGGTTTCCCAAACAGCAGGCCTATCAGTCCGGCAGATCGTTCATTTTCTTCACGAAGGCGCGGACGTCGGCCAGCACCTCCGGCAGCACCGCCTTGACCTCGGCGAAGGTCATTCCGGCCTTGATGCGGGGATCGTAGAGCAAATTGAGGATGTACTGGTCGTAGACGTCGAAGAATCCCATCGAGACGTTGTCGTTGAACATGGTCCAGGGCACGCTCGACGTGTCGTTGATCGGCCCGAGCGACTGCAACAGCTCTTCATAGGCGCAGTCCAGGAAGACGAAATCGCCATTGTCGATGGTGAGGATCACGTCGGAATGTTCGATCTCGTAGGCGTCGTTCTTGCGGAAGCCGGACAGGCATTGCGGATCGAGCGAGGTCTTGATCTCGCGCGCGCGCTCGCTGCCATAGGCCTGGCTGATGGTGTGGTACAGATCGCGGTCGCGCACCAGCTTGACGTGGACATTGGCATCCTCGCCGCTCTCGGTCATGGCGATGTCGAGATGCTGGACCTTGGCGCCGATGTCGGTGACGACCTTGGCGAGTTGCACCTTGCGGTCGGCGCGGTGGCCGTCGGCGAACACCCGCACCGGCATGTCGTATTTGCGGATGCGGTCGACCCGGCCGGCGAGGTGATATTCGGCGCCGAACGCGGTTTTGAAGAAGCCTTCGGCGATCTCGGCGTCGGTGAAGCTTCTCTTCTCCGCATGCTGGCGCGAGGCGATCGCAGGGATCTCGCCGGCGACAGCCGGTAGGACGGCGACCGGAAGGAGGAGGGCGGCCAAGATTGCGGCCCGGACGATCGACCAGTTTCGGCCGCGCCATGGCGCCGCCCACAGGCTTTGACCCATCTGTTAGTTCTTGACGATCACCGTGGCGCCGACCGAAACCCGGTTGTACAGGTCCGTGACGTCCTCATTGGTCATGCGGAAGCAGCCCGAGGAGACGGCCTGGCCGATGGTCTCGGGTTCGTTGGAACCGTGAATGCGATACAGCGTCGAGCCGAGATAAAGTGCCCGGGCGCCGAGCGGGTTCTCGATACCGCCCACCATGTGGCGCGGCAGATCGGGCCGGCGAGCGATCATCTGCCGCGGCGGGGTCCAGGACGGCCATTCCCTCTTGGCGGAAATGCGATGCACGCCACCCCAGCGGAAGCCGTCGCGGCCGACGCCGATGCCGTAGCGCAGCGCCTCGCCATCCCCCAGCACCAGATAGAGCCGCCGCTCGGCCGTATTTATCACGATGGTGCCCGGCGCGTAGTTGGTCGGGTACATCACCGTCTGGCGCGGGATCGGGCTGGCGCCACCCTGGAAGAAGCTCGGGCCGCCATACATGACGTCGCGTGAATCGCCGTAGAATTGAGCCTGCGCGGCGCTGCTTGCCGCCGCCACCATCGCTGCCACACACAAGACCCGCATCATCATCGTCATTTCCCCCGCGATATCAGACGTTGTCAGAGACTGTCCATAAAATGGTCGCGTTACGCAACCCACGGCAACGTGAGAGCAGGTATTTTCGGCCAAGGTCGTAAGCGGATTCCTTGCGTGCATTGGCCGTACCTTGCCGGCATGAAGGGTCCAAGACCTGCTAGCCGAGGCTTGTTAGCCAAGTCCCGTTAGCTAAGTCCCGTTAGCCAAGTCCCGTCATAGTCCGCGCGGCGATAGCTGCAATGCGGCTTCCCCCTTTGACTGCGCCTCCGAACAATGATTGATCTCAAGTTCCTTCAAGAGGCCAAAGCCGGATGCGAGCGGGAGCGAGATGATGAACGGTGCGGAAAGTCTGGTGCGGACCCTGGTCGCGGGTGGTGTTGACGTTTGCTTCACCAATCCCGGGACCTCCGAGATGCACTTCGTCGCCGCGCTGGACCGGGTGGAGGGCATGCGCTGCGTGCTCGGCCTGTTCGAGGGCGTGGTGACCGGCGCCGCCGACGGCTATTTCCGTATGAAGGGCTCGCCGGCCTCGACGCTGCTGCATCTCGGCCCCGGCCTCGCCAACGGCCTCGCCAACCTGCACAACGCCAAGAAGGCGCGCTCCGGCATCGTCAACATTGTCGGCCAGCACGCAACCTACCACATCGGCTACAACGCGCCGCTGACCTCCGACATCGAGGGCCTGGCGCGGCCGATGTCCGACTGGGTGCGGACCTCGCCGAACGCCAAGGCGGTCGCCGCCGACGGCGCGGCGGCGATCGCGGTCGCCAAGAGCGCGCCGCCGCAGATCGCGACCCTGATCCTGCCCGCCGATACCGCCTGGAACGAGGCCGACGGCATTGCCGCGGTGCCGGCGGATGCACAGCGTCCGACCTATTCGGCGGACGCCGTGGAGAAGGCCGCGAAGATCCTGCATGCGCATGGTCCGGAGACGCTGGTGCTGATGACCGCTGGTGCGCTGACCGAGCAGGGCCTGGCCTTCGCGCAGCGGATCGCCGGCAAGACCGGCTGCCGCGTCATGGGCCAGACCTATCATCCGCGCATGGCGCGCGGCGCCAGCCGTTTCTCGATCGACCGCATCCCTTACGTGATCGAGCAGGCGCTGCCGATTCTGAAGAACTACAAGCATATCGTGCTGGTCGAGGCCGCCGATCCCGTCGCCTTCTTCGCCTATCCGAACAAGCCAAGCATATTGAAGGCCGAGGGTACCGAGGTGCACCGCATGACCGCCTGGGGCGAGAATTCGGTGGCAGCGCTGGAGGCGCTCGCGGACCATCTCGGCGCCAAGGCCTCCGACGTGCAGCCGCAGAAGCTTGCCGAACTGATCAAGCCGACCGGGGCGCTCAACCACACCACGATCGCGCAGGCGATCGCCCATGCGATCCCGGAGAACGCGATCGTCGTCGACGAGTCCATCACCACCGGCCGCGGCTTCTTTCCGCTGACGGCCGGCGCCGCGCCGCATGACTGGCTGCAGAACATGGGCGGCTCGATCGGCTTCTCGACGCCGGTGGCGACCGGGGCCGCGGTGGCCTGCCCCGACCGGAAAGTCATGTGCCTGGTCGGCGACGGCAGCGCGATGTACACGATCCAGTCGCTGTGGACCCAGGCGCGCGAGAACCTCAACGTCGTCACCGTCGTGTTCGCCAACCGCATCTACCAGATCCTGCGTGGCGAGTTCGACGGCGTCGGCGCCGGCGAGCCCGGCCAGCGCGCCCAGGACATGCTCAAGATCGACCGGCCGACGCTCGACTTCGTCGCGATGGCCAAGGGCATGGGTGTCCCGGGCCGCGCCGTCACCACCGCCGACGAGTTCAACAAGGCGCTTGCCGAAGCCAATGCCGAAGCAGGTCCGCGCCTGATCGAAGTGCAGATGTAGCCCGCCTGTTCCTGCGGCGGCCGCAAAACCGCCGCCGAATGATGGCAACATCGCGGCTGATCCCACGATCGGCGATTCTACGCCGATCGTATGCTATGCTGACGGGCCGATTCTGTTGTTGCGTTTTTGGGGCGTATGCACTCCGAGCTCAGTCGACTGATCTCCGCATTGCAGGAGTTCTATGCGCGCGAGCGCTTCATCCTCGAGCGAGATCTCGGCGAGCGCACGCTGACGCACCGGCTTGCGGTGCAGGTCGAACGGCACTTCCCTGGCTGGGACGTCGACTGCGACTACAGCCGGCTCGGCGACCGCACCATGCTGCTGCCGCGCGGCACCATCGTCTCGACCGACGATATGCTCGGCAAATCGGTCTACCCGGACATCGTGGTGCATCGGCGCAGCGCGCCGAAGCGCCTGCTTGCGGTCGAGGTGAGGAAAGCCAGCAATCACCAGCCGCTGCAGCACGATCTGCATAAGCTGATGGCGCTGACCGATCCGCATCTGTGGTTCGCCTTTGCCGCCGGCGTCCTGCTGACGCTCGGCCGCACCGGCGTGACCGGCGCGGAGGTCTATGTCGGCGGCCGGCGTGAGGCGGAATTGTCGGCGTGGTTTGCGGACCGGCTGTAGCGGTCGCGCACCGGTCACACGGCAAAAAGGCCGCCCCTTGGGGCGGCCTGGTCTTCAAAGCCATTTCGTTCCAAGTCACGTGCTCCGGGCCGCGCGCGGATGCGAGCGACACGAGGCTTGCGGCGTGAGGTTCACTTGGCCTCTTCGCCCTCCGACGAGGACTTCTTCGACTTCTTCGACTTCTTCGACTTCTTGCTCTTGCTCATCTTCATGCCGTCACCCTTGCTCATCGTGTCCCCGCTCGTGGCCGACGTGCCGGCGGCGCCGGCCTTGTCGGTCGACTGGGCGAAGGCGCTCGAAGACAGCAGGGCAACGGCGGCGGTGGCGATGATGAGTTTGCGCATTTCAGAAAACCTCCAGTGGTTTGAACGGAGCGGACCATAACGGAACTTTGCTTGCGACGTTCCGCCGCAGTGATCAGTTCTTTGTGAGGAACCGGCCATCCAAAAGCCGCTTTGGCGGCCGTCTCAGCGCGAACTGGGCGGGTTGTGTGACCGGTCGGCGTGACGCAGGGGGCCATGCGTGGACTGACGGTTGGGCGGACCCGCAACTTAAGGGAATAATTATTTCATTTACATCTTTTGGTGGCGTATCTGCGACGGAGCGGACACCTGCCGTACGTCGCTGCTCTCGCGAAGCCCGATCAATCAGCCCACACGCGCCGTGCCGGCGACCGCGCCGTCGCCGTGACGGCGGTTCCGGTACGCCTGCCGCAGCCAGGCTTTCGACGGGACCTCGACCATTCTGTAGAACGCCCAAGCAAAAGCCGTTGTGATCGCGACGAAGAAAGCGAGTCTGGCGATGAACTCCGGAACGCCAGCAAATTCTGATTTTCCGATCAGCGCAAATCGGAAAATGAACGGATGCAGCAAGTAGATCGAATAGCTGCATTCGCCGCCGAGAACCAGCGCTCTTGAACCGAGAAAGCGCGCGTGGCCGAAGCGGGCGGCCGCCAGAATGATGACCGAGAAGCAGATCGCCTCATCCAGCCGAACGCCGAGCTCGATCCAGAATGACATGCCGTGCCAGGAGGGCTGGACAAACAGCAGCACCGGGGCCGCCAGCAATCCTGTGACCGATAGCCCGAACCCGATCTTGATGCGCCGGCGTAGCGCGTCATCGACGCGGCGCGATGCGAGCTTCATGTAGATCTGGGCCGTCAGGCATCCGGCCAGGAACTGCGACAGGTGCAGATAGGGTGAGTAGTAGGTCAGCCAGGCCATGCCGTCATGTTGGAGGCTCGGAATGACGGCTTGCAGAAACGCGTCGCCATAGCTGAAGCACCATGCGATCGCGACGGCGAAGACGGACAGGTTGAGAACCGACAGCCCGAGCAACGTGCGCACGCGCCGGATTCTGCCGAGCGAGAAGCAGGCCAGCGGGAACAGCAGATAGAAGAACAGCTCAACACTGATCGACCAGAGGTGCTCGAGCGGCTGGATTGCTGCGACCAGCATGGTTCCTTTGAGTACCGGAAACCAGGCCTGGGTCATGGTCAGTATGAAGACCAGCGAAGTCGGATCCTGACTGCGCCGGATCACCAGATAGCCCGTGATGATGATGACCACGAGCGCATACATCGGATAGAGCCGCGCAAAGCGCGCCACCGCGAAATCGCGCAGCGCAGCACCCGGAGCGCTCAGCATCCTGTCGGCATAGGTGAACCAGAGCACAAAGCCGCTCAGCACGAAGAACAGCGTCATGCCGATGCTGGCGACCTGCGCTACCAGCTGGCCCAGCCAGTCATCGCGCAACGAGGGTGCCGCATGCCCGATCGCCACGATCGCTGCCGCAACAAAGCGCAATCCGGTAAGCGGGTCGATGAACTTGCCGTCCTGATGCGCGTCCATGATCTCGGCGAAACTGTTCGGAAGGAGTGGCCCGTAGTAATCACACGGCTCTGTTCCGAACAATAGCCGGCGGAGCGCACGAAAAGTTTCGGCGGACCTGTCCCGGAGCCAGCGTCAAAAGCGGCAGAAGGACGAAATGCCCGTGTCGATAATGGGTGCAAGGTCTTTGAGCCCGGAAGGGCGTCGAATATATTGTCGGCGGCTTTCTTATTGAGGGGAATTAATCGCGCGCACAGCGAGCTTAAGTTGGATCAATTTCTCGCTAGTTGCAATTCTCTGTCTGGTGAGTTGAAAATTTCACACTTCAGCCTTGTTCGTATGTGGTTTATACTACGTCTTGTGCAGACCCGACTAGTTCGGGCAGGCATTCTCGTTTGGAGCACTGACGGTCGACTGTCGATCGACGTCCGGCTCATCGAAATAACGTCAATTGATTGTGCGCGACTACTCAAGACTTATTTCAAGGAAATTGAACGCAGTTTCGTGGAACTGCGCCTCTCGGAGAAGCAATCCGCAAGCATAAGGTGACGACCAGCACTGGCCGGAGCAATTAGGCGACGAACGGCGTGCTGTTGCGATTATCGAACATTTGTCTTTGGGGAAGTGTAGTGATTGATCCCAAATGGCTATTTCAGTTTGGCTTGATCGCCGTTGGTTTGCTCGACGTCGTGCTGGCAACCCTCCTGATCTCATCGTTCTTGGAGGGCTGACTCATGGTTGGCGACCTCGTGCCGTCAGCAGATTCCGGGCCAGCCAACGCTTGTGATGGAGCGAAGCGCAGCATGCCGCACGTCCGTGAGGGCGGCGCCGCTTACCCTTTGGTTCGAAAGCCCAGCGAATTCGCCGATACGTTCTCGAAGGGAGCGGCAGCAGTTTCGATGTCTCTGCTACCGGCCGCCGATCATTTTTCCGCGTTACCGGCGGTCGGCATCTTTTTCGCATAAAATCACAATGTCGTGATGAGTAAGTTCCTTAGTAATTGATAAAACTAGAGAAGTTGGTCCACCGAGCAGGAGTGACGTTATGTCGCGGGTGGTGCAAACTTACCAATCAACGGTTCCGGCATCTGCCGATTTCGCAGAAGCCAACATCGTAGACACCAATGTCGCAGACGGCGCGACTTGGAAGACCCTTGGGCGAAGTCCGTTTACGTTCAGGCATCAACTCGCCCATCATCCGCTCTTTGGCATCTCTCAGCTTGCGCATCTTGCCCGATCCGTTGTGAGACGCGGCGATCCGAACAAGTTCGGAGTGAGATTCGAAAGCTCTGGTAGACGGGACGATCCCGACGTTGAGCGCTTGGCTCGTCAGGGCCAACTCGCCGAGCTTGTCGAACGGATCGAGCGAGGTGGCGTTTGGCTCAAGATGTCGAGCTTGCACGAGCTGGATCCAGCCTATGAGCAGCTGCGCACCGACTACATTGCTGACCTGGAAGATTTAACGAAGTTGCGATTGCGAGATGAGATCAGCTGGTCGGGGCTATCGGTGTTTGTTGCTTCTCCGAACATGGTGACGCCCTATCATTTCGATCACGACGTGAATTTCTTGTTTCAAATCCAGGGCGAGAAGGATGTCTTTCTCTTCGATCAGGAAGATCGTTTCGTTCTCACAGAACAGGAAATTGAGCGCTTTTACCGGGGGCGCGCTTTTGCTGGCGTGCTGCGTGAGGAGACACGTCCCCTCGGAAGAAAGTATCGACTGGTTCCCGGCGTTGCGGTTCATCAGCCGCCGCTCGCGCCTCATCTGATCTGCAATGCAGATAACGTGTCGGTCAGCGTAAGCATCTGGTTCGCGCTCCGCTCGTTGGATCGGCGGGCCAAAATATACCAAGCCAATGCATGTCTGCGGCAATTGGGATGGCATCCAACCCCGCCCGGCATGTCTGACCTGTCCGACAGCTTGAAAGTCGCAGCTCTGAGCGCTGTGTCAAAATCCAAACCCGCGACGCAAAGAGAGCTGCTCTACTCCGGCATTGACAGGATCTTGGCTTCGGCCAGACTGGCCAAGCGTATGCTTGGCACAGTGCAGGCCTGAAAGGTCGGCCAACGCCTTACTTGCAATGATCCTGGGGTGTCCGAGCGTCATACGGTCCACCGAGGTGGCAGCAAGCATGTGCGCGGCGACCAAACGTCGGATCGTGCGGTCGCCACCATGCGGCGGCCGCCGGCAGGTTCTATCCAGCACCATCTCCATGGAGGCCCCGGTGCGGGCCGCTGATGGTGCACGTCGAACGCGGGTACGCGAACAGATGCCGTCGTTGTAACTTGGGAGCAGGTGTCGCGAGGCGGCGGCATATCCCGCCGGCTGGCGATGATTGCGGCATCGATCATCCCGAGTGACGATGGAGGCATAGCCATGAATGAAAAAACGTCCGAAGCGGCCGGCACGTCGGCATGGCCACGAAGGGATCATGTCCGCGCCTTCTACTCCGGCCACAGCCTCAGCGAGGGAGTTCCGGAGGTCGTCGCGCAGATTGCCGGCTCTCTTGGAGATCGCCTGGATTTTGAGACGCAGGTTTTGGGTTATTCGCTCCTGCGTCAGCGGACCAAAGGCGAGGTAGCTTCGGCGTCCGAGTGGCCGGGCTATCGTGCCGGCCAGAACCGCGAAGGCGCAGGGCTGGATGTCGCCGAAGAACTGCGCCAGCCCCGGCGACTCTCACCCGGCGACAAATATGATGTTCTCGTCGTCACCGAACGCCACGACCTCCCGGGGATCGCGCGCAAGGAGCGTACCACATTCCATCTGACCGACATGGCCAAACACCTTCTGGCAGGCAACCCCGACGCGGAGGTGTTCCTCTATCATACCTGGCTCGCTGTGAATCCGGACGCGCCCTGGCCCTGGATCGACTACGAGCGGGCGGTATTGTCGATGTGGGAATGCGTCGCCAGCCGCGCAAACCTCGATCTTCCGCCGCGCGGCGACGTCCCGCGCATTCGCGTGCTGCCGGGTGGTGGCGCGCTCGCGGAACTGACCGCCGCGCTGTGGGATGGCAGGGTGCCGGGTGTGGCGGTCGGTACCCGGGGTGGGCGGGTGCGCCTGCTGTTTTCCGACAATGTGCATCTGAGCGAGGTCGGCCGCTACTTCATGGCGCTGGCGCACTATGCGGTTCTCTTCGGCCGCAGCCCTGAGGGGGCGGTGATCCCGAACGTATTGTCCCCGGAGACAGGCCGGTACGTCCAAACGCTCGCATGGCAACATGTCGTCTCATACGGCGAACGCGCAAATGCCGCCGTGCGGCGTGACATGGCGGCTTGCCGAACTCTGATGCAAAAGGACGTCTGTCCGGCCTATGCGGCCTTTCGGCAAAGACGACGCGTGCCGGTTCTGTCGACACTCAAGCGCCTGTTCGACACTTATTCCTGCCGGCGCGCCTATGCCGATGCGCGTGATCCCGACAATCCGTTTGCTTCAAAGGGGAATGATGAGTGAGCCGCGCTGATCTTAGACACTCGCTTCCCTGATGAGCGCGGGCTTGGCGGGCTTGCGCAGACCAGCTTGGTCGAGAGCAGCGTTCAATGGACCCATCAACACCTTTGCGTTCGGTCCGAGCAACAGGGTGTCATGATTGCCGGGGATCATAACGGTGTTCACTCCGCCCATGATCACGTTATCCCACCCGTAGTATGGCCCTCCGCCGCCATAGATGTAAGGCACACTCTCGGCCCGAAAGAGAATCGCTTTCCCCTGCCACGGCTGAGGTCGATAGCGCGCCGCGGCCTGGCCGAAATTGTCGGTGAGCTGGCGATCACGCAGGGCGTGCGGCACGGGCTTGTTCTCGACGATGTAGCGTTTGATTTGCCACCGCTCGCGCGCCAGACGAAGGCGATCGCGTCTGTTGCGTGCGATCTCCTTGATGTAACCGAGGCCCTCCTTGCGCAAACGGAGCAGCATGCGGTCCAATGACACGGTGAGGATCGGCATTTGAGGGTGGAACGTGTCGAAAAACACCAGGAGCGGGACCTCTTCACCCAGGACCGTCAGTTGTTGCGCCATTTCGAAAGCGACAACGCCTCCGCCTGAGTAGCCGGCCAGCAAATAGGGACCGCGCGGCCGCAACGCGCGGATCTCCTCGATATAAGCCTGAGCCATCTCCTCGATCGAGCCATGCGGGTTGCTCGTGCCATCGATGCCACGGGCCTGCAGTGCGAAGAATGGCTGGTCATGATGTAGTCCCCACGACAGGTCGCGGAAGTTGAGGACGTTGCCCCCGGCGCCATGAACGCAGAACAATGGCGGCCGATCGCCGCCTCGTGCGATCTCGACCAATGATCGAGGTGCCATCCGAACGCTCGAGGATTTCACATCCGCTGCGAGGGGAGCTTCGCCGGCGACATCATAGGCGGTTGCCGACGTGCACTCTGCCGACGGCAGGTCTTCGGCGTTCGCTTGCAGCGGCACGTCCACGCCCTCAGCCGAGGGATCGATCGCGGCCAACCCCTTGGCCTCCCGCAACAGCGCCGCAGTAGCGGCGATGGTCGGCGCCTGGAACAGCACGGAGAGCGGCAACTCGACCCCATGCTGCTTGCGAATCCGGTTAAAGAGACGCATCGCGATCAGCGACTGCCCGCCCAGTTCGAAAAAGTCATCGTCGATCGAGATCTGCTGAACGCCCAGCATCTCCTTCCAGATGGCCGCCAAGTCCCGCTCGATTGCATCGCGGGGCGCTCTAACGTCGGCATCGCCGCCGGGGCGCACCAGACCGGGCGTTCCAATCGACCAATTGACCTCCTCCGCCGGAGTGCCGCGACCGCCATGTTCGAGCCGATCCAGCCAGAGGTCGAGGTCAAGCGTAGAGGCTGCGATTTGCGGCGAGACGTTGCAGGCGAGGATGCGATCCAGCGCTTCGAGACCCTCGGCGGTGGTCATGCCCTCGCGCAAGAAACCTTCCTCGGCCGTCTCGGGACCATCTGGCCGCACCGACCTGGACGCGGCCGGCATGGACGCGAACGCCTCGACCCGGCGCATGACGTACCGTTCGATAAAGACCAGCTCGTTTCCTTCTTCATCGAGCAACGTCACGTCAAAGATCGCGCTTCTGCCTTCCGCGGCCTGCAAGCGCACGTGACTGGAGAAGGCGGCAGGCAGCGGTCGCCTCACCAGGACGCGGCCGTAAGAGAACGGAACGTAGAAGTCGTCATCGCTTGCAAATCCCGGAATCAGCTTCTGCGCGGCGCCGGTGGCCATGTCGAGCAGCGCCGGGTGCAGCGCATATGTTGCGAGATCGGAGGCAAAGGCGGCCGGCAACGCGAGCTCGATCAACGCTTCGCCCTGGCCGAGATGAATCGCCCGAATATTGGCCCAGCGCGGACCGAAGTCCATGAAGTCCTGGACCAGCCGGCCGTTCATCACCTCGCCACGCTCGCGGCAGCGCTCGCGAATGGCCGCCACCGATTGCCTTGGCGCCGCCGCCGGCGAATCGACATAAGCGACACGCGCCGTGACGTACGGCTGCTCCTCGGAGTCGCCATAGATCACCAGGCTATGATCGCCTTCGCGATTCAACCTGATATTTATCGCGCGCGCCTCGTCAGGCCCGACAGCGAAAGGTTGGAGGAATATCAGGTCGCGAATCTCGATGGGGCGGTCTTCGGCCCGATGGGTAAGCGATGCTCGAGCAAGCTCGAGGAAACCCGTGCCGGGAATGACCGCATGCCCATTCCTCACGACATGCTCGCCCAACGGCCAATGTGTGCGGGAGTGCAGCACGGAATGAAAAACTGTTTGCCCGGCGTCGTCGCGCACGCAATCGCCAAGAAGAGAGCCCGCGCCGGTCAAATCGCCCGTTGCCATCCCGTGACGCTCGCGCACCAGCGTCGCGAGCATTCCCACCTCCTTCCAGGCATTCCAATTGATGCTGACGGTGCGCGTCCGGCTGCCCCGAGCCGTGCGAGCCTTCGCCACCGCGTCCAGAACAGCATTGGCCGCGGTATAGTCGGCCTGTCCGGGCAGCCCGAGGATCGAACTGACCGAAGAGAAATTGATCAGGAAATCCAGGTCTCCGTCCTTGAACAGCGACTGCAGAACCAGGGCCCCCTTGGCCTTGACCGAGAGCACGGCCGATTGCGTTTCGGGGGCGCGGAGCGCAATCAATTGATCCTTGAGCACGCCGGCGCAATGGAAGACGCCGTTGATCCGGCCGAAGCGTCGCGTGGCCCCGGCAACGACTTTGACCATGGCTTCTTGGTCCGTGACATCGGCCGTGGCCAGCATCACTTCGGCTCCGAGAGCCCGCAGGGCCAGCACCTTCCGGATCCGCTGCGACGTGCTGTTCTGCTCGCCATAGTCCTGGAGCCAGCGATCCCAGGCCGACTCCTCGGGCATCGCCGACCTGCCGACGCACACCAGGCGGGCCTTCGCATGCAGCGCCAGATGCTGCATCAGCTCGAGACCTATGCCGCCCAGCCCGCCAGTAACCAGGTATACCCCGCCCGGGCGCAGCCAAGGACGAACGCCCGGCACGGGATCCAGGACCAGCGGGTCAAAACGCTGCACCCATCGCCCACCGTCGCGCAGCATGACGAGGGGATCGCGCTTGCTCGCGTACAACTCGCCAACCAGGCGATCGGCCAAGAGCGCTTCCGCGTCGGATCTTGCAGGCGGCACGACCACATCCAGTACCGAACATGATGCGCCCGGCATCTCGCGCGGCAAGACGCGGCAGACACCCATCAAGCTGGCCTTTTCGGGATGCACCTCACGTTCGCCAGGAAGGGCTTCGATCGCGGTGCCGATGGCGGTCAGCCGGATCTGATCCACCTCAAACGCCAACGCCTGCGCCAGGAATAGCAGACTGTAGAAGTTGCGAACCGCGCCGGAGTCCCATGCGGCGAGGTCGGCGTCTACAGAGGAGCCAAAGAACCGCCTGGGCCGCGGCGCCAGCGCCCAGAGGTGCACAATATGCGCCGGCAACGCATCTTCTGTTCGCAGCACTTCCATCAGCTTGGAATAATCGCCTGCGCGGGACGGATCGATCGTGAAGCTCAGCGCGCTGCGCTCTGCAAACTGGGCTGCAGCTGTGACCGTGGAAACCCGTGCGCCGGACGCACGCAGGCGTTTGACGATCGCCGTGGCGAGCGGTGAATTGTCGGTGAGAACCAGCCAGGGCTTGCGTAGCTCCGCTTCGGGAAGCGGCTCGGCGGACGCAGACCGCAGGAAGGAGGGGGCGGAGAACCACTGGCCCAGATCGGGCCGCCGTGTCAGCGAGCTCGCGGGCGCGGCCTGGACGCCCTTGTCGATCCAGTACCGCTGCCTCTCGAAAGGATAGGTGGGCAATGATACGCGGCGTTGTGACTCGTGCGCGAAAAAACGCGTCGGATCGATCTCGACGCCTGCAACCCAGAGCCGGCCCACCGCTTCCTTCAGGAAAGCGATGTCAGACCCCGCTTCGTTGGGATGGCGGAGCGTGGTGGTCACGACAGCGGCTTTCCCAGGCTGTTGCCTGCAGAGGCTGGCCAGCGTGCGACCAGGGCCCACTTCCAGCAGCGCACGACGTCCAGTCTCGAGCAAAGTCCGCGCGCCCTGGTCGAACCGCACGGTATTGCGGAGATGACGGACCCAATAGGCCGGGTCCATCGCCTCAGTGTCCGTGATCCAGGTGCCGGTGAGGTTGGACACAAACGGAATCGTCGGCTTTCGGAAGGCGATGGGTCTGCAGAAGCGCTCGAACTCCGCCAAGATCGGCTCAAGCATCGATGAGTGCGCGGCGACGTCGATGTGAACGCGTGCGTGCTCGATCTGATCCGCAGCAAGGTCTGCCTCGAGCCGCGCGATCGCGTCCACCGGTCCCGATGCAACGCAAAGCGACGGTCCGTTCACGGCTGCAAGCGAAAGCTCGCTTCCGAGGCGTGGTCGCACCTGCTGCTCGGGCAACGCGATCGATAGCATGGCGCCGCCTGGCAGCTTCTCGAACAACACGCCGCGCAGCGCCACGAGCGAGATCGCATCGGGCATCGTGAGAACGCCCGAGACACAGGCAGCGGCATACTCGCCGGCGCTATGCCCAATCAGTGCGGCGGGGATGATGCCCCACGATCGCAGCAGCATCGCCAGGGCGTACTCGACTGCGAAGAGTGCTGGAAGTGCCAGGGAGGGAGCTTGCAGCTGCTTGTTCGCCTCGGCTGCTTCCTCGGGCGCCGGAAACATCAACCTGCGCA
>Ga0209677_100723_pt1 | contig 16824 bp, 15 predicted proteins | sample AraplaCvi_mCL_r2_2_FD_184285 | JGI IMG/M metagenome (GOLD analysis project Ga0209677, IMG submission 184285) | Arabidopsis root microbial communities from North Carolina, USA - plate scrape CL_Cvi_mCL_r2 (SPAdes) (version 2) | ecosystem: Host-associated > Plants > Roots > Endosphere | place: USA... | reverse complement strand
CTAACGCCTACGTCTCGATGTTCCAGGGTGCGATCTACAACTTCCGCCGGCCCTCCTTCGCCGCCGGCATCCGGCCGTTGACCGAGACGCTCACCTTCGCCACGCCGCTCATCGTCAGCGGTCTCGGTGTCGCGCTGGCGTTCCGCGTCGGACTGTTCAACATCGGTGGCCAGGGGCAGCTCCTGATCGCGGCGGCGGCAGCGGCCTGGGTCGGGTTCTCGTTCTCGCTCCCGCCGGTCGTCCACCTGGTCCTCGCGGTCGTCGCCGGCATCGTCGGCGGTGCGATCTGGGCCGGCATCGTCGGACTTCTGAAGGCGCGGACGGGCGCGCACGAGGTGATCGTCACGATCATGCTGAACTACATCGCCTTCTACCTGATCTCGTACATGCTGCGGACCCAGGGCCTGCTGCAGGCGCCCGGGTCGAGCAACCCGAAGGCTCCGCCCGTGCACGCCAATGCGGTGTTCCCTCCGCTGTTCGGCGATCAGTACAACGTCACCTGGGCGTTCGTGCTGGTCATCGCCGCGACCGTGGTCGTCTGGTGGCTGATCAACCGGTCCGGCCTCGGTTTCCGGTTCCGCGCGGTGGGCGAGAACCCGAACGCTGCTCGTGTCGCAGGCATCAACGTCAAGAACGTCTACGTCTACGCGATGCTCATCGCCGGTGGGCTGGTCGGGATCGCGGGAGCGAGTCAAGCGCTCGGCGTCTTCCCTCAGGGCATCAGCTCGGGGGTGGATGCGGGGATCGGCTTCGACGCGATCACTGTCGCGCTGCTCGGCCGCTCGCGGCCCGGTGGCGTGTTCATCGCCGGTCTGCTGTTCGGCGCGCTCAAGGCCGGCGGCTACACCATCCAGGCAGCGAACGACATCCCCATCGACATCGTGCTCATCCTGCAGTCGCTGATCGTCCTGTTCGTCGCCGCCCCGCCGCTCGTGCGCGCGATCTTCCGTCTCCCTGCTCCGGGCACGTCGCCCCGGAGACCGCGTCCCATCGTCACGAAGGAGGTGGAGGCCAAGTGACCACCACCGCCCCCGTCATTCCCGACTCCTCGCCCATCGTCCTCGAGAAGGCGCAGATCCGCTCCTGGAAGGCACCGATCGCCTTCGGAGTGTTCGTGCTGATCAGCCTGATCCTGTTCTTCGGATTCGCGCGTCACGGGCAGAGCACCTTCCGCTTCTCCGAGAGCTCCGACGCCATCAAGGTGCCGAACCTCACCGTCGACACGTTCGTCGCGACGACCGTGATCATCGTCCTCCTGCTCGCGGCGACGGTGTGGAGCGCGTACCTGTCGTACCAGGCCAGGAGGACGCCGATCTGGGCGGTCATCGTCTTCTCGCTGCTCTTCATGTTCGCGTTCCTGTCGTGGGCCGACTCCGGCAGCCCCTATCCCGTGCCGGTCACGGGCCTTCTGCTCGGAACGATCAGCCTCGCCGTGCCGCTCGTGTTCGGCGCCCTCGGCGGCGTCGTGTCGGAGCGCGGAGGCGTCGTCAACGTCGCGATCGAGGGCCAGCTGCTCGCCGGCGCGTTCGTCTCGGCGATGACGGCGACGCTCACCGGGAGCTGGGTCGTCGGGCTCGTCGCCGCGATGATCGCGGGCGTGCTGGTCTCCTTCCTCCTCGGCGCCTTCGGCATCAAGTACCTGGTCGACCAGGTCATCGTCGGAGTCGTGCTCAACGTGCTGGTGATCGGCCTCACGAGCTTCCTCTATTCCAAGGTCCTGGCCGGCAACCCGCAGCTGCTCAACCACCCTCCGCGCCTGCCGCAGTGGCCGATCCCGCTGCTCTCCGACATCCCGGTCATCGGCAAGGTCCTGTTCGACCAGTCGATCATCGAGTACCTGATGTACATCGCGGTCTTCCTGGTCTGGTTCGGGCTGTTCAAGACCCGCTGGGGCCTGCGGCTGCGGTCGGTCGGCGAGCACCCGGAGGCGGCCGACACGGTCGGCATCAACGTCAACAGCACCCGCTTCTGGAACGTCTCCCTCGCCGGCGCGATCGCCGGTCTCGGCGGGGCCTATTACACGCTGGGCTCGGTGGGTGCGTTCTCCAAGGAGATGACCGCAGGCCAAGGGTTCATCGCCCTCGCGGCCGTCATCTTCGGGCGGTGGGACCCCATCCGTGCCACCCTCGCTGCGCTCCTGTTCGGCTTCGCGACGAACCTGCAGAACGTGCTCAGCACCATCGGCTCGCCCGTCCCGAGCGAGTTCATGCTGATGCTCCCGTACGTCGTGACCATCCTCGCCGTCGCCGGCCTCGTCGGTCTCTCTCGCGCGCCCGCCGCCGACGGGAAGCCGTACATCAAGTCATGAGCAGCATCCCCCTCTCACCCGGCACCATCGACTGGGATGCGCTGCGCGCCGCGGCGAACGAAGCGATGGCGCACGCCTACGTCCCCTACTCGAAGTTCCCCGTCGGGGCCGCGGCCCTGGTGGACGACGGCCGCATCGTCAGCGGCTGCAACGTCGAGAACGCGAGCTACGGCATCACGCTGTGCGCCGAGTGCGGACTCGTGTCGTCGCTCGCGATGACCGGCGGCGGCCACCTCGTCGCCTTCACCTGCGTGGACGGTGACGGCGCGACGCTCATGCCGTGCGGCCGCTGCCGGCAGCTCCTCTACGAGCACTCGGCCGACGGGATGCTGCTGGAGACCGTCTCGGGCATCCGCACCATCGACGAGGTGCTGCCCGACGCCTTCGGGCCGCGCCAGCTCGCCGCGTACGCGGCCGAGCACGAGAACGACTGAACAGGAAACCCTCCGTGACCGACCGTGCAGAAGTCGAGGCGTTCGACGCCGTCGACCTGATCAGGACCAAGCGCGACCGCGGCGAGCTGAGCACCGCCGAGATCGGCTGGCTCATCGACGCCTACACCCGCGGCTACGTGGGCGACGAGCAGATGTCCGCGATGACGATGGCGATCTTCCTCAACGGGATGACCCGCCGTGAGATCAAGGACATGACGCTGGCGATGATCGCGTCCGGCGAGCGGATGGACTTCTCGGGGCTCGGGAAGCCGACCGCCGACAAGCACTCCACGGGCGGGGTCGGCGACAAGATCACCCTGCCGCTGATGCCGCTGGTCGCGACGTTCGGCGTCGCGGTCCCGCAGCTGTCGGGCCGCGGGCTCGGTCACACCGGCGGGACGCTCGACAAGCTGGAGAGCATCCCGGGCTGGCGCGCCAACCTCAGCAACGAGGAGATGTTCGCGCAGCTGCAGAACGAGGGCGGAGTGATCTGCGCCGCCGGATCCGGTCTCGCGCCCGCGGACGGCAAGCTCTACGCCCTGCGCGACATCACCGGCACGGTCGAGGCCATCCCGTTGATCGCGTCCTCGATCATGTCGAAGAAGATCGCCGAAGGCACGGGTGCCCTCGTGCTGGACGTGAAGTTCGGCTCGGGTGCGTTCCTCAAGGACATCGAGCGGTCGCGGGAGCTCGCCCGGACGATGGTGGAGCTGGGCAGGGATGCCGGAGTCGCGACCTCGGCGCTGCTCACCGACATGAACGTCCCGCTGGGGCTCGCGATCGGCAACGCCAACGAGGTGCGGGAGTCGGTGGAGGTGCTCGCCGGCGGTGGCCCGGCCGACATCGTCGAACTGACCGTGGCGCTGGCGCGCGAGATGCTGACGCTCGCCGGACGCCCGGACGAGGATGTGGAGGCGGCCCTGAAGGACGGCCGCGCGATGGACAAGTGGCGCGACGTCATCCGTGCCCAAGGCGGAGACCCGGAGGCGCCGCTGCCGGTGCCGAAGGAGACGCACACCGTCGTCGCCCAAGAGGACGGCATCCTCGTGGAGCAGCAGGCCCTGCCGTTCGGCATCGCCGCCTGGCGGCTCGGGGCGGGGCGGGCGCGCAAGCAGGATCCGGTGCAGCACGCGGCCGGGATCGACCTGCACGCGAAGCCCGGCGACACGGTCCGCGCGGGCGAGCCGCTGTTCACGCTGTCGGCGGACGAGCCGGCTCGCTTCGAGCGCGCCCTCGAAGCGCTCGAGGGCGCGTACCGCATCGCGCCGGCCGGGACGCCCTTCGAGCGCGGCCCGCTGATCGCCGATCGCATCGCCTAGGGTGGGGGACATGAGCGACGCCTGGAACGAGTACACACTGGCCGACGGCACCGAGGTGCGGCCCCTGCCGAAGGTATCCCTGCACGATCACCTGGACGGCGGCCTTCGCCCCGGCACCGTGATCGAGCTCGCCGAGGAGATCGGGCTGGAGCTCCCGGCACGGGATGCGGGCGAGCTGGCCCGCTGGTTCGCTGAGAAGTCGAACTCGGGCTCACTCGTCGAGTACCTCAAGACCTTCGACCTGACCACCGCCGTGATGCAGACCCGTGAGGGCCTGGTCCGCGTCGCCCGCGAGTCCGTCCAGGACCTCGGAGCCGACGGCGTCGTCTACGGCGAGCTCCGCTGGGCTCCCGAGCAGCATCTCTCTGCAGGCCTGAGCCTCGACGAGACGGTCGAGGCGGTGCAGGAGGGCATCGAGCTGGGCATCGAGGACGTGCGCGCGGCCGGCGGCCGCATCCGCATCGGGCAGCTGGTCTCCGCCATGCGCCACAACGACCGCGGACGTGAGCTCGCCGAGCTCGCTGTCCGCCACCGCGACCGCGGGGTCGTCGGCTTCGACATCGCCGGGCCCGAGGCCGGCTTCCCGGCGTCGAAGCACCGCGAGGCCTTCGACTACCTGGCCTCCGAGTTCTTCCCCACCACCGTTCACGCCGGCGAGGCCGACGGGCTGGACAGCATCCGCGGCGCGCTCCTGGACGGACGTGCGCTGCGTCTGGGCCACGGCGTCCGGCTCGCGGAGGACATCACGATCGAGCGTCAGGACGACGAGAACACCTACGTCACTCTGGGGACGCTCTCGCAGTGGGTCAAGGACCGCGAGATCGCGCTCGAGACGAGCCCGACCTCGAATCTGCAGACCGGCGCCATCTCGGCGTGGGGCGACGACATCCTCGACCACCCCTTCGATCTGCTCTACCAGCTCGGCTTCCGCGTCACGGTGAACACCGACAACCGCCTGATGAGCGGCACGACGCTGACCCGTGAGCTGAGCATCCTCGCCGACGCTTTCGCCTACGACCGCACGGACCTGGAGATCTTCCAGCTCAACGCTGCGGCAGGCGCGTTCCTCCCCATCGAGGAGCGCGAGGAGCTGGCCGAGATCATCACAGCAGGTTTCGAGGGTTCGTAACGCCCTGGGCGTTACCCTTTAGATATGTCACTGCCACCGCTGCCCGATTCCGCCATCACCGTCGGTGCGCACGCCGGCGGCTGGCGCGAAGCGGTCGAGCTGGCGGGGGAGGCGCTGGCCCGTTCCGGCGCCACCGAGCAGGGCTACGCGCAGCGGATGGTCCAGGTGATCGAGGAGTTCGGAGCGTACATCGTGATCGCGCCGGGCCTCGCTCTGGCGCATGCGCGCCCCGGGCCCGACGTGAACTCGGACGGGCTGTCGGTCGTCACTCTCGACGAGCCCGTCGTCTTCGGCCACCCGCACAACGACCCCGTCTCGGTGGTGCTGGGGCTGGCCGTCTCGACGCCGGAGGCGCACGTGACGAGCGTGGCAGAACTGGCGAACGTCTTCAACGACCCCGGCGCCATCCCGGCCCTCGCTGCGGCGACGGACATCGCGGACGTGCAGCGCATCCTTTCGCTGAGCGAGGAGAATGCGGCACGATGAGGGTCGTCCCTGATGCGGGGAAGGCTCTGATGAGGAAGGCGGCTCCGTGAAGATCGTGGCGATCTGCGGCGTGGGCCTCGGCACCTCGGGCATCCTGAAGGTCAACGCCGAGCGCGTACTCGACCGCCTCGGGATCGACGCCGACGTCACCGCGTCCGACGCCGCCCACATCGAGGAGGCCGCGGCCGACGCGCAGGTCGTGCTGACCTCGCCGGAACTCGTGGACCGGATCGGGCCGACCAACGCCGACGTGATCGTCGTGCAGAACTACTTCGACCTCGAGGAGCTGGAGCGGAAGCTCGACGAGGCCCTCGGGTAGCGTCCGTCACCCTCTTAAGAAAGGTTGGTCAGGCGTCCAGGAGGGCGGTGATCAGCCCCGGGAAGCGATCGTCGAGTTCTGACCGGCGGAGCTGGATCTCATGTGTACGGCCGCTGACGATGGTGCGGGTGACGCCCGCCTCGCGCAGTGTCTTGAAGTGGTAGGCCATGGTGGACTTCTGGATGTCGACGCCCCACTCGGTCATGGACTTGGGATGCGGCCGGCCGTCCGCGAGGACGCGCACGATCTGCAGGCGCACGGGGTCTGCGAGGGCGCGCAGCACGTCGACGAGCTGCACGTCCGCCATGTCGGGGGTAGGGTAGTCGGTCATGCTCACCCAAAAACTGTTTGACAATCATCGAACAATAGTCGTACCGTAACGGTATGACATCCATCGAACAATCGTACCGCAGAACCCTGCCCGCGCTTCTGGTGCTCGCGCTCTCGCTGTTCGTGGTGGGCACCAACGCCTTCGTCATCGCCGGACTGCTGCCGCGGGTGGCGGCCGGCATCGGCGCAACCGCGACCGAGGTCAGCTGGTCGATCACGAGCTACTCGCTCGTCGTCGCGGTCGCCGCGCCGGTCGTGTCGATCCTCCTCACGCGCGTACCGCGGGCGACGCTCATGGCGGCGGGCCTGGCCGTCTTCGCGATCGGCACGGCCGCCTCGGCGCTCGCTCCCACGCTCGGCCTCTTCATCGCCGGGCGCACCTTCTCCGGGCTCGGCGGGGCGGCGCTCGTCCCGACCGCGACGGCGGCTGCCGCCTCCCTCGCCCGTCCCGGCAAGCGCGGGCAGGCGCTCGCCATCGTCGGCGCCGGCTTCACGCTGGCGACCGCCGTGGGATCGCCCCTCGGCACGGTGCTGGGCGGGGTCGCCGGCTGGAGGTTCGCGCTGTGGTGCATCGTCGCCCTCGCCGCGGTGCTCGTGGTCGCGATCCCGATCGTCGTGCGCGGGGTACCGATCCCGCCCACGGTCTCAATGCGCCGGCGGCTGGCGCCGCTCGCGGACCTCCGCATCGTCGCGCCGCTGGGAACGACGCTGCTCATGATCGCGGGCTTCAACATCGTCTACATCTTCTCGGCAGCGGTGACCCACGCCTCCACCGGCGGATCCGGCAATCTCCTCGCCGTGCTGCTGCTCGCTTACGGAGCGGCGGGTGTTGCCGGCAACAGCCTCGCGGGACCGCTGACCGACCGGTTCGGCAGCCGGATGGTGGCCGTCACCGGTCTCATCGGCCAAGCGGTGACGCTGGCCGTCCTCTCGGTCGCGGAGGTGTCCTTCGTCGCCACCCTGGTGGTCTTCGCGTTCTGGGGGATCACGGCGTTCGCCGTGGTGATCCCGGTCCAGCATCGCCTCGTCCAGGTCGACCCGGAGAGTGCCGCGATCGCGTTGTCCTGGTACTCGACCGCGATGTACGTCGGGATCGCGATCGCGCCGCCGATCGGCGCACTGGCGCTGGGCGCCGGGGGAGCGGCCGCTGTCCCGCTCGCCGGCGCGGTCGTCACCGTCGCGGCGCTCGCCATGTTCCTCGCCGGGTACCGGGTGCGGGCGCCGCGAGCGGTGGTGGTGTGAGCATCCATCCGGCTGCGGCTGCGGCTGCGGCTGCGGCTGCGGCGGTTGCTGTTGCGGCGGTGAGCTTCAGCCGGGTCAGGCGGTGAGCACCCGCATCGCCTCGGCGAGGGCGGCGACGCGGGCGGTCGCCGTCGCGCGGCGCTCCTCCACCGTTCCCTCGTCGCTCGAGGCGTCGATGTAGATCTTGAGCTTCGGCTCCGTGCCGCTCGGGCGCACCATGACGCGGGAGCCGTCTTCGAGCAGGATGCGGAGCACGTCACTCGGAGGAAGCCCGCCGAAGCCGTCGCGCAGGTCGTCGATCTGCTGGACCCGGAAGTCGCCCAGATGGGTCGGCGGGGTCGCTCGCAGCGCGGCCATGATCTCCGCGATCCGCGTCAGGTCGGTCACCCGGAGCGAGATCTGGTCGCTGGCGAAGAAGCCGAACCGCTCGGCGAAGGCGTCCAGGTGCTGGGCGATGGTCACGCCGTGCGCGGCGAGGTCGTTCGCGAGGTCGAGGAAGGCGACAGCGGCCGAGATGCCGTCCTTGTCGCGCACGGTCTCGGGGTTCACCAGGTAGCCGAGCGCCTCCTCGTACCCGTAGATCAGACCCGGCGCGCGCGACACCCACTTGAAGCCCGTGAGGGTGTCTGCGAAGTCGAGGCGATACGCGCCGGCGACGGCGGCGAGGGCCGGGGAGGAGACGACGGAGCAGGCCAGCGTGCCGAAGGGTCCCCGGTCGCCGCCGCGGTCGCCGGCGAGCTCGGCGGCACGCCAGCCGAGCAGTGCGCCGACCTCGTTGCCGGAGAGTCGGCGATAGCCGTCGGCGCTGCTGGAATCCGGAATGGCCACCGCGAGACGGTCGGCGTCCGGGTCGTTGGCGATGATCAGGTCCGCGCGCGCCTCCCGGGCGGTGGCGAAGGAGAGGTCCATCGCTCCCGGCTCCTCCGGGTTCGGAAAGGCGACCGTCGGGAAGGAGGGGTCCGGGTCGATCTGCTCGGCCACGGGGGTCGGGGAGGCGAAGCCGGCGCGTGCGAACACCTCACGGGCGGTGCGCCAGCCGACGCCGTGCATCGCTGTGTAGACGAACGAGACGGCGTCGCGCGGAGCCCCGGAGGCCGCGACGGCGACCGTCGCGTCGATGTACGCCTGCTCGATGTCTTCGGAGGCGACCTCGTAACGGTCGGAGCGTGCCAGGTCGGCGACGCTTCCCGCCGCGACCTCGAGGATGTGCGCCGCGATCTCGGCGTCGACCGGGGAGACGATCTGCGAACCGTGGTTCTCGCCGCCCAGGTACACCTTGTACCCGTTGTCGTCGGGCGGGTTGTGGCTGGCCGTGACCATGACGCCCGCGCTCGCATCCAGATGGCGGACGGCGAATGCCAGCACCGGCGTCGGCATCAGGCGGGGGAGCAGGACGGCGCGGATGCCGGCGCCGGCCATCAGCTCGGCGGTGTCGCGGGCGAAGACGTCGGAGTTCTTCCGTCCGTCGTAGCCGATCACGACCGACGGAGTCCCGTCCCCGGCATGCTCGAGCAGCCAGCGTGCGAAGCCCGCGGCCGCCTGGGCCACCAGCACGCGGTTCATCCGGTTGGGGCCGGCCGCGATCGCGCCGCGCAGGCCCGCGGTCCCGAACGCGAGGCGCTCGTCGAATCGCGAGTGCAGGTCGGCGACAGCCTCGGCCGAGCCGGCCTCGGCGGCGACGATGAGCGCATCCAATTCGTCGCGGGTCTCCGGATCCGGGTCCTGTGCCAGCCAGGCGCGGGCCTCGGCGAGAAGCTGCGGCGTGCCCTTCGGCTCGCTCAAGGTCGTCCCGCTCACAGTGCCTCCACGATCCGGGCGAGGAGTGCGCTGATCACCGGCTCGGCGGCGCGACCCGCTTCGATGACCTCTTCGTGGCTGAGGGGGGTCTTCTGGATGCCCGCGGCCAGATTCGTGACCAGCGACATGCCGAGGATCTCCATCCCCGCCTGGCGTGCCGCGATCGCCTCCAGGGCCGTGGACATCCCGACGATGTGACCGCCGATCGCCTTCGCCATCTGCACTTCGGCGGGCGTCTCGTAGTGCGGTCCGCGGAACTGCGTGTAGACGCCCTCGTCGAGCGTCGGGTCGATCGTGCGTGCGAGGTCGCGCAGCCGCTTCGAGTACAGGTCCGTCAGGTCGATGAACGTGGCGCCCTCGAGCGGCGAATCCGCCGTCAGGTTGATGTGGTCGCTGATCAGGACGGGCGTGCCCGGCTTCCAGTGCTCCTTGATGCCACCGGCGCCGTTGGTGAGGATCATCGTCGTCGCACCGGCGGCCGCGGCGGTGCGCACGCTGTGGACGACCCGGCGGACCCCGTGCGCCTCGTAGTAGTGGGTGCGCGCGCCGATGACCAGCGCGTGCTTGCCGTTCGGCAGCCGGACCGAGCGCAGGGTTCCGACGTGGCCCTCCAGGGCGGGCTTGCTGAAGCCGACGATCTCGGTGGCCGGGATGGTCGCGACCGTCTCTCCGATGAGGTCAGCGGCCCTGCCCCAGCCGCTGCCCAGGGTGAGCGCGATGTCGTGACGCTCCACTCCGGTCTTCTCGGCCAGTTGGGCGGCCGCCTGCCGTGCCACCTCGAACGGATCGGCGGCGGGGTCGTCGAGCGGGTTGGTGATGGATTCGAGCATGAGGCAACTCTACTGAGCGCCGCTTTCCACACCGGATCCGGACGCGTGCGCATCGGTGCGGGCCATACGGAAGAATGGTGCGCATGGCGTATGAATTCGAGCGCAAGCAGCGCATCGCGGTCCTCGGTGGCGGCCCCGGCGGCTACGAGGCGGCCCTGGCGGGCGCGCAGCTGGGTGCCGAGGTGACGATCGTGGAGCGGTCCGGAGTGGGCGGCTCGGCGGTGATCACGGATGTCGTGCCCTCGAAGAGCCTCATCGCCACGGCTGAGGCGACCAACGCGCTCGCCGAAGCGGCCGATCTCGGCGTCCAGTTCTACTCCCGCGGCGAGAACGGCAAGCCGGCCCGCCCGGAGATCGCCGTCAACCTCGCCGCGGTGAACAAGCGCCTCATGGGTCTCGCGCGCCAGCAGTCCGAGGACATGCGCGCCGAGCTGGTCCGCTCCGGCGTCCGGATCGTGACCGGGGAGGGCCGGCTCGACGGCGCGAGCGCGGTCATCGTCTCCACGTCCAAGGGCGATTCCGGGACCGACTTCGACCGGGTGGAGGCCGACACGATCGTCGTGGCGGTCGGGGCGAGCCCCCGCATCCTGCCCTCCGCCGAACCCGACGGGGAGCGCATCCTGACCTGGACGCAGCTGTACGACCTCGACTCGGTGCCCGCTCACCTGATCGTGGTGGGGTCCGGCGTGACCGGCGCCGAGTTCGCCTCGGCGTACACGGCGCTCGGGTCGAAGGTCACACTGATCTCGTCGCGGGACCAGGTTCTCCCGGGTGAAGATGCGGATGCGGCCCACGTGATCGAGAACGTGTTCAAGCGCAACGGGATGCAGGTGCTGTCGAAGTCGCGCGCGGAATCCGTGGTCCGCACCAAGGACGGCGTCGTCGCCACCCTGACGGACGGCCGCACGATCGAGGGCTCGCACTGCCTGATGGCGGTCGGCTCCGTGGCGAACACGGCGGGGATCGGGCTGGAGCAGGCCGGGGTTCAGCTGGCATCGTCCGGTCACATCCGGGTCAACCGGGTGGCGCGCACGTCCATCCCGAACATCTACGCGGCGGGCGACTGCTCGGACTCGCTGCCGCTGGCCTCGGTGGCGTCGATGCAGGGCCGGACGGCGGTGTTCCACGCCATGGGCGACGCCGTGAACCCGATCGAGCTGCGCAATGTCAGCTCCAACATCTTCACGCAGCCCGAGATCGCCACGGTCGGCTGGAGCCAGAAGCAGATCGAGGAGGGCATCGCCCAGGGCGACATCTACAAGCTGCCCCTCAAATCCAATCCACGGGCCAAGATGCTCGGCATCCGCGACGGCTTCGTGAAGCTGTTCGCGCGTACGGGCTCCGGAACGGTGATCGGTGGGGTCATCGTGGCGCCGCGCGCATCCGAGCTGATCTTCCCGCTCGCGCTCGCCGTCGAACAGCGGCTCACCGTCGACCAGGTCGCCCGGGCGTTCACGGTGTACCCGTCCCTGTCCGGATCGATCACCGACGCCGCCCGGGCCATGCACATCGTCCTCTGACGGCGTCGAAAAGGGAGGTGGTGTGCCCGAAATCCTCCGCTGAACGCCTCCCGAACCCTCGCGGCGCGGCGTGTCGGACTGAGAACTCCTCCGTTTCCCACGGGCCCCCTATCCGCACATTTCTGGTCGGCTACCCGTCCACAGATTCCTGACCGACGGGCTTATCCACAGATTGCCGGGCGACCGCCATTCCGGTCGTCGGCTCTCGCACCATGGAAGCCATGGATTGGATGGCAGAACTGAGGCGGCTCGGCGGGGCTGCGTCCGTGCGTCAGCTTCGAGCGGCCGGCGCCACGGAGCGCGCGCTGAGGAACGCCGTCGCCGCGGGCCGTCTCGTTCGGCCCCGAGCTGGTCGTTACGTGCTGCCCGATGTCGCAGAGCCGCTTGTCTCCGCTGTTCGCGCGGGTGCGAAGCTCTCGTGCGTCACGGCAGCGCGAAGCTACGGACTGTGGGGCGGGAACGACGTTCGCTCGCACCTCAGGATGCCCCCGCACGCGGGAAGGCCGGGGAGCGCGGACGCCACGCAGGTGCGCCACTGGAGCCGAAGCGAACGCCAGGAGGAGATCTGGCGGGTCTCCCTGGCCGATTGCCTTCGGAGCGTGGTCCGATGTTCCGATCAGGAGACCGCTGTCGCCGTGCTCGACACAGCCATCTCTTCCAGCCGCATCACACCATCCGGCATACGCCGGATCTTCCAGAGGGAGCCGCAGCGATCGCGGAACGTGGCCGAGCTCGCCCGGCCGGGCTCCGATTCCGGGGTCGAATCCCTCCTCCGTCAGCGACTCACCGCCCGCGATCACTTCGTGGAACAGCAGATCGCGGTGCCCGGAGTCGGCCGAGTGGATGCGCGGGTCGACGGAGTCCTGTACGTCGAGGTCGACGGCTACGAGTTCCATCGCGGACGCGCGGCCTTCGAGCATGACCGACAGCGTGACACCGGCCTGGCTCTTCTGGGAGCCCGGTGGATGCGGTTTTCGGCCAGCGAGGTGCTGCAGAGTCCCGAGAAGGTCGTCGCGACGATCGAACGGGTCCTGCGGGTGGTGGAAACGGAGGCGATCGGTGGATCACGGACAGCCTGATGCGCAATGTGGAGGAAGAACGACGAGATTGCGCGGAGAACTCCTCCGTCGGCAACGAGCGACGATGCCGGCGCGGGCGACGATGCTGACGCGAGCGCTGGAGCCGACGCGCGCGCTAGACGATGTTGAGCAGCAGGTGCCCCGAGGAGACGGTGTCGCCGACGGTGGCATTGATGCCGGAGACGGTGCCGTCCTTGTGGGCGGTCAGCGGCTGCTCCATCTTCATCGCCTCGAGGACCAGCACGAGGTCGCCCTTCACTACCGGGTCGCCGTCTTCGACGGCGACCTTGACCACCGTCGCCTGCATCGGCGCGGTGACGGAGTCGCCGGTGGCGGTGTCGACCGCATGCGAACCGCCTCGGCGACGGGGGGCAGCGGGCGTTGCCTCAACTGCGCCACCGCTGAGCAGCCTCGCCGGGAGGGAGACCTCGATGCGCTTGCCTTCGACCTCCACCACGACGCTGTTGCGGCGTTCCGAGGCGGGCTGGTCGGTCAGCTCTCCCGACCACGGCTCGATCTCGTTCGTCCACTCCGTCTCGATCCAGCGGGTGTACACCGAGAACGGCTCGCCGTCCTGCGGCGCGAACGCCGGGTCGCGCACGATCGCGCGGTGGAACGGGAGCACCGTGGGCAGCCCGGCGACTTCGAACTCGTCGAGGGCGCGACGCGAGCGCTCCAGGGCCTCCTCGCGGCTGGAACCCGTGACGATGAGCTTCGCCAGCATGGAGTCGAAGGCGCCGCTGATGACATCGCCCGCCTGGATGCCGCTGTCGACGCGCACGCCCGGACCGCCGGCCGGCTTGAAGACGTGAACGGGACCGGGCGACGGGATGAAGCCGCGACCGGCGTCCTCGCCATTGATGCGGAATTCGAAGGAGTGGCCGCGCGGCGCGGGGTCGTCGTAGTCGAGCTCGCCGCCCTCAGCGAGGCGGAACTGCTCGCGCACGAGGTCGATGCCGGTGACCTCCTCCGAGACGGGGTGCTCCACCTGCAGACGGGTGTTCACTTCGAGGAAGGACACCGTCCCGTCCTTGCCGATGAGGAACTCGCAGGTGCCCGCGCCCTGGTAGCCGACCTCCTGGAGGATGGCTTTGGAGGAGGTGTAGAGCTTCTCGGTCTGCTCCGGCGTGAGGAACGGCGCAGGCGCCTCCTCCACGAGCTTCTGGTGCCGGCGCTGCAGCGAGCAGTCGCGCGTCGAGACGACGACGACGTTGCCGTACGCGTCGGCGAGGCACTGCGTTTCGACGTGGCGGGGCTGGTCCAGGTACTTCTCGACGAAGCACTCGCCGCGACCGAACGCCGCGATCGCCTCGCGGGTGGCCGATTCGAACAGCTCGGCGACCTCTTCGCGGGTACGGGCCACCTTGAGGCCACGACCGCCGCCGCCGAATGCCGCCTTGATGGCGACGGGGAGGCCGTGGACGTCGACGAAGTCGAGCACCTCGGCCGCGTCAGCCACGGGGTTCAGGGTTCCGGGAGCGAGCGGCGCTCCGACCTTCTCCGCCACGTGGCGGGCGGAGACCTTGTCGCCCAGCCGCTCGATGGCCTCGGGCGAGGGACCGATCCAGGTCAGGCCGGCCGCGATGACGGCGCGCGCGAAGTCGGCGTTCTCGGCAAGGAACCCGTAGCCGGGATGCACCGCGTCGGCGCCGGAACGGCGCGCCACCGAGAGCAGCTTGTCGATGACCAGATACGTCTCGGCACTGGTCGTACCGTCCAATGCATACGCCTCGTCAGCGAGGCGGACGTGAACGGCGTCGCGATCCTGGTCCGCGTACACCGCGACGGAAGCGATCCCGCTGTCCTTCGCCGCCCGGATGACGCGGACGGCGATCTCCCCGCGGTTGGCGATCAAAACCTTCGTGATACGTGGCACAGTTCCCTAGCCTATTGCTCGATATCGAACGGGATTTGGTCGATCCTCACAAAAATGGACGATCGGAAGCTTCGGCAGCCTACAACGACACGCGGTCCGGTCAGCGATTCCAGAGCGAGGTCCACGAGAAGCCGAGCTCCCGGACGAGTTCGCGGAGCGTCGAGAGCGAGAGGCCCACCACCGTGCTCGGGTCGCCCTCGACGCGCGTGATGAAGGGGCCGCCCAGGCTGTCGATGGTGAAGGCGCCCGCTACCTCCAGCGGCTCTCCGCTGGCGACGTAGGCATCGATCTCCTCGTCCGTGACGTCGGCGAACGTCACCGACGCGACGGCGGCCGACCCGGCTGCCGCGTTCTCGCGGCCGTCCCGGTGGTCGATGAGCCAGTGGCCGGAATACAGCATCCCTGTGCGCCCGCGCTGCTGCTGCCACCGCTCCCGGGCGACCTCGGGAAGGTGGGGCTTGCCGTGGATGGCGTCGCCGATCGCGAACGCCGAATCCCCGCCGAGGATGAGGCCGTCGATCGGTTCACCGTCGAGGCTTCCGCGAACGGCTTCCGCCTTCAGGCGGGCGAGCAGCTGCACCATTCTCGGAGCGTCCAGCGGCCCGTGCTCGGCCTCGGCGGCGGCGACCGCCGCAGGCTCGTCGACGTGGGAGGGAACGATCACCGGCTCGATGCCCGCGGCGCGCAGCAAAGCCAGCCGCGCGGGCGAGGTGGAGGCGAGGTACAGACGCATGGTCACCTGTGGGATGCTCGAAGGATGCCCCAGAAGGATGAGGGAGACCTCCCGAAGGACGAGGTCGAACTCGACATTACCAACGTCGCCCACGGCGGCGTGTTCGTCGCCCGCCACGAGGGGCGCGTCGTCTTCGTGCCCGACACGATGCCGGGGGAGCGCGTGCGCGCCCGGATCGCGGACACCAGCCACGAGCGGTTCTGGCGGGGGGAGGTCGTCGGGGTGGTCCAGCCGTCGCCCGATCGGCAGCCGCACGTGTGGAGCGCCGCCTCGCTCGAGCATCCGCCCGCAGAACGCGCCGGCGGTGCCGAGTTCGGGCACATCCGCCTCGAGCATCAGCGTGAGCTCAAGCGCCGGGTGATCGAGGATGCGCTGCAGCGCACCGGCCGCCTCTCCCCGGAGACCATCGCCACCCTCGGGCCGGACGGCGGCCCGCTCCAGGTGGAACCGGTCGACGGCGAGACCGCCGACGGCACGGGATGGCGCACGCGCGTCCGCCTGCAGGTCGACGCCCAGGGTCGCGTCGGCCCCTACGCCGCCCGCTCGCACAGCGTCATCCCGGTCTCCGACCTGCCCCTCGCGACCGGCCTCGTCCAGGAGTCGACGCCGTTCGGCCAGTCCTTCCCGGGCGCCGAATCGGTGGATGTGGTCGCCACCGGTCTCGGGACGTCGCACGTGCTGGTCAACGACGCACCCGTGCGGTCAGGCCGGCGCGCCGTCCGTCCCCGCCGTCGGCCCGTTCCGATCCGCGAGCGGGTCGGCGACCGCGAGTTCCGGCTGGATGCCCGCGGCTTCTGGCAGGTCCATCGTGGCGCGGCGCAGACCCTCACGCGGGCCGTGCAGATCGCCGTCGACGAGGCGCTGTTCGACCCACGCGCCGCCAACCTCGACCTGTACGGCGGGGTCGGGCTGCTGGCCGCCGCTCTGGGCGACCGTTTCGGCTCGACCCTCCGCATCGCCTCCGTCGAGAGCAGCGAGACGGCCACCGACGATGCCGCCGAGAACCTCGCCGAGTGGGTGGGGGCTTCCGCCGTCACCGACCGCGTCGAGCGCTACGTCTCCCGGCTCGCCGCCGACGCTTCCGCCGCCGAGCGTGCCCGGCTGCATGCCGCGACGGTCGTGCTCGATCCTCCGCGCTCCGGCGCCGGCCGCGAAGTGGTGGACGCGATCGCCGCTCTCTCCCCCGCGCAGGTCGTCTACGTCGCCTGCGACCCGGTCGCCCTGGCGCGCGACCTGGCGTTCTTCTCCGGTCACGGCTACAGCCTCCGCGGGATGCGCGCCTTCGACCTCTTCCCGAACACGCACCATCTGGAGGCGGTCGCCACGCTGACGCGTTGAATGCTCGCTCGCCGACGAAAATGCCTTCACCCCCTACGATGGTCAACATGGTGCGGGTGGCAATCGTCGACGATCACGAGTCCG
>Ga0209677_100722_pt1 | contig 16832 bp, 13 predicted proteins | sample AraplaCvi_mCL_r2_2_FD_184285 | JGI IMG/M metagenome (GOLD analysis project Ga0209677, IMG submission 184285) | Arabidopsis root microbial communities from North Carolina, USA - plate scrape CL_Cvi_mCL_r2 (SPAdes) (version 2) | ecosystem: Host-associated > Plants > Roots > Endosphere | place: USA... | reverse complement strand
GCTCGTACCGACAATGCCGCCATTGTTGACCAGCGCGCCGAGCGTGCCGAACTTGTCGGCTTGCTTGAACAGCTCGACGATGTCGCGTTCCTCGGCGACATCGCATTTCACCGCGACGGCCTTGCCGTTGCTGGCTTCGATCAGGCCGACGACCTCGTCGGCGGCCTTCTTGTTGCTGGCATAGCCGACCACGACGCGATAGCCGCGCGCGGCCGCCGCAATCGCGGTCGCACGACCGATGCCGCGGCTGCCGCCGGTGATGACAACGACTTTATCCGTCACGCGCGCCTCCATGGTTCGACACGCGCCGTCGCGCCAAAGGGCGACGGCGCTCGCAAAGCACTAGGGATCAGAGATCGAGCACCAGGCGCGCCGGATCTTCCAGGCTTTCCTTGACGCGCACCAGGAAGGTGACGGCTTCCTTGCCGTCGATGACGCGGTGATCGTAGGACAGCGCCAGATACATCATCGGACGGACCTCGACCTTGCCGCCGATCACCATCGGCCGCTCCTGGATCTTGTGCATGCCGAGGATGCCGGACTGCGGCGCATTCAGGATCGGGGTCGACATCAGCGAGCCGTAGATGCCGCCATTGGTGATGGTGAAGGTGCCGCCTTGCATCTCGTCGATCTTGAGCTGGCCGTCACGGGCGCGGCGGCCGAAATCGGCGATGCCCTTCTCGATGTCGGCGATCGACTTGTTGTCGCAGTCGCGCACGACCGGGACGACGAGGCCCTTGTCGGTGCCGACGGCGACGCCGATGTGGTAGTAGTTCTTGTAGATCAAATCGGTGCCGTCGATCTCGGCGTTGACGGCCGGAATGTCCTTCAGCGCCTGCACGACGGCCTTGGTGAAGAAGCCCATGAAGCCGAGCTTGCTGCCGTGCTTCTTCTCGAACGCATCCTTGTAGTGCGCGCGCAGCGCCATGACGTTGGTCATGTCGACCTCGTTGAAGGTCGTCAGCATCGCGGCCGTGTTCTGGACGTCCTTGAGGCGGCGCGCGATGGTCTGGCGCAGGCGGGTCATCTTGACCCGCTCTTCGCGAGCGGCGTCATCGGCCGGCGAGGCGCTGCGCACCTGCACGGCGGCGGCGGGCTGGTTGACCGGGGTCGGCGCGGAGGCCGCGCGCTCGATCGCGGCGAGCATGTCGCCCTTGGTGACGCGGCCGTCCTTGCCGGAGCCCGGCACGGTGGAGGCGTCGACGCCGGTCTCGGCGGAGAGCTTTCGCACGGAGGGCGCGAGCGGGGCGTCGGCCGGCGGCGCCTTCGGCGCGCTGGGCGCCGGAGCGGGAGCAGCAGCCGCGGCGGCGGGAGCAGCGGCAGCGGCGGGCTTCGCGGGCGCGGCGGCAGGCTTCGCAGCGCCGGCGCCGTCGGTGATCTGGCCGAGCAGCGCGCCGACCGCGACGGTCGTGCCATCGGCAGCGATGATCTCGCTCAACGTGCCGGCGGAGGGTGCGGGGACTTCGATGGTGACCTTGTCGGTCTCGAGCTCCACCAAGGGCTCGTCGACGGCGACGGCATCGCCGGCCTTCTTGAACCAGCGGCCGATGGTGGCCTCGGTGACGGATTCGCCGAGCGTCGGCACACGAATTTCAGTCATGGTCTTTTCCTTAAGGAGATCGCCAATGCGGTCGTGAATTTCAGGTGTCATCGGCCGACGAAAAGCAGGCCATCCAGCAAACCGGACGTCGTACTATGCGCGGACGTCGCGGCGTACTGGATGCCCCGCTCCGATGCGCGATTGCGCACAAGGCGGGGCATGACGCAGTTCAAAAAGTTTAGCTCAGTGCTTCGTCCAGGAACGCCTTCAACTGCGCCTGATGCTTGGACATCAGACCAGTGGCGGTCGCGGCGGAAGCGGCGCGACCGACATAACGCGGACGCCGGCTGACGCCGTTCACCTGGTTCAGCACCCATTCCAGATACGGCTCGATGAAGTGCCACGCACCCATGTTGCGCGGCTCTTCCTGGCACCAGATCACTTCCGCCTTCTTGAAGCGGGACAGCTCGGCCACCAGCGCCTTCAGCGGCACCGGGTAGAGCTGCTCAACGCGCATCAGGTAGATGTCGTCGATGCCGCGCTTCTCGCGCTCCTCATAGAGGTCGTAATAGACCTTGCCGGAGCACAACACGATGCGGCGGATCTTCTCGTCGGGGACGAGCTTGACCGCCTCGCTCGGAAGCATCTGGGCATCATCATACAGGATGCGGTGGAAGGTCGTGCCCTTGGCGAGCTCCTCGAGACGCGAGACCGCCCGCTTGTGACGCAGCAGCGACTTCGGCGTCATTACGATCAGCGGCTTGCGGATCTCGCGATGCAGCTGGCGGCGCAGCACGTGGAAGTAATTCGCCGGCGTGGTCGGGTAGACCACCTGCATGTTGTCTTCGGCGCACATCTGCAGATAGCGCTCGAGACGCGCCGAGGAGTGCTCCGGTCCCTGGCCCTCATAGCCGTGCGGCAAGAGGCAGACGAGACCGGACATGCGCAGCCATTTGCGCTCGCCCGAGGAGATGAACTGGTCGAACACGACCTGCGCGCCGTTGGCGAAGTCGCCGAACTGGGCTTCCCACAGCGTCAGCGTGTTCGGCTCGGCGAGCGAGTAGCCGTATTCGAAGCCGAGCACGGCCTCTTCCGACAGCAGCGAGTTGATGACCTCGTAATGGCCCTGCTCGTTGCCGAGATGGTTGAACGGCGTGTAGCGGCTCTCGTCTTCCTGGTCGATCAGGACCGAGTGGCGCTGCGAGAAAGTGCCGCGCTCCGAATCCTGACCCGACAGGCGGACGTGATGGTTCTCGTTGAGCAGCGTGCAGAACGCCAGCGCCTCGCCGGTCGCCCAGTCGATACCCGTGCCGCCGTCGATCGCCTTGGAGCGGTTTTCGAGGAAACGCTGGATGGTACGGTGGACGCGGAAACCGTCCGGCACCTTGGTGATCTTGCGGCCGATGTCCTTCAGGACCGGCAGGTCGACGCCGGTGACGCCGCGGCGCGCGTCCTCTTCCTGGTCGGCGATCTTGAAGCCGGCCCATTTGCCGTCGAGCCAGTCGGCCTTGTTCGGCTTGTAGGAGGTGCCGGCCTCGAACTCGGCATCGAGCCGGGCGCGCCAGTCGGCCTTGGCCTTGTCGACCTCGCCCTGGGTCATCACGCCTTCGCTGACGAGGCGGCGGGAATAGAGCTCGAGCGTGGACGGATGGGCCGCGATCTTCTTGTACATCACCGGCTGGGTGAAAGCCGGCTCGTCGCCTTCGTTATGGCCATGCCTGCGGTAGCAGAACATGTCGATCACGACGGGCTTGTGGAATTTCTGCCGGAACTCGGTCGCGACCTTGGCCGCGAACACGACGGCCTCCGGATCGTCGCCGTTGACGTGGAAGATCGGCGCGTCGATCATCTTCGCCACATCCGACGGATAGGGCGAGGAGCGCGAGTAGCGCGGATAGGTGGTGAAGCCGATCTGGTTGTTGACGATGAAGTGCACGGAGCCGCCGGTGCGGTAGCCCTTCAGGTCCGACAGGCCGAAGCATTCCGCGACCACGCCCTGGCCGGCGAACGCGGCGTCGCCGTGCATCAGCAGCGGCATCACCGAGATGCGCTGGTCCGGCGGATCGCCATGCTGGTCCTGCTTGGCGCGGACTTTTCCGAGCACCACGGGATCGACGATCTCTAGATGCGAGGGGTTGGCGGTGAGCGAGAGATGGATGCGGTTGCCGTCGAACTCGCGGTCCGAGGACGCGCCGAGATGGTACTTGACGTCGCCCGAGCCTTCGACCGCGTCGGGATTGGCCGAGCCGCCCTTGAACTCGTGGAACAGCGCGCGATGGGCCTTGCCCATCACCTGCGTCAGCACGTTGAGGCGGCCGCGATGCGGCATGCCGAGCACGACTTCCTTCACGCCGAGATTACCCCCGCGCTTGATGATCTGCTCGAGCGCGGGGATCAGCGCTTCACCGCCGTCGAGGCCGAAGCGCTTGGTGCCGGTGAACTTGGTGTCGCAGAACTTCTCGAAGCCTTCGGCTTCGACCAGCTTCATCAGGATCGCGCGGCGGCCTTCGCGGGTGAACGAGATTTCCTTGTCCGGCCCCTCGATACGCTCCTGGATCCACGCCTTCTGCGCGGCATTGCTGATATGCATGAACTCGACGCCGAGCGTCTGGCAGTAGGTCCGCTCGCAGATCGCGGTGATTTCGCGCAAGTTCGCGTATTCGAGACCGAGCACGTGATCGAGGAAGATCTTGCGGTCGAAATCGGCTTCGCTGAAGCCGTAGGTGCGCGGGTCGAGCTCCTCGCGATTGCGCGGAGCTTCGATGCCGAGCGGATCGAGCTTGGCATGGAAGTGGCCACGCATGCGGTAGGCGCGGATCAGCATCAACGCGCGGACGGAGTCACGCGTGGCCTGCAGCATGTCGGCGGAGGAGAAATCAGCGCCCTTGTTGGCTGCCTGGGCCTTGGCGGCGATCTTGGCGCCGACCTTCTTCTCGACTTCGGCCCAATTGCCGTCGAGGGCGGAGGTCAGATCGTCCTGCGGGGTCATCGGCCAGTTGTCACGCTCCCAGGACGGGCCCTGGGCGTTCTTGCGGACGTCGTCCGGCTGGTCCTTCAGGCTCTTGAAGAACTCCTGCCACTCGGCATCCACCGAGGACGGATCCTTCTCGTAGCGGGCGTAGATTTCGTCGATGTAGGTGGCGTTGGTGCCCTGCAAAAATGATGACAAGGCAAAGGCTGCGTTCGCGTCCTGGCGAGACATACTTGAGTTCCTGGCGATTTCGGTTCGCGCATAACAAACGGCGCTGGCGCCGAGCTCCCCCGACAGGACCCGACGCGACAGGCACCCTTTACCCTATTTGCTGCGAAACTTCGCCCGGAAAAGTACGAAGAAGTGAATTAGCCTTTCAACTTTTCGGCAAGCGTGTGGCCGAGGCGAGCGGGAGACGGCGACACTGTAATCCCTGCCGATTTCATAGCGTCGGTCTTGGAACCGGCGTCGCCCTTGCCGCCCGAAATGATCGCGCCGGCATGACCCATGCGGCGGCCGGGAGGTGCGGTCACGCCGGCGATGAAACCGACCATCGGCTTCTTGCGGCCGCGCTTGGCCTCGTCCTTGAGGAACTGGGCGGCGTCTTCCTCGGCGGAACCGCCGATCTCGCCGATCATGATGATCGATTCGGTCTTGGGGTCGCCGAGCAGCATCTCCAGCACGTCGATGAACTCGGTTCCCTTGACCGGGTCGCCGCCGATGCCGACCGCGGTGGTCTGGCCGAGGCCCTCCTGGGAGGTCTGGAACACGGCTTCGTAGGTCAGCGTACCCGAGCGGGAGACGATGCCGACGGAGCCGGTCTTGAAGATGTTGGCGGGCATGATGCCGATCTTGCACTCGCCGGCGGTCATGACGCCCGGGCAGTTCGGCCCGATCAGGCGGGATTTGGAGCCGGACAGCGAGCGCTTGACGCGCACCATGTCGAGCACCGGAATGCCTTCGGTGATGCAGACGATCAGCGGGATCTCGGCGTCGATCGCCTCGCAGATCGCATCCGCCGCGCCCGGCGGCGGCACGTAGATCACCGACGCGTCAGCGCCGGTCTTCTCGCGCGCCTCGCGAACGGTGTCGAACACTGGCAGGTTCAGATGCGTCGAGCCGCCTTTGCCCGGCGAGGTGCCGCCGACCATCTTGGTGCCGTAGGCAATCGCGGCCTCCGAGTGGAAGGTGCCGTTCTTGCCGGTGAAGCCCTGGCAGATGACCTTGGTGTTCTTGTCGATCAGGATGGACATGAGGTCTGCTTTCGCGAAACTAACGAGTGAGAGGTCAGTGGATGCGGCGGTAGACGCCGGTGAGCACGTCGGCCCAGCCTTCCGCGTCCGGCGAGAACTGGATCTTCAACGAATAGGAATTGTCGTCGATGATTTCGTAGACGTGGCGCGCATTGCCGCGCAGCGAGCCGCGCACCAGCGTCAGGGTCTTGCCGACCCACCCGCCGGAGGCGGGCGATGGCGGCGTGTAGCCGAGCGAATCGTACCAGAACAATTTGTAGGTCCGGTCGTCGCGATCGTAGGTGAAGAGGCCATGGGTGGCGAAGCTCTGCTTGCCAGCGCGCATCTGGATTGCATCCTGGATCAGATAGAATCCGTTGAGGTCCATGCGCGCGTGGACGTGAGAGGTGGCGGGGCCGCCCTCCGTCCAGCGCGAGGGGAAGACCACCTCTTCACCATCCCATTCGCCAGCGAACGCGGCGAGACGCGCGTGCTCTGCAAGCGGGGACGATGCGGCGAGATGGTCCTGGGTCATGGCCTCAGCCTCCCTTGACGGCCTTCACGATCTTCTGCGCGGCGTCATCGAGATTGTCGGCCGGCACCACGTTCAGGCCGGATTCATTGATGATCTTCTTGCCGAGCTCGACATTGGTGCCTTCGAGGCGGACGACCAGTGGCACGCTGAGGCCGACCTCGCGCACCGCGGCGGTGACGCCCTCGGCGATCACGTCGCACTTCATGATACCACCGAAGATGTTGACCAGGATGCCCTTCACGTTGGGATCGGCGGTGATGATCTTGAACGCGGCCGCGACCTTCTCCTTGCTGGCGCTGCCGCCGACGTCGAGGAAGTTCGCCGGCGCCATGCCGTACAGCTTGATGATGTCCATCGTCGCCATGGCGAGACCGGCGCCATTGACCATGCAGCCGATATTGCCGTCGAGCGTGACGTAGTTGAGGTCGTGTTTCGACGCCTCGATTTCCTTGGCGTCTTCCTCGGTCTCGTCGCGCAGCGCGAGCACTTCGGGATGACGGAACAGCGAATTGTCGTCGAACGACACCTTGGCGTCGAGCACGCGGAGCTGGCCCTGCTTGGTCACGACCAGCGGGTTGATCTCCAGCATCGCCATGTCCTTGGCAACGAAGGCCGCGTAGAGCTGCGCGGTGAGCTTCTCGGCCTGCTTGGCGAGGTCGCCCGTGAGCTTCAGCGCGTTGGCGACGGTGCGGCCGTGATGGCCCATGATGCCGGTCGCGGGATCGATCGAGAAGGTGACGATCTTCTCAGGGCTGTTGTGCGCGACGTCCTCGATGTTGACGCCGCCTTCGGTCGACACCACGAACGAAACACGCGAGGTCTCGCGATCGACCAGGATCGAGAGATAGAACTCCTTGTCGATGTCGGAGCCGTCCTCGATGTAGAGGCGGTTGACTTGCTTGCCGGCGGGGCCGGTCTGGATCGTCACCAGCGTGGCGCCGAGCATCTGCTTGGCGAATTCGGTGACCTCGGCGGCCGACTTGGCGATGCGGACGCCGCCCTTGTCGCCGGCGGAGGCTTCCTTGAACTTGCCCTTGCCGCGGCCGCCGGCATGGATCTGGCTCTTCACCACCCAGACCGGACCCGGGAGCGCCTTGGCGGCGGCTTCCGCGTCAGCCGCCTTCAGGACCGGAACGCCCTTGGAGATCGCCACGCCGAACTCGTTGAGCAGCGCTTTGGCCTGATATTCATGGATATTCATATGGTCGCTCCCTGAACCCGCGGGCGGTGACCTCGGAGGCCCACCTCAGTCTTGTGGCTGGCATACCATATACCACAGGAACTGCAACCCGGATTCTCTGACATCGAGATCTCTGGACTTTCGACCGGAACCCGCCCGACACGGCCCCCGGAAATGAAACCGCCGAAGACCGGTTTTCGATCTTCGGCGGGATTGTTTGCGCCTTAGCGGCCGAGAAGATCGGGGGCGATCTTCCTGCAGGCGTCTACCAGGCCCTGCACCGCGCCGACCGACTTGTCGAAGGCCTCGCGGTCCTTGCCGGAGAGCTCGATCTCGACGACGCGCTCGACGCCCTTGGAGCCGATCACGACGGGCACGCCGACATACATGTCCTTCACGCCGTATTCGCCGTTGAGGTAGGCGGCGCTGGGCAGCACGCGCTTCTTGTCACGCAGATAGCTCTCGGCCATCGCGATCGCGGAGGCCGCCGGCGCGTAGAAGGCCGAGCCGGTCTTGAGCAGATTGACGATCTCGGCGCCGCCGTTGCGGGTGCGGTCGACGATCTCGTCGAGGCGCGCCTGCGAGGTCCAGCCCATCTTGACGAGGTCGGGCAGCGGGATGCCGGCGACGGTGGAATACTTCACCAGCGGCACCATGGTGTCGCCGTGGCCGCCGAGCACGAAGGCGGTGACGTCTTCGACCGAGACGTTGAACTCGTCGGCCAGGAAGTAACGGAAGCGCGCCGAATCCAGCACGCCGGCCATGCCGACGACCTTCTTGTGCGGCAGGCCCGAGGCCTTCTGCAGCGCCCAGACCATCGCGTCGAGCGGGTTGGTGATGCAGATGACGAAGGCGTCGGGCGCGTACTTCTTGATGCCGGCGCCGACCTGCTCCATGACCTTGAGGTTGATGGAGAGGAGGTCGTCGCGGCTCATGCCGGGCTTGCGCGGCACGCCGGCGGTGACGATGCAGACCTTGGCGTTGTCGAGCGCTTCGTAGGAGTTCGCGCCGGTGTAGTGGGCGTCGAAGCCGTCGACCGGAGAGGACTGCGCGATGTCGAGCGCCTTGCCCTGCGGCACGCCCTCGGCGATGTCGAACATCACCACGTCGCCCAATTCCTTCAGGCCGATGAGATGAGCCAACGTTCCGCCGATCTGACCGGAGCCAATCAAAGCAATCTTGTCGCGCGCCATGTGAACCTGTCCTCTAGACATCCAGGAGGGAAAACTGAGTGGGTGGTTATCCCTTTCGCTTTCCCCGTTCAAGTCGCCGGATGCCCAATTGTCGGGCTTGCCGAGATGGGAGCCAGCACACCCCGGCCGCCATTCCGGGATGCGCCGACAGGCGCAGGTCCGGAATCCATCGGGCGGCAGAGTTAGCGGCGCGATGGATTCCGGGCTCGCGACTTCGTCGCGCCCCGGAATGACACCGGAGAACATGGTGAAATAGGACTTAAGTCTCCACGAGACCCTTGGTCGAGCCGCTGGCGGTGGAATCCTTGCGACCGTGAGGCAGCGCCAGATAGGATTCCGAGCTCATTTCGATCAGGCGCGAGGCCGTCCGCTTGAACTCGTTGGCCTCGTTGCCCTCGTGAGCGAGGTACAGCGAGATCGGGTTGGCATCGGCCGAGGCCATCAGCTTCACGGCATTGTCATAGAGCGCGTCGATCAGCGTGATGAAGCGCTTGGCGGAATTGCGCTGGGAGGCGTCCATCACTGGAATATGGTCGACCAGGATGGTGTGATAGTCGTGCGCCAGCCTGAGGTAATCGGATGCGCCGAGCGGCTTCTCGCAGAGATCGGCGAACGAGAACCGCGCCACGCCATGGGCCGAGCACGGCACGTGCAGGATGCGGCCCTTGATCAGAATATCGCGTGACTTGCATTTGGCGCCGCCCGACATCCTCGACCAGGCGCGGTCGAGCGCGGCGTCCGCATCGCCGTCGGCCGGCGTCAGCCACATCGGCACGCCCTGAAGCTTCTCCAGCCGGAAGTCGGTGCGCGCATCGAGCCGCGCCACGTCCATGTGGTCGGTGATCTGCTTGATGAAGGGCAGGAACAGCGAACGGTTCAAGCCGCCCTTGTAGAGATCGTCCGGCGCGACGTTGGAGGTCGCGACCACCACGGTGCCGAGCTCGAACAATTTAGCGAACAGGCGTCCCAGGATCATCGCGTCGGCGATGTCGGTGACGTGGAATTCGTCGAAGCAGAGCAGCCAGCTCTCCTCGAAGATCGCGTTCGCGGTCAGCGCGATGACGTCGCCATCGGCGATCTCGCCGCGCGAGATGCTCTGGCGATAGTCGTAGATACGCTCGTGCACGTCGGCCATGAATTCGTGGAAATGCGCGCGGCGTTTGTGCTCGACAGTGGAGTGCTGGAAGAACAGGTCCATCAGCATGGTCTTGCCGCGGCCGACCTCGCCATGGATGTAGAGCCCGCGCGGCGCCTCGTCCTTGTCGCTGCTGAACAGGCGCGCGAGCAGGCCCTGCTTGCGCTGCGGCTTGTAGTCCGCGAGCCGCTGGTCGAGCGCCGTATAGGCCTCGGCGACCTCGGCCTGTGCGGCATCGGGCTCGATCGCCCCGGAGGCGATCTGGGCCTGGTATGCCTCGCGGAATGTGGAACTGGGGGTGGAGAGCATGGCCCTTTACCGCCAGAGACCGGCGGAAATTGCAAGCCGTGAATTGGTGGGCGGGGTATGCGTTCCGTGTCCCGGACGCGCTGCAGCGCGCAACGCTGCTGCGCAGAGCCGGGACCACTGTTTCGTTCATTGCCGTGGAGCGATGGGCCCCGGCTCAGCAGTGCACCACTTCGTGGCGCACTGCGTCCGGGGCACGAGAGCAGTGCTACTCACACAGCTCGTAGGCATCCTCGACGACATACGGGCCGCCGCCGGTCGAGGCGCGCGACGAGAACAGCACGAAGCGCTCGGCCGTGAATGCCTTGCTCGGGAAGTAGCCGCGCAGCGAGAGATAGTCGGCGACGTCACGGTCGGTGGCGTCGTGCAACCGGGCCAGCGTGACATGCGGGATGAACTTGCGCCCCTCCGGATCAAGTCCGATCCGCTGCATCATGCGTTCGAGCTCGGCCTGCAATTCGATCAGCGGCTTGCTCGGCGCGATGGTGGCGACCACCGCGCGCGGCTTGCGACCGCCGAAGCTCGTCAGGCCCTGCACCTTCACCTCGAACGGCTTGCGGTTGACGCGAAACAACATCGAGGCGATCTCGTTGGCGGACATGCCGTCGATATCGCCGATGAAGCGCAGGGTGACGTGATAATTTTCGGGATCGATCCAGCGGGCGCCGGGAAGGCCGCCCCGCAAATTGGAAAGCGTCTGGCCGACCTCGGCCGGAATTTCCAGACCTGTGAACAAACGCGGCATCGTTTCGTACTCCCGATGCTTGGGCATGATCCCTGGGAAGGATCGTATCCAAATTTTAGAGCCGGCGACGAATCACCGGTACCCTGATTCCTATCGCGTTTGTGTGACTCTGCGAAGCACGACCCGTGAACTCACGGGATAACCCTTGGCCTACTTTTGGCGTTAGGGTTAGCGCTGCCTGCTTTTCAACTCCGTTGCTCGCTTATGGTGCGCAAAAATGCCTCGGCCGTGGGCATGATGTTGCCCACGATGATGTCGACGCCTGCCGCGGTCGGATGGATGCCGTCGGCCTGGTTGAGCTTGGCGTCGGCGGCGACACCGTCGAGGAAGAACGGGTAGAGCGGCACGTCGAATTTCTTCGCCAGATCAGGATAAATCGAATTGAAGCGCGCAGCGTATTCGGCGCCGTAATTCGGCGGCGCCAGCATGCCGCACAGCATCACCGCAATCCTGCGCGCCTTCAGACGCGTGACGATGTCGGTCAACGCGGCACGCGTCAAATCGGGATCGATGCCGCGCAGCGCGTCGTTGGCACCGAGCTCGATGATCACGCCGTCAGTTCCGTCAGGCACCGACCAGTCGAGCCGGTCGCGGCCGCCGGAGGACGTATCGCCAGACACCCCGGCATTCGTCATATCGACGGCTATACCTTTGGCTTGTAAGGCTTTTTTGAGCTTCGCGGGGAATGCTTCCTGGGCCGGGAGGCCGAGGCCGGCACTCAAGGAATCGCCGAGGACCACCAGCTTGATCGGTTTGGCGGCCGGCTGTGCCTGTGCCGACGCTGTCGTCGCAATTGTCATCAAAGCGAGCATCAACACGGCTATGTGCATGAAGAATCCGTAACGCCTCTCGACCGCGCTAGCGGAGTTGCCATATGACCGGACCATGGACACTCGCATCGAATCCTCTTCGCTCGCCGGCACCACGCCGGACACCATCGCCCTCTCCAACGTCAATCTCTCATTGGGAACGGGAGCGGCACGCGTTCACATCCTCAAGGATATCAGCTTGCGCGTCGGCTCGGGCGAGACGATCGGCCTGATCGGCCCGTCAGGCTCGGGCAAATCCACGCTGCTGATGGTGATGGCGGGGCTGGAGCGTCCTGATAGCGGAGAGGTGGTGGTCAATGGCACGCCTTTCAATGCCCTCGACGAGGACGCGCTCGCCCGCTTCCGCGGCCGCCAGGTCGGCATCGTCTTCCAGTCCTTCCATCTGATTCCGACCATGACGGCGCTGGAGAACGTCGCCGTGCCGCTCGAGCTTGCCGGCAATCCCGATGCCGCCAGGCGCGCGGCGCAGGAGCTGCAATCAGTCGGACTCGGCGACCGCCTGCATCATTATCCGACACAGCTCTCCGGCGGCGAGCAGCAGCGCGTCGCGCTCGCCCGCGCGCTGGCGCCCGATCCCGCCATCCTCGTCGCCGACGAGCCGACCGGCAATCTCGACGAGACCACGGGAAAACAGATCGTCGACCTCTTGTTCGGCAAGCATGCCGAGCGCGGCATGACGCTGGTGCTGGTCACGCACGATTCCTCACTCGCGCATCGCTGCGATCGCGTGATCCGGCTGCGCTCCGGGCGCATCGACACGCAGTCTGCGCCGGCATGAGCGCTGCTGTCGAACCTTTCGTGCGGCCGAGCGCCGTCGCGCTGTCGCTACGTTATGCGTTGCGCGAATTGCGCGGCGGCCTGCGCGGCTTCTATGTCTTCATCGCCTGCATCGCGCTCGGCGTGATGGCGATCGCCGGCGTCGGCTCGGTGTCGGCAAGCCTGAGCGATGGTCTCGCCCGCGAAGGCCGTACGCTGCTCGGCGGCGACGTTTCCTTCGTGCTGTTCCAGCGCGAGGCCAAGCCCGAGGAGGTCGCCTTCCTGCGCTCGCGTGGCGCCGTCTCCGCCGCCGCCACCTTGCGCGGCATGGCGCGCGCGGCCGACGGCCAGCTGGCGCTGGTCGAGATGAAGGCGGTCGACGATACCTATCCGATGCTCGGCCAGTTGACGCTGGCGCCGCCGCTACCGATGTCCGACATCCTTGCGGAGCGCGACGGCGCGTTCGGTGCGGCCGCCGATCCGACGCTTCTCGCCCGTCTCTCTCTCAAGACCGGCGACCGCGTCACCATTGGCTCGGCGACGTTCCAGATCCGCAGTGCGGTCGAGGCCGAGCCGGACAAGCTTGCCGGCGGCATTGGCTTCGGACCGCGCTTCCTGATCAGCGAGGCGGGCCTGCGCGCCACCGGCCTGATCCAGCCCGGCAGCCTGGTGCGCTGGGTCTACCGGGTGAAACTGCCTGATACCGCCAACAGCGAGCGCGCCACCGACGCTTTCATCGCGGATGCGCGCAACGCCGCGCCGCAGGCCGGCTGGGAAATCCGCAGCCGCTCCAATGCCTCGCCGCAGATCGAACGCAACATCAGCCGCTTCACGCAATTCCTGACCCTGGTTGGCCTCGCCGCGCTGCTGGTCGGTGGGGTCGGCGTCGCCAACGCCGTGAAGAGCCATATCGACCGCAAGCTCGAGGTGATCGCGGCCTTCAAGGCCGTTGGCGCCACCGGCCGCGATGTGTTCGGCATCTATCTCGCGCAGGTCATCCTGCTCGCTGCGATCGGCTCCGTGATCGGATTGGTGCTCGGCGCCGCCATGCCCTTCGCCATCGTCGGCCTGTTCGGCAAGCTGCTGCCGCTCCCAGTGGTGGCGGCGGTGCATGCCGACGAGCTTGCGCTGTCCTTCGTCTATGGCATCCTGACCGCGCTGGCCTTCGGCCTGTGGCCGCTCGGACGGGTGCACGACGTGCCGGTGGCCGCGCTGTTCCGCGACACCATCAGTTCGGATTGGCACCGGCCGCGCTGGAGCTACCTCGTCTTCATGGCCGTCGTGGTCGCGCTGCTGATCGCGGTCGTGATCGGCCTGTCGTTCGACAAGCGCATCGCCGCAGTGTTCGTGGCCTCCTCCGTCGTCGTGTTCGCTTTGCTCCGCGGCATCGCCGCACTGCTGATGACGATCGCGCGGCGGCTGCCGCGGACGCGGCTGCCCATGCTGCGGCTTGCGATCGCCAACATCCACCGGCCAGGCGCGCTGACGCCCTCCGTCGTGCTGTCGCTGGGGCTCGGGCTCGCCGTGCTCGTCACCATCACCCAGATCGACGGCAATCTGCGCCGGCAGTTCCTCGCGGCCCTGCCCGACCAGGCGCCGTCGTTCTTCTTCATCGACATCCCGAGCACGCAGGCCGCCGAGTTCGACGGCTATCTGCGCCGGATCGCGCCGGGCGCAAAGGTCGAGGACGTCCCGATGCTGCGCGGGCGGATCGTCGGCGCGCGCGGGTTGCGCGCCGAAGAACTCAAGCCGACCACCGATTCGGAGTGGGTGCTGCAGAGCGACCGCGGCCTGACCTATACCGCCGAGCTGCCGAAGGGCTCCAAGGTGGTCGAGGGCGAATGGTGGCGCGCCGACTATTCCGGCCCGCCGCTGGTCTCGATGGAGAAGAAGATCGCCGACGGCCTCGGCCTGAAGCTCGGCGACGAGGTCGTGGTCAACGTGCTCGGCCGCGACATTCCCGCCAGGATCGGCAATCTGCGCACCATCGACTGGCAGGGGCTCGGCATCAATTTCGTGCTGGTGTTCTCGCCGAACGCCTTCAAGGGCGCGCCGCACACCCATATCGCGACCCTGACGGAAGCCGGCGGCACTGCCGCGGGCGACGGCAAGATCATCAAGCAGGTCGCCGACGCCTATCCGATGGTGACGAGCGTGCGCGTGCGCGAGGTGATGGAGACGGTCGGCGCGGTCGTGACCAACCTGGCGCTCGCGATCCGCGGCGCCAGCGCCGTGACCCTGATCTCGGCGATCCTGGTGCTGGGCGGGGCGCTCGCCGCCGGCCATCGCCACCGGGTCTATGATGCGGTGATCCTGAAGACCCTGGGCGCGACCCGGCTGCGCCTGCTCGGCGCCTACGCCCTCGAATATCTCCTGATCGGGCTCGCGACCGCGGTGTTCGGCGTGATCGCCGGCAGCGTCGCGGCCTGGATGATCGTGACGCGGCTGATGACGCTGACGTTCGTCTGGCAGGCCGGCAGTGCGGCCGGCGTGGTCGCGGCCGCCCTCATCGTCACGGTCGGGCTTGGGCTCGCCGGCACGCTCCTGGCGTTGAACAAAAAGCCCGCCACGGTGTTGCGCAATTTGTGACAAATGGTAGCGGCTGGCCTTGCGGGAGCGAAATCGCACGATTCCTGCGATTAACCACGTCCGCTCGTCGAGATTGCAGGAGAGGGCGACATTCAGCCGCGCGTGGACCGTTGCAGCGGATGTGTTAGTTTCCCACATATCGGATGGGTTCGGAGCCCCGATTGTGAGCCAAATTTAATGACGGCCCACAGCGGTATCCGAGATAGAATTTGACGAACCGGCGGCATGGCGACCCTCGTGCCGGACCGGACCAACCAATGGGAATTCGACCATGTCGGACCTAGACCGTAACTACGCTTCTCCTTTCGGCAGGGCCGCCGGGCGTGTTGACGCCGCGACGGTCGATGCCGGCCTGCGCGCCTACATGCTGCGCATCTACAATTACATGAGCATCGGCCTGGCCATCACCGGCCTGGCCGCGCTCGGCGTCTACATGGCCGCCGTGACCGACGTTCCGACCCCGGAAGCCGTCCGCGTCGGCAAGCTGTTCCTGACGCCGTTCGGCTACGCGATGTTCGTCAGCCCCCTGAAGTGGCTGTTCATGCTCGCGCCGCTCGCCATGGTGTTCGTGATCTCGGCAGGCATCAACCGCCTGGCCCCGTCGACCGCCCAGATCCTGTTCTGGGTTTTCGCGGCGCTGATGGGCATCTCGCTGTCCTCGATCTTCCTGGTGTTCACGCACACCTCGATCGTGCGGGTGTTCTTCATCACTGCGGCGACCTTCGGCGCGCTCAGCCTCTACGGCTACACCACCAAGCGTGATCTGACCGGGATGGGCTCGTTCCTGTTCATGGGCCTGATCGGCATCATCCTCGCGAGCCTGGTCAACCTGTTCCTGGCGAGCACGATGCTGCAGTTCATCGTCTCGGTGGTCGGCGTGCTGGTGTTCGCGGGCCTCACCGCCTGGGATACCCAGCGGCTGAAGAACGACTACATCTACGGCTACGCTTCGGCCGGCGGTGACATCGCAGAGCGTGCGGCCATCACCGGCGCACTGTCGCTGTACCTGAACTTCATCAACCTGTTCACGCTGCTGCTGCAGCTCCTCGGCCAGCGCGACTAAGCGCCAGCCTGAGAGAACGGACACGAACCCCGGCCGAGAGGCCGGGGTTTTTGTTTGGGGCGGCGCTTCACCCACGTCATTGCGAGCGCAGCGAAGCAATCCAGAGTCCCTCCGCGGATGCATTTCTGGATTGCTTCGCTACGCTCGCAATGACGCTGTGGAGACGCCAGTGGCCTCTTCCAGCCGTCGCGGGAAGGCTCTAATCTTGCCCCATGTCCGCACCCGAAATCAGGCCCACGCTCGAGGCCGACCTCCCCGCCATCACCGCCATCTACCAGCAGGCTGTCCGTGAGGGCACCGCGACGTTCGAGCTGGAGCCTCCTGACCTCGCCGAGATGACGCGGCGCTATCGCGCGCTGATCGACGGTGGCTACCCCTATTTCGTCGCCATCCTCGACGGCCGCCTCGCCGGCTACGCCTACGCCGGCGCCTACCGGCCGCGGCCGGCCTATCGCTTCACGGTCGAGAACTCGATCTATCTCGACCCCGGCTTCCATCGCCGCGGCATTGGGGGGCTCCTGCTGGAGCGGCTGATCACCGAATGCGAGGCGCGCGGTTTCCGCCAGATGATCGCGGTGATCGGCGATTCCGCCAATGCCGGCTCGATCGGCGTGCACACCAAAGGCGGCTTCAAGATGATCGGCACGCATCCCAGTGTCGGGCTGAAATTCGGCCGCTGGCTGGATACGGTGATGATGCAGCGCGCCCTCGGCGAGGGCGCGAAGACGGTGCCGGGGAAGTAAGTCTTCGTAGCCCG
>Ga0209677_100720_pt1 | contig 16852 bp, 17 predicted proteins | sample AraplaCvi_mCL_r2_2_FD_184285 | JGI IMG/M metagenome (GOLD analysis project Ga0209677, IMG submission 184285) | Arabidopsis root microbial communities from North Carolina, USA - plate scrape CL_Cvi_mCL_r2 (SPAdes) (version 2) | ecosystem: Host-associated > Plants > Roots > Endosphere | place: USA... | reverse complement strand
GCGCGGCTGTTCGGCGGGAGATCGCGGAGGCGCTCGAGTGCGGGGGCCAGCTCGGCCGCCCAGACGCGGTAGCCCTCGGGGTTCAGGTGGAGGCGGTCCTCCGTGTAGGCGGGGTTGAGCTCGCCGTCCTCCAGCGCCATCGCGGGCCAGAGGTCGAGCCAGCCGGCGTGCACCGTCGGCGCGAACTGCCACAGGTGGCGATTGATGTCGCGGATCTGGTCGGCGAACTCGTGCCCGCGCGGCATCACGGACTGCACGAGGATGCGCGTTTCCGGCAGGTCCTTCCGCAGGGTCACGAGCACGGTCTCGATGTTGCGGACGACGTGCTCCACCGACCGGCGCCAGGCGAGGTCGTTGGTGCCGACCAGCAGCGCGATGGTCGCGGGGCGGGCGTCGATCACATCGTCGAGGCGCGCGAGCACGTCGTCGGTGGTGTCCCCCGCTGCCCCGAAGTTGCGGACGACCTCACCGGGGAGGAGCGCACCCCAATCGCCGCCCTGGGTCAGGCTGTCCCCGACCAGGGCCAGCTCACCGCGCTCCGGACTCCACCCCTGCTCCGGTCTCCACTCCTCCGGCATCCCGCACTCCCCTCGTCGTACCCCATCCTCCCCCACTACCGCGGGCAGAGGAAGGAACGGGCACGGAAAGGAGTCACCGCCGCAGCCGTCCTACAGCAACGACTTGGTGTGCCAGACCGTCTTCGTCTCGGTGAAGAACGCGATCCGGTCGAGCGACGGAGCGGCCGCGTCGGGACCGTTCTCCGGCGGGAGCACGCGCTTCAGCGTGTCGGCTGCTGCGATCTGCAGGTCCACCCAGTCGAGGTCGCCCGCACCGACCAGGTCCAGCGCGTTGACATCGGCGTGCGAGGCCAGCCAGGGCGCGATCTCGGCCGGCGAGCCGGTGAGGATGTTGACGACGCCGCCCGGCACATCGCTCGTCGCGAGAACCTCGCTCAGGCTGATCGCCGAGAGCGGGAAGCGCTCGCTGGCGATGACCACGACGGTGTTCCCCGCCACGAGCGCCGGTGCGATCGCACTGACGAACCCGAGCAGGCTGGAGTCCTGCGGCGCGACGATCGCGACGACGCCGGTCGGCTCCGGCACCGAGATGTTGAAGTACGGGCCGGCGACCGGGTTGGCGTTGCCCGCGACCTGCGCGAACTTGTCCGCCCATCCCGCGTACCAGACCCACCGGTCGATCGCCTCGTCGACCTGCGCGGCAGCGGCGGACGCCGAGACGCCCTCCGCCTTCTGGATCTCGTCGACGAACTGCGCCCGGCGGCCTTCCATCAGTTCGGCGATGCGGTACAGCACCTGGCCGCGGTTGTAGGCCGTCGCGCCCGACCAGCCGGAGACGGCGGCGCGGGCGGCGACCACCGCATCCCGGGCGTCCTTCCGAGAGGCTTTGGCCGCGTTGGCCAGGAACGCGCCGTTCGCGGTCACCACCTCGTACGTGCGGCCGGACTCGCTGCGCGGGAACGCGCCGCCGATGTAGAGCTTGTAGGTCTTCGGTACGGCCAGGCGGGTCATCGAACGGCTCCCTTGCGAGCGAGACGGGCGGGGATGGATGCGGCGGCCGGCAGCGACCGCCCGGGCACCAGATACGCGCCCAGGCCGTGCCGTCCGCCCTCGCGGCCGTAGCCGGACTCCTTGTAGCCGCCGAACGGGCTGGCCGGGTCGAAGCGGTTGAAGGTGTTCGCCCAGACCACACCGGCGCGCAGCTTGTCGGCGACGGCCAGGATGCGGCTGCCCTTCTCCGACCAGATGCCGGCCGAGAGTCCGTACGGCGTGTTGTTGGCCTTGGCGATCGCCTCCGCCGGCGTACGGAACGTCAGCACCGACAGCACCGGCCCGAAGATCTCCTCCCGGGCGATGCGGTGGCTGGTGGAGACGTTGTCGAAGATCGTCGGCGCGAACCAGAAGCCGTTCTCCGGGATGGCGCACTCTGCCGTCCAGCGCTCGGCGCCCTCCGCCTCGCCGATGTCCGAGAGCTCCCGGATGCGCTGGAGCTGCTCGGCCGAGTTGATCGCACCGATGTCGGTGTTCTTGTCGAGCGGATCGCCGAGGCGCAGCGTGGAGAGACGTCGCTTCAGCCGGTCGACGACCTCGTCGTGGATCGACTCCTGGACGAGGAGCCGGCTGCCGGCGCAGCAGACGTGACCCTGGTTGAAGAAGATGCCGTTCACGATCCCCTCGACCGCCTGGTCGATGGGCGCGTCGTCGAAGACGATGTTCGCCGCCTTGCCGCCGAGCTCCAGGGTCAGCTTCTTGGATGTCCCGGCGACCGAGCGCGCGATCTCCCGGCCGACTGCGGTCGAGCCGGTGAAGGCGACCTTGTTCACGTCGGGGTGCGCGACGAGCTCGCGGCCGGTCTCGCCGGCACCCGTCACGATGTTGACGACACCGGCCGGCAGGCCGGCCTGCTGCACGATCTCCGCGAACAGGAGCGCGGTGAGGGGGGTCGTCTCGGCGGGCTTCAGCACGACCGTGTTCCCGGCCGCGAGTGCCGGGGCGATCTTCCAGGCCAGCATCAGCAGCGGGAAGTTCCACGGGATGACCTGTGCGGCGACGCCGAGGGCGCGGGGCGCGGGGCCGAGGCCCGCGTGCTCGAGCTTGTCCGCCCATCCCGCGTAGTAGAAGAACCACGCCGCGACGAGCGGGATGTCCACATCCCGGCTCTCCTTGATCGGCTTGCCGTTGTCGAGGCTCTCGGCCACGGCCAGCTCGCGGGAGCGCTCCTGGAGGAGGCGGGCGATGCGGAACAGGTACTTGCCGCGGTCGCTGCCGCTCATCCGCGACCAGACGCGATCGTAGGCGCGGCGCGCGGCGGCGACCGCCGCATCCACGTCGGAGGCGTCGGCGGTCGAGATGGTCGCGATCCGCTCCTCCGTGGCCGGCGAGATGGTCTGGAACGGCGTGCCGTGGCCGGCGACGAACTCGCCGTCGATGAACAGGCCGTACTCGTCGCGCAGGTTCAGGATCGACCGCGACTCGGGAGCCGGGGCGTATTCGAGGAAACTCATGTCAGGTCCGCTTTCAGTCGATCGTCACGTAGTCGGCGCCGGAGTAGTGCCCGGTCGCCAGCTTCTGCCGCTGCAGCAGCACGTCGTTGAGGAGGCTGGAGGCGCCGAACCGGAACAGGTGCGGCTGCAGCCAGCGCTCCCCGACCGTCTCGGCCACGGTCACGAGGTACCGGATGGCGTCCTTCGACGAGCGGATGCCGCCCGCCGGCTTGACGCCGATCTCCTCGCCGGTGAGGCGGTGCCAGTCGCGCACGACCTCCAGCATCAGCAGGGTGACCGGGAGGGTGGCCGCAGGCGACACCTTGCCGGTCGAGGTCTTGATGAAGTCGCCGCCGGCCAGGATGCTGAGCCAGGACGCGCGACGGACGTTGTCGTAGGTGTTCAGCTCGCCGGTCTCCAGGATCACCTTGAGGTGCGCGTACGTGCCGTCGTCGCGACGGCACGCCTCCTTCACCGCCACGATCTCGTCGAAGACCAGGCCGTAGCGGCCGGACAGGAAGGCGCCACGGTCGATGACCATGTCGATCTCGTCGGCGCCGGCCGCGACAGCGTCCGCAGTGTCGGCCAGCTTGACCTTCAGCGAGGCGCGTCCGCTCGGGAAGGCCGTCGCGACGGCGGCGACGTTGATCCCGCCGCCGTGCCCGGCCGCGTCGCCTCCTGCACGCCGGATCGCACCCGCGTGCGCTGCGCCCAGCGCGTCCACCGCGTACGGCACCATGTCGCCGTACACGCACACGGCCGCGGGCCGCGGCGTCGTGAGGTCCGACGGGTCGGGGGTGAGCGCCTTCGCCACGAGGGAGCGCACCTTGCCCGGGGTGTCCGCGCCCTCGAGGGTCGTCAGGTCGATGAGCTCGATGATCGTGTCGAGCGCGCGCTTCTTGCTGCTCGTTTTGATCGAGCGGGTGCCGAGGCCGGCGGCGCGCTGTTCGAGCCCCACCGCATCCACCCCAGGGATGCCGCTCAGATAGCGGCGCAACGACCCCTCGGTCAGGTCGCCGCCGAGCACGTCGACGGCGCGGGCCGCCGGCGCGAGCGTGCGCACGGGCGGCGTTGTCTCGATGGTCACGTGGTCCTCCAGGTGCTGCTGAATCCGGCCATCAGGCCGGGGTGCTCGGGACTGTGCGCCCGAGCAGGTCGTTGGCGGTCGATTCATCGGTGATCAGGATGGTGCAGAGCCCGCTCGCGACGACGGCGTGCGCGACACTGTGCTTGGGCTCGCCGGCGATGACCGCGATGGAGGTGCGTGCCGCACGCAGCTCGTCCAGGCTGAGACCGAGAGTGCGGGAGTTCAGCTCGGGATCGGCCACCTGGCCGTCCTCGGTGATGAAGCGGCCGACCACATCGCCCACCGCTCCCTTCTCGGCGAGCGCGGCGACATCCTCGACCGAGAGGTAGCCGGAGTCGACGTGGACGGAGCTGGTGTCGACGACGCCCGCGCTGAACAGGTACGCGTTGGCGGCGCGGGCGAGCTCGAGGACGCTCTGCACCGAGCGGTCGGCCTCGATCGCCCTGCGGGTGGCGGCATGCTCGAAGATCGCCGGGCTCGGCAGCAGGGTCGCGGTGCCCTGCGCCTTGCGCGCGATGACCACGGCCGTGTCGGCCGCGGCGGTGGCCTGCCGGGTGGAGGAGACGCTCCCGTTGATCTGGACCGGGTTCACGCCGACGGCCCAGCCGGGACGCAGCCGCGCCGCGACGGCGTGCAGCGTGCGGCCCCAGCTCACGCCGAGGGTCCGCGGGACGGGGCGCAGGGTGGTCAGGTAGTCGGCGGCGGCTTGGGCGACCCGCCCCTGGACTTCGGAGTCCGACTCGGCGGCCGGCACGACCACCGCATCCATGAGGCCGTAGAAGGCGCAGAGCTCGCGCTCCAGCGAGAACCGCCGCGCACTCGGGTGCACGATCTCGATGCGGACGAAACCGTTCTCGCGGGCGGCGACCAGCAGGCGGCCGACCTTCCAGCGCGAGACGTTGAGGGCGACGCCGATCTCATCCTGCGTCTTGCCGGCTTCGTAGTAGAGCTCCGCGGCTTTGACGGCGAGGATCTCGTCCGTATCGTTCAGTGCCACCTCACCAGCTTAGGAACCGGATGCGCACAGGAGCAACATGTGCGTGGTCACTGCTCAAATGAGCACGCAGCGATTCGTTTATCGTTGGGTCGTGCCTTCAGACCCCACGCCTGCCGCCACGACCGGCTTCACTCCCTACGCCCTCGCCGTCGACTTCGGCGGAACCAAGGTGGAGGCGGCCCTCGTGGATGCCGACGGGCGCCTCGTCGCAGGCTCGCGCCACCGCCGACCCACCGGACGCACAGCGACCGTGCCGGAGCTGGAGGAGTCGGTGGGCGGCGTCGTGCGCGCGAGTGCCGCATCCCTCCCGGCGGACGGCCGGATCGTCGGCGTCGGCATCGGCAGCGCCGGTCCCGTGGACCGCAGGCTGGGCCTCGTGTCCCCCCTGAACGTCCCGCACTGGCGCGACTACCCGATGCGCGACTTCGTGGCGCGGGTCGCCGTGGAGCTGGGGCTCGACGTGCCGGTGACGCTCGAAATGGACGGCGTGGCCATCACCATGGCGGAGCACTGGGTGGGCGCGGCGCAGGGCGTCGACAACGTGATGGGCATGGTCATCTCCACAGGGATCGGCGGCGGGCTCATCGTCGACGGTCGCGTGATCACCGGACCGACCGGCAATGCCGGCCACATCGGCCATGTGGAGGTCGGCGAGCTCCGCGGCGAGGACACCTTCGGCAACCCGTACGCGCTGGAGGCCATGGCGTCCGGCCCTCACACCGTCGCGTGGGCGCGACAGCACGGCTTCGCGGGCGGGACGGGCGAAGAGCTGGCTGCCGCCTACGCCACAGGCGACCCGGTCGCCCGTGCGGCCATCGCGCGCACCGGACAGGCGGTCGGCCGGGCGATCGCGTCGGCCACCGCACTCCTCGACCTGGAGCTCGTGGCGATCGGGGGCGGGTTCTCGCACTCGACTCCGGACCTCTTCGACCACATGCGCTCGGTCGTGGAGCAGCACTACTTCCCGTTCGTCCGCAAAGTCCGCATCGTCCCGTCCGCTCTCTCCTCCGAGGGCCCCCTCATCGGCGCGGCCGCCCTCATCCACCGCGCCCACCTCCTCCCCTAGCCGCGCTCCTGCGCCCCACCATCGAGTCCGCAAAGACTGCACGGAACCGGCTCGAAAACGTGCAGTCTTCGCGGACTCGATGGTGGGGCGGGGGGACCTGGGGGGGTCAGTCCTCGAGGTAGCGGGGGCGCGCGGCGAGGGCGCCGGCCACGGCTGCGGCGAGGACGGTGCCGGTGAGGACGACGAGGGCGAGCGTCCACGAGCTTGTGAGCTGGTGGAGGACGCCGACGGCGAGCGGGCCGAGCGCACCGAGGGTGTAGCCGAGGCCCTGCGTGAAGCCGCTGAGGGCGACGGCGCCCGCGTGGGTCCGCGTCCGCATGTTGATGAGCACGAGACACAGCGGGAACAGGAGCGGGCCGAGACCGGCGAACGCCACCCACAGCCACGTCGCCACGCCCGGGACGAGGATGAGGCCGAGGTAGCCGAGGATGAAGAACGCGATGCCGGCGTAGATCAGCAGGGCGACGTTCTTCATGCGGGAGGCGAGCAGGGGGACGAGCAGCCCGGCCGGTATGCCCATCCCGGCATATACCGACAGCAGCGCCCCGGCATCGAGCGGCGGCACCCCGGCGACATCGTGCAGGATCTGCGGCAGCCAGGCGAACATCGCGTAGGCGTTGAGGCTGGAGACGGCGAACAGCAGCATCATCGACCACGCCAGCGACGACCGCCAGACACGCTTCGCCATCGCCGGTTCGGCGGCCTCGACCTCCGCATCCCGGTCGGGGTGCGTGGGGCGCCGCGTGATCAGGATGCGCAGCCACGGCAGGATCGCCAGCAGGACGACCACGCCCCACATCCCGACGGAGACATGCCACCCCGCGGCGTCCGCGACCGGCACGGCGATCAGCGGTGGCAGGAGCGTGGAGACCGACATCACCGTCGCATACAGCGAGGTCACGAGCCCGATCCGATCGGGGAAGTACCGCTTCACCAGCGGCGGCAGCAGCACGTTGCCCACGCCCATCCCGGCGAAGGTCACCGCCGATCCGATCGCCAGGACGACGAACGACGAGGCGGACGCGCGGATCAGGTGCCCGCCCAGCATGACACCCAGCGCGATGAGCACGACGCTCTCGAGGCTGAGCCGGCGGGTGAAGGACGGCGCGATCAGCCCGAACAGTGCGAAGCAGACCGGGGGCAGCATCCCGAGCAGACCGACGTCGATGCTGGAGACGGGGAACTCGCCCCGGATCTCGGCGAAGATCGGCGAGAGCGCGGCGACCGCTGTACGGAGGTTCGCCGCGACGAGCAGGATGCCGAGCAGCGCGATCGCACGCCCGTGCCAGAGCGGCCGCACGCGGGCGGCCGTAGTGGCGGCGGAGGTCGCACCCGCCATCAGCCGAGCTCCCGGGAGTCCGAGGGGACGGACGGGACGACGCCGAGGATGCGCCGAGCGTCCCGCACATCCTCCGCGATCTGCGCGATCAGCGGCTCGACCCCGGTGTACGCGACCATCCCCCGGATGCGCTCGACGAACGACACCTCGACCGTGTGATCGTAGAGGTCGAGCTCGCGGTCGAGCACGTACGCCTCCACCTGCTTCTGCGGAACGCCCTCGAAGGTCGGATTGTTGCCGACGGAGATCGCCGCCGGGTACCGCTCCCCCGCGTCGGTCAGCCACCCCGCGTACACGCCGTCCGAGGGGATGAGGCCCTCCGACTCGGGCGACAGGTTGGCGGTCGGGAAGCCCAGCTCACGACCGCGCGCGGCGCCGTGCACGACGATGCCGCGGACCGTCGGAGCCGAACCGAGAAGCTCGCCGGCGTGCCGGACGTCGCCCTCGGCGAGGAGTTCGCGGATCCAGGTGGAGGAGACCCGCCGCCCGTGTTCCGGGCGCACGTCGTCGATCAGGACCACGTCGAAGCCGTGCGTCTCGCCGAGCCGGCGGAGCAGTGCGACGTCCCCCGCACCGCCGGCCCCGAAGCGGAAGTCGCTGCCCACCAGAACGGCGGCCGCGTGCAGCCGCTCGACCAGGATGCGGTGCACGAACTCCTCGGGCGAGAGGCTCGCGAGGCCACGGTCGAAGGCCACCATGAGCGTCGCATCGATGCCCGTGGATGCCAGAAGGTCGAGCTTCTGCGCGTTGCTGACCAGCGATGGCGGGCATTTGTCGGGCGCCAGGATCTCGAGCGGATTGCGGTCGAACGTGATGACGGTCGACACCAGCCCGCGCTCGGCGGCCACCGAGCGCAACCGGGCGATCACCGCGCGGTGACCGGTGTGGACGCCGTCGAACTTGCCGATCGTGACCGCGCTCGGCCCCCACCCGTCCGGGATCTCGGAGACGGCGTGGAAGACCCTCACGATGCGACCCCGGAGGCCGGGGCGACGGAGGAGGAATCGTCGAGCGGCGGGTGACCGCGCAACCACAGCATCCCGAGCACCGGCAGCACGAGCGGGATGAGGAGGTAGCCCATCCCGTACACCGACCACACCGTGGCGTCGCGGCCGAACGGATTGATGTCGTGGAGTCCCAGCACGGCCGGTGCGGCCACGCTGAGGGTCCCGACGATGAGCACGCCGGCCAGCTCGAAGCTGATCGTCGCCCACGCCACGCGGTACCAGACGCGCCCGGGCGCGATGAGCGCGATGGTCGCCAGGATGTACACGGCGGCGGACAGCGCCGACAGGGTGAAGGCCACCGGCGCCTCGTGGAAGCGGTCGATGATCTGGAACACGCTGCGACCGGTCGCCGCCAGCGCGAGCACGCCGTAGACGAAGACGAGCAGCCGGCCGGCACCCGTCATCCGGCGGGCGGACGTCCGCCGTCCGGGAGACGACGGTGCGGGCTTCGTGCGGGGTGACCGGGTGTGGTGGGACATCGCCTACGATTCTATTTCCCGCGCGGCGGGATCCGAGCGCGGAGGGTCAGGCGCCCTGCACGAACCAGATCTGGCCCATCCGGTACACCATCACCGCGATGGCGAGGCAGACTCCGCCGAGGATGACGGTACTCCAGCGATTGCGCTCGATCAGCGCCCAGAACCCGCCGGCGAGCGGCAGGATGAGCGCGGAGATCAGGTAGATGTAGAACTCCGCGAGGCTGCCCGTCGGGCCGTTGCCCACGAGCGGTGCGATGATCGCGACGACCAGCTGGGCGATCAGCAGCAGTTCGACGACAGCCACGGCGCCCATCGAGACGTCCCCCGGGAGCCGCCCCACAAGGCCGAGCACCAGGCACAGGACGCCTGCGGCGCACGCCACGAGGACCTGCGTCGTGGTGAACCAGTCGATCATCCGCGTCCGCCGGCCTGGCCGGCCGCCTCATCCGTCGGGAAGTTCACGAGCGTCCTGGCTTCCTTTCCGCGGAACTCGATCAGTCCCACAAGCGCTCCGGTCGGCGCGATCGCGGCCACCGGCCCGCCGCCCGGTCCCTCCCGGTCGGCGAGGTGGATGCGGCGCCCGTGCGTCAGGTCGATCGCCTGCTGCTCGGTGAGCTCGAGCGTCTCGAACAGCCGACCGGCGGCGTCCACCGCGGGGATCAGCGCCGCTTCCGCATCGAGCGTAGCGAGGTCGTGCGCGTCGCGCACGTCGTAGGCGCCCACGCGCGTGCGACGGAGCGCGGTGAGGTGGCCGCCGACGCCCAGCCCGGCTCCGAGGTCGCGGGCGAGGGAGCGGATGTACGTCCCGGACGAGCAGACGACCCGCACCTCCAGATCGACGGCCCCGGGCTCACGGCGGATCTCGAGCAGCTCGAACTCGGACACCGTGACGGCGCGCGGCTCCAATTCGACCTGCTCGCCGGCGCGCACCCGGGCATACGCTCGCTTGCCGTCCACCTTGATCGCGCTCACCGAGCTCGGAACCTGCTCGATCTCGCCGGTCAGTTCTGCGATGCCGGCCGCGATCGCCTCGGCGGTCACCGCATCCAGAGCCTCCTGCGATGCGGGAGCCAGAAGCTCGCCCTCGGCGTCGTCCGTCGTCGAGGCCGCGCCGAGCCGGATGGTCGCCAGATACTCCTTGTCGGCGCCGACGATGTACGTCAGCAGCCGGGTCGAGGAGTTGATGCCGAGGATGAGAAGCCCCGTCGCCATCGGATCGAGAGTCCCGGCATGGCCGACCTTGCGCGTCCCCGCCGCTTTACGGACGCGGGAGACGACGTCGTGGCTGGTGATGCCGGCGGGCTTGTCGATGAGGATGAGTCCGCTGCCCGTCATGCGCGCTGTGCCCCCGCCGCCCGGCCGTGATCCGCCTCTGCGGCGAGGTGCAGCACGAGGTCCAGCTTCGTGCGGAACGTGCATTCCAGCAGTTCCCTGGCGGCTTCGTCCTCGTCGTAGCTGTCCGGCAGCCGCAGCCCGAGCAGGGTGTTCAGCAGCATCCCCTCGGCGAGGAAGGCCCGCGTCTGCTCGGGAGTGAAGCCCGCCTCTGCGCGCAGGAGCCGGTAGATCGTCAGGAAGCCGGCCCGCGCCTGGGCGCCGATGGTCGGGTCGTGACCCATGCTGAACGCCTGCATCAGCACCAGCAGCAGCCCCCGGTCCTCGACCAGGCTGACGTACGCGAGGCCGAGGCGTCGGCCGATCTCCCCGTGGCCTCCGGCCGAGGTGGGCGCGGCGAGGTCGCCGGGAGTGCCGGCGGGAGCCCCGGCTGCTGTGGCATAGCCGGCGAGCGGCTCGTCGGGAGATCCTTCGGCCTTCCACTGCTCCAGCGTCTCGGTGAACGCGACCAGCAGCCGGTCGAGACACCGCGACAGCACGCCGAGGAACAGGTTCTCCTTGCCACCGAACATCCGCACCACGTAGGGCTGGCTGATTCCGGCCGCCTTCGCGATCTGGTCGGTCGTCGCCCCGAAGTAGCCGCGCTCACCGAAGACCCGGCTGGCGGCGTCGAGGATCTGCTCCCGGCGCTCGGACGAGGGAATCCTCTCGCTGATCTTGTCGCTCACACTTGACAGGTTATCAGTCGATTACTAGTGTCGGCTCTTGTAATCATTCGATAACCACATTCTTTCGGAGGCGTCCATGTCCGCTCCCCTCGCGTCCCGCAGGCGTATCCCGGTCTGGCTGGCGATCGTCGCCGCATCCCTGCCCATGTTCATGGCGACTCTCGACAACCTCGTGGTCACCAGTGCGCTGCCTGTCATCGCGAAGGACCTCAGCGCCTCCATCGAAGAGCTGCAGTGGGTCATCAACGCGTACACGCTGAGCTTCGCGACCCTCATGCTCATGGCGGTCGGACTGGGTGACCGGCTCGGACGGCGCTCCGTGTTCCTCGCGGGCATCGCCGTCTTCACCCTGGCGAGCGCGGCGAGCGCACTCGCCACCGAGCCGTGGGAGCTCATCGCCGCCCGCGCGGTCCAAGGCGCCGGGGCCGCGGCCCTCCTCCCGCTCTCCCTGACCCTGCTCGCCGGAAGCGTGAGCGAACGCCTGCGGCCGGCGGCGATCGGGATCTGGGGTGGAATCTCCGGACTCGGCGTCGCCCTCGGCCCTCTGATCGGCGGCGCTGTGGTCGAGGGATGGAACTGGCAGGCGATCTTCTGGCTCAACGTCCCGCTCGGCGTCGTGGCCATCCCGCTGGTGCTGTTCGCGCTGCCGAACAGCTTCGGCGACCGGGTCCGGGCCGATGTCGTCGGCCTGCTGCTGGCGGCGCCCGGCGTCCTCGGGCTCGTCTACGGGATCGTCCGGGGCAACCCGGCGGGATGGGGCAGTGCCGAGGTGCTGATCCCGCTGATCGCCGGCTCGGCGCTGCTGATCGCGTTCGTCTTCTGGGAGTCCCGGGCCGCCGCTCCACTGCTCCCCTTACGGCTGTTCCGCGACCGCAGCTTCACCGTCGCGAACCTGGTCGGCGTGACCTTCAGCTTCGGGATCTTCGGGGCGATCTTCATCCTCATCCAATTCCTGCAGGTCGTTCAGGGGCACACCCCCGTGGAGGCGGGCGTGATGACGATGCCGTGGACCCTCGCGCCGATGGTCGTCGCGCCGCTGACCGGCCTGGCGTCGTCGCGGACCGGCACCCGATTTCCGGTCGTCGTCGGCCTCGTGCTGCTGGCCGTCGCGATGGGCTGGGTCGCGCTGACCCTCTCGGCGACGCTGCCCTACGCCCAGATGTGGCCGCCCTTCCTCCTCGCCGGGATCGGCATGGGCCTCGTCTTCGCACCGAGCTCGACCGCTGTGCTCGCCAACATGCGGCCGGCCGACCACGCGAAGGCGTCCGGGACGAACTCCACACTGCGTGAGGTCGGCGTCGCGCTCGGCATCGCCGTGCTGACCGCCGTCTTCACGGGCGCGGGCGGGACGTTGACGCCGACCGGGTACGTGCACGCCGCCATACCGGCGGTCGGGGTGGGTGCGGCCGTGCTGGGCGTGGCGGCCGTGATCGCGCTGGCGCTGCCCGGCCGGCGGGCGGCGGCGCGGGCCGCGGCTGCCGTGACCGGGGCGGGTGCGGGTGCCGCCGCCGCCGACGCCGCGGCCACCGCCGAGCCCATCCCCGTTCTCGCGGACTGACGCCGCCATCCAGTTGACACGGCACGCCGTCACGCCTTGGTGCGCGACGGCGTGTTGCGTCAACTCGTTTCGTCCTGAGCCAGACCAGGGCCGATCGCAGGCCGGTCCGGACAGCGGCCACGCGCGGGCCGCCGCAGACCAGGCCAGGCTCGCGGTTAGGCTGGACCGCGTGCGTATCGGCGTCATCGGAGCGGGAGCCATCGGCGGAACGATCGCCGCGCTTCTCGACCGCGTCGGCCACCTGGTCGAGGTGACGGCCCGGGGCGAGCAGCTGGCGGCCATCCGCGGATCCGGGCTCCGGCTCGACGGCGGATGGGGCATCCACACCGCGCGCATCTCCGCCGCGGAGACGCTGCACGAAGTCCCCGAACTCGCGTTCGTGTGCACCAAAGCCCAGGATGCGCCTGCCGCGATCCGTGCCAATGCGGCGCTGCTCGACGGCGTCCCGGTCGTCATCGTGCAGAACGGCCTCGCCGGCCTGCGAGAGGCCGAGGAGCTGCTGCCCGGCTCCTCCTGCGTGGGCGGCCTGGCGCTCTACGCCGCCAGCTTCCTCTCGCCCGGCCATGTCTCCGTGACCACCACCGCCAACACCTACCTCGGCGCTGGCGACGGACCGCCGCCGCCGGCAGCTGTGGAGGCGGCGCGCATTCTCGACGCCGCCATGCCCGCCTTCGCCATCGACAACTTCACCGGTGCGCAGTGGACCAAGCTCATCGTCAACCAGATCAATGCGCTTCCCGCGATCACCGGACTGAGCGCGCAAGAGGTGCTCGGCGACCGGCGGCTGCGGCCGATCATGACCGCGAGCCTGCAGGAGGCCACCCGGGTTGGCTACGCCCGCCGCATCCGCTACGGCAGCATCCAGGGGCTGGACGACCGCCTCCTCCGCATCGTGGCGCACGCGCCGCGCTGGGCGGCCCAGGCGGTCCCTCTTCTGATGAAGCGACGGATGGGCACGACGCCCAACCCCGGATCGACGCTGCAGAGCATCCGCCGCGGTCAGCTCACCGAGATCGACTACCTCAACGGCGCCGTCGTGGATGAGGCGCGAGCTGCCGGCATCGACGCGCCCATCAACGCCGCGATCACAGCGCTGGTCCACGAGGTGGAGCGCACGCGCACCTTCCTCTCGCAGGACGATGTCGCTGCACGCATGCGCCCCCTCCTCGCCGCTTGATCCCGCACGGGCCTTGCCCTTCCGCCCACCCCCAGGACATTCGTCACGAATGTCGCCCTCGACGACCACCGAGCGGCGCGGCGCGAATCAGCCCGGCGTCGAGAGGGGACCTCAGACGCGGAAGGGCACCGCCGGCTCGGAGTCGTCCACGAGGATGTCCGCGTTCTCCAGCGGCCGCGCATCCTCCACGTAGACGGAGTCCTGCGGGGCATTCACGAGCAGGATGGAGGCGTTCCAGATCTCCCGCAGCTCCGGCCGGAGCGCGAACTCGCCGTCGATGACGAGCACCGCGTCCCGACCCGCCGTGAGCCAGCGCGCCTGGACCGGCCGATCCCGCTCCTCGTCGAAGGCGGCCGTCTGGAAGCCCGTACTGCCTCCCATCCGGTAGGGGTCGAGCAGCACGCGCCGCAGCGTCACGTAGTCGTAGCCCTCGCGGTAGTAGCTCACCGGTGTCTCGGGGCCCTGGCGCGTCCGGTACGCACGCGAGTGGTGGAAATCCCCGAGGGAGGCGCGGAACGTGTCAGCGCCCGCCTCCCGGAACACGGCCGCGAGGTCGTCCGCGAACGGCGAGCCCGCCAGCCCTCCGTCGACGGCGACGACCACCCTCCCCACCGGGAACACCAGCCGGAGGTCGCCGACCAGTCCGCGCAGGAACTGCACGCGAGGCGTCGGCGGAAGCATCATGCGAGAAGCATAGGCCGCAGCAGCCGTTAGCCTCGATGCATGCACGACTTCGCCGGGACGGTGGTGGCCTGGTACCACGCGAACCGGCGGGACCTGCCGTGGCGCCGCGACGGATTCACCGCGTGGGGCACCCTGGTCAGCGAGTTCATGCTGCAGCAGACGCCCGTGAGCCGCGTCATCCCGCGCCTGGAGGAGTGGCTCAGCCGCTGGCCGACGCCGGCGGACCTCGCGGCCGTCCCTCCCGGCGAGGCGGTCCGCGCCTGGCAGTCGCTCGGGTACCCGCGGCGTGCGCTCTGGCTGCATGCGGCCGCGGTGGCCATCACCGAACGACACGGCGGAGTCGTGCCGGAGGACGTGGATGCGCTGCTCGCGCTCCCCGGCATCGGCGATTACACGGCACGGGCCGTCGCGGTGTTCGCCTACGGCAACCGGCATCCGGTCGTGGACACGAACATCCGCCGCGTGATCGCCCGGGCCGTCGAGGGCCAGGCCGAGCCGGGACCGCCGGGCAAGCGCGACCTCGCGGCGATGGAGTCGCTGCTCCCCGACGAACGGCCGGTCGCCGCGGCGTTCAACGCCGGGGTGATGGAGCTCGGTGCGATCGTCTGCGTCGCCCGCTCCCCCCGCTGCGACGAGTGCCCGCTCGCCGACCGCTGTGCGTGGCGGCGGGCCGGATACCCGCCGTACGACGGGCCGCGCAAGGCCGTCCAGAAGCGCTACGAAGGCAGCGATCGCCAGGTCCGCGGCCGGATCCTCGCCGAACTGCGGGCGTCGCATCTCCCGGTGACCGCCGCCGAGCTCGAGAACGTCTGGCCGGATGCGGCCCAGCGCGACCGGGCACTCGCCGGCCTCCTCGCCGACGGCCTAGCGGTGCCCGCGGACGGCGGCTACACCCTCCCCTGACCTCCACGCAGCCCGCCCGGCCCCCAGTCCCCTGCAGCCCCCGCAGCCCCTGCGAAGTGCTCGTAGGTGCACGCGACACGCCGCGGCACCGTGCAACAACGAGCACTTCGCGCAAAGCGCGCGGCCGCACGGAGCCCCGGACAGGGCGGGCAGTCCCCGCGAAGTGCTCGTAGGTGCACGCGACACGCCGCGGCGGGGTGCAACAACGAGCACCTCGGCGCGGCAGGGGGCCGAGCACCCCGGGGCGGGACGTCAGCGGTCGGCGAAGACGAGCGGGTCCCAGTCGAGGATGCGCGAGCGGTACACGAGGCCCTCCGTCATGAACGGGTCGCCCTCGCGGAACCGCTCGGCGGCCTCGCGGGAACGGAAGATCGCCATGGAACCCTGCGTGGCCGGGTCGCCGAACGTGCCGATCATCAGCACCTCCCCACCCTTCGCGAACTCGTCCAGGTAGGCGCGATGACGTGGATAGGTCTCCACCAGTCGCTGGAAGTGCTCCGGGCCCGCGTCAGGGTCGGCATCGTAGAACGAGACGGCGTACATGCCGTCAGCTTAGGTCCGGGATGCGCTCAGCGCCCGGACGCGTCCGCTTCGTCCTCGTCAGCCTCGTCCTCGTCCTCGTCGGTCCGCGGCTTGACGTAGGGGTCCTCGTCGCCGGCGTAGCTCGCGCCCGCCGCAAGCCCTGCCACCTCGGTGTCGCGCTCGCGCGCCTCCCGCAGCAGGTCCTCGATGTGGGCGGCGTTCTCCGGGATGGCGTCGAGCTGGAACTCCAGGGTGGGCGTCAGACGGGCGGTGATGTTCTTGCCCACCTCGCTGCGCAGCATCCCGGTCGCCGCCTTCAATGCGGCGGCGCTGTCCTCGCGCTCCTGCTCGCTGCCGTACACCGTGTAGAACACGGTCGCGTGCTGCAGGTCGCCGGTCACCTGGACGTCCGTGATGGTCACGAAGCCGAGTCGTGGGTCGCGCAGGCCGCGGTCGAGCCGCTTGGCGACGATCTCTTTGATTCTGTCCGCGAGTTTCCTCGCGCGAGCCGGATCAGCCATGTGTGTTTCTCCTTACGGGCGAGATGGCCGGTGGCAGAGCCACCGGCCATCTCGTGAACCTAGACGCGCGGCTTCTCGCGAAGCTCGGTCGTCTCGATCTCGTCGCCGATCTGGATGTCGTTGTACTTCCCGAGACCGATACCGGCCTCGAAGTCGGTACGGACCTCGGTGACGTCGTCCTTGAACCGGCGCAGCGACTCGATGGCGAGGTTGTCCCCCACCACCACGCCGTCGCGGATGACGCGCGCCTTGGCGTTGCGCGTGATCGTGCCGGACCGGACGATGACACCGGCGATGTTGCCGAACTTGGAGGAACGGAACACCTCGCGGATCTCGGCGACACCCGACTGGACCTCTTCGAACTCGGGCTTGAGCATGCCCTTGAGCGAGTTCTCGATGTCCTCGATGGCGTTGTAGATGACCGAGTAGAACCGGACATCCACACCCTCGC
>Ga0209677_100719_pt1 | contig 16857 bp, 18 predicted proteins | sample AraplaCvi_mCL_r2_2_FD_184285 | JGI IMG/M metagenome (GOLD analysis project Ga0209677, IMG submission 184285) | Arabidopsis root microbial communities from North Carolina, USA - plate scrape CL_Cvi_mCL_r2 (SPAdes) (version 2) | ecosystem: Host-associated > Plants > Roots > Endosphere | place: USA... | reverse complement strand
GGCCGTATTGAGCGGTGCCGGCGGCTGCGTCCACCACCGCTAGCATGGCCGGGTGCCGGAACCTGATCCCCGACTCGTCACGCGCCTCCGGGCGGCGGGATGCGTCTTCGCCGAGGACGAGGCCCGCCTGCTGACCGAGGCCGCTACCTCTGATGCCGAGCTCGAGCGTCTCGTCGCGCGCCGCGTCGCCGGGGAGCCGTTGGAGCCGCTGCTGGGCTGGGTGGAGTTCTGCGGGCAGCGCATCCACGTGGATGCGGGGGTGTTCGTCCCGAGGCGGCGCACCGAACTGCTCGCCGGGCGGGCTGCCGCGCTCGCCGCTCGCCGCCCCGGCCGGCCGGTCGTCGTGGACCTGTGCTGCGGCGTCGGCGCGATCGGCGCGGTGGTGGCCGCCCGGGTGCCGGCGGCCGAGGTGTACGCGGCGGACGTCGATCCTCTCGCGGTCGCCTGCGCGCGGAGGAACCTGCCCGCCGACCGGGTCTTCGAGGGCGACCTCTTCGCCGCGCTGCCGGTCGGACTGCGGCATCGGGTGGATGTGCTGGCCGTGAACGCCCCGTACGTCCCGACGGCCGCCATCGCCCTGATGCCGCCGGAGGCGCGCGACCACGAGCCGGCCACCGCGCTCGACGGCGGAGCCGACGGGCTGGAGTTCCACCGCCGCATCGCCGCGGAGGCCTCGGTGTGGCTGGCGCCCGGCGGGACCCTGCTGATCGAAGCCGGCGAGGAGCAGGCGCCCGTCTCCGCCGCGCTCTTCGCAGCCTCCGGCCTGGATACGCGCATCGAGTCGGACGAGGAGTCCGGAGCGACGGTGGTCATCGCGTCGGCCGCCGCCGGCTAGCGCATCCCTTCACCGGCGGGGCACGCAGGGCTACCGTGCGCGACATGAGCACGCTCACTGCCGCGCGGCCCGCACCGGCCGACCGCGTCCGCCAGACGCTGGTGATCGCCGGGACGGTCGTCGCGGTGATCGGCGCGGTGGTGGGCTCGGGACTCGCGGGAGGCACGCCCATCCCGAAGGTCGCGGGCGGCGCCCTCGGGCCGGATGCCACCCTGCTCGCGCCGGGAGGGCCCGCCTTCGCCATCTGGTCCGTGATCTACGCAGGACTCATCGCCTACGCGATCTGGCAGGCCCTGCCCTCGCAGGCGGCACGCGAACGCCAGCGCCGCGTCGGTTTCTGGATGCTGGCCTCGCTTCTGCTCAATGCCGCGTGGATCCTCTCGGTTCAGGCCGGACAGCTCGGCGTGTCCGTCGTCGTCATCGCCGCGCTGCTGGTGGTGCTGCTCGCCGCGTTCGCCGTCCTTCGCCGCCACCCGTCGGAGTCCTGGGTGGATGCCGTCCTGCTCGACGGCGTGGTCGGCCTGTACCTGGGCTGGGTGATCGTCGCGACGGCCGCCGACGTCGCGGCCTGGCTGCTCACCACCGACCTCCTCCGCCTCGGCGGGAACCCGCACGCCTGGGCGATGGGGGCTCTCGCGTTCCTCGCGGTCGTGGGATGCATCCTCGCGCTGGCGGGTCGCGGGCGCTTCACCCCCGCGATCGGGTCCGCGTGGGGGCTGGCCTGGATCGGCGTCGCGCGACTGACCGGCTCCCTCCCCTCGGCGCCGGTGGCGATCACCGCCTTCGCGGCCGCTGTGCTTCCCCTCCTCGTGGCGCTCGCCGTCCGCGTCACCCGCCGCCCCCGCGCGCGCTAACCCCCTCCGCCTGCGCCCCACCGTCGAGGCCCCACCGTCGAGTACACGAAGACTGCACGCCTCGGGGGCAGTTTGCGTGCAGTCTGTGCGTACTCGATGGTGGGGCGGGGGTGCGCAGGACGGGGTCCTCTAGGGTGGACGGGTGGGCGGCGTACTGACCGGGTTCGGCATCATCGCCTTCGTCATCGTGGTCGGGTACGGCGCGGCGCGGCTCGGCGTCGGCGGGCCAACGGCACCGTTCGTGCTGAACCGGATCGCGTTCTTCGTGACCAATCCGGCTCTGCTGTTCGTCACGCTCGCCCACGCCGACCTGCGCGTGGTGTTCTCGACGCAGCTGCTGGTCGCCGCCGTTGCGGCACTCGTCTCGGCCGGCGTATTCGTCGTGCTGTCGCGGCTGTTCTTCCGTCTGCCTGCGCCGGAGACGACGATCGGCGCCCTCGGCGCCGGTTACGTCAACGCGAACAACATCGGCCTGCCGGTCGCGGTCTATGTGCTGGGGAGCGCGTCCTTCGTGGCGCCCGTCCTGCTGCTCCAGCTGATCGTGTTCGCGCCGATCGCGCTCACCGTCCTTGACACGACGACGCGCGCAGCGGTGTCGGTCGGCTCGATCCTGACGCAGCCCGTCCGGAACCCGATGATCATCGCTTCGCTGCTTGGCATCCTCATCGATGTGAGCGGACTGAAGCTGCCGGATGCGGTGTTCCAGCCGTTCGCGCTGCTGGGCGGGGCCGCCGTCCCTCTCGTGCTGATGGCGTTCGGGATGTCGCTGGTCGGCTCCCGTCCGCTGCGGCCGGGCACCGGGCGGGCTCCGATCGTCGCGGCGGTGATCCTGAAGTCCGCCGTAGCGCCCCTCCTGGCCTTCGCCGTCGCCCGCTTCGTGTTCGGACTGCACGGCCAGACGCTGTTCGCCGCCGTCGCGCTCGCAGCACTGCCGACGGCGCAGAACGTCTACAACTTCGCCGCGCGCTACGAGCGCGGGATGCCGCTGGCTCGGGATGTGGTGCTGCTCACCACGGTCTTCGCGGTCCCCGCGCTTCTGGTCATCGCGGCGTTGCTTGCGCCCTGAGCGCGTCTCAGCGCGCCGCGTCCAGCGAGCGCAGGTACTCCGCGTTGCCCCGGATGGCGGCCTGGTACCGCTGCAGGTCCGGGGACGGGATGTTGTCCGCAGCCACCTCCATCAGCTCCGCCACCGCGGCATCGCTGCGGCCGGCCGCGTGCAGCGACAGGGCATGCCAGACGCGGACGGATTCCGATTCCGGAAACAACGACAGCGCCCGGTCGAGCACGGCGAGCGACTCGTCGAACCGGTCGAGGTTGCGCAGGGTGCTGCCGTACTGCAGCAGGCAGCGCCGGAGCGTGTCGCCTTCGAGCCCGGTGTCGAGGGCGCGCTCGTAGTATCCCGCTGCGGTCTCCTCCTCGCCGGCGGTGTCGTACCCGCCGCCGACCTCATAGAGCACATACGGGTCGTCGGGATGTTCGGCGAGCACGTCGAGCAGGGCCCGGATGGTGGGCTGCATGTCGCCGCGATCGCGGGCGTCGAAGAGGATGCGCAGTCGCTCCAGGAGGGCGGGATCAGTGGTCACCCGGATCACCCTAGTGCGACCACGCCAGCAGGCCGCGGAGCGGGTCCGGCAGCTCGTCGGGACCGAGGGCCGCAGTGAGCGCGGCCCCGTAGTGCTCCTTGCGGCCGGAGGTGGTGCCGAGGAACCGGTGAAGCTGCAGCTCCAGCGGGCGCGTCCGCTGCGCCGGCTGCTGCTGGAACATCCGGAACAGCCGGAGGTCGCCTTCCCGCTCCAGAGCAGCTTCCACCCGGGCGTGTCCGAGGGCGCGGAGCAGCTCGCCCTCCAGGTCCGGCCGGCACACGAAGACCGCATCCGCCGGCAGGCCGGCCCGCTCGAAGAACCGCACCTCGGCCGCGTCGCAGAGGCCACGCAGGCGCAGGCCGACTCCGGACGCGCCGAGATCCGAGGCGAACCGCCGGACGCTCATCGCCCCGCCCATCGGCACGACAATGGTCCCCTCTGCGGCCAGGTCCACCTCCAGGATCCGCGCGGCAGCCAGGACGGCGGCGCGGTCGCTCGCACCCTCGACGAGGATCGCCGAGCTGACGTCCGTCCACTGATCGGTCACGCTCACATTCTGCGCGCGACTGTGCCCCTGTCGCACTCGGGCCCTCGCGCGTACGGTGCACGCCATGAAGATCATCATCTTTGCCGCAGGAGTCGCTGTCGGATACGTGATCGGGTCGCGCGCGGGCCGTGGAGCCTACGAGGATCTGCGCCGCAAGTGGCACGGGTTCACCGAGTCGGACACCGTGCAGCACATGAAGGGGGACGTGAAGGACTTCGCCGGCCGCGCCGCCGCCGACGTGGGGGACCGCGTCAGCGAGACCGTGAGCAAGGTCACCGAGAAGGCGTCGGCCAAGATCGACGAGGTGACCGGGAAGGCCTCCGCCAAGATCGACGAGGTCACCGGGAAGAGCGGGAACGGTTCGGCCACCGCGTCTCCCGCGATCTGAGCGGCGCCACCGGCGGCCGCCTCCGGGTCACGCCCCCTCGGGCGGGTGGGCCAGCAGGTCCACCCGCTCGGAGAGGTAGCCGGCGAAGGGACGGGCGCCCGCATCGCCGGCCGCCGGACTCCAGCGCACCAGGGCTTCGCCGTCGCGCAGGAAGAGCGGGCCGTGCGCGTCGTGCAGCAGCGCAGCATCCAGAGGGATGCGCGGAGCGTCGAAGTTCACCGTCTCGCCGTCGCGGAAACCCCCGCGCCGCGCCGCCGCCCGCAGCGACCGGCGATCCTCCACCGACCGTGAGAGATTCTGCGGCCGGCCGGGAGGGGTCGCGCGGATCAGCGTCCCGGTCGCCCGCAGGGCCCCGTCCGGATCCAGCAGGAAGACGCCCAGCCGCCAGACGGCGCCGACGCGGCGGAGCACCGGCTCCCGGCGGATCAGGAACGACCGCCGCGCCGGTATCAGCTCGGCGAGAGCCTCCCGGCGGGCATCGGCGGCAGTCAGCGCAGACGCGGCGTTGGCGATGGCCGCATGGATGTGCGCGATCGCATCCTCGTCGCTGCCGCCTTCCACGCCTCGAGCCTACGGCCGGGCGTGCGCTCTCAGGCCGCGTGGATCGAGTACGAGTTGTCGTCCGTGACCAGCAGCAGCTCGAGCCCCGCCTGATGCCGCAGGATCACCAGAGCCGACGGATCCGTCGCGGCCACCCGCTCGATCTGGTTCAGGAAGATCCGGGCCATCTCGTCGGTGACACGGAAGTCGCGACCGAGCGCGTGGACGAGGTACCCCGGCTGGGCGCCCCGATGATGACCCAGCCCGGTCTCCTCCGCGAAGTCCTCGACAGCGACACGGATATCAGACGTCATGGTCATCTGGGGCTCCTTCTCTAGCATTGGGGACAGTAGTCCCGAATCCCGCGCCGTACAGGGGTTGACGAAGAGTTAGATGGACGTCATGAAAACGTTCACCTTCCCCCGCACCGACATCTCCGCGTCGAACATCGTCCTCGGCCTGATGCGCATCTCCTCGCTCGACGACGAGCAGATCCGGAGGCTGGTCCGGACGGCCCGCGACGAGGGCGTGACGATGTTCGACCATGCGGACATCTACGGCACGGAGCTCCACGGTTGCGAGCGTCGCTTCGGCGCCGCAGCCGCCATCCCGGCCGCGGAGCGCGACCAGGTCGTCATCCAGTCGAAGGTCGGCATCCGGAACGGGTTCTTCGACTTCTCGCGCGAGCACATCCTCCATTCCGTGGATGAGTCCCTCGCCGCCCTCAGGACGGACTACCTCGACATCCTGCTCCTTCACCGCCCGGACACCCTCGTCGAGCCCGAGGAGGTCGCGCTCGCCTTCGACGAGCTGCAGAGCGCGGGGAAGGTCCGCGCGTTCGGAGTGTCCAATCAGACGCCGGGGCAGATCGAGCTCCTGCAGCGCTCCCTGTCGCAGCCGCTCGTGGCGAACCAGGTGCAGCTCAGCATCACCCACGCTCCGCTGATCGCGCAGGGCGTCGCGGCGAACATGGCGGGACTCGAGCAGTCCGTATCCCGCGACAACGGCATCCTCGACTATGCCCGGCTGCACGACATCGTGCTCCAGGCCTGGTCGCCGTTCCAGAAGGGCTTCTTCGACGGCGTGTTCCTCGGTGACCGGGAGAACTACGCCGAGCTCAACGACGTGATCGACGAGCTCGCCGAGAAGTACGACGTCACGCCGACGGCCATCGCGGTCGCCTGGATCACGCGGCACCCGGCCGGGATGCAGGTGGTGCTCGGCACCACGAACCCGCAGCGGGTGCGTGACGCGGCGGCCGGTTCCGAGATCCCGCTGACGCGGCAGGAGTGGTACCGGCTGTTCACGTCGGCGGGCCACACCCTGCCGTAACCGGGCCCCGACATTCCTCACGAATGTGGTGTTCAGCGCGCTCGGAATGAACATTCGTGACGAATCTCGCGCCGTTCCGCGCGCGACCCGGTACGGTCGAAAGGTGGACGACCAACGGCTGTCGCTGCTGCGCCGGGTGGCGATGCGCGCGTGGCTGGCGCGGGTCGCCGCGGTCCGCGCCGGGCTGGTGCGCCCGGTGGGCGGGCGCCAGTCGTTCGTCGCCGGACGTCGTCCGCTGCGGGTGCTGATCGTCGGATCCGGGCCGGCGGCCGGCTGGGGCGTCGGGAGCCACGACCTCGGGCTTGCCGGCGGGGTCGCTCGCGCGCTCGCCGCATCCACCGGGTCCGGAGCCGTCGTCGATGTGGTGCCGCATCCCTCCGCCGGCGTGCGGCGTCTGGGCCGCATCCTGGAGGCGACAGGCGACGACCGGTACGACGCGATCGTCCTGAGCGGCGCGGTGCCGGACGCTCTGCGGCTGCCCGAGCCTCACCGCTGGGGCCTGCGCTTGCGGCGGCTGATCGAGCGCGCCCAGGCGCTCGGGCCACGATCCGTGGTCTGGCTGGGCGCGCAGCCCATCCGCTCCATCCGCCCCTACGACTCAGCCATGGGCGAGGTTGCGGAGATCCACGCGCGACGGCTCAACGCGGTGGCCCGCGAGACCTGCGAGGAAGCAGGCGCCCTGTTCGTCGCCCTGGAGGCGCCTCCGCGAACCGACTCACGGCGACATCGGAGCCCCGCCGACTACCTGTTCTGGGCGCGGCAGCTAGTGGATGTTCTGGCTCCCGCCCTCGACGCGGACGCGACGGCGCGCGTCACGCCCGTGAACCCCGCCTCTGATCGGGTCGAGGCGATCGAGCGGCTGAGGCTGAGCAACCGGGGAGGGGACGAGAGGCTGGACGGCATCGTCGGCACCGCGAAGCGGACTCTCGGTACGGAGATCGCGATGTTCACCGTGCTCGACGATGTGCGGGAATGGCCGCTGGCATCGACCACCGGGACGACCTTCGACATCCCGATCGAGCAGTCGGCGTGCATCCACACCATCCAGACACCCGACGGCATGGTGGTCCTGAACGCCGTCGAGGACGAGCGTTTCGCCACGAATGCCCTGGTGATCGGGCCGGCCGGGCTGCGCTACTACGCCGGTTACCCCGTGGAGGCTCCCGACGGCACGCGCATCGGCGCGCTCTGCGTGTTCGGGCGGCTCCCGCGCGAGCAGGCCGACGGCGACGCCGATCTGGATGTGCTGCGCGAGCTCGCCCTGCTGGTGCAGCGCGAGCTGTGGCGGTGGGAGCCGGACGAGCGGAGCTAGGGCGCGGTTCAGCCCTCGAGCGCTGTGAGGAGGCGGTCGAGCGAGCCGCCGAGGCCCCAGCGCTCGGCCAGGGGCACGAGCGCAGCACGCTGTTCCGGTGTGGGATGGACGAGGGGCGCGTTCACCGCAGCCAACGGGAGGTCGCGCACGACCTCGACGACGCGCGGCGCGACCGCGAGATAATCGGCTGCCGCCAGGAAGCGGGCACGAGCTGCCGGCTTTATGCCGCTTCGGGAATCCTCCGCTGCCGCGATGATGCCGTCGAGGTCGCCGTACTCGGCGAGCAGAGCGGCGGCCGTCTTCTCGCCAATACCGGCCACGCCGGGCAAGCCGTCGGAGGTGTCACCGCGCATCGCCGCGAAGTCGGCGTACTGGTCGGCGCGGACGCCGTACTTCTGCTCCAGGGTCTCGCCCGTGACGAGTTCCAGGTTGCTCATGCCGCGCGCGGTATAGATGACTCGCACGTCATGTGCATCGTCGACCAGCTGGAACAGGTCGCGGTCGCCGGTGACCACATCCACGGGGCCGTCCGCGCGCGTCGCGAGTGTGCCGATGACGTCGTCGGCCTCATGGTCGGCCGCACCCAGGATCGGGATGCCGACGGCGCCGAGCACCTCTCGGATGAGCGGCACCTGGGCGACGAGGGCTGCGGGCGTCTCCTCCACATCCACCCCACCGGGCACCAGCTGCGCGACACGGTGCGCCTTATAGCTCGGGATGAGATCCACGCGCCAGCGCGGCCGCCAGGCGTCGTCCCAGCAGGCGACCAGGACATCCGGCCGGTAGTCCGTGACCAGCTTGGCGATGATGTCCAGGAAGCCCCGAACGGCGTTCACGGGCGTACCGTCCGGCGCCTTCACCGTGTCGGGCACGCCGTAGAACGCGCGGAAGTAGAGCGAGGCGCTGTCGAGCAGCATGGTTCGGCGGGTCACGCCCCCGATCCTGCCATGGAGGGATGCGCGCGCGCACGCATTGCGCCGCGGTCTGCGAGGACCCGGAACGGCCGCCGGCCGACCGGGCGCTAGCGTGGTCGGGTGACCTCCGCCCCGCTCATCGTGTCCGCCGTCGCTGTCGTGCGCGATCGCACCGTGCTCATGGTGACCGCCCGCGGACGTGACGTGTACTACCTGCCCGGGGGCAAGGTCGACCCGGGCGAGACGGCGGAGCAGGCCGCCGCGCGAGAGGCGTTCGAGGAGGTCTCCCTCCCGCTCGAGTCGGCGGACCTCGAGGAGCTCTTCGAAGTCCGGACGCAGGCCCACGGCGAGCCGGACGGGCGCATGGTGCACATGCGCGTCTTCCGGGCCCGGACCACGGACAGCCCGGTTCCTTCGAACGAGGTGGGCGCCGTCCACTGGACGACCAGCTCGGACGCCGTCCGCTGCCCTCCGGCCGGCGTCGAGGTCCTCCGGCGGCTCGTGGAGCTCGATCTCATCGATTGACGCACGGCGAGCGCCCGGCGGAGCGACGAGGGGCGGCCCGTGTCGACGGACCGCCCCTCGCTGCCGGTAACGCGGTGGGGCGTTACGGCCGCTCTGCCCAGCCGCCGCGCGGCGGCGTCGGCCAGTGCGGGCGCGTGGGCACGATGGAACTGACCGCGCCGGTCGCCGGGTCGAGCAGCACCTGCCGGTGCTGCGGGTGGCGCCAGTCGAACAGCCCGCCGAGGGAGCCCGCGCGGGCGTCGAAGGACGCGTCGCCGATGCGGCCGGTCAGCCAGTTGTTCTCGATGAAGCGCAGCACGCTGGTCTGCTCGATGGCGGTGTGGTCCACCGTGTTCTGCGCGGCCCAGGGCGAGATCAGCAGCAGCGGAAGGCGCTGGCTGGGGCCGCAACGGTCGGCGTAGCCGCCCGCGACCTGAGTGACGCTGGTGCACACGCTGGAGTCGACGGCCGAATCGTTCGAGCCGTTCAGTACCTTCGGCGCGACGTGGTCGTACCAGCCGTCCGAGTCGTCGTACGCGACGACGACCGCGGTGCTCGACCAGCTGTCGGACTTCTGGAGGGCGTTGATCTCGTTGACGAGGAACTTCTGCTCGTCGATCGGGTCCGAGTAGCCGGCATGACCGTCCTGCGCCGCCGGGGCCTTCAGGAAGGAGACCGCCGGCAGGTTGTCCGCCTTGAGCGCCGCGTCGAACGAGGTCAGGTCGTACTGGTGGTTGGCCTGGTCGGTGTGCCCGATCGCCTTCACCGAGGTGGGGGCGAGGTGGTGCGGGTTCGAGGTCGACGCGTAGTACTGGAACGGCGAGTGGTGCGGCGAGTAGTCCTTCGGCGTCGCACCCGCGATGTTCGCGGTGGTCGCGTCGCACTTGGCGTACGAGCCGGCCTGGCCGTTCCAGGGGGTGGTCGGCGTGAAGCCGCCCTGGAACCAGCCCCAGCTGACGCCCTTGGCGTTCAGCAGGTCGCCGACATTGCGGCCCGACATCCCGACGACGGCCGAGGACGCCGTGTGGTCGTTGTCGGAGCAGTCGTCGTAGGCCGGGTCCGGGTCTCCGATGACGGTGCCGACGCCGTGCGCGTCAGCGGACTGGACGGCGGTGGATGGGGTGAGCACCGCTCCCGTCTTCGGGTCGTAGGCGGTTCCACCGTGGGTCTGGCCGGAGATCAGGTTGAGCGCTCCGGGCGTGGACGGGCCGAAGGTGGTGTCCCAGCTGTTGGCGCTCATGGCGTAGTTCTGGGCGTAGTTCCAGAGACCGGTCACCGTGTTGCCGTCGTAGTAGTCCATGACGAGACCGGGGGCGCCGTACGCACCGGTGCACGTGTCGGTCTCGGTCTTCTGGACGAACTGATCCATCGCGCCGCCGTCGACGGCCTTCTGCTCTGCCGCGTAGCTGTGGTTCTGGTCGCAGGTGACGGCCTGGGCCGGACTGAGGCGCTTCGGTGCGTACAGGTTGGGGTTGTTCGTCAGCGTTCCCGAGGTGGCGAGGGTGTCCGCCTTCGGGGTGCTGGCGGCGGCCTGGAATGGCGTGCCGTCGGTGTTCGCCGCGTTCGGGTAGGTGCCGAAGTAGTGGTCGAAGGAGACGTTCTCGTCGAAGATCACGACGAGGTGCTTGATCGGGGTGGTGGTCTGGTTGGAGTGGTCGCCGTGCTGGCCGCCGGTGGAGGCGACGGCGGGCGCGCCCGCGAGGACGCCGGCGCCCGCGAGGGCGGCCGCGCCGGCGAGCGCGACACCGGCCAGAGCGACCGGGGAGCGGCGCAGACGAGAGGGTCTGAACACGATTCCTTCTTCCTTTTCTTCACTTCCCCGGCACGGGCGTGACGGGATGCCTCCGCTGGACGGGCCTGCTCAGGCGAGCATGGTGCGGCCGAGCCAGTCGGAGGAGTCGCGGGCTCCGGGGAGCGCGAAGTAGTACCCGCCGCCGAACGGCTGGAAGTAGTCGGTCAGCGGCTCACCCGCCAGGCGCTTCTGGACGGCGACGAACTGGCGGTCGAGGTCCTGGTTGAAGGCGACGAAGATCAGGCCCATGTCGAGGTTTCCGTTGACGTCGAGTCCGCCGTCGTAGTTGTATGCCCGGCGGAGCATGCGCTGCGGCTCGGTATCCTTCGTGCGGGGATTGGCGAGACGGATGTGCGCATCCAGCTGGATGACATCGCCGGTGGCGTCGTTCTCGAAGTGCGGGTCGTCGAACTCGGACGAGGCCGTCAGCGGCGCTCCGGAGTCGCGACGGCGTCCGATCATGTTCTCCTGCTCGTGCAGGTTCACGCGGTCCCAGAACTCGACCAGCATCCGGATGACGCGGACGACGTGGTAGCTCCCTCCGGCCACCCACGACGGCTCGGCTCCTCCCGCCGTCGCCCAGACCAGGCGCGCCATCTCCGCGGCGTCACGGGCGTCGGGGTTGCTGGTGCCGTCCTTGAACCCCATCAGGTTGCGCGGCGTGCCGCTGGGGCGCGGCGGCGAGACGAACCCGTCCTGCCGCCAGCGCACCTGCATGCCGCCCCGCGTCGCGCGCGCGATCTCCCGGACCGCGTGCGTGACCGCATCCCGGTCGTCGGCGCAGACCTGGAGCAGCAGGTCGCCGTCGCAGACGTCCCTGCGGAGGGCGTCGTCGGGGAACTCGTCCATGGTCCGCAGCCGCGCGGGCTTGGCGCGGGCCAGCCCGAAGCGGTCGTCGAACAGCGTGGCGCCGGCCGAGACGGTGACCGTCAGGGAGTCGGGCACCACCGTCGGGCCGAGGACGCCGGAGTCCCGGGGAGGAGCGGTGAGGCCGGAGTCGGGCGGTGTGCCGCCGGTGGTCAGGAAGCGCGCACGCTCGGTGACCGTCTTGAACAGGTCGCTGAGCTCGGCGCGGGAGGCGGCCGTCACGTCCAGCGCGACGAACGAGGCGGCGCGCTGCGGCGGCGTCAGGATGCCCTGCTGGTGCGGGCCGTGAAACGGGACAGCGGCGCGGGTCGCGGCATGGGGATGGCCGCCTGCTGCACCGAGACCGCCCGCTGCTGTGAGGGCCGCCGCCGCCGTCGCCACCGTCGCAGCGCTCGCCTGCAGGAAGCCGCGGCGTCCCATCCCGCTCATGAGTCCCTCCTCGGATCGCACAGCGCAGCCACCGGCGCCAGCAGTTCGGCGGCTCGGTCGAGGGCCGCATCCACTCGCTCGCGAGCCGGCCGATCGAGCCCGCTCAGCGAGGTCCAGCTGCCGTCGGCGGCGCGGTGGGACTCGACGAGCGCCTCCGCGTCCGAGAGTGCCCGCTGCGTCTCGGCGAGCCGGTCGTAGCGGCTCGTGAGCACCTCGTGCAGCGGCGCGAGTGCCGCCGCGGCTCCCGCGAGATTCGCGTCGACGGTCGCGAGCGACGTCCCCGACCCCGCGTCGTCGGCGCCGGTCAGGGTGTTCTGGATCGCGTCCTCCACGATCTCGTGCGCACGCAGCCCCACCTGGCCGGGATCGAGTTGCTCGCTGGCGAACGTCGTCACCAGCCGGTCCACCAGTCCGCCGAGGACGTGCGCCGACGCGGCGACCGCTTGTGCCGTCCCTCCCTGCCAGAGCTGCGACTCGACCAGGTGGAAGCCGGTCAGCCCGTGCCGCGGCAGCCCGTCGAGCCGATCGCCGACATCGCCGAAGGCGCTGTACGCACCGCCGAGCGTCTCGTACGTGGTGTGTGCGGTGAGCCAGTCACGCTTCGCGGCTGCTAGGTCGCCCTCCTCGGCGTCGGCGGCCACCGCGGCGACCTGGCGCTGGAGCTCCGGCAGGCGCGCGGCGACCCAGGCCGTGTAGGTCTTCGCGACCGGGATGAGGTCGTTCCGGGTCACCGGGACGACGCCCGGCGTCAGCTGCGCGCCCGGCGGAGCCTTCCCCACGGTGACGGTCGGACCGCGAACCGGGTCGGCGTCGGCCGGCAGGCAGACGAAGCGGTAGCGTCCGGCGCCCAGCGAGACCCGGGCGGTGGCGTGGGCGCCGGCTCCGACGCTCTCGAGGTCGAGGTACACGCGCGTGCCGCCGACGGACTCCAGGTAGACCTCGATGCCGTCCACCGTCGTGTTGGTCACGGTGAAGCTCTGGTCTCCCCCGTCGGCGCGGGATGCGCTCCCGCCCCATCCATGACCGCAGTCGTCCAGGCCCGCGGAGACGTCGAAGGCCGATGCGGCGGACCCGGCCGCCGATCCCGCTGTCGCCGCCACCGGCCGCAGCACCGCGGTCAGCACACCGGCCACGACCACCAGCGCTCCGATCGCCGCGAAGAGCGCGGCCAGCCGGGCGCGAGTCGACATCGGCGGATGCCTCCAGAGGGGGATGCGGGGGTCCGGGCGAGCGCCCGGCGTGAGCGATCCTAGAAGCGCGCCAGAGGCTGCGGAGGCGCCTTCACACGGAGTTCACCCGACGGACATCCGAGCGCCCCCGCACGGGGGACAGAGCTATCGTTCGGGACGCGAACAGGGGCCGGGCGCCCGCTCGCGCCCGGGCGCATGATGGAAGAGTCGGACGGGGACGGAAGGGGGACCGATGCGCGAGGCCCGCTGCCCGCAGTGCCGGAGCATCGCCCGGCTCGTGCGCAATCCCTACTACGGCGCCGGGCTCGCCGTGCACGCCGACCTGCTCGTGTGCGACGCCTGCGGCTACGCGGCGCTGGCCGAGGATGTCCCGGACGACGAGCTCCAGAAGGCGCCGCCGCCTCCCGGCCGCCTGCGCCGCTTCTTCCGCCGCCTCCTCCGACGCTGAGCGTCGCTCAGCGTCGCTGAGCGGCGCTCAGCGGCGCTCAGCGGATGCGCACGCGCCCCTGCTGCCACATCCGCGCAGCGGTGACCCGCGGGTTCGCCTGCTCGTCCGCATCCACGCCGAGGGCCGCATACAACCGGGCGAGGATCGTCTCGACCGCACGCACGCTCGTCCCGCGCTCGGCAGCGATCCGACGCGTGGATGCGCCTGACGCCACCAGCCGCAGTACTTCCGCCTGCGCGCGGGTGACCGTGCGCACATCCTCGTCGGGTTCCGCGACCCGGTGCTCGCCGCCGACGATGGCGGCGTCCACGGCGGCGACCAGGACCTCCACATCCTTCACCTGCGACTTCACCAGGTACACGACGGACGGCGGGAGGGCGTCGTCGCCGACCGCGAGCTCGGGCGACAGGTGCGAGGTGAGCACGACGAGCCCGACCCAGGGGAGCTCGCGGTGGACGCGCCAGAGCAGCTCGGCGCCCGAGTCCCCGCCGCCGAAGTCGAGGTCCGTCACGATCGCGTTCGGTTCCACCTCGACGATGGTGGCCCAGGCGTCGGCGGCGCTCGTCGCCTGCGACGCCTCGATGCCGGTGGAGCGGAGGGCGGACGCGACCATCGACGCGGTGAAGATGTCGTCATCGGCCACCACCGCACGGAGCGTGCGGGTTCTCGCGGAGGTATCGGTCATCGTTCTGGGTCTGTCCCTTACGTTTCCGCCCGAGAGGTGGACGCCACGAGTTCTGCGACGGCGTCGAGGAACACGCTGAGGGGGATGGGCTTGGTCAGGTAGCCGATCCCGGTTCCTGCGAGGTCGACCGGTGGGGTCAGGGAGCCGCTCAGAACCAGTATCGGTCGGCGGCTGCCGTCGGTCCGGTGGCCCAGCAGGCCTAAGCATTCGCTGAGCGAACATTTCGGGAGGATCGCATCGAGCACGACAGCGTCCGGATCCGCCTGAGGTGCGAGCGCACGCGGGTCGTCCGTGGCGGTCGCCCGATACCCGCGGCTGCTCAGAGCCGCGGTCAATGTGGCCCGGATGAGCGGGTCGTCGTCGACGACGAGGATGTCCGCACCGGAGGTTTCGGCGACCATGGCGGCCAGTGTAGGCCGATCTCTGCCTACAATCCCCCCATGCCCTCGCAGCTCCGACCGCGCCCAGGCGCATGACGACGCCGTCCGAGGCGCTGCGCCGAGGCGGACTGGATGCCCTGTTCAACGGTCATCCGGACGGCGTCTGCGTCGTCGACATCTCCGGCACCTTCGTCGAGTGCAACAGTGCCCTGGCCGCGCTGACCGGCTACCCGCTGGAGGAGCTGGTCGGGATGACCTTCTCGCGGCTCCTGCATCCCGAGGCGGTCGATCACACCATGGCGCGATTCGGTGAGGCGCTCGCCGGGGAGAACCGCCGGTACGTCACGCGCATCGTGACGGCCAAGGGCCGCATCCGCTCGCTCGATGTGACGCTCATCCCGCTGCGCGGCGATGACGGCGAGGTGGTCGGCGTGCTCTCGATCGCGCGCGACATCGGCGACGTGGAGCGTGCCGCTGTGGCAGCGGCCGGCAACGAAGCGCTGGTGCGGATGGCCGCCCGGATCGCCGGATTCGCCGGCTGGGTCGTCGACGTCGAGACGGGTCAGATCGAGTGGAGCGAGGGCCTGTTCGGGCTGCTCGGGATGGAGCCGGGCCCGGTCCCGCTCGACGACGACGCCCTGGCGCTGTTCCTGCCCGAGGACCGGCGGGCCGTGCGGACCGCCTTCCAGCGGACGACGTTCCACGGCGCTCCGCTCGATGTCCGGGCGACTATCGTGACCGCCGGCGGGCGCTCGATGCACGTCCACATCGTCGGCGAGCCGGAGCTGAACGACAACGGCCAGGTGGCCCGGATCCACGGCGCGTTCCACGACGTGACCGCTTTAGTGCGCCATCGGGAGGAGCAGCGGGCGATGGCCCGGCTGCTGCGCGACTCCCTCGACCAGGTGCACGACGCGATCGGCTTCGTCGACCGGTCCTGGAGGTTCACGTTCGCGAACACGTGGGCGCTGCAGCTCGCGGGCATCGACGAGCAGCAGTTGCGCGCCCGTTCCCTGTGGGAGATGTTCCCCACCGCTCTCGGCAGCGCCTACGAGGGCATCTACCGGGACGCGATGGAACGCGGCGTCGCCGGAAGCGCCCGCGCCTTCTCGCCCGAGTGGGGGCGGTGGTTCGAGGTGGACGCGCATCCCACCGAGGAGGGCATCGCGATCATCGTGCGCGATGTGACCGACGACCAGGAATCACGGCGCAAGCTCGACGAGTACACGCGTCGGGTGGCGTCGCAGGCGGCGCTCCTGGACGCAGCGCGCGATGCCATCCTCGTGCGGGACCTCGACGGCATCGTCCGCTACTGGAACCGCGGCGCCGAGACGATCTACGGCATCACGGCGGCGGATGCCGTCGGCCGCTCTGTGCGTGACCTCCTCTACGACGACCCGGCCGATTTCGACGCTGCCTCCGCCGCGCTGCTGCGTGACGGGTTCTGGGTGGGCGAGCTGCGGCAGCGGCGGGCGGACGGCTCGCAGCTCATCGCCGACTGCCGCTGGCAGCTCTCCCGCGCCGAGGACGGGGAGGTCACCGTCTTCGCCGTCAACTCCGACATCACCGAGCACCGGCGGCAGGAGGAGCAGCGCATCCGCACGCAGCGGATGGAGAGCCTCGGGACCCTCGCCGGCGGCATCGCGCACGACCTCAACAACGTGCTCACGCCCATCCTCATGTCGGTGCAGCTGCTCCGCCAGGACGAGCCGGACGCACGGCGCCGCGACATGCTGGACGCTCTGGATGCTGCGGCGCAGCGCGGTGCGGCGATGATCCGCCAGGTGCTGTCGTTCGCCCGCGGGTCGGAGGGACGGAGGGAGCCGGTCGACCTGGTGGCGCTGCTGCAGGAGGTCGGCCGGTTCTGCCGGGAGACTCTTCCGAAGTCGATCGACGTCCGGCTGGACATCCCCGACCGGCTGCCCGCGGTGGCGGGGGACGACACCGAGCTCTTCCAGGTGCTGGTGAACCTGATCACGAATGCGCGCGACGCGATGCCCGAGGGCGGGGTGCTGAGCGTCCGCGCAACGGAGGAGGGCGACGGCGTCCGGCTGGAGGTCCGCGACTCCGGATGCGGGATGGACGGGCCGACGGTGGGCCGCATCCTGGAGCCGTTCTTCACCACGAAGCAGACGGGCACCGGCCTCGGTCTGCCGACCTCGGCCGCCATCGTGAAGGCGCACGGCGGCGAGCTCGAGGTCGAGACCGCGCCGGGCGCGGGGACCGCGATCGGCTTCGCGCTGCCGGCCACCGCTGA
>Ga0209677_100717_pt1 | contig 16887 bp, 16 predicted proteins | sample AraplaCvi_mCL_r2_2_FD_184285 | JGI IMG/M metagenome (GOLD analysis project Ga0209677, IMG submission 184285) | Arabidopsis root microbial communities from North Carolina, USA - plate scrape CL_Cvi_mCL_r2 (SPAdes) (version 2) | ecosystem: Host-associated > Plants > Roots > Endosphere | place: USA... | reverse complement strand
TCGGACATCTTAAGGGTCCTTGAGCTCGAGGGCTGCGGCAACGATGCCTTCGCAGTTAAGCCCGAAATGGTCGAGCAAAAATTCAGCGGATCCTGTCGGAGCGAAGCCCTTGACACCAAGCATCCGCATTGGAACCGGCGCGTGACGGACCACGATCTCGGCAATGGCTGCGCCCATTCCCCCTTCGACCATCGCCTCTTCGACCGTCACGATGGCGCCGGTCTCGCATGCCGCCGAGATGATCGCAGCTTCGTCGATCGGCTTGATGGTCGAAACGTTGAGCACGCGCGCCTTGAGACCGCGCTCGGCCAGCACATCGGCGGCCTGCAGAGCGCGCGAGACCAGGACGCCGGTGGCAGCAATGGTGACATCGTTGCCATTGCGCAGCGTATCAATCCGTCCGAAAGCAAAGGCATCCGAGGCCTCGGGAGTAACGGACGGGACCTTCGTTCGGCCGATCCGCAGGAAGGCCGGAGTTGCCGATGCCGCAGCCCACCTCACTGCCGCGCGCGTCTGCGCCGGATCGGCAGGCACCACGACCGCCAAACCGTCGATCGCACGGAGCCAGCTCAGATCCTCGATCGAATGATGCGTCGGACCGAGCTCGCCGTAGGCCATCCCCGGACTCATGCCGCACAAGGTGACCGGATAACCGTTATACGCGACGTCCGCCTTGATCTGCTCGAGCGCGCGCCCGGTCAAGAACGGCGCAGCGCCGCAAACGAACGGAAGGTAACCGCCGTTGGCAAGGCCGGCTCCGACACCGACCATGTTCTGCTCAGCGATGCCGACATTGATGACACGATCTGGAAACAGCTTCTGAAACTCTCCGAGGTTGCTGGAGCCGACGCTGTCGTTGCAGACCGCGACGATCCGCTCGTCTTCCTTCGCGAGCGCGATGAGAGTCTCGGCGAAAGCCTGACGGCAATCGAAGAGGAATGGTTGCGTGCCGCCGGAAGCGTTCATTACACCAGCTCCTTCAACGCGAGCTCGATCTGTTCGCGCGACGGAACCTTGTGATGCCATTCGACCCGGTCCTCGATGAATGAAACGCCCTTGCCTTTGAGAGTTCGCGCAATCACGCAGCGCGGCCGTCCGACAGACGAGGTTGTGAAAGCCTTGTAGAGCGCCGCATGATCGTGGCCGTCGCACTCGATGGTTTCCCACCCGAATGAGCGCCAGCGATCAGCAAGCGGCTCAAGCTGATTGGTGTCTTCGGTGCGCGCGCCTTGCTGCAGACGATTGCGATCGACGATCGCAATGAGGTTATCGAGGCGACGATGGCCGGCGCACATCGCGGCTTCCCAATTCGATCCTTCTTGCAGCTCGCCGTCACCGAGCACAACGAACGTTCGCCAGGATGCTTTCGCCAACTTGGCCGCGATCGCGGCCCCTACCCCGATCGGCAGACCGTGTCCCAACGGACCGGTGTTCGCTTCGACGCCCGGCACCTTGCGACGGTTGGGATGACCGTTTAGCGCCGACTGCGGTTGCATGAAGGTGGACAAGGCCTCGACGGGCATGAAGCCGCGCAATGCAAGCGTCGAGTAAAGCGCTGCAGCGCAATGTCCTTTGCTGAGAATGAAGCGGTCCCTGCCCGGCGCGGTCGGTACCGCTGGATCGAGGCGAAGCACCGCGAAGAACAGTGTCGTCAGGATGTCCGCGCTCGAGAGATCGCCTCCGATGTGCCCCATGCGGGCGTGTCCGATCATTTCGACGACACTGCGACGGACGCGCGTTGCCTCAGCCCGTAAACGGTTCGTTCGATCGTCGGGCTCCATCGTCGGTGACAACGGAGAAATGAGTTGTGCCGCGCGTTCAGTTCCCGGGGCTAGGCTCATCTCGGAAACCTCCCTGAATAATTATTCACTCATGCATTTCTTTTCAGAATGGCGCCAAGCCAGTTCGATTGTCAAGCCTGACGCCCCTCGAAACAGGAGCAATCGGCGCACTCGTGCTACCGTCGAAGACATATGAATGAATAATTATTCACATATGCATCTATTTTCAGATGTGATTCACGCTATGATGTCTCAAGCAGGGTGGGTCGCGCCTGTCGCACGAAGCGGCGGTCGTGCGATTGAATATTTATTCATCCCGCTTTGTGTCGCGGAAGACTGGAAAAAAGCGAAGCGGCAATGAGCAGAACCGATGAATTGAGAATGATGTTCCGCGTCGCCCAGCTCTACCACGAGGACCGGTTGAGACAGTCCGACATCTCTGAGCGCCTCCATGTCTCGCAGGCGACGGTATCTCGACTTCTCAAGCGCGCGGAAGATGAAGGCGTCGTTCGTTTCGCAATCGTTGCTCCGAGAGGCACATATCCTCACTTCGAAGCGTCCCTTCGTCAGAAGTACAATGTCCAAGAGGTCATCGTCGCCGAATGCTTCGAGGACCGGGAAGAGCCTATCCTGTCAGCGATCGGGGCGGCAGCGGCGCACTACCTCGAGACCACGCTGAGTGAGGGCGATGTCATCGGTATCTCCTCATGGAGCGCATCGTTGCTGCGAATGGTCGACGCTATTCATCCGATCAAGCGACCGCGTGCGGAACGGGTTGTCCAGATCCTCGGTGGTTTGGGCAACCCATCGGTCCAAAGCCACGCAACCCAACTGACAGCGCGACTGGCATCGCTCACAGGCGCAGAAGCACAGCTTCTGCCTGCCCAGGGCGTCGTCAGTTCGTCCGCGGCGCGTCTGGTGATGCTGGGAGACGCCTACGTTCGTGCGGCAACGGATCAGTTTCGACGCATGACCATGGCGCTGGTCGGTATAGGCGCGCTGCACCCCTCTGTGATGTTGGCCAATTCCGGTAACGCGTTTACTGACGCTGAATTGCAGGACCTCGCCCGTAGCGGCGCGATTGGCGACATCTGCATGCGTTTTTTTGACCACAGCGGAATGCCTGTGCACGGCCCGCTCGACGATCGCGTGATCGGGGTCACTCTTGAAGAGCTGAAACAAACGCCTCGGGTCATCGGCGTTGCCGGTGGCAAGCGAAAGGTCGACGCCATCCGGGCATGTCTGACGGGCGGTTTGATCAACGTTCTGATAACCGACAAATTCACAGCCGAGAGGCTCCTCTGAACGAAGGCAAAGGAGACCACCATGCGTCGCTTTGACGGGAAGACGATCGTGATCACCGGCGCAAGCCGTGGCATCGGCGCGGCACTTGCACGGCGATTTGCGCGCGAGGGCGGCGCGGTGGTCGTGTCTGCAAATGAACCGGCTTGTGAGGAGGTCGCCGCCGACATTGTCGCGTCGGGCGGCAAGGCAGTTGCAAAGCTGGCGGATGTCACGAGCAAGAAGGACGTCCAGGCACTCTATGACGCAGCAGAGCAGGCGTTTGGCGAAGTCGATGTATCGGTGCAGAACGCGGGGATCATCACCATCGCTCGGATTGAGGCGATGACTGAGAGCGAATGGGACAAGGTGATGGAGGTGAACACGAAGGGCGTGTTCCTGTGCTGTCAGGAAGCAATCGCCCGCTTTCGTAAGCATGGGCGCGGCGGGCGCCTCATCAACACTGCGTCCGGCCAGGCACGGCAAGGCTTTATCTATACACCACACTACGCCGCATCCAAATTTGGCGTCGTCGGAATTACGCAGAGCCTCGCCAAAGAAGTTGCCAAAGAGGGCATCACCGTCAACGCCTTCTGCCCCGGGATCATCGACACCGACATGTGGGCCTACAATGATGAAGCTTGGGGAAAGCTGTTGGGCGACTACAAGCCCGGCGAACTGATGGCCGAGTGGGTGCAAGGAATCCCAATGGCGCGGGCCGGCTCGGGCGAAGACGTTGCAGGACTGGTAACCTTCCTCGCCAGCGAAGATGCCGCATACATTACTGGTCAGACAATCAACGTCGATGGCGGCCTGATCATGTCGTAGCCAATTTCGAGACGGGCTTCGGAATGCTCTTGAAATTCTCGCGAAGGCAGACAGTCAGAAGATCCGTGATCGCAGGCATTTAGGTATATCCGGATCGCCTCGCTCGGATGCGCATGTACCGTCGCCCAAGAATCGCAGCTCGTCGATAGCGAGCAATGGGCCTAAGGTTCAACAATGACGTTCATCGAGCCCGACAGCTCGCCAAATCCGACGATGGCCTTTCCGCGCAACTTCTTGGTATTCACTGAAGCCCGCGTCCTTCCAGCCATAATGTCGTTGAGGGCCTTGTTGACGTCGGTTGTGGTGCGGTCCTTGAAGCGCGCAAACATTCGAGCAGCAATGGCGGCGCCCCTCTGTTCGGCCTCAAGATCGATCACTAGACCAACATCAAGCGATCCAGAAAACCATCGGCGTAGCTGCACGTGCTGTAACGGCCCATCGTTGCACCACGCAGCCGCGGCTTGCATAGACCCTGCTGTCACCAGCTGAACTGTCGAAGAATATCAACGCAAGCCGGAAGGCGACCAGAAGACAGCTAGCGGCATCGGTCGGTGAGGACCCACCGGCAATACGCCGTAAAAACACCAACGCTCTAAATGTCGGCGGTGCCGCTTGACGAGAAGTGCAATCCAACGCGAGCTACAAACTAGAAAGATTTGGCCGCCAGGACCGCTGGCGCCTCAAACGCCGGGCGCTGCATCTTCGACACCATCACGCGACGGCACTGGCCAAGCGCTCCTAATACGAAGCAGCCGCTGACGTTCTTCCAATTGCGGCGCTTCTCATGATTTAGGCCAGCGGCAGGACCGTCAGCCTGCAGCCAAATCCTTCCGTTAACATGAATACTCGCGCAAAACGTTAAGTCTGGAACCCGCGGTAACCTCAACGACAGATCGAAGTTGCCAGCACTTTGTGTTTCGGGTCACCACGATCCCAAGTGTGTTGGCTCCATCCGCGCGGTCATCGAACCCTTGCACTTTGTGTCCTCGCGTTTGCCGCAGACGTAACTTGTTCTTAGTTGCGGGGGTGACCATGCGATCGTCAATATGCACCGTTGGGTTGGCCGCGGGGCTGCTGATAACTGCGTCAGCGCGTGCCCATAGCCGAGACTTCGCTTGGTTTTTTGCTCACTCTCGACCTCACGGCGCCTGTTCGGGACAGCACGTAGTTGCCTCCTACTACAATTCGGGACGGCGCACTGCGAGTGGTCAGGTATTCAGTCGGGATGGCTACACGGCTGCCCACCGTACACTGCCATTTGGCTCCCGGGTAACGATTACCAATGCTGACAATGGCAGATCCGTCACTGTTGTAATCAACGATCGCGGTCCGTTTACCCGGGGCGTTACACTTGATTTAGCGTTTGGTGCGGCCCGAGCGATTGGGATGACCCGAACGCAATGGGTCTGCATGAACTAAATGTTGCGCAGCGGACAAGAGCGCGGTCCTCTCCTCCAGTGAACGCGGAATGCCGCAGCCAAGGTAGATGCTTCGGGACCGACCTCATCCCGGAGCTCTCTAAGCCACCGTCTCTCGCACAGTGCAGCGCGATGAGCCTCCGATGCCGAAACGATCAGCGGGCTGCTCAGCCACCATATGGCTGCGAAGCGCCGTCAACTCGATCCCGTGTGTGCACAGCGCCGTGATCACCGGATTGACCTCGTCGCCGGTCAGGACGAAATCGCCGGTGATGGCGGCCTTGCCGCCGCCGCTCGGCTGGATGTCGGCGAGCCCGTAGTTGAGCTGCTTTATCAAAAAAGACCGCATCGACCTCTTTCATCGGCAAAGCCATACCAGGCAAACGGAAGCGCTACTGCACAGAGAGTTGCCATCGGCAAGAATGCCGCTCCCGCATATCGAGCATAAAGAATCCCGGACAGCGATATCAGCGTAGCCGTAACAAGGCCTGAACCGAACGCATAAAGCGCTTGGGCGGTGGCGGCCGCCCTTAGGGGAACGATTGCCCTCATCATGCGCATGCAAGCGAGATGGAGCAACGCAAAGGTCAGTCCGTGCAACGGCTGTATCAATGATAGAAGTAAAATGGAGGTCGTCACGCCCGCAATCAGCCAACGTATGATCCCGGCCGCGGCGGCCAGGGCAGCCGCACCACGGACGCCAAACCTGTCGATCAATGCAGGACCCACAAGAAAGAAGACGAAAACTTCTGCGGCCACTGCTTCAGACCACAAGAAGCTTATGATCGAAGTGCCTATTCCAGCGTCGCTCCACCGAATGACCGCGAATGCGTCATGCATCGCGTGGCTCCCGTAGACCAATGCCGAGACCAAAATCAGGACTCGAAATCGCGGAATCGTCAGAAGAGCATACACCTCACCCACGGCAAGCGAACGGTGAGTAGTTGAAGCGGCTCGAGGAATAACAGGGGGGCAAACACTGTCGCGCAGGCCGCTACCGCCAGTAAGCTCGCATTCATCCAAATAACGGGAATGAGGTCAGCAGGACCGATGAGTTGTCCAACGACAATTGTGCCCACAACGAAGGCCGCCGAACCCGATCCCCGTATCCAGCCGTATTCAAGGGGCCTGCCGGCCACCTGGGGTATCGCTGCATTCACCGACAACGCATCCGCAATAGAGGTCGTCGGAGCAAGTGCCGCCGCTTGAATTAAAGCGACAACAAGCAGCAACCAAAACCCATCTGCCCAGATCAAAGCGGCTGCCGCTCCGGCAGCCCACACAGCACAACTTGCGAGCACCAGGCGCAATGAGCCAAGGACATCAGCGAGCCTTCCAACACACGGGCCGGAGACAAGCCGCACCAACATTGCCGCCGCCAGGATTGAACCGATCTGGTGGGGCGTCAACGCTCTCGTCTCGAAAAACTTTGGCCAGAATGGCGACGCCGCGCCGAATGCGGCGTACAGGGCGCCGTAAAGAGCAATATAGGCGATTGGTCCGGGCACAGGCGGAAGTCACTGAAATAAGGTCTCGCCGGGACTCTAAGCCAAGAGCTCCAGCCAGATTGCAATCTTCGCAGTAACGATCGTAGCAAAACCCAGAGCCCGTCCGATAGTCCGTCAGGTTTGCTGCAGTCACCGTAGCCCCGCAACAAATGATGGGCCGCCGAACAGCTTCCGCACTACCGCCGCCGTTCCGTGCTCATCCCGCTTTGAGGTCGGGAGCAAAGCCTCCTTAAAGGTTGGCGACATCGGAGCCCGAGCCGAGGTCGCTCGACGGCGGTAGCAGCGCAAACGGCCGTGCGAACGGCGAGCACCAACCGAACCGAAACATCAAGGCCTCGCCTCCCAGCGAACGATGTCTGGCGATAGACTTGCTCAACCGGAGAGCGTGCTGTTGCATTTCGCGACCGCGAGTTGCTCGATTGTACTTTCAATTCGGACCCGGATCTCGCTTCAGGAGCACAATGAATTCACTATGCCGCCCGATTTGGGCCGCATGGCGGCCCATGTCGCCGCGAAGGCTCGTGCCAAGTGGGGCGCAGCGCCGGGAGTTTTCGATGTCCGGTCATTTGCGAATTTGCTTCGCCGGTTTGGCTCTTGTTGGAGGTCTTTCGGGTACGCCTGCGTTCTCCAACCCTTTTGTGGACTTTTTTAATAGCGCTCCCCACGAGGACGCTGCAACAACCTCTTCGGCGCAAGAGGAGTGCTTACCGCAGCCCGGCAACTCAACCGGAGAAGGTCAGCGCTGGGTCTATCGGCGCGACGGCCACCGCAAATGCTGGTTCCTGACGGAGGGGACGGTACAAAAGCCGGTTCATCGCCGCGCGGCCAATCGAGGCGCCAGTCCTGACGAGACCGACAAGGCCCGCCGCAGACGAAGCTCAGTGGCTGATGCGCGCGCCGAGTTGCTGCGCTCCCCACCGGCCGAGGCGGCTCAGCCGACGCCACTTGCAAGCGAAATCAAGATAGCCGATGCCGCGTCCGTTTCCAGTACGAGGGGCCTGGTGCCGACAACACCAGTCACCGATCTTCCGGCCGGCCAGCTCACGCCCGAGCACTTCGTGCCGCCGCAAGTCGACGTGGACAAGCTCCTAGCGGCTAGAAGCGACGCTGACGTGACCTCCGCGCGTTCGGCTGGGCCTGTCCGCATGCGCCTTGCGGAGGCGAGCGACGAGGGAACGGACTGGATCGCAAGCTGGGTGGGCTTGCTGCTGATGGTCCTTGGAGTTGTCGCAATCTTAAGCTCGAGCCGCGTACTTCGGGAAGCTGTGCTGTCTCACGATTGAGAGGACGATAGGCTCGGCGGGCCACACCAAGCAGAAAAAATCCTCGGTCCGTAGCTGATTCGTGGCTCGGCTTGTCTACTCGGCACCCACTGCTCGCGATTGCTCAGAATTGACACGGGCGTCCAGTCTGCACCGTTTGACCGCAGATCCGCAGGCTACAGGGCCGCGGCGTCTTTGATTACCGACGTCCCAATTGCCTTAGACGGCGAGTGGCCGCGAGTCTTCGGTATCAGCAAGATGCTCACCGATGGCTCCGCTGAGAAAGCGGGCCAATGCTGCTTTCCGCGAACCGCGATCGAGCGCATACGCCGTTTGCTTGAACTTGACTCCATCTAGAGGGCCCTGGATGTAGCCTGAAATCGTATCGGCCGCCATGATGAGCGCCGTGTCGAGCATATGGATGTCGAGCGCGACCTTGGCCGCAGGGTGCTTGCTCCAAAAGTCGACAAGCGTGTTTCGGGCAATGACCCTCATGGCGCATCGTATTGCGGGCCAATATGGGAACCAGCGGGTCGATGGAATGGAGCGGCGGTTGGCCCGGAGGGCTCTCGCCGGTCCGGTCCTGCCGCCGGATACCCGGTCATAGCGCCCATGGGAAACAATAGTGCCCGTCTTCATCGGCCGCAGGGCGCCATTCTCGAAGGGATTGGCGCCTTTCCACTTATCGCAGTTCGCATCTAGTGAAAACAGAGGTGGCAGGAGGTGCTGATCAGCCTTGCAGCCAGGTCGTCACAATCTGTTCGCTGGCGTGGATGTCCATCATCTCAAGCACGGTTGCGCCGGCATTGGCGAAGGCATGCGGCGTATTTGGCGGCACCACCACGATGTCGCCTGCTGTAGCCTCAATGCGCCGGTCGCCAGTGGTGAAGGCAGCGTGTTCCCGCCGCACGACGAAGGTCTCCGAATATGGATGCGTATGAAGTTCCGGCCCGGGCTTCCCTGGCTCGAGCCAGGCGAAGATGATGCTCACGGCGGAACCATGACCGTGTCCTTCGAACTCCCCTTTCCACACGGCGGGATCGTCGGTCCAATGAATCGGTTCGCTCATGTGCCCCTCTTATCCCCTCCGATTGATGTTGTTCCAGGCTGGCCCCATTGAGGACCGGCCGCGGCTTTGCGCGGCCGGCGTCATCGATGCGGGGGCCTCAGTCGCCCGACGGGATCGCCAAAGGATCCATCCACATGGCTTCCCAGACATGGCCGTCGGGATCGCCGAGATTGCGGTTGTACAGGAAACCGAGATCCTGTTTCGGGTTGATGTCGGCGACTCCGCCACGCGTCGCGGCCACATCGTTCATCCGGTCGACGGCCTCCCGGCTGTCGCAAGAGATCGCCAGCATAACTTCGCTCGAACTTGTGGGCGGGATCGGCCGGCTGGTGAAGCCGCGCCATTTGGCGTGCGTAAGGAGCATGACGTTGATCGTCTCGCTCCACACCATGCAGGCCGAGTTCTCGTCGCTGAACTGCGCATTGTTGGTGAATCCCAGAGCCTCGTAGAACGCCTTGGAGCGCGCGAGGTCGGTCGTCGGCAGGTTCACAAAGATCATCTTGGCCATCGTAGGTCTCCACTGTTTGCGGCGAGACATAACCCATCGCGGGCTGACATCGGCCGGTCGAAAGCTCCGCCATGACCGTCACGGCGGTTGCCTGTTGGGGTAGAGACATCCCGGCGCGGAAGAATTGATGTTTGGTAAGAAATCGCGTCAGCGTCTGTTTGGCCGTCGAAAAGCTATCGTCCTGCGGAGGCGGCTCAGACTTTCCGGGGTGACGCCAAGCCAGGCAGCGACATGATGCTGCTTCAAACGCTTGTGCAGCTGCGGCTCCCTGCGTATGAAATCGAGATAACGCTGCATCGCATCGTCATGCCGGAAGGAGATCTCTCCCGGTTCCTTCTCGATGATCCAATGGCGCTCCATGTAGCTGATGTAGAACGCCGCGATGTCGGGAAATTCGCTGACAAGCGCCTTGAACGCCGCGAATTCGTACTCGAGAACAGTGCTGTCCTCAATGGCGGTGATCGTGAAAACGCTAGGCTCGCCCCGCAACGTCGCAGTGACCGAAGCGGCAATGCGGTTCTCGGGGAAAAAATACTTGATGACCATGTCACCATCGCGGCCGACATAGTGCTGGCAGAATAGACCTTCGACGACAAAGGCGTAGGTGGTCGGTATGTCACCCGCCCGAATGAAGGGCTCGTCCTTGGGATACTGCCGCGGTCGCAAGAGCGATGCCCAGGCCTGCTCGGCTTTTGCCGACAGGTCGGCATAGGTTCGAATTTTTGCGAAGAAGGCTTCTGTGGTCATTCATCGAACCGGAAAGATCGCGATGGCATTCAGCTGGATCATTACTCCACCATAGTGCTGCGGCGAACGCGTAGTGCCTATCTTCATCGGCTGTGGCGGCAGACGCGTCTCGTGCAGCTCCCGCTCGCGGTTCCGAACTTCGGCAACCGCCTTTACCAGATCGGGCCGATCAGAAGGCTGGGCTCGACAAAACGACCAGGCAATGCAAGGCGCCCCACCAGTCATCTATCGAACATTCTCGGGATGTCCAAACAGGCCACTCACGAGATGATCGATCGAGACGCGCCCCGGACCCCAGGCCATGATGCCGAGCGCCATTGCCGCCCATGTGAGATGGATCGGCCAGCCGTCGGGCACGGTGAGTTCGACGATCAGCGTCATGAACAGCAATCCTGATGCGGCAAAACGTGTGCCCAGCCCCAGCACCAGCAGGACCGGAAACATGACCTCTCCAGATCCGGAGAGAAAGGCCGTCACGGCCGGCGCGGGAAAGTGGTAGGGACCGCCGGGCAGATGCAGCATGAACTCGTCGCTGAACAGCGTGACGGCCGTATCATTCAGTGTGAGGAACCCGCTCCATTTGAGGATGCCGGAGCGCCAGAACGGCACCGCCAGAGCGATGCGCATCACCAGTTGAACGAGAGAGGGCGAGGCGATCGTCTGCACCAGGCGGCTGGCCCGCTCGATCAACAGGCCCATAGGCCGAAGACCCTCGACCGCATCGATCTGTTGATCAGCAATCATCGTGCTTCTCCCAAAACGACGTCAATAAAAGCCCCAGCTTCGATCATCCCGGCGATGTTTGCGGCAATGTCGAAAGAGGACGCGGTCTCGAGCGCCGATGCGGCCGCCTCGCCGAGCGTCCGGCCCGACATCAGGCTCTCGAGAAATGTCGCCCCGCCCGGCGGAAGCCGACGTAACATGACGTCGAGATCGGGCCGGGTGATCAGTGCATCCTCCGGCGTGGAGGCGTCGATTCGGTCCACGGGATCATTGCCGCGATTGCTGGCCACGATTGTCACTGCGGAGAAATGCGAGCGAACGATCCGCGTCGCCGGGTGTGCGATGAAGATGAGCTCGGCGAGCTTTTCCTGTGGGAATTTGGCCAGCGCCGCTGCCGGCAACGGCTCGGCGTCGGCCGCATGATAGGCATCGAGCCATGCTCGCTCGATGCGCGCCACATCGGAAAGCCACGGCATCAAGCTCGCATGCTCGTACTGCTCGATGAATGCGGGAAAGTCACGGCCATATTCGAACAAGAGCGGCGAATTGGGCGGCGTGGCGCGGATGTGGAAGCGCGCCATGGCACGAAAGAACTCGGCCCCGGTGATGCGTTGGACTACCGGATAGATCGCCGCAAGCGCGTTGATGAGGCTGACCATGACGTTGTTGCGGTAGACATTGTAGCGCTTCACCGCGCCCTTGCTCGCGGGGCCAGTCACGATTGCAGGCGTCGCGCACGCCGGATCAATCAGGGCCGCGGCAAACGTCGTATAGGACGAGAATCCTGGCTCAGGCGGCAGCATGACGCACGCTGCTTTGGTTGCGATCAAGGATTGCTTGCGCCGCTGCGGCGTCGGCCTTCAGGATCGGCCAATCGGGAATATTGCTGTCCCATTCGACCAAAGTCGGGACAGGGCCGCAACGTCCGATGACGATCTCGTACAGCTTCCATACGGCATCGGCGACCGGTCCGTCGTGGCTGTCGATCAGGAGCAGGTCACCCTCGTCATCGGTTTGCTCGGCGTGGCCTGCAAGATGGATCTCGCCGACGCGCGAAATTGGAAATTGCGAGAGATGTTCCAGCGCGGAGAAGCCGTGATTGGTCGCGGAGACGAACACGTTGTTAATGTCGAGCAACAGGCCGCATCCGGTGCGCTCAGCGACGCGGCGAATGAATTCCGTTTCGGCCATCGTCGATTCGTTGAATGCCAAATAGGTAGAAGGGTTCTCCAGCAGAAGCGGCCGCTGGATGGCGTCCTGCACCTGATCGATGTGATCGCACACACGGCTGAGCGTCGCCTCGTTGTAAGGCAGCGGCAACAGGTCATTGAAATAGGTGGTGCGGTGCGTCGACCAGGCCAGATGCTCCGAAACCAGGGCGGGCTCGTAACGTGCGACCAAAGCGCGGAAACGCGCAAGATGTGCCTGGTCGAGCGGCTGCGAACCTCCGATCGACATGCAGACGCCATGCAGCGATACCGGATGATCGCGGCGCACCGCCTCCAGCGCCCGATGCGGCGGCCCGCCATGTCCCATGTAGTTCTCGGCATGGACCTCGAAGAAGTGGCGTTGCCGTCCTTCGTCAAGGATCGAGGCGAGGTGCTCGTGCTTGAAGCTGCTGCCGGCAAGGCCGCTTACGCCAAGCGCAGGAAAGCGAGGAGGCTCGGTTGCACGTAACCCGGACAACACCGTTGCATCCATATCTGCTCTCCGCTTTCCTGCCATTGCGTCGTCTTGCGACCAACCGATCAGATCGGCTTGAGCGAGCCGGTCTTGCCGTTCGGAAGCTGGATGCTGGTGCAGGTGCCACCCTGGACGAACTTCCACGCATTGCCCTGGAAGTCGATGGTCGAGGTGCCCTGACAGGTCGTGCCGGGCCCGGCGGCGCAATCGTTCTGGCCTTTCAGCGCGACGCCAAAGCACTTTTCCTTGTGCGCGGCGACGGCGGCATCGCCTTCAGCCTTGGTCAGAGGAGCGGCGGCGGCGACGGTCGCAAGCGCAGTCGTAACGGCGCCGGCGAGGACAAGCGAACTGACAACAGCCTTCATTGATCTCTCCACTTCGGTTGGTCGCCTCCTCGCGAAAAGGGGGCGCATGGTCTCGTTCGTTTCGCGCACCGCTGCCATTACGGCTTCGACCGCTCACGAGTCCGTGAGACCGTTTCAGATGTCGCGCTGATCACGCTGGTGAGCCGCGCTTGGATCCAATAGGCGAATACCAGCGCCGCTCTCCAATGCCTTGTCGCTATCGTAACAAGGCTCGATGGGCATTGGCGGCAGCCCACATTCATGCGGATGGTCGCGACAGCCGGGATCACGTAACAACCCGCCGTGGCCCGCGTATCGCCCTCAAGCCCCTGCGAAGATGGCCCGAAGCCAGCATGAACGCCGTTCCACCTCGAAGCGCCCCTGAACGCCCGCGGCCTCCATCCGCCAAGACGCTGACTGTCAGCATTCGCTTGGCGGTCTCGGCGCTGGTGTTGACAGCGATCCTGCTCACCGCGGCCGCCTCCAGCCTGTTATGGTGGCGCACCGCGGAATCGATCAGCCGGCAGCTTGCCTCCACCATCAACGAACAGATCGTCGCCGCCGTGCGCAAGGAGGTATCGGCGATGGTCGACGAAGCGCGTGCCGCTCACACCGCGATCCGCACGCTGTTCCTGCAGAACGTGCTCGACACCCGTGATGCCGACAAGCGGGAATTCGTCTTTCTGTCGCAACTGCAATCACAGGCGACGATATCCTGGGCGGTGTTCGGCTGGCCCGACGGCTCCTTTTTTGCCGCCCACAAGCTCGGTGATCACCGCCTCGAGATGATGGAGATCTCGAAGACCGACCATCCTGGCCAGCGGCGGATCGACGAATATCAGGTCATTCCCGGTGACATCGAATTCGAGACCCGCCGTTTCGAGCCGACCGATTTCAGCGTCATCGACCAGATCTGGTTCAAGACCGGCATGGGCGCCGACGGCCCGCAATGGTTCCGGGTGCTCGATCATCCGACCGGCCCACGCGCCTCGATCGCGTTTGCCGGACCGATCGATGTCTACCAGGAGCGGCAGGGCGTTCTTGCAGTCATGATCGAATACACACGGCTGGCGCGTTTCCTTGCCCAGCTCGAGGTCGGACGTACCGGCACAGCGTTCATCCTCGATCGCAGTGGTGAGTTGATCGCGGCACCCGACAAGGACGCTGACGAGCAGCATCCCGCTCACAGCCGAATGGAGATGCTGCCCTTGGCGCGCATGGCGCTGACGGAAGCGGGCGACGAGGGCCCGAAGGAGGCCTGGCGACGCAGGCTCTCTCTCGACGGCGCAGCCTATGAAGTGGCGCTGACGCCGCTGCCGTTTCCAGGCTGGTCGCTCGCGACCGTGATTCCAGAAGCCGAATTCCTCGGGCCGGTCGAGACCACGCTGCGGCATCTCATCATCGGCCTGGCGATCGGCGCGCTCCTCGCCGCCTTGCTGTCGGCGATGCTGGCGCGTTCGGTCATCGCGGCGCCGCTCGCCCGGGTCGTCGGGGAAATCCGGCATGTGGAAAGCTTCTCGCTCGACCAGGTCCGCCGTCACCCCTCGCGCCTCGCCGAGATCGCAAGCCTTTCAGGCGCCATCGCAGAAATGGCGGCTGGCCTTTCCGCGTTCCGCAAATTCATTCCGGCCGATCTGGTTCGCGCGCTCTTGCGCCAGGGCGTCGAGGCGAAACCCGGGGGCTCGATCCAGGAATTGACGGTGATGTTCATCGACGTCGCCGGCTTCACCGGCCTTTCGGAACGCATGGGCGACCGCGTGGTGCCGTTGCTATCGCGCTATCTTGACATCGCATCCGAAGTCATCGTCGCGCACGGCGGCACCATCGACAAATTTATCGGCGATGCCGTGATGGCATTCTGGGGCGCGCCGACGGCGCAAGCCGACCACGCCCTGCTCTGCTGTCGCGCGGCGCTCGCCTGCCGACAGGCCATCGAAGCCGCCGGCGTCAACGACGACGACGGTCATCCCCTGCAGATCCGAATCGGCATCAACTCAGGCCGCATGCTGGTCGGCAACATCGGATCCGAATTGCGGCTAAACTACACCGTTATCGGTGATGCCGTGAACGTGGCAAGCCGACTGGAAGGGGCCAATAAGCACTACGAGACGCAAATCCTTATCGGCGCTGAAACCAGGCGCCTCGTCGAGGGAGCGATGATCACCCGCGAAATCGATCGAATAGCCGTGTACGGCAAGACCGAGGGCCTGGCCGTCTACGAGTTGATTGATTCAACGCGCGAAACGGGCGGAGATCCCGGCCCGGCATGGATCGCAGACTACGAACAGGGTCTGCTCAACTATCGCAAGCGAAACTTCCTGGGCGCGATAAGCTGCTTCGAGGCCGTCTTGTGCCGGCGTCCTCATGACAGGCCGACTGAGCTGATGCTCGAGCGTTGCCGGCACCTCGAACAAACGGGCACGGACGACAAATGGTTGCCTGTCTTCACGCTTCGATCGAAATAGCGCCCCGTCATCGGCAGGTAGAACGCATGGAGATGCACCAGGTTCGGCATTTTCTTGCAGCACGTGAGCATGTGAGCATGTGAGCATCACGCAGGCGGCCCGAAGGTGTCACGTCGCGGCGACCGCGATGATCGGGTACTGGCCATGGTCGCGAGCGGCTTCGGTTTCGGCTTTTCCTGAAATATTCGATTTCTCTCACCCGGACGTCGTCGCGAAGCCGCCGGTCAACCCAGAAATCTGACTGAAGTGGGCGTGAAGCCTCACTCCGCCGCGACGGGCATCAGTTCCATCTGTTCATGCAGGATCACGCCTGACAACGGGTCAAATTCGCTGACCCACGGCTTGTGTTCGAGAGTTGCTTTGGTGTGCAAGTAACCGGCGTCCCAGCGTTGCATGATGCCGCGCGGGCTGAAGTCGATGTCCTTGGTATGAGTCTCTCGATCGAGCTGCGGGGCCAGGAGCCGGACCACATGCATTCGCGTTTGGCAGCCATACCCGATCAGCCCGCGCACCTCGGCATCGTTGCGCTCGCTCTCGGGCAGCCGCCTGGCAAGCTCGTTGATGATGTGGCGGAGGCGATGCGCCTGCTGCTGACGCGCAATATGGGTCATGATCCGGCTGGAATATTGCACATCCTTGTGCCGGTTCAGCACCTCCGCCATGGTCGTCGGCTCGAGTCCGGCCGGATTCCACAAGTGGACGGCGAAGATCAGCGAGCTCTTGCGCGGGTTGTCGTCGAACACCACTTCGGTCGGCGTGTTGGAGAGAATGCCGCCGTCCCAATAGAGCTCGCCGTCGATGCGCACCGCGGGAAAGGCCGGCGGCAACGCACCGGACGCCATGACATGCTTCAACGTGAGCTCGCCGTCACGGCTGTCGAAGTAACGCATCTGGCTGGTCCGCACATGGGCAGCACCGACGGTAAGGCGTGGCTTGCAGCCATTGAGAAGGTCGACGTCGACCAGCTCGCTCAACGTTTTCTCAAGCGGCGCGGTGGAATAATAGCCGGCGCGTTCGGCGCCCAGTGGATAGCTGTCGCCGGCGTGTGCGAGCGGATTGGGTCGGAAGAAGCCGGGAATCCCGTGTGTGACGGTCGCCCAATACGACAGCCGCTCATTGAAGCCTGGAAAGGCGGTACGGATATTCCAGATGGGATTCTGCTCCATCCGCTTCCAAAATTCCTTCAGCCTGGGCAGCCGATCGTCCACCGGGTTGCCAGCAATGAGACTGGCATTGATGGCGCCGATCGATGTGCCGATGATCCAATCGG
>Ga0209677_100716_pt1 | contig 16902 bp, 16 predicted proteins | sample AraplaCvi_mCL_r2_2_FD_184285 | JGI IMG/M metagenome (GOLD analysis project Ga0209677, IMG submission 184285) | Arabidopsis root microbial communities from North Carolina, USA - plate scrape CL_Cvi_mCL_r2 (SPAdes) (version 2) | ecosystem: Host-associated > Plants > Roots > Endosphere | place: USA... | reverse complement strand
CTGTCGTCATCCATACGGTCTCCCAGAAGGAGCGCCAAAGCAGGCCGAGGATTACATCAGTTGTCATAGCCTAAAACCTCCACCCGGGCGGAGCGGGCTTTCAGAAAATCGCTGACCTGCGCCGGCAATGCCGCATCGCGCGTCGGGACCGCGATGAAGAAGCGGGCAACGGGCTGGTTCTGAATGTGGTCGATGCCGCCGTGGACCAGCCGGAAAGAGCGTGGTAGCGCTGCGGAAAGCTCGGCGAAGAGCGCTCCTTGCGCCGCCGGACCGGCGAGATCGACGCTGAGGATGGCCTCGACCCCTGATGTCGGCGACAGGCGGGCGGCAATGTGTTCGGGAAGCTGCGGGCGAATGCCGCCGAGCAGGCTTGCGGTGATTTCCGTTTCGGGGTTGGCGAAGACGGTCCATACCGAGCCTTCCTCGACAATCCGTCCAGCATCGATGACAGCAACGCGATCGGCAATCGAGCGCACCACTTCCATCTCATGGGTGATCAGCAGAATGGTGAGCCCGAGCTTGCGATTGATATCCTTGAGCAGTGCAAGGATCGACCGGGTGGTCTCCGGATCGAGCGCCGATGTCGCTTCGTCCGACAGAAGAAGCGCCGGGCGTGCGGCGAGAGCGCGGGCAATGCCGACACGCTGTTTCTGTCCGCCGGAAAGGGCAGCCGGATAGGCCTTTGCCTTGTCGGCAAGGCCGACGAGTTCAAGCAGGTCGCGCGCCCGCTGCAGCCGTTCGGCCTTGGCGACGCCCTCGATCTTCAACGGCAGGGCGATATTTTCCTCGACCGTCTTCGAAGAAAGCAGATTGAAGTGCTGGAAGACCATGCCGATGCGGCGGCGCAGCGGCTGCAGTTCCTTCTCCGAAAGGCCTGCGATATCGCGACCTTCGATATAAATCTCGCCACTATCGGCGCGTTCCAGCCCGTTCAGGCAACGAATCAGCGTCGACTTGCCGGCGCCGCTGCGGCCGATGATGCCGACGATCTCGCCACGACGCGCCGTCAGCGAAACGCCGTCCAGCGCAGGTGTCGCGCCAAACCGACGGCGGACATCGACGAGACGGATGATTTCATCGCCGGTCGATGGGTGGGGCGGCGGATGGCCGTTGATTGACGTGACAGGGGTGAAGGAGTTCATGTCTGTCTGCTTCCCGATCTTCTTTTTGAGTGCGGCGCGGGTTGAGGCTGCGCGGAAAACGCCAAAGGCGGCCCGGGCAAGATGCCCCGGCCGCCCTGCCGCTCAGCGCTGTCCCCCGCGCCGTCCGGTTATCAATAGGCGCTGAGGCCCGTTCCCTTGTAGACCTTGTCGAATTCAGCCTTGACGGTGTCATTCTGGTAGGCTGCCACCAGCGTCTTCACCCAAGCTTCATTCTCGCTGCCCTGTTTGACGGCGATGAAATTGCGGTAGGGGTTGCCGTCGATCGGCTCCTGCGCGATGCGATCCTTCGGTGTCAGGCCGCTTTTCAGTGCCCAGTCGGTATTGACGACAGCAGCGTCGAGGTCGTCGATCGAGCGGCCGACGATGCCGGCGTCCAGTTCCTTGATCTCGACATTTTTCGGGTTCTCAGCGATGTCGGCTGTCGTGGCGAGAATGCCGGTGCCGTCCTTGAGCTTGATCACGCCTTGGTTCTGCAGCACGCGCAACGCGCGGCCCTCGTTGGAAGGATCGTTCGGCACGCCGATGACCGCGCCTTTCGGAAGATCGGCCACCGCCTTGTACTTCTTGGTGTAGAGGCCGATCGGCCAGACACCGGTATAGCCGACGCGGACGATATGGTAGCCGTGCTGCTTGACCTGGTTGTCGAGATAGGGCTGATGCTGGAAGGCGTTGGCGTCGACTTCGCCGCGTTCAAGCGCTTCGTTCGGCTGGGTATAGTCGTTGAAGACGACGGTCTCGACCTTCAGCCCCTTCTTGGCGGCTTCCGTGGTCACCACCCGCCAAACATCTTCGTCTTCACCGCTCATGATGCCGACCTTGATCGTCTTGTCGGCAGCGAAAGACGGGGTAGCGGTTGTCATCAAGCCGAAAGCGGCGACAGCGGAAGCAAAGATGGCGGCAAGGCCGGCGCGACGGGAAAGGCGCAGCGCGTCGAAGCCTCTAGAAAGCTTTTCAGTCATGGGAAATCCTGTTCCAGATGATCGAGATCATTATCTCGTTGACGGCTTAATCATCTCAGACGCATGTTCGCGTCGCGAAGCAGGATCATGCGTTGTGCGATGCACTTCTGAAAAACTCTTTTCGGTGCAGTGCAAAGCGGAAACTAATTTTCTACAAATATTATAGATTATTTATGTGGCAAAATAGGCAATTGCCTAAAGCTTATGCAAGCTAGCGATGGATCGGATCCTTCCAAAGGACATTTTCCGGCTTCTCCACCGGCTCGATATCGAGATTGACGACGACAGGCTCCTGTCCGGAGCGGACCAGCACGCATTCCAGCGTCTCGTCGCGGCTCGCATTGATCTCCTGATGCGGCACGTAGGGCGGCACGAAGATGAAATCGCCCGGGCCGGCTTCGGCGACGAATTCCAGATTGTCGCCCCAGCGCATCCGCGCCTTGCCCTTGACGACGTAGATAATGCTTTCGAGATCGCCGTGATGATGGGCGCCTGTCTTGGCGTTGGCGTGGATCGTCACAGTGCCGGCCCAGATCTTTTCCGCGCCGGCGCGGGCGTGATTGATCGCGGTTGCACGATTCATGCCCGGCGTCTGCGCCGTATTCGGGTCGAGGGCATTGCCAGGGATGATTTTAACCCCATTTTCCCGCCAGTTGATCGTTTGGTGAGCGTGCCCATGGTCATGCTCATTTTCATGATTGCCGCACATGGTCTTCCTTTCACCGTTTGGAAGGGATTCGCGCGCCTCGCGACTATGATGTGTCATTTTACTCTACGCGAAGTCCTTCAAAAATAAAGAGAATTGCAGAAAATTATCAAAGAGGCTTTTCAAGTCGAGATTAATCTATAGACTTGATCAAGTTAAATGACCGGTGGGAACATTTTGTGTGTGTCCCGCGTTGCGCCGGTCACGACATGGTTTGCCGCGCCGCTTGCCCCATAGACTGCGTTCGGGGCGCGCCAAACTCAAGAAGCAGCGCCTGGTCTCTGAAGGAGACCGATCACTTTCATATCATGCGCCGGACTTCCAATTGAAAGGAGACAGACATGTCGAATGCCTTGCCGCCCCTTCATGAGGGTCATGCCCCCATTACGTTGCAGCAGCTTTTTCGCGAAGGACTTTATGCCTTCGAGGAATGGGACAGCGAAGTAACCGAACCGATTGTGACGTTCGAGGGGCGGATCATCCCCATCAGCGTCGTTTTCGAAGCCATGCGCGAATGCACCGACATCGTGCCCAACAACATCGTTTCGGCTGTGACCGAACGGTTGACCAAGCCCTGGGAGGGCGAAGGTCCGCTTGACACGATGACCTTTTCGACCGCCGCCCGCGTCATGGGCGTCCTGGTTCGCAAAAGGCTGCTGGCCGTGAACAACGGCATCAGCGTCGCTGCTATTGCCGTAGAAGCTCAGGCTACGGAAAAGTCGGACCGCTAAGAAGCGCGATCAATATAAAAGGCCCGCCGGCTTACACCTGCGGGCCTTTTTTGTGCCCGCCTTCTATCTCTTGATTTCTACCCCCGCGAGATTGATGTTTACTCAATTGATTGAAGGGGGAATGAATGCGGCTGATATGTCTTCTGGCGGCTTTGATACTGTTAACTTCGAATGCCTTTTCAGGCGACCTGCCACAAACAGATTCAACGAAATATTGCCAGTCTATTTCTGGACTTATGGCAGATGGGCCGATCAAAGACATGGCGATGACCAACTGTATGTCTGCGGAGGTAGATGCTGCAAAGAAGCTCGCGGCGCACTGGAACATCGTGCCAGAATCTTCCAAACAAAGCTGTGTATCGTTGATGAAGTTAAGCGCAGCCGTCTCCAATCAGGGACTTTTAGGTTGTGCGACAATGGCGGTGGGCGCGGCGTGTATGGATGGGTCTTTGACCTGTAAGTAGCCTATGCGTCGCTAAGGATACTGGACCCGACCACGTCAGCATGAATGTAATTAGGGCTATTGTCAGCGCAAGCCGACCTCGAATTCGGGATCGACGGGAATCTGCATGGCCGTCACCAGGTGGTTCGTCTGGCCGGCAAGGCCGATGACGGCCAGCAGTTCCCCATGCTGTGTATCCGTCATGCCCTTCGCTTTGGCGGCTGCGGTATGGGAATGGACGCAGTAGGTGCAGCCATTGGCTGTCGAGACAGCGATGTAGATCATCTCGCGCACCAGCGGATCGAGCGCGCCCTCCGCCATCATGACCGCCTTCAGGCCTTCCCAGGTACGCTTCAGCAAGGCTGGATCCTTGGCGAGGCCGCGCCAGAAATTATTGACGAAATCGGACTTTCGGACCGCACGGATATCGTCGAACACCGCCTTCACCGCCGGGATCGCTTCCGCCTCCGCATCATCGAGCAATTTGACCGTCGCCATCCTCAATCTCCTTTCAGCAATCCTGATCTTGTCGAACCATATCGCATTTTCCTGTGGTCTTGGCGGGATGGCCGGCGAATATCCTCCCTCTTTTTGTTTGCAAATGTCATCCATATGTGAAAATACTATTTACATAAGAAGATTGAGGCTGACGCGGGAATCGGCGGCGAGAGTGTTCGCCGAGGTGGAGAAGCGCTTTTGGCCGAGATGATGGCGGGGGAGCAGAAATACTGATGGCGCTGAAGAAGGACTTGCCGCTGGCCGGGTTGGTGGTCGTCGATATGAGCCAGTTCCTGTCCGGGCCTTACTGCACCCTCAGGCTGATGGATCTCGGCGCCAGGGTCATCAAGATCGAACGACCCGATGGTGGCGATCTCTCTCGCGGGCTCTATCTCAGCGATGCCGAGAGCGGCGATTCCACCATTTTCCATGCCATCAACCGTTCCAAGGAAAGCCTCGCGGTCGACCTGAAGAACGAACGCGATATGAGCGCGCTGCGCAAGCTCGTCTCCAAGGCCGACGTTCTCGTGCAGAATTTCCGCCCGGGCGTGATCGAGCGGCTGGGGCTGGATTACGAGGCCGCCAGCAAGCTCAACCCGCGCCTCGTCTACTGCTCGATCAGCGGCTACGGCGAAGAAGGCCCGTGGGTATCGCGGCCGGGTCAGGATCTCCTGGCGCAGTCACGCTCCGGTGTCATGTGGCTGAATGGCGACGAAGGGCAGGGGCCGGTGCCCTTCGGTCTGGCGATCGGCGACATGCTGGCCGGTGCGGCAGCGGCTCAGGGCATTCTGGCGGCGCTGGTTCGGCGCGGCGTGACAGGCGAGGGCGGCCTGGTCGAGACCAGCCTGCTGGAAGCGCTGATCGACCTGCAGGTGGAAGTACTGAGCGTGCACATGAACAACGGCAACAAGCTGCCGCATCGCTCCCACGTGCGCAGCGCCCATGCCTATCTTTCCGCGCCCTATGGCGTCTACCCGGCGGCCGATGGCTACCTTGCCATCGCCATGACGCCGATCCCGAAGCTTGCCGATCTGCTCGGCATCGAGGAACTGGCGCCTTATCGAGAAGACCCGAAAAGCTGGTTCACCTCGCGCGACGATATCAAGGCGATTATCGCGGCGCGCATTGCGACCCGCGGCGTCGACGAATGGCTTGCTATCCTGGAGCCTGCCGACATCTGGTGCGCCCGGGTGCTGAACTGGCCGGAGCTGCTCGGCAGCGAGGGTTTTCGCGCTCTCGACATGCTACAGACGATCGGACGCGAAGACGGGGTTAGCCTCAGCACCACCCGCTCGCCTATCCGCATCGACGGGCAGCGACCGAAATTCGAGCGTGCGGCCCCGCACGTTGGCGAGCATAATGCGGCGCTCTGGGAGGAGTTCGACCTCGGTTGAGGTTTCGAGAGGCGGCCGATGGATTTTAGAAGGAGTTTTCCAATGACGCGCATCACCAATCTTCGCGTTTTCGATTTGCGCTTCCCGACGTCGCAGAGCCTCGACGGCTCCGATGCGATGAATCCGGATCCGGATTATTCGGCGGCCTATGTCATTCTCGAGACCGACAGGCCGGGCCTTGCGGGCCACGGCCTGACCTTCACCATCGGGCGCGGCAACGACATCTGCTGCATGGCGATCGAGGCGATGCGGCATCTGGTTGTCGGCACCGAGCTTGCGACGGTGCTGGAAAACCCCGGCAAGTACTGGCGGCATCTGACCAGCGACAGCCAGCTGCGCTGGATCGGCCCGGAAAAGGGTGCGATGCATCTTGCTACCGGCGCGGTCGTCAATGCCGTCTGGGATCTGCTTGCCAAGGAGGCAGGCAAGCCGGTCTGGCGCCTGGTCGCGGAGATGGATGCGGAGCACATCGCCGATATCGTCGACTATCGCTATCTGACTGACGTGCTCACCCGTGACGAAGCGGTCGCCATTCTGAAGAAGGCAGAAGCCGGCAAGGCGGATCGTATCGCCACGCTCGAGCGCGAGGGCTATGCCTGCTACACGACCTCGGCCGGCTGGCTCGGCTATGACGATGCCAAGCTGCGCCGCCTCTGCCAGGAGGCTATCGATGCCGGTTTCAATCATGTGAAGATGAAGGTCGGCCGCGATCTCGAAGACGATATCCGCCGCCTTACCATCGCCCGCGAGGTGATCGGTCCCGATCGCTACCTGATGATCGATGCCAATCAGGTCTGGGAAGTCGGTCAGGCGATCGACTGGGTGCGCAAGCTTGCCTTTGCAAAGCCGTTCTTCATCGAAGAGCCGACCAGCCCGGACGACGTCGCCGGCCATCGCAAGATCCGCAAGGCGATCGGCCCGGTGAAGGTGGCCACAGGTGAAATGTGCCAGAACCGCATCATGTTCAAGCAGTTCATCGCCGAAGGCGCGATCGATATCGTGCAGATCGATTCCTGCCGCATGGGCGGTCTCAACGAAGTTCTGGCCGTGCTGCTGATTGCCGCCAAGTATGGATTGCCGGTCTGGCCGCATGCCGGCGGCGTTGGGCTCTGCGAATATGTGCAGCATCTGTCGATGATCGACTACATCGCCGTGTCCGGCACCAAGGACGGCCGCGTTATCGAATATGTCGACCATCTGCACGAGCACTTCATCGACCCGTGCATCATCCGCGATGCCGCTTACATGCCGCCAAGCCTGCCGGGCTTCTCGATCGAGATGAAGCCGGAGTCGATCACCGAATACACCTTCAAGGGTTGATCATCTGCCTCAAGTACCTTCTCCCCTTTTGGGGGGAAGGGGTCACACGGACTGCTTCAGCCACCGCTGAATGACCGGCACATCGGCATCGTCAAGCTCGTGACCAGCAGGAACAGTCGCAAGCTCGACCTTTGCGCGGCCGTTCTGCAGGCGCTCCGCAAGGGGCTGGGTGTATGGGCCGTACAGATCCTTCTCGCCTGCGATAACAAGCACGTCGGCGGTCGACATATCCACCGCCGGCGGATCGGTCAGCACGGCCATGGACCGCAGCAGCACCGCGCGGCGAATGAGTTGCGGGTGCAGTGACAGCATGGCGCCGAGCAGGTTGGCGCCGTTCGAATAGCCGATATAGACCATGCGCTCCGGATCGAGGCCATAGGCATGGATCGCGCCGTCGATGAAAGCGGCGAAGGCCTCCGCTTCGCTGACGATATCGGCCTGATCGAAGGACATGGGCCCGTTCCGGCGAAACCAGCGCGGCGCGCCTTCTTCGAGCGCCCGGCCGCGCACGCCGAGCAGCGTCGCATGGGCGTCGATCTTATGGGCAATCGGCAACATCGCCGTCTCGTTGGCGCCGGAGCCGTGCAACAGGACGAAGATATTGCCGTTCGGCTGCTGCGGCGTGAAGAAGCGATGGATGAAGGGCAGGTCGCGATAGATGACGCGCGGGTCGCCGGGCATGGAGAACTGCGGCAGGATCACCTCCAGTTCGGCCTGTCGCTCAGGCTTGTCGTCAGGCGAAAAGAGGCGCGTGCCGAGCGTTGTCTCATCCTCATCGACCAGCATGCCCGGTGCATCCGTTGCCAGTTCGAAGAGGATGCGGCCGGGTTCGCGAACATAGAGCGAGCGGAAATACTTGCGGTCATGCATCGCGGTCGGCCACGAATTGACGGCCTGTAATGCTGTCCGCACGGACTGAAGCTCGGCATCGTCGGCAGCGCGAAAGGCGACGTGGTCGACCGTACCCGTGCCCGGTGCACTCGCCCAGAAGCCGCGCGCATCCCTGATGTCGATGATATCGCCGGGTTCCGACACGAGCCGGCTGATGGCGCCATTGGTTGCCTGCGGCCGATAGTCGAAATGGTTGACCAGAAGCTCCCGCGTCTCGTCCGGCGTTTCGCTGAACAGCGTCGCCCCGCGAATACGGCGAATGGCGTGCTCCTGCGGGATAGTATCGTTCGTCCAGGGGGCGGCCGCCTGCAAGGCGTTGGTGCCGACCAGCTTGACGATGATGCCGTCGGGATCCTTCAGTCGCAGGACCGGTTCGCCGAATTCCTCGAAAGGACCTTCCGGCTTAAGGCCGGCGCTCAAGGCACGCGTCAGCCAGAAACCGATGCTCATGGGATCGATGCCAAGCGAAATCTCGCCGACCTGGCCGACGCCGGCGCGGCCCGGCGAGCCATCCTCCCAGACGAGGAAGGTCACCAGCGAACCGGGTGAACCCTTCGCGTCGCCATAGAGCAGATGAAGCTGGGTGGCATCCTCGAAGCCGCCCGTGCGCTTGACGAGGCGCATGCCAAGGAAGCCGACGTAGAAATCGACATTCGCTTGTACCTTGCGGGTGATCAGCGTGACGTGGTGGATGCCGGCGACCATGGTTGCTCCAGACTCGATTGTGAGATTGGTCGCAATCTAGGGCACAAGCTGCCGTCTGTTCAATGCGCGGGACGTGGAGGGTGTGTTCACGAAATGCGCAATGATGTCTATCGGGCTAGTTATTTTTCGGATTCGGATTTGGCCGCTTCGGATGCTTTTGCCGTCTTCCGCTTGGCCTTCGTCTTTGGCTCCGGCGGCGGTTGCGATGCCTCCTTCTCGAGGCGAAGCTCACGCAGGCGAGCCGTTTTCCGCGCGCGCATCGCCTGTTCGCTGGCGAGGATTTCCTTGACGGTGGAATCGAGCTGATTGGCCTTGGCCGGAGCTGCCTGTTTCTTGGAGCCGAATAGATTGTCTTTGTTGGGTGGCGCCATATCGGCCTCCATGGTTCGTGTCGGCGTTGGCGTTGGTTGCAAATACTGCGCGGTGATCGACCGCGCTTGCAGGACTTATGATTTCATCCTGTAGCAGATGATGCGCCGAATAAGCGATATAATTCCGCGACCCTTGGCGGAAACAGTCGATGGAAGCTCTATCACAAGCTGCAACTTGACGAAAAATAGCCGATGAAGCCTGGCGAAAGATAATGGAAATAGCGGGAAATCAATTGAAAAACCTTCGTTTTTTCAATCCAAAATTGTGTCTGGATTTTCCTCCATCCGGGCCGGTTTTTGATCAGATATCTGGCTGTTTCGATATTTTAGGTGTTTCTGCTTGTGAGGAATATGCATATCGGATATAAGCACCGGCATCGATATTGGTGAATGAACTTTGCTGCGACGCGTTCCGCGCAATACTGACGAGCTTCCTCTCAAAATCGGTGTACTGCCATCCAGTTATTCCCTGGATCGGGACTATTATATGAGCGATTGAAAGGTCATCGTTATGAGCACAGGTACTGTAAAGTGGTTCAATGCTGCCAAGGGTTTTGGTTTCATTCAGCCCGATGATGGCGCGACGGACGTTTTCGTGCATATTTCAGCCGTTGAACGCGCTGGAATGAGCACTCTCCGCGACGGCCAGAAGATTTCCTACGAGCTTGTCAAGGACAAGCGTTCGGGCAAGATGTCGGCTGATCAGCTGGAAGCCATGTAAGCCATTTGTTTCCGATCTTTGGCCACGGATTTACTGGCATCGATCGTCGAGACAATGAAGGAAGAGGTCGGGTTAGCCCGGCCTTTTTTGTTGTCTGCAATCAGCTCCGGTTGAGCAGGGTAGACAAGACCGTCTATCAAGACCGATAGCGCCGCTCGATGATCGGCGCTTTTTATTTTGTCTTTGCAGTTGAGCGGTATGGCCGACTCAGTGTTCGCCGAGCCCATCCGCCGGCGATTTGCGGCGGTGGCCGCTGATCTCCGAGCCGGCCGTGCGCGAGAATCTGGCGTTCCAGATGACCGCAAGAAGCGCGATGGCTGTGACGACGATGAAGGCGACGGAGAAATCGCTCATTTCGGCTTTCGCATGTCCGCGCAGCTGCGTCGAGCCGTGCAGGGCAAGGGCAGCGATGCAGATGCCGAGAGAAAGCATCAGCTGCTGGAAGGTCGAATAGAAGCTGGTCGCTATGCTCATCCGGTCGCGCTCGATTTCGTCATAGGCGATCGTGTTGTAGGCCGTGAACTGGAACGACATGAAGAAGCCGCAGAAGAACAAGATCACGAAGATGACAGGCAGCGGCCAGTCGGGCTGGAAGATGGAGCACAGTCCGTAGCCGAGCGTGCCGATCAGACCGAAGATGATGAGGGCGGTACGAAAGCCGAGCGTGCGCAGGATGCGGACCTGGAACGGCTTCATGGCCATGGAGCCGAGCGCGGTCGCGATGGCGATCTGGCCGGCTGCGGCGGCTGAAAGGCCAAAACCGAGCTGCAGCATCAGCGGAATGAGGAAGGGATGGGCGCCCTGGCTGATGCGCGTCAACGAGCCGGCGATGACCGATGTCCGGAAGGTCGGCACCTTCATCAGCGAGAAATCCATGATCGGCGATGGATGCTTGCGGGCATGGCGAAGATAGGCGATGCCGAAGAGCAGGCCGACCGAGATGAGGAAGACGGCCATATAGCCTTCGCCCTCACGGCTGGACATTTCGAAGCCGAACAGCAGCGAGCCGAGCGAAATGCCTGATAGAATGAAGCCCGACAGGTCGAAACGGCCGTTACGCGGGCCTTTCACATCTTCGATGAACATCGTCACCAGTATGAAGCCGATGACGCCGATGGGCACATTGATATAGAAGATCCAACGCCAGTCGAGATAGGTAACGAACATGCCGCCGACGGGAGGCCCGAGGATGGGGCCGACGAGCGCCGGAATGAGCAGCCAGGACATAGCGTTCACCATATCCTTGCGGGCGACGCTGCGCATCAGCACCAGACGTCCCACAGGCAGCATCATGGCGCCGCCGAGACCCTGGAGGAGCCGCGCGATGACGAGGAAGAACAGGTTCGGCGCCTGTGCGCAGAGAAGTGAGCCGACAACGAAGACCGCAATGGCGGATCGGAAGACGGTGCGCGACCCGAAACGGTCGGCGATGGCGCCGCTGGCAGGAATGAAGATCGCGAGGCTGAGAAGATATGAAGTCAGCGAGATACTCATGGCCGGCGCGCTGACGCCGAAATCTCTTGCCATGGTCGGAAGGGCTGTTGCGAGCACTGTCGCGTCAAGCTGTTCCATGAACATCGCGCTTGCTACGATAAGCGCTACTACACGAAAATTCGGTGCGGCCCGCCGGGTGGGGGCGGCCTGGAATATCTGATCCGACATTGTCGGGGATCGCTCTCGATGGTGCGGAGGGGTCCGGAGACAGAACCGCAGGTCTGGTCGCGGCGCCAAGGCCGGTTCGAATAGCCGCCTGTATACTCCCGCTCGCGCGCGATTTCTATATCAGAAATCGCAAAACTTATTGATCGAAATGGAAAAAATGACGCAGCCGGGCAGGAATGCAACAACGGATGAATGCCAGATGAATAGATGAGGCATTATGCCGTGGTTGTGGCGCTCACGGTTCATTTTACCACGTAAGATGGTGCGCGCGCGTCAGCGTTTCGGTCTTAGACGTTGCGCGCAAAAATGCCGGTGCCGAACGATGACGGCACCGGCCTGTAGTGTCGATATGGCACGTGGGGAAGCGGTCAGTAGCCTTCGGCAAGGCCCGAGCCGGCGCGGCTGTCCATGGCGCCGTTGTAGCGGGCGCCGCCGCCCTTGGCGATATCGCCGAGGCTCTTGCCGCCGACCAGAATGCCTGCGGCCTGACCCCAGACCGGCCAGTCGCCGCCGACCTGAATCGTGTAGCCCATGCCGGCCAGCAGCTTCATCGTATCGGGTGAAAGCGCATAGGGTTCGGTATAGATCTTATCCGGCAGCCATTGATGATGGATGCGCGGCGCGTCGATCGCCTGCTGGATATTCATGCCGAAATCGATGACGTTGATGATCGCTTCGAGCGTGATGGTGATGATGCGCGAGCCGCCGGGGCTGCCGATCACCATGAAGGGCTTGCCGTCCTTGGCGACGATCGTCGGGCTCATGGATGAAAGCGGCGTCTTCTTAGGCTGGATGGCATTGGCTTCGCCCTGCACCAGGCCATAGAGGTTGGGCACGCCCGGCTTGGAGGTAAAGTCGTCCATCTCGTTGTTCAAGAGGATGCCCGTTCCGGGCGCGACGACGCCGGCGCCGAAGGAACCGTTCAGCGTATAGGTGACGGCAACCGCGTTGCCATCGTTGTCGATGATCGAATAATGCGTCGTCTCATGGCTTTCGCCGAGGCCCTTCGGCATCAGATCCTTGGAAATGCCGGCCTTGTAGGGATTGATGCTGTCGCGGATCTTCTTGGCATAGTCTTTGTCCAGCAGCTTGCTGACCGGGTTGTCGACGAAGTCCGGATCGCCGAGAGCCGAATTGCGGTCGACATAGGCGTAACGCATGGCTTCGGTCATGAAATGCACCGTATCAGCCGAGGCATAGCCGGTATAGGAAAGCGGGTAGCCTTCCAGCACGTTGAGGATTTCGCAGATGATGATGCCGCCGGAAGAGGGCGGTGGCGAGGAAATGATCTCGTAGCCGCGATAGTCGCACTTCACGGGATCGAGTTCGCGGACCTTATATTGCTCGAAATCCTGGTTTGCGAGAATGCCGCCCTTGTCCTGGCTTGCCTTGACGATGGCGTTGGCGATGGGTCCCTTGTAGAAACCATCCGGCCCCTGTTCCGAAATGCCGGAAAGAGCATTGGCGAGATCCGGCTGCGTCAGCTTGTCGCCGGTTGCAAAGGGCGTTCCGTCCACCTTGGTGAAGATCGCGGCCGTGGCCGGATCGCGCGCGAGCCATTTCTTGCCTCCGTTCAGCTCGGCCGCATCGGCCTGATTGAGCGTGAAGCCTTCCTTGGCATAGCGAATGGCGGGCGCCATCAGATCCTGGCGGGACTTGGTGCCGTATTTCTCGCGGGCCATTTCGAAACCCATGACCGAGCCTGGCACGCCGACGGCAAGATAGCCATCGGTGCTTGCGCCTTTGACGACATTGCCCTTGTCGTCAAGATACATGCCTTTGGTGGCTGCAAGCGGTGCACGCTCACGAAAATCCAGGAATGTGGTCTTGCCGTCCCGCAAGCGGATGGTCATGAAGCCGCCGCCGCCGATATTTCCGGCGGTCGGATAGACCACGGCCAGCGCATAGCCGACCGCGACCGCGGCATCGACGGCATTGCCGCCGCTTTTCAGCACCTGCACGCCGACATCTGTGGCCAGATGCTGGGCGGTGACCACCATGCCATGCTCGGCCTCCACCGGCGGCGGCGACGCGGCTCGGGCTGTCGTGATGGAGAAAAGAGCGAATGTGACCAGAGTGGCCGAGGAGATCGCCCGCAGGCGGAATTGGCGCATGATGATGATGCCTCTCGTTTCCGTATTAGGGGTAAAGGAACCCATCATTGACATGGTGTTCAGCGCGAAAATGGCGATATCCGCGGTTGTGATTTTTTTGACGGTGCCGTCGAGAGATGAATCGAAAGTAAAACGCCCACCTTTCGCGAGAGACCGCGGCGGCCGCCAACTGACCGATTATTAAGTCAAGCGCGTGCGACGGACGGCGCCTTTCGTCCTTCCTGGGTGTAGGAATTGGCTGTGCCTTCGCACTTGCAATATTTTTTTCATTAGTTAAGCCTACTTTAGTGAAGACCTTGTCGAGGCCGAAGTGTTGCGCGGAAGGTAATGATGGCCGTCACGAAGCTTGAACAGTGGAAGAACGAACGCAAGACCAAGGCCAAGCCGCACGTCATTGCCGAGAAGACGCATGTCGTCGAAATCGAGTGCATGCATTGCAGCCGCCACTTTCTTCGATGGACATCGATGGCGGCCGCCTACTGGCGCTGCGACGACTGCACCGTTGGCACCTGACTTGCATCTACCCTAGCGTTTACACGATCAGAATGGCGCGGAAATCGTTGACATTCGTTCCCGTCGGGCCGGGGACGAAGAGATCGCCAATGGCGTTGAACGCCGTCCAGGCATCGTTATTCACAAGCATTTCGGCAGGGATCACTCCGGCGTTGCGCAGCCGCGCCACCGTGCCGGCGTCGGCAAAGGCACCGGCATTGTCCTCGCTGCCGTCGATGCCGTCGGTATCCGCCGCCATGGCATAAATACCGCCATGGCCGTCTATGTCCATCGCCAGCGACAGCAGGAATTCGGAGTTTCGACCGCCCTTGCCTTTGCCTCTCAGGGTCACCGTCGTTTCGCCGCCCGAGAGCAGCACGATCGGCCTGGTGAAGGGCCGGTTGCGGTGCAGCACCTCGCGGGCGATGGCGGCATGCATGTGTGCGGCCTCACGGGCTTCTCCCTCGATGGCATCAGAGAGAATGGCCGTTTCGATGCCGGAGGCGCGCGCCACTTCGGCAGCCGCCTCCAGGGAGACGCCGGCAGAGGCGATGAGATGCACCTCGTGACTGGCAAAGCGCGGATCATCAGGCCGAGGCGCATCGGCCTCAGGCCTTTCGATATGCGCGAGAACGGCGGCGGGCAGCTCGATCCGGTAGAGGCGGATGAGATCGAGCGCCTCCGCACGCGTGCCGGCACCCGGCACGGTCGGCCCGGAAGCGACAAGAGCCGGATCGTCGCCGGGAATATCCGAGACAACAAGCGAGACGACCTTGGCCGGATGTGCTGCCGCTGCGAGGCGGCCGCCCTTGATGGTCGACAGATGCTTGCGGATGACGTTCATCGCCGAAATCGGCGCGCCGGAAGCGAGCAGTGCCTTGTTGACGGCGATCTCGTCGGCCAGCGTCAAAGAGCCGGCCGGCGAGGGCAGCAGCGCCGAGCCGCCGCCGGAAATGAGGGCGATCACCAGATCGTCCTCCGTCAGGCCTTCGACGAACTTCAGCAGCCGGCCGGAGGCGATCAGTCCTGCCTCATCGGGCACGGGATGGGCAGCTTCGATGATCTCGATCTGGCGGCAGGGCGCTGCGAAACCATATCGCGTCACCACCAGCCCTTCGAGCGGACCATCCCAGCATTGCTCCAGTGCCGCCGCCATTTGTGCCGAGCCTTTGCCGGCGCCGATGACGATCGTCCGTCCTTTCGGCTTGGCCGGCAGATGCGCGCGAATGCCGGTCAGCGGATCGGCCGCACGCACGGCTGCGTCGAACAGGGAGGTGAGGAAGGCGCGGGGATCGGAAACGGTCATGTCAAAGTGCCTGTCTGCGATGAGCTTGTAACCATTTGGTGGCTTAACTCGCGCCGACACGCAAGGGGCCACAGCGGCAATTGTGTCCGAGGATGTGAATCCCTATGTTCTGAGCATGGGTTTTATTGCACGATTTGAAGGATTTTCGAAATGGCCGAATTGAAGGTGAAGACGAGACAGACCGGTGCCACCGCCACGGTTGGCCGCACCGGTCTTCCGCACGTGACATCGGTGACGGGTGGCGAAATCGACATCGTCACCTCGCCGTCGCAGCCGGGATTCAACCCGCTCGATCTGCTCTATTCGTCGCTGTCGGCCTGCCTGGTTCTCAGCGCCCGCATGGCGGCGAGCAGCCTCGGCGTGCTCGACAAGCTCACCGAAGTCACCGCCGTCGTAACAGGCGAAAAGGCGACGGAAGGGCTTTCCCGCGTCGAAAAGTTCAACATCGCCTTCACCATCAAGGGCGATTTCGGCGACGAGATCCGCAACGCGATCGCGCATGCCGCTGAAGACAAGATCTGCACCGTGAGCAACACGATCCGCGGCAATCCGAAGTTCGAGACGGTGATTTCGGGGTAGGGTTGGCGCAGACGGAGAGGGCCCCTCATCCGCCCTGTCGGGCCCCTTCTCCCCGTTTTGACGGGGAGAAGGGGATAGAAGCACCATCACCATCCCTCTTTCAGCTCTGGTCTAAGCGAGGGTATAGAGGTTGTCCCCTCTCCCCGCGAGCGGGGAGAGGGCTAGGGTGAGGGGGCCGTTCCGTTATTTGGCGGGCAGCTCAAACCCTTCCAGATAAGGCCCAAGCTCCGGGTCGATATCCACCTTCACGGCGTTGGTGTAGATCGCCGTGGCGATCATGATGCCGGCGAAGGCGACGAGGTTGACGAGCGTGGGCTCGTCATAGCGCGCCTTCAGCCGCTCCCACAATTCCTCGGGAACGGCATTGGAATCCCTGACGATAGCTTTGCCGAAATCGATCAGCAGGGCTTCGTCTTCGCTCGGCACGATGGTCTCGGGCGTCAGCCCCGCATTGATCAACGCGCGGCGGAAGAAGCCGACCGGGATGATCGAGCGGCATTCCGTTGCAATGGCCTGGCAGAGAAGCCAGACGGCGCGATCATCAAGTGCCGGGCGCAGCTCCTCGCGCAGCGTGAACCATTCGGCATAGATGCGATGCGCCACCGGCGAATGCAGCAGTGTCCGCTTCATATTCGTCATGCGGCCGCGCAGCTCCACTTCGCGGTCGTGCTCGGCACGCACGGCGTCGGAGGCGGTCTCGTAATCGATCGGCGTGATATGGCTCATTGGTATCTCTCACTGCGCTGCCGCAGGCATTGCCTTGAAGAACCGATTGTCCGGGCGCGGCAGGCCCAGATGCTCGCGCAAGGTCGTGCCTTCGTATTCGCGGCGGAAAATACCGCGGCGCT
>Ga0209677_100714_pt1 | contig 16917 bp, 23 predicted proteins | sample AraplaCvi_mCL_r2_2_FD_184285 | JGI IMG/M metagenome (GOLD analysis project Ga0209677, IMG submission 184285) | Arabidopsis root microbial communities from North Carolina, USA - plate scrape CL_Cvi_mCL_r2 (SPAdes) (version 2) | ecosystem: Host-associated > Plants > Roots > Endosphere | place: USA... | reverse complement strand
TGCGTTGCGACGCATCGAATTTAGGATCGCCTTCCATGACACGCTGCTCCCAGGTCACCTGGTTGAGGTCCTCGTTGTTGAAGACGCAGACGACCATGCGGGGATCGGACCAATTGCGCCAATACTTGGCGACGGTGATCAGTTCGGCCATGTTGTTCACCTGCATGGCGCCGTCAGCAACCAGCGCGACGACTGGCCGATCGGGATGCGCGACTTTCGCGGCGATCGCGTAGGGCACCGCCGCTCCCATAGATGCGAGACCACCCGACAGGGACGCCATCATACCGCGCCCCATGCGCGGATCGCGCGCATACCAGTTGGCGCAGGAGCCGGAATCGCTTGTCACGATGACGCCGTCAGGCAGACGCGGCGAAAGCTCCCAGGTGACACGTTGCGGATTGACGGGATCGGCTTCGGCATGCGCCCGCGTTTCCAGCGTTCGCCATCATTCGCCGACCCTCGTCTCGATCTGCTTGCGCCAGGCAAAGTCCTGCTTCTGCTTGAGAAGCGGCAGGAGTGCCTGCAAAGTCTCCCGGGCGTCGCCGACAAGGTTGACCTCCATGGGATAACGCAGGGAGAGCATGTCAGGCCGGATATCGATCTGGACCCCTTTCGCATCGCCCTCCTCGGGCAGGAACTCCGAATAGGGAAAACCAGATCCGACAACGAACAGGGTGTCGCAATCCCGCATCAGGTCCCAGGACGGTTCGGTACCCAGAAGGCCAATGGAGCCGGTGACCCAGGCCAGGTCGTCCGGTAAAGCGGCCTTGCCGAGAAGGGCCTTCGCTGCCCCTGCCCCCAGTCGGCCGGCGACCGCGATCACCTCGTCGGTCGCACCCAGCGCGCCGGCGCCGACCAGCATCGCAACCTTCTTGCCCGCATTCAGGACCGAGGCGGCGCGCTTCAGATCGATCTCATGCGGTACGGTCCTCGGTGCCACATAGCCGACGCCCGACATTACGGAGCCATGCTTGCGTGGCGGGGTCTCATATGGCATCTCCTGCAAGTCGTTGGGCAGGATGACCGCGGTCACCGTCTTGTTCGCCAGCGCGATGCGCGCCGCCCGATCGACCAGATGGCGCACCTGCGCGGGCGCCGATGCCTGATGGACGAAATCGCCTGCGACATCCTTGAAAAGCGACGGGAGATCGACTTCCTGTTGGTAATGACCGCCGAGCGCCCGACGCGCCTGCTGTCCGACAAGCGCCAGCACCGGTTGGTGGTCCAGCCGCGCATCATAGAGCCCGGTGACCAAATGCGTGGCACCCGGTCCCGATGTCGCAATGCACACGCCAAGCTCGCCGGAGAATTTCGCATAGGCAGAGGCCATGAATGCAGCCATTTCCTCGTGACGAGCCTGGATGAATTCTATTTTTCCGCCGGCCCGGTTCAAGGCTCCGAAGAGGCCGTTGATGCCATCGCCGGGATAGCCGAACATCCGCCGCACGCCCCAGTCGTACAGCCGCTCGACAATAAAATCGCCAACCGTCTTTGCCATGATCCATCTCCGCTTGCTGGGCATCGGTAGTGCTGAGAAATCTCCAAGCCCAACAAGCAAGATGTGCTATGTTCCCGATCCGGGCAGGCACGGTCAGACGAGAGCACGTCCAGCGGTCGATGCAACAGAAGCTGGCGATATGAAGGGTCAGGCAGCTGCGGCAGGGGGGAGATTCGGAACAATAGGCTTCGTCGGCGGTTCCCTGGCAGACGCGACATCGCGGCGAAATATCAAACGCTCCACGGAGGCCGAGAGTGAAACATCAGCAACCCGAGGATGGTGCCCCAGGAGCGACCGATCAGTCGCCGAGATGGGAAGGCCCCAGCGGATCGAAGCCCGCCGGCTACGTGCCGGCAAAGGACGGTGGAGAGAAGGCCCGAGACGCACATGGCGAAAACATTGATCATCCCCGCAAGCGTCGAGTTTCCGACGCGCTGAAGCAGAAGGGCGATGATTAGGATCTGTTCAGGATGTGTGTTCGATCACGCAGCCCCATGAGCAGCCTTCGCAGAAGCACAAGCTGTCTCATCGTGAATACCTTGCTGGTATAATTCGATGATCATAGCGGCGCTTGTTCCGCCATTTCGCTATCTTTGGCGATGTTTCGCTCGGCAAGGAAGCTTTCAAAAGTGCGCTGGCACAAATCAAACTCGCTGGCGTTCAGGAAATGACCGCGGCGGCCCAAGGAATTCCGAACCATTGCGTTCTATTTCCTTTTTGACGGTGTTGGACGCTGTGAAAGTGTCCGATTCGCAAAATTGCGGTAAAAATGACGTAAATCGACGGTCTTCCCGCTGCTCGTTTCGCTCCATAGGCTCGATCTCTCGTAGAGGCCGCGTCAGCGCCACCAACAGCCCGATGCCGCTTTCGACTGAGACTACGATGCGCGGGCGAGTGATGGCGCTGCGCGTCGGTATCGCGCACGGTGACACGCCGATCGGAGCGCCCATAGTCGGCTGGGTGGCCGACCACGAAGGTCCGCGCTGGGCGATGGCGATAGTGGCGGCATCCGGGATCATCGCGGCGACGATCGGCGTCTTTGCCAGGCGGGAAATAGGTGGGAAACAGGTGGGAACGAGGCCGATCGACCGAGCCGGGAACAAAATCTCTCTAGCATTACAGTTGGTGCGCCGGGAGACCGGCAAGGAGTAAGTGGTGAAAGTCCATTGCGATGAAGGATTAGCGACCCACATCGGCCCCGAGCCGTGCGCAGAGATCCGCGAGGGTATCTGCGAAGCGTCGGTAGGGGAGCATATAGGCCAGCCATCGAGCCGCGAAAGAGTGTTATCCCGGGTGCCGACGCTGCCAACTGCGCGGAAGGCAACACGGGCGGATGCGCAACCGCGAGCATTCGTCCGACCCGGCGTGGTCGCAGACCCTGGCATGTATGGAAGCTCCCTGCACGGGAACCGGGAGATCTCCGGGTTGACCATGTCCCTTGGGTACAGGGTCCGCTGCGGGAAGGCGAGGAGCCATAGCCGCTGATGCACGACACGGAGAAGTCTGACTTCGGCATAGTAGCGATGAGACCGACGAACAAAGCCGGGTCGCCGGCGGCGGAGTTGGTGGAGCCAAGGCCGGAGACCAAGGGGAATGTGGACTCTCGTCTTTCTAGGGGTATCGGCGTCTTCCTCTGTCTTCGGGGCGATTGCCAATGTCGGGCTGCCTTCGGCGAGTACTTATCGACTGATATTCGCTTCCACAGCATTGACGCTCGGGATTTCACTAGCGATTTACGCCATTTTTGGTCAGGTGACCGACTCTGCTCCGAGAATCTCGAAAGCTAGCGAATAGTGCCATTGATCGTCGCCGCTCCGCGACGTGAACTGGCGGCTTATTGAAATGCGAAATGGAAAGATCTAGCTTTTCAGGGATTTCCCTTTTCCATGTTCAAGGAGATAGCGAGGGTGGTCTTTAGATACTCTCGTACCAGAGATGTTTCCCTGGATGCTCAAGCGCTTGACATCTGTCAACGAGCATTTGATTCGATTCTCGTCGAATTGGGTATCGACCGCGAGCACGAGAAAGCTGAGGACATCGCGGCTTTTGTCATCAAGCTATATCAGCAGGGCGTTCATGACGAGAGGAAGCTCTACGAACTCGCGATGGCTGGCGCTAGTAATCTCAGACAGTAAACAGATCTACGATGTTCTACCTACGTCTTCGGCGATCTTGGAGCCAGAGGCTGGCCTCCGTCGCCATCCGGCCGGGTCCCCCGCAAAAAATCCTGTGAAAGCGCGCAGCATGTAGGGAAGCTCGTGGGTGAGATGGGATACGGGGGTCAAGATCGCTCCGGCATACCATGCATTCCTCGCCGGACAGACCCTGGATTATGATCTTAGGTTCCGCGGCGGAACCAACAAGCCCGAGTACTGCCAGTCACGGCGGATCTCCGCACCCAACGCACTGACGAGCCCTCTTTCGAGCCACCTGCCAAACCCTCCTCTGTCGACGAGCGATTGTCAGCTTCCTCGGCCATGATTGCGGTTGGTGTGCCGAAACAGCTCCAACTTTTCTGCGAGTTCGGTCTCGGCCACTGGTTTCCCGATAATTGCAAGCACCACCTGAGAATACTCCGCCGCGATCGCCTCCTGACCTGTGACGAAGATGCTCGGAATTCCCTGCTGGAAAAGCCAGGTCGCCGCATCGGGACCCGTACGCCCATCAGCAAGATCGATATCCACCAGCACTCCGTCGATTTGGTCGAAATCCTGCCTTTTGACAAGGTCGGTGAAGCTTATGGCGGAGCCTGCAAATATGTGACCCAGATCCTCAATCATGGCCTCAATTTGAAAGATGATCAGTGGGTTGTCTTCAAGACAGAATATTCGCAACGGAAACGCCGAAGATGACATGGCTAAAAGGCCTCCTGGAGGTCATGGGTTCTTCGGTGACACGCGCGCAAGGGGGCCGATTTGAGTACAGCTTAGTCCCTGTGGATGGAACAGGATGGTGGGCGGCGTGCCAAAGAGGTTGTATAACGCCGAGCGGATGTAGCGTGTTCCATATCCGCTCCTTTTCGGTTCCGATACTGGCGGACCTCCTCTCTCAAGCCATTCCAGATCCAGGTTCCCATCTCGTGAGACGGACCATTTTAGACTGATCCGGCCCTCTGGTTTTGAGAGGGCACCGTATTTAAGTGCATTTGTCGCAAGCTCATGAAAGCACAAGGCAAGCGTCGTCGCGGCTTCGGCACTCAGCAAAATCTCCGGCCCCGCGAAACTAATGCGAGCAGCACCTTTCCCCCGATATGGGCTGAAGGTCAATTCGGCAATATGAGAGAACTCGGCTCCATCGCCGTTCACCTGAAACACTGCGGAATGCACATTGGCAAGAGCGGCAAGCCGACCGGCGAAATCGTCGGCGAACTCATCCAGCGAAACTGCACGCCGCCGCGTCATCTGGAAGATTGAAGAAATGCTAGAAAGAATGTTCTTTACCCGATGGTTGAGCTCCCGCCGAAGCTCGCGCTCGCGCTCGATGTGATCACGAACGTCTCGCTGGCGCAGCCGCGCAAGGAGGCTCGATTGAACGCCACTCAGCAATTCGAGCGCCGTTACGGGTCGTTGATAGTAGATCTGCCGCGAGCGCGGCCAAGCGCCTGACAGCTCAGCCTGAACGAGGGTCGGAGAAACCACCCGATCTAACAGAATGAGGATAGGCATCTCGGACCATTCTGGCTGCTCGACAAGGTGCCGACCGATCGCCTTCTGCACCTCCGGATGAAGTGCCTCTTGGGTGGCGACAAGGACGCCAGGTGTTTGCGCCAAGAGCTCCGTCAATTGCTCTAAGCCCTTTGCCCGCCGGACAGTTACCCCATTCTGAGCGAGCAGCGTCTCCAAATGTTCGGCGTCGCGCCGATAAGGCGCGATTACCAATACCCAGTCGAGATGACTGTCATTCGCGGGCACGAGCGATCAGGCCTCCGGAATCGGGTTATATGAGACCACCGTAACGCCGGAGCTTTGAATGAACAATTCCCGTACGTCGAGATCATGCGGTCCGTGCCGCTTCTTCACGACCGTTATGCTGCGTCGCAGTCTGCCTTCGTGCTCGGTAATTCGCAGTAGCAGCACCGTGTCGCCGAGAAAGCTTACATCGACATCAATACCGACCCCTTGGCCAAGTAGTCCGTGCTGCGCGACGATAAGGATGGTAAGCACACCCGCTCGTGCAAGAAACTTCAGGAGCGATTGGATGTCTCGGACCGCCTTCTCACGATGCGGCAATGAATTCAGATATCCAGTGAAGCTATCGATGACGACAACCTTCACCCTGTCATTGCTCACCGCTTGCTGGACGATCTGGCCGAATTCACCCGGCGATATCTCATTGGGGTTGAAATCCCGAATGATCAGCTGGCCATCCTCGTGGAATTGACGCAGATCCATGCCCAGCCCCTCAGAACGCCGGAAGAAGGTCTCTATTCGTTCTTCAAACAGGAAGAGGCCTACGCTCTCGCCTCGCTTGAGAGCCGCAGTCGCATAGAGCGAGGCCATGGTTGATTTACCGGTCCCGGCCTGACCTATGACGAGGGTGGTGGTTCCTGCTTCCTGCCCGCCGCCGAACATGTCATCGAGGGTATCCACCCCGGACTTGATCAACTGAGGCTCGATGGTTCTCGCCACGGCACCCGGTATGATCCGCGGAAATACGACCACGCCCGCGCCTTCGCGGATCGCCATGTCGTGATAGCCGTCAGCGACAGGCACACCGCGCATCTTGCTGACCTCGATGCGGCGGCGAACCGCGCCATATTCCTCAAGCGATTTGTCGAGACGAATGACGCCGTGAGCAATGCCATCGACCTCTTCGCCAGTTCGATCGACCTCTGGTGTTTGGGTGTCAAGCAGCAGAGCCACGATGTCGCGTTTGGCAAGAAACGCCTTGAAAGCGATCAACTCACGACGAAAGCGGGGTGAATCGCCGGTGATCAACCGTATTTCCAGCAGTGAGTCATAGACCAATCGGCTCGGTTTGTGTTCCTCGATTGCGCTTTCGATCATTTTCCGCGTCTCGTCCAGACGGAGTTCGGCCGTCTGAAAAATCGACTGATCGGTCCCTCCCTTGATCGAATCGGAAGCCGCGAGCTCTTCCACGCGGATCCCCTCGAGCGTCCAGCCGTGGGACAGGGCGATCGCTTCCAGCTCCGCCCTGGTCTGAGACAGGCTGACATAAATGCAGCGCTCTCCGTTCGCGGCACCGGCACGGAGGAATTGTAAAGCTGCGGTCGTCTTGCCCGACCCTGGCGCACCCTGAACGATATACAGATTTGATGCGGGCAAACCGCCGCGAAGAATTTCGTCCAGCCCGGGGATGCCGGAACTGACCTTTGTCAGCTTCTTGCTCTCAACCACGTTCACCTCTCACGTACACCAAATTGACGACGTACAACGCCCGATCACGATATCGAGTTCCTGGCTGTGCAATAACTATGCGCGCAGACCGCCTGCGGTCCGAAGTCTGGTCAACGCAAATCGCTGTTTCTAAGAGAAGCGGACACTCGGCTTTTTTACTTCCGTGCGTAGAAGACGCCGCCTTTTCGCGCGCATGAAGGTAGCGATAATTTGGCCGAGGCGGGAGCGATGAAATCGAAAATGAAGCGGAGCCGAACCTGACACGTCCTGCCAGGGAGATGCACGACAATTATGATCTCAGGTTCGTCAACGGAATGCTAAGCAGAACCTGCAAGCCCGATGGTTGCCAGTCACGCTGGATCTCCGCACCCAAAGCATTGACGATCCCCCGTTCGAGCCGACTGCCAAATCCTCCCCTGTCGACGAGCGATGGTTCTGGGCCGTTCCTCTCGATCCAACTCAGGTAAGCGATATCCTCCTGGCTCCAAACCCTTACATCGAGGCTGCCTTCCGGCACTGACAAGGATCCATATTTCGCCGCGTTCGTGGCTAGCTCATGCAAGATCAGAGCCATGTTCGAAATCGCCTTTCTGCCGACCTGCGGATCTTCCCCCTCGATCTTGATCCGTCCGCCAGATTCGTAAGGATCTAGAATCGTGTGGATCAACGCAAGCAGTCTCGTTTCCGATTCGCCGGTATGATCTTCCGGTTTGACCGCCATGGTCAGCTCATGAGCACGCGCCAGAGATGCCAATCGAGATTGAATGGTTTGCAGCACATCGTCAGCAGTCGCGGCCGACCGTGCACTGATCGATACGATCGAACCCGCTAGCGCGAACAAATTCTTCACGCGATGGCGCATTTCCGCCATCAAAAGCTCCTGCCGCTCCTGCGCAAGGCGCCGTTCCGTTATGTCACGCGCTATCTTGGATGCGCCGACAATGTCGCCTTTCGCATTGCGGATGGGTGAAATCACCAGCGATATATCGACGAGCGTTCCATCCTTGCGGCGGCGACGCGTCTCGAAATGGTCGACGCGCTCGCCTCGCTGTATGCGCGAGAGGATAACCGGTTCCTCGTCTAGCCTGTCTTCGGGGATTAGGATCGTGATCGACTTGCCCAGCACTTCCTCCGCCGAATAGCCAAACAAGCGCGACGCACCACCATTCCAGCTTTGAATAATGCCGTTCAGATCCTTGCTGATGATCGCGTCATCCGATCCATGAATGATTGCCGCGAGCCAGTCACGTGGTTCAGGGGCATCCTCATCCGCTGGCTTTTTCCAGAAAACCGGAGCGTTTCGCGGCTGAACGCTCCGCAAATGAACTTGCGACGGCTGACCGGCGGCATCCCTGTCGTAGTGCCTATCCTCTATTGACACGCCTGGCTCCCATTAATCGGCGAGGTTTCGCCTAAATGTCCCCGCATGTATCCTAATGCGGAATATCGCCTCAGTCGCTAGACATCAGGCCATGACGACTCACAGATAGCAATCGCTTTTACAAAGGCAATGCCCCGGCCGGGTTCTTTGCCTGAGGGGTATGATCGCGGCGACGTCCTCGCTCAACCGACAAACCTGCTGCAATTTCGCGGCTCTGCTGTTTTAATCATGGATGATATCGCGTGGGAAATTCGTGCAAAGACGCCCGCTGCCGCGGACGCCCTCTTACCTTAGAACGGTCGTGCTTTTCAGAGCCGGTTCATGCGATATCGCTGGCGCTCGGCTTCGATCTGCTCAGGCGTATAGGGCTCGGCCGCCTCGTCGAAACGGGTCCAGCCCTCTTCCGCATAGAGCGCCCGTCGGGATGCTATGTCGACCGGCCGCGACCGGTCGAGGATCGACTGGGCCTGCGGCACATTTGCCTCGTCAACCCGTGCGGTCACAACCGAACCTCCACGCCGGATGCCTTCGGCGTAGACATGCGCCTCGTCTTCCGGGACACCTTCGCTGATCATCGCGCCGACGATACCTCCAACGGCACCGCCAGCCACTGCCCCGGCCACCGCTCCCGCGGCCGTGGCTGCTAGCCAGCCTGCCGCGACAACCGGGCCGACGCCGGGGATCGCCAGCATACCAAGGCCAGCCAAAAGTCCACCAGCACCGCCGGCCACGGCTCCGACGCCAGCACCTGTTCCTGCCCCCTCGGCTGCGTAAGTGCCCTGCCCTTCGACGTCGACGCCATTAGCCTTATTGGTAACGATGCTGATGTCGTTGGACGGGATGCCTGCATCCTCGAGAGATTTCACCGCAGCTTTGGCGTCGTCATAACTGTCATAAAGTCCGGTAATGGTGCGCATATCGCGTCTCCTTGTTCTCAATTTGTTACTTGGCCATCGTGACATTGCCCTGAAAGTCCAGAGACACGCCTGTGTCCTTGCCGTCCTTCTTGGCAGTCGCTCGCCACACGCCTTGGTCATCCAGTTTAAGCCCCGTGACGTCGGTATAGCCTGCGGCTTCGATGCGGGATTTGGCTTGGTCCTCCGTGAAACTGTTCTTGCCAGCAACCGGCGCTCCCGGGTTCTGACCGGTATTGACTGCTGGAGTTGTTTGGGATGTTGACGGGGTTTGGCTTTGGGCCAACGCTGCCGTCGCCGAAAGAAGAAGTGTGGCGGCGAAGATGGATCTCTTCATGGAAGTTTCCTCCTGTTACGTTAGTCGAACAAGCGAAAGCTCAATTTGTTCCGCGCTTTATGATGACAGGCTGCTCTAAGGACGAAAGCCGCGACGAGTTCCAAGGGCAGCCTGATCGGAACCACGCGCCCGTAAAGGATTAAGCAGCGCGGCCACGCGATAAGTAGATCAACAGAGCCACTGGCAAATTGTCTCTACAGTCAGACATGCCGCTAGCGTAACGCTCGAGCCACGCTGATCTTTGAGGGTGCACAATATTTCGTCCTCAAAGGAACTTTCAGCTCATCGATCGAGTTGCTTCAATCGGAATTAGGAGGATGATCCGATATGGAAATAAAACGGTCTTTCGAACGGCGCCGGCCGATAAGAGGCGCCTCCTATTGTTTAGCGGATTTCCAGAGGAAATACGGGCTTGATGACGCGACGGCCGAGGACCTGTTTGTTCGGTTCGGTCCTTCCTCGATCGAGCTTGATTTGCTTATGGCAGCAAAGTTGAAAGCGTTTTCCTTCGATGACCTCACAAAGGAAATGCTCGTACAATCTGCTTGCCCGAAAGAAACCCGTCGGTCTTTGGCTACAGGGAGAAACTTCAATGGCCGACAATAGGGAAAACGATGACGAAAAACGCTGTGAGCGTGCCTACAGTATTTGGGAAGAAGAAGGAAGGATAGAGGGGACGCCATCTCGACCATTGGCAACGAGCGGAGGATCAGCACGAGGAAACGGAACGATAGGCCGATGCTTACACCAGGGTGGAAGCCCGCTCGTCACGACAGGACAATCATCAACGGAATTAGCACAGTGGTCAAACAATTCATACGGCACAGCGGTGCTGTGCTTTTTCAATGATCTGACATTCCCACCAATGCCGCCAAGCTTTTGAGCACCTACAGAATTTTGGTCAAAACCTCGAAATTCTCCGCTCTGCGCCTGCAAATTCCCGAGCGTCGTGTTTCGTGGATCATATCTGTAGCCTCCAACTGAGACGACCGCGTCATCGAGGAAATGAGGGCTGCAGCTTCCTTGTCGTCGTAAATTCCCGATTGAAGCTCAATCGTTCCGCCTGTTCGCACTGCAATGCTAACGCTCAGCATCTCCGGCCCATCCAATTGTCGATACCGCGGCATAAACGCCCGAGCAAACGACACGTTCCAAAGCCTTTGAAATGTCTGACGCAATGTATATTTCGGTACAGCTTAATCGAATACCCAGTGAAAAGGGTGCCGCTCCCTCGACATGCAGCCGCATTCTCAACCGACTGAGGGACCAGACCCTCATCTGCCGTGCAGCTCGGCTCCGACACTGCTGTGGTGCCTTGCGGCACACCCTCGTCCAGATGCCACACGTCATTCGGGCTGGGCGCTTTCGGCCGCAAGCGGGCGGCATAGTCGGGGCCGAACTTCTTTGCCCAGCATCGGATCGTTTCATACGAAACGACGATGCCGCGCTCCAACAGCATTTCCTCGATCAGGCGCAGGCTCAACGCAAATCGGAAGTACTGCCAAACTGCATGGGCAATCAGAGACGGCGGAAAGCGATGACGCTTTGGGCTCTGGCCCATCACCGCGAGATAGCCCCAAAATCTTTCAGCTCCAGTTAACCTGATATCGCCGTCGCGGGCGCACCGCGATGTTAGAAGCGCTACAAATCTGTCTCTCTGGCGAGACCGTGGACGAAATCATCGCCGACAAGTTGGCTCGCAACACGCGATTAATACAATTCAAGCAGCGGGACCAGTGAGCGCGGCGTGCGATGCCACAGCATCAGTTTTGCGTTCCATCGCGACTCGGCTGGGCCGGCGTACTCTTCGTTCCCTGTTGATTGTTCTCCGTGCGATCGGTCGGCGCCGGCTGGACCGATTGCCCGGCGGGAGGGGTATTGTCGACCGTACCGGCCTGCGGCTGCCCGCTGGAGGAGCTTATCGTCGGCGCCGCGTTATGGTGTTTGTTTGGCTCGATATAACGACCCCAAACTTCCACACCACCCCAAACGATTGCCGCCAGAACCAGTGCCACGACCAATATAGCGAACAGGTGTGTACCACGTACGCCCTGCCGGGCGTCAGTCGCGGACAACGACACCTTATCTTCCGATGTCTTCTTCGGTTCGTGGAATGTCATTGCAAACCTCCGTTTCTCAGGAATGCCATGCTAGCCTAACCGAGACACCGGGATATGGTTCCATCGAGGAGCGACCACATCCGATTGGCATCGAACCGGAACAATGCATAAAGCTCGGCGTTAGCCCTACGAGGTTGCAGATCGTGCCAAGCGGGCGCGATGGTGCTGAAGAATATGGAGATTTTTCCGCTTTCTCTCCATAGCCAACGAAACGGCAGGCGAGCTTCCTACCCATCCGATCCGCAGCCTTTCCAACATCTCAAGGAGATTGACGATGGCTGAGCCCCTTAAACTTTATCGCCTGGTGCCGATTGCTGCTGACGACGACCCCAATTGGCTAAATGCCAAATCACATGGTGAGGTTTTGGTTGCCGCGCGCACCTCCGGGGACGCTCGTATCGTCGCGTCCGAAAGGGAGCTGGATTTCATGGACATCGACGCGGCACCGGCAGAAGACAAAACGACCAACATGGCAAGCGTCTTTCGTAATGAGAAACTCTATACCGTCATCGAGGTGGACAATGGCAAGGAATATCATCACCGTGGCGTCGTCGATGGAACTATCAGCGTCGACACCATCATCTCCACACAGGTCTGATCGCCCACGCCGTTCGCGTGGGTTGGGCCTGAGTAAATGCGGCCGCTTCCTGCTGATGGCGGCGACAGCAGCCGCCATGTCATCGAATTTTGTATTCGCACAGCAACAACCGAACGACGACCGATGCAAGGCCGAGGACGCCAACCGGCCGACCGACAACAAGCAGGTCGAGAGCGGACAGGCATCTCCGGCGCCGGACGGGAATCCCAGCCAGAAACTGGCCGACTGCGGCGGCGTGCTAAAACCGCCGGCCGTCGGCGACAACAAGATGGAAAAACCCGCGCCAAAGGTCGGAAACACGCCCGTCATAAAGCCTGGAGATCAGCAGAAAGAACAACAGAACGGTCAACAGCCGGACAAATAATACCGATCTCTCAAGGCTTCGGCTCGGGTTGTTCGATCGGGCCGTACGCTACGGCGCGGGAGTCTCGACCGTCGCTTCACGTAAACGGCTTGATGACGAGGATCGCCAGAATGGATGCGATGATCAGGCCGAAGATCACAAGCAACAACATTCGCATGTCGAAATCCTCATCTTATGAGGATTTACGCACGGTGAGATTGCTGTCAGGCGCGACTATGCGGCTGGCTTGCCACGAGATAGCCTCCGCGCGCTGCTTGGCCTCATGATTTTCGACCGACCCTTCGACAATCACGCGCCCGCGACTGACGGTCACGAAGATGCTCTCCTGCTTGAGCAATCGATCGGCCTTCAGCCGGCCTTCGATTTCCGTGCGAATTTCTCCATCCATTCTGGCCTGCATCCGTGCCGAGGGAGCTAGGAAATGATCCTCAGGCACTGCATCCTCATCGCTCTCGTTCAATCCGGGAGCTGTCCTGATGTCGGAAATCCTGGCGGAGACTTTATCGGCCGTTTGCCTGCGCTGCAGATCGCGTTCGGCTGAATCTTCGCAGCGCGCGTCGTCGGTCCCGTGGTCGGGTCGGATCTCCGCTGTATATGCCTGTTCTCCTTGCACAGACGCGATGTTCCCCGAACCGCCGGCTGCCTGATCGAGCGCCTGCAACGTGCAGATATCGTTGCGATCCGGAGGATCTGACACTGGCTCGTTCTTGATCTCAATCATCGCTTTCTCCCATAGCTCGCGGATTTACTCGCTTCTCATGGGAGCACAAACCAAGAAGAACCCAGCAAGTTCGGCGGAGCATCCGCCTGCAGGCCCGCATGCGGAGGAACATCTGATCGACGAGACAAGACACCAGGCGCAGGCACGCTGCCGGAGGCTGGTGAGGAAAGTGTGGACCCTGGCTCTGGTTGATGTTGATCGAGCCGAGCTTCGCTCTCGTGGCCGCGTCGCGGATCGCAAAGTTCTTCAATCGTCGGCAGTCACCAACGTGCAACCTCTGTACTTGCAGGGATGGTCCGCGAGAAGCTCCTCGACCACGTCCGCGAATATGGAGTCCGGTAATATCTTCCAAGGAAACCCGCCTTGGTCGAGCTATCGGCTGCCGGGTGCTTTAGGGCGAAGGCGCCGTTTAGCCGTTTGTCACGCCGAACAGGATATCTAGCCCGCGTTGATATTTCTCAGGGTTCATGCCGGTCTGCTCTGCCTGCCACAAATTATCTTCGAGATCCGCTCGCTTGACGGGCAGCGCAAGCGGATTTGATGCTGCCCGTCTCACGAACTCATCATCTGTTTCCCCCATCCGTCGCGTCATTGCATCTACAGCCGACACAATCGTTGGCGGAAAGCCTTCTTCCCTCAGGCGGTCGAGCGTCCAACCTCTTCCCTTCTCGACGACGTCATGAAGATATGCGACCGTCCGAGCTTCACTGCCGGAAACGACAAGCGCTATCCGCTGACAATGCTCAAAGAACGGCCGGCCTGTCTTGTCGACCTGTCCCTCATGGGCCTCGAGTGCGATTTGGATCGCGTGGTCAAGATGTTGCATGACGATCAATGCCCTGCGGTCTTTTTACGCGTCCGGTTTGACGACGCTTCGCCGGAGGCATGAAGAAGGGCTTCAGCGTCATGATCGTCCGCATCTAGCAGGTCTTGCAATGTCTCGTGCTCATTGTCCTCCTCCAGTTCATCGCAGGCTTGCAGCCAATGGCGCAACGCAGCGCCATCGGGGCGACCCTCGTTCTCCCAGATTTCGGGAGCGCGGCGGCGGATTTGTTCATGTTTGTCAGTAGCCATAATTCCCCGTGACCCAATTGGCAATTCGCGCACCGCAAGGATTGAACGTGTTTCGCAACTTCTCTTGTTTGGTGCCGTTGCCTCGTGACTAACTCAATTTGTGGAGCATTGTTCCGATTGTGCTCGCCGACCCCAAAAGCTTTCGATCACTCCGCGGACGACTGGCGCAGACATGCTGTATTTGGAGGGATGTCCTGATGGCGACACCTCTGACGAGATCATCGGCCGATCTGTTCCAGCGGAAGGGCGAAAAGAACCCGGTCTTCGTCCGCTCCTTATCTGCAGATCGATCGCATCAAGGGCTTGGCCGCCATCGCCCAGATCGGTGGTGTCGAGCTTCATCCTTGGAATTGCGAGCCGAAACTCCCTGAAGTTCCGGGTCGCCTGATCTTCGATCTCGATCCGGGTCCGGACGTCCCCTTCTCCACCGTCGTCGAAGCCGCCCGCGAGATGCGTGACCGGCTGGAGGAACTCGGCCTCGTCAGTTTTTGCAAGACCACCGGCGGCAAGGGCCTTCACGTCGTCACGCCGGTCGCCGTGGCCAAGGGTAAGAAGCTGGCGTGGCCCGAGGCAAAGAGTTTTGCGCACGACGTCTGCCTGCAAATGGCGCGCGAGAACCCGGAACTCTATCTGATCAAGATGGCGAAGAACCTGCGCAACGGCCGCATCTTCCTCGACTATCTGCGCAATGACCGCTTGGCGACGGCTGTTGCGCCTTTATCTACGCGTGCCCGTCCCGATGCCACCGTATCGATGCCGCTGACATGGGCCCAAGTGAAGACGGATCTCGATCCGAAGCGGTTCACGATCCGCACGGTGCCGGCTCTTCTTGAGAAGACGAGCGCCTGGCAGGATTATTGGGACGGACAGCGCTCGCTGGAGCAGGCAATCAAGCGGCTCGCCAAGTCGATGAAGCAGGCAGCCTGAACGCGCCAGCCATCAAAAACCGTAGCGCCGATCGAATGCGCGGTGTCCCGGTTTGAGGCCGGCCACTCGGAAAGATGCCGGTAGGCGTCCATTACGCTGCGAACCTCTGCCAGAAAGCCGAGGCCGACAAGAATTGAAACAGGCTGTCTGAACATATCGGGTTTCATCGTTCTCTCCTTCCCAACCCGGAATGTCGATGGGCGCCGTCGCGACGACGCCCCTGTTGAGGGACAGTGTCGATTAAGCCGCCTGCTGCGCTTCGATCTGTGCCGGAGGTGCAGATGCCAAAGCTGGGGCGCTTTCGATGGTAATTTTTCGCGGCTTTAGTGCCTCCGGGATCTCGCGAACCAGATCAATCGACAGTAGACCGTTGCTCAGGTCCGCTCCGTTTACCCGGACATGGTCGGCAAGTTCGAACCGGTGTTCGAATGGACGGCCGGCAATACCGCGATGCAGATAGCCGTCAGCAGCCGCCTCCTGCTTCTTGCCCGTGACGGTCAGAAGGTTGGACTGGAAGGTGATGTCGAGATCGTCCTGGGCAAAGCCTGCCACAGCGATAGAGATCCGGTAGGTATCATCGCCCGTCTTGACGATGTCATAGGGCGGCCAGTCACTGAACGAGCGGGCGCGCTGGGCATTTTCCAGAAGGTTGAAGACCCGGTCGAAGCCGACGCTCGAGCGGAAGAGAGGTGCATAGTCGTAAGATGTTGCCATAGCCATATCCTCCTTGAAGCAACATGGGTACAGAAGCGCCGAAAGCGGCGCTCCCAGCAAGGCCAGCCCTGTCATCAGCGGCTGGCGGCAAAAGATTTGGTTTTGGAGAATTTGCGATTCAAGAGCGGACAGAGAAAAAATTCGGCACTTTTTTCGTCACCAACACTGGCTCAATCAAGCTCATGGACTGCGGCATTATCCTGGACCTCGCGCAAGCCCTTGTAGGACGCATGCCGAAGGTTGCCGTCGTCGGTCCAGCCGCGGAATTCGATCTCGGCGATCAGCGTCGGCTGCGCGAAGACATAGTTCTTGCCTTTCAGCGGAACGACCGGCGTCCTCGTTTTCAGCATGTCGAGCGTCTTCTTCAAATAGGTGGCGTCCTTTTCCTTGAAGCCTGTGCCGACGGCACCGACATAGATCCAATCATGGCCGCGCCGGGCAGCCAGCAGCAGGCTGCCGATCCCGCCGCGTGCAACGGCTGACTGTTCGTAGCCGACGATCATGAAGCTTTCACTCTGAATACATTTGATCTTCAGCCAGTCGCCGGTCCTGCCCGAGCGGTAGGGACGATCCCGGTGCTTGGCGATGATGCCCTCCAACCCAAGCGAGCGAGCGTTCTCCAGGAGCTCGGCGCCGTCACCCTGCACCTCCTCGGAAAGCTGTATCGCGCCAACGGCTCCGTCGAGCAGATCTGTCAGGAGATGCCGGCGGACAGAGAGTTCGGTCTTCGTCAGATCATGTCCGTCGAAATACAGGAGATCGAAAGCAAAGAGAACGGACTCGGTAGAGGTTCGTTTACCGCCACGTCCGCCGAGCGGAAGTCGGAGCGGCCTTGCGCATTGAGCACGACGGCTTCTCCATCGAGAATCGCGGTTCCAACCCCGAGCTCTTTGGCAGCTGCCGCAATCGACT
>Ga0209677_100713_pt1 | contig 16931 bp, 14 predicted proteins | sample AraplaCvi_mCL_r2_2_FD_184285 | JGI IMG/M metagenome (GOLD analysis project Ga0209677, IMG submission 184285) | Arabidopsis root microbial communities from North Carolina, USA - plate scrape CL_Cvi_mCL_r2 (SPAdes) (version 2) | ecosystem: Host-associated > Plants > Roots > Endosphere | place: USA... | reverse complement strand
CCAACGACTGACTTCAGCGCGGCGGCACTGCGATCGGCCTGGGCTTGGACACGCAGGCAGGTTGCAGGTGCAATCAAACTGATGCGCAAGCAGTGAAGGCCAGCGGCTATACGTCGCCTGCACCTGATTTCGCTCGCCCGCTCGTTTCTCTTTCGATGGGACAATTGCCATGATCATCCGGAAGAACGTGTGCGTCATCGGTGCCGGCATCTCGGGTCTTGCCGCAGCGAAGGCATTCTCAAAGCAAGGTCACAACGTCACGATCATCGAGAAGAGCGGCGACCTCGGCGGCGTCTGGGAGCCCGCGCGCTCCTATCCGGACGTGCAGACGCAAAGTCCGAAGGAGCTCTATCGCTACACTGACAAGGCGATGCCGGATCATTATCCGGAATGGCCGAAAGGTCCGCAGGTGCACGCCTATCTCACCGACTATGCGCGGGGCCACGGCCTCGATCGCCTGCTGCGGCCGAACACGACGGTTCAGGCGATGAGCCGGCGCGGCGACGGCAAGCCAGGCTGGACGCTGGATCTCGCAGCCGAAAATGGCGAGAACAGCCGCGAGGCTTTCGATTTCGTCGCGATCTGCACCGGACAGTTCAACGAACCGCAAACCTTGAAACTGGCCGGCGAGGAGAGCTTCAAGGCCGCGGGCGGCGAGATCATGCACTCGTCGAAATACAACGATGCCGCGCTTGCCAGAGGCCGAAGCGTCGTGGTGCTCGGCGGCTCGAAGTCGGCGACCGACCTTGCGGTCAATGCGGTAAAATCAGGCGCACGGGAGGTGACTCTCGTCTATCGCGAGCCGGTCTGGCGCATCCCGTATTTCATCGGCGGCCTGATCAATTTCAAACGCATTCTCTACATCCGCGCGCAGGAGCGGATGTTTCCGAGCTGGAACATCGGACCGCTCGCGCGTCTCGCTCACTTGATCGCCAAGCCCTTTGTCTGGGCCAATTGGCGCGGCCTGGAAGCACTGCTCAAGGCGCAGCTCCAACTGCAGACATGCAAGATGGTGCCGAAGACCCCGATCGAGGACGGCGTCAACTGCTCGGTGCCGATCGCGACGCCCGAATTCTTCCCCATGGTCGCAGACGGCCGCATCAAGGCGGTCCGCGGCACTTTCGACCATTACGAGCCGAACACCATCGTGATGAGCGGCGGCGAACGAGTGAAGGCCGACGTCGCCGTGCTCGCGATCGGCTACAAGCTCGGCGTGCCGTTCCTCTCCGAGGCCGATCGCGCCAAGCTCGTCGATGCGGATGGGCAATACCGCCTGTACCGGCTGATTGCCAACCCGGACCTCCCCGATCTCGGCTTCGTCGGCTTCAACTCCAGCTTCTGCACCGTGCTCTGCGCCGATATGGCGGCAAACTGGCTGGTGCGCTACGCTGACGGACAGCTCGCGCGGCAGCCGACCGAACGCGAGATGCGCGACAACATCGAGATGATGCTGCATTTCAAGCGCGTCGAGCGGCCCGCGGCCGGGGTGTATGGCGGCCTCTGCGTGGCGCCCTATCATTTCAAGCATTTCGACGAGCTCCTGGCCGATATCGGCGCGAGCAGGCGCCGGCGCAATCCGTTCGCCGAGATGTTCGCGCCCCCGAATGCCGATGCCTACGCCGCCTATCTCGCGTCGGCGCCCGCCTATCGCGCCGGTGCATAGCTGCCGTTTGCGCACCGATCTGAACGGCCGCCGCCCTTTGGGCCGATGCGCTGACGATGCGGATTGGCTGCAGATCTGGCATCCGAATCCACCCTGGCCCGCCCCAGAGAAGCAGGTTACAGACCGCGCTGCGCGGCAACGCATCGCGCGCAATGCTCTCGGGAGGAATTCAACATGACATCGTTCGTACGCTTCCGCGCTGCTGCGCTCGGCCTGGTCGCCGCGGTTGCGCTCGCCACCGCCGCAAACGCTGCCGAGGTCCACGTGATGATCTCCGGCGGCCTGACCGCAGCGGTCAAGGCACTGGTGCCGGAGTATGAACGCACCACCGGAAATAAGGTCGTCCTCGCATTCGGGCCGTCGATGGGCACGACCACCAACGCCATTCCGGTTCGGCTGGCGCGCGGCGAGCCGGCGGACGTGCTGATCATGGTCGGCTACGCGCTCGGCGATCTCATCAAGGCCGGCAAGGTCAAGGAGGGCAGCCGCGTCGACCTCGTGAATTCGCCGATCGGCATCGCGGTGAAGACCGGCAGCCCGCATCCGGACATCGCCACCTCGGACGCGGTCAAGCGCGCCTTGCTGGCGGCGAAGTCGGTCGCCTATTCCGATAGCGCCAGCGGCGTCTATGTCTCGACCGAGATGTTCGACAAGCTCGGCATCAAGGAGCAAATGAAGGACAAGGCGAGGATGATCCCGGCCACCCCGGTCGGCGAGATCGTCGCCAAGGGCGAGGCCGAGCTCGGCTTGCAGCAGATCAGCGAGCTGAAGCCGGTGCAGGGCATCGACATCGTCGGCCCGCTGCCAGCCGACATTCAGAAGATCACGGTGTTCTCCGCCGGCATCGCCAGCGTGTCGAAGGAGCCGGAAGCGGGCCAGACGCTGATCAACTTCTTGGCCTCGCCCGCGGCGCGCCAGACCATCATCGACAGCGGCCTCGATCCGATCGCGCCAGCTTCGACGAAATAACGAGAACGAGCCGGCGTTCGTGCGCCGGACCTGACATTCGTAAACGAGCCCGCGCCGTTCGTGACGAGGCGGGCCGTATCGCCATCCCGGATGCGATCACATCCTCTGGAGCGTGCAACAAACATCCCCCATTCACGGGACGCGTGATCAGGCCGCGCATGCTATTCTTCATGCGTGTAGACCAGGTCACACGCCACCACGTGCTTCCACGCAGCGCGGGTCCCCGCCCAGGAGGGAGTCCAATGCCCAGGACGCGATTGCTGTTGTTGTCAGCCCTGCTCGCAATGCTCCCGCTCGCTGTGCGAGCCCAGGCTCCAGCCGGAACCGAATGGCTCAATGACCTGCGCCACGGCGGATATGTGATCGTCCTGCGCCATGGCGCGACCACATCCGAGCCGTCGAAAGTGGACTCCATGAGCAGGCCGAATGTTCCTGCGGATCGTCAGCTCAGCGAGCGTGGGAGAGCGCAGGCCAAAGCGATCGGACAATCGATGCGCAAGCTGAACATTCCGGTGGGACTGGTGCTGGCCAGCACGGTGCAGCGGGCGCTCGACACCGCGACGCTGCTCGAGCTTGGCGAGGTCAAGCCGAACGCCGATCTCGCCGAAAGCGGCCCTGCTATTCCTCCCGAAGAGAGCAAGCGACGCGCCGAGGCATTCCGCAAACTCATTGGGACGCAGCCACCGGCTGGCAACAACGTCGTGATCGTTTCGCACAAGCCCAACATCGTCGCTGCCCTGGGCGAAGGCTGGTCCGACGTCCACGAAGGCGAGGCCTCGATCTTCCAGCCGGCCGCAGACGGCAGCTACAAGCTGATCACCCGCGTCCAGGCAGACGGCTGGAACGCACTGGCTGGTGCGTCGCCGTAATCCGGCGCATCACGCTTCCGGCGCGAGATCCTCCAGGCCGCGCTTCGCCGGCTCGATACCCCAGGCCCAGACGGCTGCGATTTGCACCACGAGCAGGCCGATCATCAATCCCGTCACACCGCTGACGCCATAGGCCCTGAACAGGGCGACGACGATGAAGGGCGAGACGATGGTGGCGCCGCGGCCGAGCATGTTGCAGATGCCATTGGCGCGCAGCCGGACATCGGTCGGGAACAGCTCCGGCGTGTAGACGCCGTAGAGCAGCGCGACCAGCACGTAGATCGAGAGCAGCAGGCAGAAGCCGATCGTGACGAAGGCCACGGGCTCGCTGAGCATCGGGTAGATCAGGCCGAACAGGATGGTCGACAGCGAGGCACCGATGATGGTGGCCCGGCGTCCGAGACGGTCGGCGAGCGAGGCGCCGAGCGCGCAGCCGATCGGCGCCGCCAGCGACATGATCAGCGTGTAAGTGAACGACTTGGCGAGCGTCATGCCCTGCTGCACGAAGAAGGTCGGCAGCCAGGTGACGAAGCCGAAGATCAGCGTGTTGACCACGATCAGCACGATCGAGCCGAGGATCATGCGCGGTAGCAGCACCGGCCCGAACAGGTCGGAGGTGCTGTAGACCCGCACCGAGGCGGCCGGCGCGGCCGCGGCTAACGGTTTCGCGCCACACTCCTGCTCGATCGCGGCCACGATCGCCTCGGCCTCTGTGGTCCGTCCCTTGGACTCGAGCCAGCGCGGCGATTCCGGCAGCGACTTGCGCATGTACCAGACCACTAGCGCGCCGAAGCCCGCAACCGCGAACATGGTGCGCCACCCGACCAGCGGGATCAGGATCGAGCCGATCAGGATTGTGGCCGGCAGGCCGGAGACGACGATCATCGCCATCAGCGCGAGCCATTTGCCGCGCGAAGCCGGCGGCACGAATTCGGTCAGCGAGGAATAGCCGACCACGATCTCGGCGCCGAGCCCGAGACCCATCAGGAAGCGCGCCGCGACCAGCCATTCCATCGAGGGAGCCAGCGCCGCGCCGAACGACGCGACGCCAAACAGCAGCAGGTTGAACTGATAGGTGAAGCGCCGGCCATAGGCATCGCCGAGGAAGCCTGCGATCAGCGCTCCGAGGGTCATGCCGAAGAAGGTGAAGGAGACGAACTGCGCGTTCTGCGCCAGGGTCGAGAAGCCGCTCGACAGCGTCGCGCCGAGCACGCTGGTGCCGACATAGAGATCATAGCCGTCGAAGAACATGCCGGCGCCGATCAGCCAGAAGATGCGCTTGTGAAAGCTCGAGATCGGCAGGCGGTCGAGGCGCGCACCCGATTGCACTGTCGCGGTTGCGACCCGCGCCGCTTCGTTCACAGTTGCCGTGATGCTCATTGGCTCCTCCCCGTTTCCTCTGTTGTCGGCCGTTGTCAGCTCATGTTTTGGATTGGGCGATCCAGCGCAGCACATCTTGCGGCGAGACCGGATGCATCGTGATCGGCGGCGCGTTCGGCCCCAGCGCATGCTCGATCGCCGAGATCACGCAGGCTGCGGCCGGAATGGTGCCGCCCTCGCCGGCGCCCTTGACGCCGATCGGATTGCGTGGCGACGGCGTTTCGAGATGAACGATTTCGATGTCGGGCATCTCGGTGGCGACCGGCAGCAGGTAGTCGGCATAGGTCGTGGTGATCGGCTGGCCCTGCTCGTCGTGCATCATGCGCTCGTACAGCGCGTTGCCGATGCCATGCACGACCCCGCCCCTGATCTGGCCATCAACCAGTTTCGGATTGATCAACCGTCCGCAATCATGCGCGACCACGTAACGCGTCACCTTGACATCGCCGGTACCCGGATCGATCTCGACCTCGCAGGCCTGCGAGCCATAGGCAAAGGCAAGCTGGTTGGCCTCGAAATAACCGGTCGCCGCGAGGTCCGGCGTGATATCAGGCGGCAGCGGCACGCCCGCCGCGCCTGACAGCGTGCGCGCCACGCTCGCCAGCGTCACCTTCATGCCGGGCACGCCGACGACGCCGATCTCGCCATTGGTGATGTCGAGATCTGTTTCCGAGACCTCCATCATATGCGCGGCAACCTTGAGCGCCTTGCCGCGCACTTCGCGCGCGGCGATCTCGACCGAGGAGCCGGCTGTGACCGCGATGCGGCTCGCGATGGTGGAGATGCCGAGCGGAAATGCAGCCGTGTCGGCCGCCTTCACGGTGACCTGGTCGAGAACGACGCCGAGCGCGTCGGCAGCGATCTGGGCGAACACCGTGGCATGGCCCTGCCCCTGGCTCGCTGCTCCCGTCGACACCACGACCTTGCCCGCCGGTGTCACCCGCACGGAAGCACCTTCGAACGGTCCGAGTCCGGTGTCCTCGACACAAGAGGCGAGCCCGAGCCCGAGCAGCCGCCCGCGCGCCTTGGCCGCCGCGCGCCGCGCTTCGAAGCCCGCGAGGTCGATCCTTTCCAGTGTGAGATCAAGCGCGCGCGCATAGTCGCCACTGTCATAGGCCACCGGCGAGCCGTCGCGCATCCTGCCGCCGGTGACATAGGGCATCTGCTCCGAGCGCACGAAGCTGCGGCGCCGCACCTCCTCGCGCGGGAGCCCAAGCTCGCGCGCGATGCGATCAGCGAGGCGCTCCAGAACGAAAGCGGTGTTGGGCCGACCGGCGCCGCGCACCGGCGTGGTCGGCACCAGATTGGTGAGCATGACATCGATCGCGATGTCGAATGCATCCAGCGCGTACGGCCCGGGAAAGGAGGCGAGCGCGGTTGCCGGAAGGATCATCCCATAAGGCGCATAGGCGCCGTTGTCGTGGACGACGCGGCCGCGGACGCCGAGCATGCGACCTTCGCTGTCGCAGGCAACCTCCAGCGTCCAGAACTGATCGCGCTGCTGGGTGGTAGCGAGGAAATGCTCCTGCCGGTCCTCGATCCATTTGACCGGGCGGCCGCATCTGATCGCCGCAAGCGCGATCGCGAATTCCTCCGGATAGACGTTGGCCTTCGGGCCGAAGCCGCCGCCGACATCGGGCGCCACCACGCGCAGCTCGGCCTCGTCGCGGCCGAGATAGGCGGCGAGAAACCGCCGTACCATGTAGGGCGATTGCGAGGAGGTCCACAGCGACAGCGCGCCCGTGTGGGCATCGACGTCGACCACGACGCCGCGACATTCCATCGAATGGCAGCCGCCACGATGCAAGGCAAAGCTCTCGGTGAAGCGATGCGCGGCGCCGGCAAATACCTGGTCGACCTTGCCGTGCGTGCCGCGCAGGGTCGCAATCAGATTGCTCTCGCGACTCAAATGCACGCGCGGCGCATCTGATACGGCCGCCATGCGCGCGTCGGCCACCGCCTCCAAATGCTCGATGTCGAGTTCGATCGCGGCCAGCGCGTCCTCAGCCCGGGCGCGGCTGTCGGCGAGCACGACCGCGATCGCCTCGCCGGCGTAGCGGACCTCGTCCTGCGCCAGCGGGTACGACGTGATCGGCGTCTTGATCAGCGGATGTGGCGCCATCGGCGGCATTGGGCCGGACGCAATGTCGCTGAAATCCGCCATCGTGTAGACGGCATGGACGCCCGGCAGCACGCGCGCCGCCGATGCATCGATGCTCTTGATCCGGCCATGCGCGACCGGTGAGCGCAGGAACGCGGCATGCAGCATGCCGGCAAGCGCGATGTCGTCGACATAGCGGCCACCACCGGAGAGCAGCCGCGGATCCTCGATCCGCGCAACGGGACTGCCGAAATAGCGCGTGCTCATCGCGGCGACCTCCGTGACGCGGCCGTCTGCATCGCCGCGTCGACGATGCCCTGATAGCCGGTGCAGCGGCAGATGTTGCCGGACAGCACGTCCCTGATCTCGTCGCGGGTCGGCGCCGGATGATCGCGCAAGTAGGATTCCAGCGTCATCAGCATGCCCGGCGTGCAGAAACCGCATTGCAATGCGTGGCAATCGGAGAACGCCTGCTGCAGCGGCGACAACGCGTCCGCGCGGCCCAGGCTCTCGACGGTCTCGACTTCCGCGCCATCGGCCTGCACCGCCAGCATCAGGCAGGAGCGCGTAGCGCGCCCGTCGACGATCACGGTGCAGGCGCCGCAGACGCCATGCTCGCAGCCGACATGAGTGCCGGTGAGCCTCAGCGCGGCGCGGAGGAAATCGGCGAGATTGGTGCGCGGCTCGACCTGCGCCTCGACCGTGCGTCCATTGACCTGGAGCGTGATATTGCGCGCGGTCATGGCGCTACCTCGACAAGGCTGCCGGCCTCGCTGAGCGCACGCCCGGTGACGACGCCGGCGAGATGCAGGCGGTAATCGGCGCTGACATGCGCATCGCTCATCGCATCGAGTGCGCGCGCCTCTTCCATCACCAGCTCGATCGTCGCGCGATCGAGCTGCGTTCCGACCAGCGCCTGCTCGGCCTTGGCAAGACGGACCGGCGAGGGCTCGACGCCGAACACGACGATTGCGGCGCGACTGATGCTGCGATCGGGGGCTGAATCGAGCAAAGCCGCTGCACCCGCGATGGCAAAATCACCGCGCCGGCGGGCATATTCCTCGAAGCCCGCGCCGTGGCCTTGCGGCCAGCTTCGAAAGCGGATCGCGCGCAGCAGCTCGCGCTCGTCGAGCGCGGATTGCAGATAGCCCTGGAACCAGTCGGCGGCCGCAACGGTGCGGGCGCCGTCCGGCCCGATGATTTCGAACTCGGCATCGAGCAAGGCGCACAGCGCCGGCTGCTCGGCGGCGGGATCGAGATGGCAGCAGCTGCCGCCGATGGTGCCGCGCGAGCGCGTCTGGACATGACCGACATGCGCCAGCGCCTTGCGAAAGATCGGCGCCACCTGCGCCAGCACGTCCGACGCCAGCAGATCGGCCTGCCGGGTCATGGCGCCGATCTCGACCGTATCGCCGTCAACGCGGATGCCGGCGAGCTCCGGAATCCGGTTGATGTCGATCACATGCTCGGGCGCCAGCAGGCGCAGATTGAGCATCGCCATCAGCGACTGGCCGCCCGCGAGCAGTTTTGCATCGTCGAGCCGCGCCAAGAGGCTCATCAAGTCGGCCAGCGTGCGCGGATCGTGGTAGCTGAAATCAGGTGCTTTCACGGCAGCACCCTCACGGCACGATCGGGCTGCGCGCCAGCGCCGCCAGCACGCGCTTGCGGGCCCGCCCGGAATGCCGCGCCAGGATGCGCCCTGCTCGCTTGCCGTCGCGTGCCTGCAGCGCATCGATGATCTCGCAATGCTCGGCGATCAGCGCGGCGTGCCGCAGATCGGACTCGCGGCTGATCGAGACGGTGACGAAGCGATCGAACTGCTCGATCAGGTCGACCGTGGTGTCGCGGAGACGGCGGTTGCTGCAGAGGCTGGCGATCGCGAGATGAAACTCCCTGTTGTAACGCACGAACGCAGCCGATGCTTTTGCGCCGTCCTGCTTGGTCGCCTCCATCGAGCGGAAACGGTCGAGATCGGCAAGCGCCGCGTCGCTGGCCTCCTCCGCCGCGCTCGCCGCGCAGGCGGGCTCCAGAATGGCGCGGAACGCAAACAGGTCGCGGGCATCGGCAATCGAGATCGGCGCCGCCCGATAGCCCTTGCGCGGATTGATCAGCACCAGCCCTTCGGCCTCCAGCCGCAACAGCGCATCACGCACCGGCGAGCGCGACACCGAGAAACGCTCGGCGAACTCGGCGTCCCTGATCTCCGCGCCGGGCGGAATGGCGCAGCTCAGGATCTCGCGGCGCAGGATCGTATAGATGTCCGCGCGCATCAATTGTGGAGAAAGATCGTTCATCTGATATATTATACTGCGATCATTTTTGGACGCAAGCACTGGATATTGATGCGAAATCTAAGCAATCCCGCTTGCCATGGACCCAATTCTTCTTCTAGGAACAGTCAAAGCCTGATATTTCAAGGGGAGCCGAGTGGAGCTGCGACCAACAAGCTTTGCCGATGGCCAGTTGACCGCCGTCCAGTGTGGCGCCGGCCGCGATCTGCTGGTGATCCATTCGCTGCTGGCCGATCGGACGGCCTTCGACCCCGTGCTGCCCTGGCTCGCCGCCCGCTTCCGCGTCACCCTGGTCAACTTGCCCGGCTTCCACGGCTCGGCCTGCATCGCGCCCGGCATCGAGGCCTATGCCGATCATCTGGCGCGCGTGTTCGAGCCGCACGGGTTGAGCCGCGAGACGATCGTAATCGGCAATGGTTTTGGCGGCACGGTTGCGGTCGCGATAGCGCTGCGCCATGGCGACAAGTTCGGCAAGCTGGTGCTGGCCGACGTCGCCGCGGGCTTCCCGCCCGAGGGGCGCAAGGCATTCGAGGTGATGGCAGGCAAGGTCGAGCAGGAGGGCATCGGATCGGTCGCGACCATCTCGGCCAACCGCGTGTTCCACGCCGCCTATCTGGCGGCGCATCCCGAGGCGATCGAGCAGCGCCGCAACGTCCTGCTTGGCATCGCGCCAGAAGGGTTCATCGCGGCCTGCCGCAGCCTGATGAGCGCGGACCTGACGCCCGAGCTCGACAAGATCAGGAAGGCTGTGCGCGTGGTCTGCGGCGAACTTGATGCGGCGACGCCGCCGGCGCTGTGTCGGCTCTTGGCCGAGCGGATTGCCGGCGCGTCCTATATCGAACTGCCGGGATGCGGCCATTGCCCGCCGCTGGAGCAGCCGGACACCTTCCTGGCGGCGATCGCGGACTTTCTGCAGTCGGCGGATGCGGCCGCCTGATCAGGCCTCAGGTCCGACGAGCGGACGCGGCCGCTACTGCGTGTGGATCGGGGTCTCCTTCAGGCCGTTATTGTCATAGGCCTTGCGCAACACGCCGTTCGACACCGCATCCGTCATGAACTTGCCGACAAAGGCGAGCGACTGCGGATGATTGAGTGGCACTGCCGTGGCGGTGACCGTCTTCTTGAACGTCTCGTCGAGCACCTTGGTGCCCGGCAGCTGCTTGGCCAGCGCGTTGAGCTGATCGCGCGACAGCGCAAAAGCCTCGATCTCGCCAGCCTTGAGCAGCCAGACGATCTCCTCGAAGGTCTGATAGCCGGTGACCGTCGCCTTCTTGAGATGCGCCTGCGCGCCGCGCATCGTCGTGGTGTTCTTCACCGCGGCGACCTCGGTCCCTGCCTGGTCGAGCGTCGCGAAATTCGTCACCTTGGAGCCAGCCTTGATGATGTAGGTCGCGTCCGCAACCTCATAGATCGGGCCGAACGCCATCTTGCTCTCGCGCTCCTTGTCCTTCGGCAGGAAGGTGACGTCCCACGTGCTCTGCGATGCGGCCTCCGTGATCGCACCGGAGTTGTCGAACGGCACATATTCAACGGGCACACCGAGCTGCTCGGCCATCGCGCGACCGAGCTCGACCGGCACGCCGGCATAGCCACTCTCTGTTTTGGTGCACCAGAACGCGCCGCCGGCCGGACTGATCGCGATCGCAACCCGCAACTTTCCCGTGGGCACGATTTCGTCCTTCAATCCGCCGGCGCGCCCAAGGCCTGCTCCCATCATGACAACTACAACCGCAAGCGTTGCGGCACGCAGCGCACGCCAAAAGGACATGGCCTTCTCCATCGTTATACGGGTGAAACTACGCCCGCTACCATGGCGAGGCCATCGTTAAATACAAATTACTGCGCCGCACGCAAACAAATTAAGACGCAGATTTCTTTGTGAGCCGTCGATCAACAAATCAAATCAAGCGATATCAGTTGTCGATCAAACACAGCGGCGCACTGCGACACCGTTCACGATCACGGTCCTGCACGCGACACGCGGCTTGCCTACGACGACAACGCCCGCGTGCCCAGCGCAGCCTGCGCGATAGACGCCGCGCGCGCACACCACGGCATTCGCGTCGGACATGGCGAAGAACAATGTCGCCGCCAGTATGAAAGCACCGGTCATGGTCGAAAGACCAAAGCGCATCATGAACTCCTCGATGTTCAAATCAGATTGTGGGAAAACTCGGCCTCATGTCGTCAGCCTGTGCTCGTCATTGCGAACTGACGATTGCGACAACGTGAATGGATTGTGGCCGCACGATCATCAGCCTGGACCAAGCTCGGGACTACCGCGCCGCGAATCGCGCCAGCATGCTCCTGCAAGGCGGTGACAGTGCAGCCGCATTGGCGGCGAGACAGCGCGCGATGCGTCCACCGCCGGGCTCGATTGCGCCACACAATGCTCGTGCATCGGCGCCGCAAGCAGCATTGACGATCCTGATCTCCTCGATCGGCCGCAACGGGCGCAGCACCAGCGCGGGTGCCGCTGGCGCAGCCGTCGTGGCAGCCGGCGCAGCAGTTGCGGCGGCTGGAGCAGCAGCAGGCGCGGCCTCCGGAGCGGCTTTCGCGGCCGTCGCCGGCTTGCCTTCCGCAGCCGCCGGCGTGGCCGGCTTCGCTTCGGAGGACGTGACGGCCTTCACCGCAGTCTGACAAGTCGAGGACAGGCTCGTCATGTTCTTCTGCAGGCATTGCAGGGCGGCTGCGCCGCCGGGCTGCACGCTGGAGCAATGCGCCATGTAGTCCGAGCGGCACGACGACTTGATGGCGTTGCGCTGAGCGGTGGTCGGCGCCTGGGCGAAGGCCTGGGTGGCCGCAAGGCCGGTCGCGACGACGATCGCAATCAGCGAAAAGCACTTGAAGCTATTTGTCATCGGATAAATCCTAAAGGGTTTGAAAGTCTAATATGCCGGCCGCGAAGGCAAAGGCTGCCGGCCGTCGAAAAAGCATGCGCATGCGCAAAACGGCACGGCATGCTAAACTGCGCTTGGCGCCCGGTCTTGGCAACTGTGAAAAATTGGGTGCATTGCCGCATGGGTAACGGACAAATCCGTAACGGCAACCGCACGAAATGCCGGTCTTGTTGCCATATCGATTTGTAACATCTTCCGTTTCGGGTTTCGTTGCATCGCCATTGTTGCTAAGAAGCTGGTTGTGCCTGCTGACGTGCTTATTTTTTAAAACCATTCAGTTGGACTGACGCAGATGATGCCGATCGATTCACCATCGCGCTCCAAATCTCTGTCTGCTAAGTCTGTGCTTGCATCGCGCAGCTGGCCTGTCACCGCGAAGCTCATGCTGGCATCGCTGCTGCTCGGCGGCTGCGAGCAGAACACCTTTCAGCAGCCGCCACCGTCCAAGGTCGAGGTTGCGCAGCCGGTGCAGCGCGCCGTGACGCGCTACCTCGAAGCAACCGGCAACACGGCACCGGTGAAGAGCGTCGATCTGGTCGCCCGCGTGCAGGGTTTCCTGCAGTCGATCGACTACACGGACGGCGACACGGTCAAGGAAGGCGTCCAGCTGTTCACGATCGAGCCGGAGACCTACAAGCTCAAGCTCGACCAGGCGCAGGCGGCGGAAGCCGGCGCGCAAGCCTCGCTGAAGCAGGCGGAGGCTGACTTCCGCCGGCAATCCGATCTCGTCGCGCGCCAGGCGGTGTCGCAGGCCACGCTCGAAAACTCGACCTCGGCGCGCGACAACGCCCAGGCCAATCTGCAGCAGGCGCAGGCCAACACCCGAATCGCGCAGGTCAACTACGGCTATACCAAGGTGAGCGCCCCGTTCGACGGGGTCGTCAGCGCGCATCTCGTCTCGGTCGGCGAGCTCGTCGGCGTCGCCTCGCCGACGCAGCTGGCAAGCATTGTCTCGCTCGATCCGATCTATGTGAACTTCACCGTCAATGAACAGGACGTGCTGCGGATTCGCGCCGAGGCGCGCCGACGCGGCCTGAAGCCGTCCGACTTCAAGCAGATCCCAGTCGAGGTGGGCCTGCAGACCGAGGACGGCTATCCGCATCAGGGCAAGCTCGACTACGCGGCACCGACCATCAACCAGTCGACCGGCACGCTCGCCGTGCGCGGCCTCGTGCCGAACCCGAACCGGGTGCTGCTGCCCGGCTATTTCATCCGCGTCCGCGTGCCGACCGACCGCACCGAGAACGCCCTGCTCGTTCCCGACCTCGCGCTCGGCACCGATCAGAGCGGCCGCTATCTGCTGGTTGTCAATAGCGAGAACGTCGTCGAGCAGCGCAAGGTGACAATCGGACCGCTCGACGGCGGCTTGCGCGTGATCGAGAGCGGCCTCGCGCCAGAGGACCGCATCGTGATCGCCGGCCTGTTGCGGGTGATTCCGGGCCAGAAGGTCGACCCGCAGCTCAAGCCGATCGAACAATCCGCTGCTAATAAGTAGGAGCGGCTGATGATCTCCAAATTCTTCATCGAGCGGCCGGTCCTATCCAACGTCATCGCGATCCTGATGATGCTGATCGGCGCCGTCGCGCTGTTCAAGCTGGCCGTCGCGCAATATCCCGACGTGGTGCCGCCGACCGTGCAGGTCACGACGCGCTATCCCGGCGCCAGCGCCAAGACGCTGGTGGATACCGTAGCGCTACCGATCGAGCAGCAGGTCAACGGCGTCGAGGACATGCTCTACATGCAGTCCTATAGCGGCGCCGACGGCACCTACACGCTGACCGTGACCTTCAAGATCGGCACCGACCTCAACTTCGCGCAGGTGCTGGTGCAGAACCGCGTCTCCAGCGCGCTGTCGCAGCTGCCCCAGGCGGTGCAGAACCAGGGCGTGACGGTGCAGAAAAGGTCGACGTCGATCCTGTTGTTCGTGACGCTGACCTCGCCCGATGCGCGCTTCGACAGTCTCTATCTGAGCAACTACGCCACCATCAATCTGAAGGACGAGCTGGCGCGGCTGCCGGGCGTCGGCAATGTCACGGTGTTCGGCGCCGGCCAATATTCGATGCGGGTCTGGCTCGATCCCAACAAGCTCCAGGCGCGCGCCCTGGTGCCGCAGGACGTGATCCAGGCGATCCAGCAACAGAGCCAGCAGGTCACTGCGGGCCAGGTGGGCGCGCCGCCGACACCGCCGGGACAGGCATTTCAATACACGCTCAACGTCGCCGGCCGGCTCGGCGACGCCAGCCAGTTCGAGGACATCATCGTCAAGACCGGCAACAATGGCGACGTGACGCGCGTGCGCGACGTCGGCTCGGTCGAGCTCGGCGCGCAGACCTATAGCCAAATGTTCTCGCTCGGCCACCAGCCCGCCACCGGCATCGGTGTGTTCCAGTCGCCTGGCGCCAATGCGCTTCAGGTCGAGCAGGCGGTCGAGCAGCGGATGGTGGAGCTCGCCAAGAGCTTCCCTCAAGGCATCAAATACGGCACCCCGTTTGACACCACCAAATTCGTCAATGCCTCGATCCACGAGGTCTACAAGACCCTGATCGAGGCCGGCCTCCTCGTGCTGATCGTGATCCTGGTGTTCCTGCAGGATTGGCGGGCGATGCTGGTGCCGGCCACCACCGTGCCCGTCACCATCATCGGCGCCTTCGCCGGCATGGCCGCGCTCGGCTTCACCATCAATCTGTCGACGCTGTTTGCGATCGTGCTCGCGATCGGCATCGTGGTTGACGACGCCATTGTCGTGGTCGAGGGCGCCGCCCACAACATCGAGCGCGGCATGAACGGCCATGATGCGGCAATCCGCGCCATGGACCAGCTGTTCGCGCCGATCGTCGGCATCACGCTGGTGCTGATCTCGGTATTCCTCCCGGCAGCCTTCCTGCCGGGACTGACGGGGCGGATCTACGCGCAATTCGCGCTGGTGATCGCGGCCACTGCGCTGCTGTCGGCGATCAACGCTGCGACCTTGAAGCCGACGCAATGCGCGCTGTGGCTGCGACCCGCGGTGCCGATGGAGCGGCGCAACGTGTTCTATCGGGCCTTCAATAATCTCTATAATCGGCTGGAGCGGCGCTACACGGCGCTGATCGGCCGGCTGGTCGCTCACAGCACCGCCTCCGTCATCGCGGCGCTGATCCTGATCGCGGTTGGCTTCTATGGCCTTTCGCGGGTGCCGACCGGCTTCCTGCCGATCGAGGACCAGGGCTATCTGATCGCGGCGGTGCAGCTTCCCGACGGCGCCTCGCTCGACCGCACGCAAGCGGCGCTGGAGAAGGTCAGCGAGATCGCCGGCGCAACGCCGGGCGTGGCGCAGGTCATCACCATCGCCGGCATCTCCGCGCTCGACAACAGCGCGAGCCTTGCGAATGCCGGTGTCGCCTACATCGTGCTCAAGGATTGGGACGCGCGCGGCAAGGGAGAGGATCTGCGCTCGCTGGTCTACGGGCTGAACGACAAGATGGCGGCGGTGATGGAAGCGCGCACTCTGGTGCTGCCGCCTCCGCCGATCCAGGGCATCGGTAATGCCGCGGGCTTTGCCATGCAGCTCGAGCTGCGCGACGGCAACAGCGATTACGCCAAGCTGCAGGCGATCACCTCGACCGTGGTCGCCAATGCCCAGACCCAGAGCGCGCTGCAACGCGTGTCCTCGCCGTTCCGCGCCACGGTGCCGCAATTCGACATCGAGGTCGACCGCGTGAAGACCCAGACCTTGCACGTCACCACCGACCAGGTGTTCTCCGCGCTCGCTTCCTATCTCGGCGCCTCCTTCGTCAACCAGTTCAACAAGTTCGGCCGCGTGTTCCAGGTCTATGTGCAGGCCGACGCAAAATTCCGCCTGAACGCGCGCGACATCGAGACCATGATGGTACGCAATCAAAGTGGCGACATGATCCCGCTCGGCACGCTCGCGACGGTGACGCCGTCCGTCGGACCGTCGCTGATCAGCCTCTACAATCTCTATCCCTCCGCCACCGTGATCGGCCTGCCGGCGCAGGGCTACAGCTCCGGACAATCCTTGAAGCTGATGGAGGAGATCGCCGCCAAGACGCTGCCGCAAGGTGCCGGCTACGAATGGACCGCGATGTCCTATCAGGAGAAGGCGGTCTCGGGTCAGATCTATCTCACCTTCGGACTTGCGATGCTCCTGGTCTACCTCGTGCTGGCCGGACAATATGAAAGCTGGTACGCGCCGATCTCGGTGATCCTCGCCGTGCCCCTGTCGCTGCTCGGGCCGACCGCGGTGCTCTCGGCACTCAAGATCGACAACAATCTCTATGTCCAGATCGGCCTGATCCTGCTGATTGCCTTGTCTGCCAAGAACGCGATCCTGATCGTCGAGGTCGGGCTCGAGCTGCACGGTCGCGACGGCAGGCCGCTGATCGAATCCGCTATTGAGGCCGCGCGCGCCCGCTTCCGCCCGATCCTGATGACCTCGTTCGCCTTCATCCTCGGCGTGGTGCCGCTGGTGCTCGCGACCGGGGCTGGCGCCAGCGCACGCAAGTCGATCGGCATCACGGTATTCTCCGGCATGCTGGCATCGACATGCCTTGCGGTGCTGTTCGTGCCGGCGTTCTTCGTCGTGGTGCAGCGCTTCGAGACCTGGCGCGCGGAACGGAAGCGGAAGGACAAGCCATCGGCTGGACAGACAGTTGCGCAGACGAAATCATAACTCTTGTCATTCCGGGGCGCCCGAAGGGCGAGCTCGGAATCCATAACCACCACCGTGAGTATGGATTCCCAGATGCGCAATTGCGC
>Ga0209677_100712_pt1 | contig 16943 bp, 14 predicted proteins | sample AraplaCvi_mCL_r2_2_FD_184285 | JGI IMG/M metagenome (GOLD analysis project Ga0209677, IMG submission 184285) | Arabidopsis root microbial communities from North Carolina, USA - plate scrape CL_Cvi_mCL_r2 (SPAdes) (version 2) | ecosystem: Host-associated > Plants > Roots > Endosphere | place: USA... | reverse complement strand
ACGTGGCTCTCCGCACTGGACAGGATGCGTGCATGGATAGCGCAAATTTCGGCTTGGCGCGCGTTGGGATGTGCCGGGGCACGCATGCAAAAAGCCCCGCCGAGGCGGGGCTTTTCACGCGCATTGCATTCGGCTTTCAGGGCCTGCACGTCATGCGATCAATGGCCGAAGAACAGCCACAGCAGAATGATCACAGGGATCGGCACGCCCAACAACCACAGCAGAATTCCTCGGCCCATTGTCGCCTCCTCATTATCGTCTGCATTTGTCCATCGCAGAGATAACGCGGTTGCATCGGTGGCGTTCCCGGGCCGATCTTGACAAATACTACCAGTGTCCGGTGTTGGGCATCGAGGCCCACGGCTCCTGCGGCGGCTTCGGCTCGCCCTTCTGCAACAGCTCGATTGAATGCAGGTCGGGCGAACGGATGAAGGCCATGTTGCCGTCGCGCGGCGGACGGTTGATGGTGATGCCGAGCTTCATCAGCCGTTCGCAGGTGGCGTAGATGTCGTCGACCTCATAGGCGAGATGGCCAAAAAAGCGGTCTTCGCCATAGGTCTCCTCGTCCCAATTATAGGTAAGCTCGACCAGCGGGGCGCCGCGGCCCGGCGGCAGGCTCTTCAGGAGGGGCTCGTCGCCAGGCGCGCACAGAAAGACCAGCGTGAAGCGGCCCTTGTCGTTCTCGATCCGGCGGACCTCCTTGAGCCCGAACGCATCGGCGTAGAATTTCAGCGCGCGGTCGAGATTGCGCACGCGCAGCATGGTGTGGAGGTAACGCATGTTTCCTGTCTCCCTGGACTTTCAAAAGGCCTGAAGGGTTGGCGCAGCCGGTCAATAGCAGCAAACGCCACGAAGGGGGATGGGCAGCGACGGACCGGCCGCGGTCTCGCGTGGATTTGTTCATCATGGCGCGCGAGATGCTGCGCCACGGCAGTGGCCTGGCGACGCGCAAAGGCACCACGCGGTGCCGTTCAGATTCAGTTCAGAAATACCTTGAAAACAAGCCGAATCCGTCGTCGGCGCAGATTCGCTCCTCGCGCAAGTGATTCGCGGACGGCATGAGAGGTGCAGAATCGTCTTAAAATGCAGGGATTCCGTGGTCGCCTTCGTGCCCGATCATGCCCGTGGTGATGCGCCGCAGTCAAAAAAGCCTTGAAATACAGGGGAAAATGAAACATGCAGTGCAAATGACGCTCACGCGTCACTTGACTTCCGCCCGCACCATTGGAATTTTGGCGGCACTCTGGGTGCTTCGGGGCCCTTAAAACGCAGGAGAATCCCGAAAAAACGCGGGGTACACGTCACCAGACGACTCAAAGTCCGGCTGTGCAAGGCAGCCGTCAGCCCCGACCGATCCGTGCAGCAATGCGCAGAGAGCCGCGCGGTCGTCTAGTCCTTCATCGGTACCAATCTAAAGGAGATACGATGGCTACCCAAATGTCCAAGTCGCAGTTGATCGAGAAAATTGCGACCTCCACCGAGCTTTCCAAGCGCGACGTGAAGAACGTCATGGAGACGCTCACCGACGTCGGCCACAAGGAGCTGAAGAAGACCGGTACCTTCCTGGTGCCCGGCTTTGCCAAGTTCGTGGTCATCAAGAAGCCGGCCACCAAGGCGCGCAAGGGCACCAATCCCTTCACCGGTGAGGAGATGATGTTCAAGGCCAAGCCGGCCCGGAAGATTGTGCGCGCTCGCCCGGTCAAGGCCGCCAAGGACGCCGTGGCCTGAGCCTCAACGCATCAAGCTGCACGCCTAGAGTTCGAAGGCCCCCTGAAGAGGGGGCCTTCGTTTTTCGTTTGTTTTGCGCTGCCTGTTTTCGCCGATGCTCAGGCCATGCGCTGAGAAGCCCCGGCGAAGATCGTGGGGAGGTGCAGCCTCGGAGCTGAGCTTGGCTTCAGCGATCACGACTGGTGTGAGCAGACACGACTGCCTTTGCACGACGCCTGCGGCGATACGCGAGGACTCCTCGCCGCGCACGGCGCGGGGAAGGACACAGGTCGAGCGGCGAGGCCCGATATGTCGGCAGCGCCACAACGGCGGAATATGTTCGCCGCGTGACGCTGCCCGAAAGACTGGGCCCTGAAATCCCCAGCACTGTTATGTCTGTGGGGCGCGCCAAAAGGTTCAATGGGGTTTGCGGCGCCCGGGCATCAGCGATCCGCGCTCCGGCAGGCCTCATGATCTGCAGCTCGAACGGCAGGATGTCTCGATCCGACTCTGGCCGTGGAGTAGGCGTTTTGCGCGGTAAGTAATGGCTGCTGCCGGATAATCCGTCGCTCGGTCAGCTGTGGACAGGCTGTGGATATGCTGCGGACAGTCTGTGGATCGGACCCGCGACTGACACTGCCGAGCAAGAAATCGCGTCACGCGGTCGAATGGCGAAGGCACCGCATCCGCGGACGCTCACCTCATCGCACTCTGCGACTCATCGGCGCCGATCTCGTGCGACGGATCTTCCACGTCAGACCGCGGGTGCCATGTGGCCAAGATGACGAAGCCGCCATAGCCGATGATGTTCAGGAGCAGTTCCAGCCACGATGCCATGCGCAAACCTCGTTCGACAGAGAACGGCCGGCGCACGCAGCGGGTTCCTGCACTGCCGGAACAAACGGGCATTGTTGCAACCAACGCACAGGCCGCGCGTTATCGGGCAGCCCTTGTTTGATTGGAGGACATCAGATGCGAAAGACATTTGCAGTTCTGGCGACCGTGGGCGCGGTTGCCGCGACGGCAATTGCGGCGCCCGCGCCGGCTGAAGCGCGCGGCATCGGGCCGGGTCTCGCATTCGGCCTGGCGGCAGGCGCGCTGACCGCTGGCGCCATTGCGGCCTCGGGTCCTTACTACTACGGCCCCGGGTACGGATACGGTTATTACGGACCGCGCTATTATTATGGATCGGGCCCCTATGCCTATTACGGCGGGCCGTATCCGGTCTACCGACACCACTATTATTATCGCCACTGGTGACGATGAAGCCCGGAAGCCCTGCTTCCGGGCTTTTCTCCTTATGCGGGGGCATGAGAAGCGCGCTTATCCGATCGATCCCCTTCAGCTCATCGAATCCTTCTGCGATGCTCTTCGCCACGCCGCCGCGGCATATTCCTGTCGCTCCCGGATGAAGCGGTCCTGCGTCGCCTTGAACTTGGCAATGCGCGCGGCGATGTCTTCCCGTTCCTTGGCAAGACGTTCCTGCCGTTCATTCTTTCTCGTCATGCCATCTCCTACTCAGAACGAATCACGGGCGCGATGAGCGATCTCGAATGAGGCGTGAATGCGGACGATCGTGGCATGGCCGGGATGCCAGCGGATTTGTCACGGCGCAGCCCGGCCGAATGGGCCAAGTTCCGTGAGGCCGTCGCGCAGCCGTGGGAAGTTCCTGGACGACTCTCGCGAGAGATCATCGCAGAGCGAGTTGCGAGACTGCGTTCGAGCGGGGGAGGAGAGCGACTGCGCCGACGATCGTCGGCATCGCAGCAGTCGGCCGGGAAGACCGTGCTAAGATTGGCGGGTCTTGGTTGCTTAGGTGGTGCCGATGATTGCATCCGATCTTCGAGCGGGCGTGGAACGGCTCGGTGACATGATCGCGTCCGCGAAGGTGATCGCGCCCTTCACCGGCGCCGGGATCTCGACCGAAGCGGGCATTCCCGACTTCCGATCGCCGGGCGGCTTGTGGACCCGCAACCGACCCATTGGCTTTGATGAGTTCATGGCGAGCCAGGACGCGCGCGACGAGTCCTGGCGCCGGCGGTTCGCGATGGACGCGACATTCGCGCAGGCCAGGCCAGCCCGAGGACACCGCGCGCTGGCGTCGCTGTACCGCGCCGGCAAGATCCCGGCGGTCATCACCCAGAACATCGACAATCTGCACCAAGCGTCCGGCTTTGCCGCCACTGACGTCATCGAACTGCACGGCAACACCACCTACGCCCGCTGCATCGGCTGCGGGCAGCGCTACGAGCTTTCTTGGGTCAAGGAGCGCTTCGAGCCAGACGGTGCGGCGCCGGATTGCACCATCTGCAACGAGCCGGTGAAGACGGCGACCATCTCTTTTGGTCAGGGGATGCCGGAGGCCGAGATGGAGCGTGCCACCGCGCTCGCACGGCGGTGCGACCTGTTCATCGCGATCGGGTCATCGCTCGTGGTGTGGCCTGCGGCAGGATTTCCTTTGATGGCCAAGAACTCAGGCGCCAAGCTGGTCATCATCAACCGGGAACCGACTGATCAGGACGACGTTGCTGATCTCGTGCTTCGCTACGACATCGGTGAAGCCCTTGGACCATTTGTCGGTAACTGAGCCCTGAGTGATTCGCAGACATGCAACCCTGTTTATAGTTTTCAGGTGTGGCCGATTTTTGTCTATGCGAAGCACAACGGAATGTTATCTTTTGATTCGAGAGATTCGCGTGATTCATCGTGAGTATTGTTGATGATAGCGCGTTTCTGCGGGCGCCGTTGCAGGGGTGGCGTCTCACACTTCATCTGTGAGGTCCGGGGTTATGGGGTCGGACGGATTTGAGTCCAAGAAGCTCGGGGTACCGGTGCCTGGTGGATCTTCACCAAACCGGCTCGGGGGCGAGTTTTCAGGCGGTGCGGCGCGCGATACCACGATCGATGCCTTGGCGGGACTCGGCGAAGATCTCGTCGAAATCAGCGGTGTGATCAAATGGTTCGATGCATCGAAGGGCTACGGCTTCATCGTTCCTGATAATGGTTGGCCGGATGTGCTTCTGCACGTTACGGTGCTTAGACGCGACGGCTATCAGACCGCCTATGAAGGCGCGCGGATCGTCTGCGAGTGCGTGCAGCGGCAGAAGGGCTATCAGGCCTTCCGCATCGTCTCGATGGATGAGTCGACCGCGATTCATCCGGCGCAGATGTTGCCGCCGCGAACGCATGTGACGGTGACGCCGACCAGCGGGCTGGAGCGCGCGCAGGTCAAATGGTTCAACCGTCTGCGTGGCTTCGGCTTCGTGACCTGCGGCGAGGGGACGCCCGACATCTTCGTGCACATGGAGACGTTGCGGCGCTTCGGCATGACCGAGCTGCGGCCAGGGCAATATGTGCTTGTCCGCTATGGGCCCGGCTCGAAGGGCATGATGGCAGCCGAGATTCATCCCGAGGCCGGCTCGCCTGCGCTCTCGTCGCATTGACCAATCTTCCGGCACACGAAGTTGTGAATTTGACGGGTTGCTGTCAGAGGTTGTGCTGGAAGGGTCGCAAGCTACCGGCTGTGGAGCGCCTGCTGCATCTTGCTGCAGGCGCTGCGAGCGTGTACTGACTTCGGGCTCATACCGACGTGGCCTCTGCGGCCACCGAGCATCGGGGTATAGCGCAGCCTGGTAGCGCGGCAGTTTTGGGTACTGCAGGTCGTTGGTTCGAATCCAGCTGCCCCGACCAAATCACCAATCACAGCAATGATCTAGCGGCGGGATCAAGCCGCGGCTCTGCGCGTGAGCTGCCACGGTCGGACGTGGGCTCGGGGCGCGCATGGCAGAGCGATGTCAGCCGCTTGATGCGGTCACCTCCGCGGCGGCGAAGTGTCCGACGCTTCGTCCGTCGCGACCGGCCGGCCCAGCGTGAACTGCCCGACCGGCCCTTCGACATGGAAGGGCAGGCCTGTGGTCTTCTCGAACAGGTCGATGTCGCTGGTGCCGACGGCGCAGCCGCCGAGCCCCATGTCGGCGGCCATCAGATAGAGCGTCTGCAGCAGCGCGCCGACATCCTTCAGCGTCAACGCATACGCGATGGAGCTGTACTTCCAGGCCAGCCGCGCAAAACGCGACGTCACCGTGAGCAGGATCTGCGGCCGTCCGTCCGCGCCCATCGCGAACTGCGCGAAGTCGAGCATGGCACCGAGCTGCTCAGGCCTGGCCGGAATCTGCGTCAGCGTGTGTGCGTCGGCATCGTAGTGATAGAGGCCGCTCGCCAGGCCGGCGCAATTGGCGACCGTCACATAGAGCTCGAGCTCGTAGGCGCTGCCGCCGGTAGGGTAGGGCCGGCGCGTGTAGTCCAGCATCGGACCATCGCTGCCGTCTTCGAGATCGAGCGGGCTTTCCCAACGCGACAGCACCCGCGCGGTGCCGTCGAGAAACAACGACAGCTCGGCGAGCGTGATCGGATTCTGATCGTCGTAGTCGCGCACCGACACGCGCTCGCGAAACAGCTTTGCAGCTGACGAGACCGTCTCGGACGGCGTCGGCAGCGCAGCCTTGAGATCGACGCGCGCGCCTTGCCAGCCCGGTCGGATCGCCGGTGGTGGCGCGATCGAGTCGAGATAGGGATAGGCGCCGCCGACCAGATTGGCCTGCCGTCCCTCCGCGCTGCGCGCGTGAAACAAGAGATCGTGGAAGTCCCACATCACGAGGGTTTCGTCGCCCTCGCTCGGGCGGCGGCCGTCGTCCTCGGGCTTATCGAGCTTGAACAGGATCGCGCAGTCAACGAGCAGGCCAAGCAGCTCGATGCCGGGAAAGCCGGCGAGCTTGCGCAAGGTCCCGACCGTCTGCGGGGTCGCCAGCATGGTCAGCATGGTTGCGATAGCCGGGTCGATGATCCGGATCAGAGCGCCGGCGCGCGGCGATTCCAGCACCATCTCGCTGCCACGTCGGCGTAGGTAGGCAAAGCGGGACAGCACGACGGTGTCGGTGCTCGCGAGCTTGCTGACGTCAGGCCAATAGTCTGCCATCTGCGGCTCGATGATCGCGATCTCCGCGCGATCGGCCTCGCGCGTCAGCGGATATTCGACGAGGCCTTGCCGGGCCAGCACCTGCACTACGCGCGCGACCTCCTGGTCCGCTTGCCTCTCGCCCCCGAGCGTGCCGAGCTTGATGCCGTCTTTCAGCGCCAGCACGCGCTTCTTGGCAGCCTCGCTCGGCTGGCCGAGATCGAGCGGATAGAAATCGACGACGGCGCCGAGATGGCCGTTGCTCCAGCTTTCCAACGTGACCTGCGGAGCAACGCGGACCGAGAGCACGGGCGGCGCGAGCCGTTGCGGCGCTGCTGCCGGGCGCGCGATCGCCTTCGCTTTCGCCGTCGCTTTTTCCCTGGCTTTTTCCTTGGCTTTGGCCGGTTTTCCGGTCGCGGCCTTCGGCTTGGCCTTCGTTACCCGTCCGCGGTTGGCCATGGCTGTCTCCGCAATCAGCTGTGCGGCAGGAAAGGTGTCAGCTCGGTCTCCGGAATCGGCTGCTCGCGCAGCCCGAGCTTGACCGGGACGTCGTAGAGACGACCGGGCCCGAAGCGGCGATAGAAGTGGCGCAAGCCTGGAACGATCACCCGCACCACCGGCACGCCGACGTCGGGCCGTGTCTGATCCAGCACCAGAAAGTCATGGCCGGCGCGGCGGGCGATCTCGACGCAGGCGTCGACCTGCTCGCGGGTGGTCGCGCGCGGAATCGGCAAGCCGAGCTCCGGCGTTGCGATCGCATTCCTCGCCGGAAGCAGGAACGGATAGTTCTCGATTCTGAGCGGAGTCTCACCGTCCAGGCTCGGCTTCTCGCCGCTGCCGCCATTCATCATGCCGATCGCCAGGAACTGGCTGAGCTCGGTCAGGGTGCGCAAAAGAGCGACCCGCGTATCGAAGTGCGCGCCGGAACCGAACTCGATGTGCTCCTGGCCGTTCTTCATCCAGTGCATGATCGCGACATAGGTCGGCACGCCGAGATCACTGGTGACATCGAGCACCCAGAACTTGCGGCCTAAGTCCGCGAACTGGCTCTGCAGGTCGCGGACGTAGGAATCCTCGATGCGGCTGAGATCGACCTCGGCCCGCTGCGAGCGGTTGTACCACCAGATCGCATAGGCATCACGCTCGACCAGCTCGAGGAACCCCTGCACGATCGCTTCCTGCAGCGTGTTGCCGGCCGCGCAGCCGTTGGAATCGGCGTGGAAGGCGCGTGGGCCGCTGTAGAAGAAATAGAGCAGGCTGGTCGGGATGTATTTGAAGCGCTGATCGCGCAGCGACCACACCGGCGACCACTCGATCTTGGCATCCGGATCGAACGGCTCCGGCGCCGGCTGCGTGTCGTCATGATGGGTGTGGTCGTTGCGAACAGCGTATTGCGCCTCGCTGAATGTCAGGATGTCGTTCGGTCTGATCGCGTCGCCCTCGGCGAAATCGCTGAAGCGCTTGGTGCTTCGGATCTCATCGCCCTGATAGATGCCGGAATAGCGCTCGATCGCCTCCATCAGCGCGCTGGCTTCGGCCTGCTCGGCGGTCGAGCCCTTGCCGAAGCTGCCGCCACTCAGGCCATGCCGCAGCTGATCGACGTTCTGCGCCGGTGCGGAGAAATTATGCTGGGCGAAGAAGTTGGTGTTCATCGGCAGATCGGCCTCGATCCGCTCCAGCCGCTTCACGACGCCGGTGAGCGGGCTGACGTGCCGCCTGAAGCGCGCCACGGTGGCCCGCGACGTCACTGTGCGGTAGCCGCCCGAGGTGATCAGCAGCTTGGCGCCGGCATCGAGCTTGATCGGCTCGGCCTTGCGCCGCGGACTGAGCAGCCTCTTGTCGCCGCAGGTCGGGCATTGCGGCCGCTGCGCGACGTAATGCTTGGTGAGCACCGACCCGGTCAGGTCGACGCTCATGATGTGGTCGCGGATCTCGGTGCGGAAGCCGGTCGCGATCGCCTTGGTGATCTCGACGGCTGCGAACTGGATCGCGCTCTGGCCGATCGCATTCCGTGCAAGCGGCGAGACGGCAACCGCCTTGGCGCCGCCGCGATCGAGAAAGCCCTTGATCTCGCGGTTGCGGATCATGCGGTCGAACAAGCAGGTCCAGCAGCCGGTGTGGCCGGGGCTGAACAGCGGGCCGACCAGCGGAAACACGCCAGAGGGTTGCACGAGCAGCCAGGGCGTATTGTCGGCGACACGGCTGCGGTTCAACTCGGCCAATTGGCGTTCGAGATAGTCATTGACCAGCGTGACGACGAGATCAGGAGAGCGGTTGACGACACGCACGCCGAGCTTGCCGAGCGCGGCGGTCAACTCGGCGGCGCCCTTCACGTCGATCGCCTCAACCCGCACCTTATGGGTTGCGAGGTTGCGCTCGGCTTCACCCGCAGGCAGGCCGATGCTGGCCCAATAGCCGGCGAGCGTGTCGTCGGCCGCTTGGCCGCCGTTCACGACATAGCGGCGCTCGACCATGCGATTGAGCGCCTCCTCGATCTTGTCGGCCGGAAAGCGCTTGCCGAGTTGGGTCACCAGATCTCGCGCGGTTTTGCCGCCTTTGCCGATCGCCGCGGTCAGCGCGCAATAGAGCTCACCGTGCAGGAAGAACTTGCGATCCTCCGAATAGATGCAGACCACGTCGGGCGGCATCACATAGGCGGTGAAATTGGGCGCGAATTGCAGCGTGCTCTTGCCGGCGGCAGCCCGGGATGCGGAGCTGGATTTGGTCTTGCGCGCGCTCATTGCGAAAATGCCTCGAACGCGACAGCGCCGCACTGCGACGGGCGGACGGCCGCTCCAGCGATGGAAAGGTTCAGGGTTCTGGTCAACATGTGCTGGAAATTCCGGAAGGGCCGGGAGGAGGGACCTACGTCGATCGGACGACCGGCTTGGCGGCCAATTGGGCCGATTGTGGGAAGACGACATGAAATAGCCGGGCAGACCAAGTCATGCCCGGCTATCGATACCCTATCGTCGATCAAAATCGTTGATCAAAGGACTTGACGCTGTGCCAGATCAGCACAGGCGGCAGCCGCCCCAGGAAAGACAGCAACCGCCGCAACCGCCGCATCCGCCGCATCCACAGCCGCGGCAAGCACGACAGCCGCGACAGCCACGGCATCCGCCGCAGCCCCGCCACGCAGTCTGCACCCGCTCGCCGCCCACATTCTCCTTGTCGAAGAGATGGAAGGTCGCGAGGCTGCTGTCGGCGAGTTCTTCCTCACCCAACGTGATCGGGTGCGTTGCGGAAAGGTCCAGCATCTTCGGTGCGTCGGCCGTGGTCGGCGCAGTAGCCGCCGAGGCGGCGCCTACGAGCGAGAGGCCCAGGCCAGCAGCGCCCAGCGCGGGCACCGCGACCTTCGCTGCTCGCTTCCGTTTCGAAGCTGGCTTCGTTTTTGACATCGTGACATCCTCCATACCTTCGAAAGGTTTGTGTCGATCCGCCCCACTTTCATAGTACGCTGCACCTATCAATCCCGCAAGGCACGAGAAGTTTCTTGCGTAACGTAACGTCGCGATTCTATTCATCTTTATGAATATCTCGGCAGCGCATCGTGCGTAGCTCGCTTCAGCAAAAACGCCACAATCACCATGCTCTACGACAGCATCGACGCGCAGCATGCAGCGCCTTATTAGTGGTCCGAGAGCGGATCGGGGTTCAGCGGAAATGAGGACATGACCAGCGTCCACGGACACTTCGCCTGGTACGAACTCCTGACCACCGATATCGCGGCAGCGCAAGCGTTCTATCAGCAGGTCCTGGGGTGGGGTGCGCAGGATGCGTCGACGGCGAAATTCGCCTATCGCGTGCTGACATCAGACGGCGCACCGGTCAGCGGGCTGATGGCGCTTCCGCCCGAGGGGATTTCGCGCGGTGCAGCACCGCGCTGGGCCGGCTATGTCGCCGTCGACGATCTCGACGCCAGCGTGAGCCGTCTCAGGACGCTGGGCGGCACGGTCTATGTCCCGCCGACCGACAGCAATATCGGCCGCATCGCCATCGTCGCCGATCCTCAGACCGCGTCGCTGGCGCTGGTGCAGGGACTGAACATCCCGCTGCCGCCAAAGGATGGAAACAAGATCGGGCGGGTCGGCTGGCATGAGCTATTGGCCGCCGATCGGCGCCAGGCCTTCGCGTTCTACGAGGGGCTGCTCGGGTGGCAGACGGCCGGCAGCGATGCCAGCCTCGCCGATGGCTATCAGTTGTTCGCGGCCGGGGCGGACACGCTCGGCGGCATGTTCACCAAGCTGCCGCGCGCACCGTTCCCGTTCTGGCTCTACTATTTCAACGTGGCCGACCTCACCGTCGCATTGCAGCGCGTCACCACGCTGGGCGGCAAGGTGGTTCAGGGGCCGATCCACTTGCCTGACGGCATCTGGATCGCCCGCTGCATCGATCCGCAGGGGGCGATGTTTGCACTGCAAGGCGAGCGGCCCGGCGCGACCTCCGCCGACCTCCCGCCATTGGAGATTGGCTGGGCTGCCGAGTGGGGCGGCTTCGCCTCACGCGGTCGCCTGGTCGAAAAGCGGGCGCCGGCATCCAAGCCGGCCCCGGCGGCGCCGCGCTCGGCGTCCTCGAACAAGCCTTCCTCGAAGGAGCCGCCGTCGAAGACGCGTTGACGCGCCGCCGCGGCCTTAGGCCGGCCTGGGCTCGGCTGCCGGCTTTGACTCCGCAGGCTTTTGCTCGGCAGGCTTGGCCGTGGCCGTCTTAGCGGCCGGCTTGTCCTGCCGCTTCGACCACGAGATGTAATAGGCCACCGTGGTCATGATGGCGATGCCAGCCGTGCTCACCAGGATCTGCGCGAGCAGCGAGCCGGAGCTCATCATCAGGGTGAAGTGCGCCACGAACGACAGGAACACGCCGACGCAGAACACGGCGAGCGACTGCTGGCCGCAGACCACCAGCGGGTCGAACGCCCGCCATTCCAGGCCCGGCCAGGTCTTCGGCACGAAGCGGATCACCAGGACCACGATCACCGCGAAATGCAGGAAGCGATACGGCGCGAGGTTTGTCTTGTCGTTTGGATTGAACGCTGAATAGAACCAATCCGGAAACAGCGCCCCGAAATCGGGGAAGCGGCCGGCCATGGTCATGATCAGCGCGAAGGCGAGATAGGCCAGGCAGAAATACAGCGTGACCGGCGCCATGATGATGGCCATCGATTTGCGCGCGCCTCCGAGCGCGCACCAGGAGCCGAACACGAACAGCACCTGCCAGGCGTAAGGATTGAAGTACCAGGTGCCGGCCGGGTAGGCGGCGAAATTCCAGCCGAAATGCCGCGCCACCAGCCACAGCAGGATGGAGCCGGCCATAGTGAGGTCGGGCTGGCGCAGCATCAGCCATAAAACCGGCGGGAAGAATCCCATCAGCACGATGTAGAGCGGCAGCACGTCGAGATTGACGGGCTTGAATTTCAGGATCAGGCCCTGGCCGAGCGTCTCGGTGGCATGGTCCACTAGGCCCGCAACATTGAACTCATCGATGATCTCGGAATCGCCGAACCGGCTCGCCAGGTAGCTGATCGCGGCGATGTAGATCACGAACAGGACGATGTGGGCGACGTAGAGCTGCCAGACCCGCTTGAACAGCCTTGTGGCGCCGACGATGAAGCCGCGGTCGATCATCATCCGCGCATAGACGAACGAGGCGGTGTAGCCGGAGATGAACACGAACAGATCGGCGGCGTCGGAGAACCCGTAATTCCGCGTCGTGATCCAGTTCACCACATTGTCCGGGATATGGTCGAGGAAGATCGCCCAGTTCGCGATCCCGCGGAACAGATCGAGCCGGAGGTCGCGGCCTTTCTCGGGAAGGGTGGCATTGATTTTCATGGGCGGCTTCGACGCACAGTTGGAGTGAAGATCGTGCAGAGGCGAGTGGCCGCCGCGCCAGTCATCCGAGATTGTCAGCGAGCGTCAGAATGACTATACGGGGCAGGAAATAGGTAGCATCCAGGGTGGGAATCACCGATCAAATTCCCGAAAGGTGCCTCTAGCCCATCCCGGAGATTTCCGCCACGCGCTTTACCGTCGCTCTGAAAGGCCCTGTCGACCGATGACCGCACGCATTTTTAAGCCGGCCAAGAACGCGATGCAATCCGGCAAGGCCAAGACCCGGGAATGGCAGCTCGACTACGAGCCGGAGCAGCCGCGCGCGATCGAGCCGCTGATGGGCTGGACCTCCTCTTCCGACATGAAGCAGCAGGTCACGCTGCGCTTTCCCACCAGGGAAGAGGCGGTGGCCTATTGCGAGCGCAGGGGCATCGCCTACCAGGTGATCGAGCCGAAGGAGCCGGTGAAGCGGCAAATCGCCTATGCCGACAATTTCGCCTTCCGACGCGGCGAGCCTTGGACGCACTGAGACCGGAGACACTGACGCTGGACGCGCTGACGAGCCGATGCTTGTCCGGCGTTCCGTTACGGTCGCGGACTGAACGTTCAGGGTTGCTCCGGGACCCGAGGCAGTGCCACCATGCAGGCCCGGCGCCGCGCGAGCGGCGCTCCTGCTAGCGCTGAAGGCCATGCCACTCCATTCCAGCATCGATCCCGCTTCCTCCGATTTCGCGCGCAATGCCGATGCCATGCGCGCGCTGGTCGCCGATCTCAATGACAAGCTCGGCCAGGTCGCTGGCGGCGGCGGCGAAGCGTCGCGCAGCCGGCATCTCGCCCGCGGCAAGATGCTGGCGCGCCAGCGCGTCGATCTCTTGCTCGATCCCGGCACGGCATTTCTCGAACTGTCGCCGCTCGCCGCCCACGGCCTCTATGGCGGCGACGTGCATTCGGCGAGCATCGTCACCGGGGTGGGTCGGATTGCCGGGCGCGAATGCGTCATCGTCGCCAACGACGCCACCATCAAGGGCGGCACCTATTATCCGATGACGGTGAAGAAGCATCTGCGCGCGCAAGACATCGCGCGGCAGAACAATCTGCCCTGCGTCTACATGGTCGATTCCGGAGGAGCCTTTCTGCCGCTGCAGGACGAGATCTTCCCCGACGAGCGGCATTTCGGCCGCATCTTCTACAACCAGGCGCAGATGTCCGCGCAAGGCATCCCGCAGATCGCGATCGTGATGGGCTCCTGCACGGCGGGCGGCGCCTATGTACCGGCGATGTCGGACGAGAGCATCATCGTGCGCAATCAGGGCACGATCTTCCTTGGCGGTCCGCCGCTGGTGAAGGCGGCGACAGGTGAGGTGGTGAGCGCGGAGGAGCTCGGCGGCGCCGACGTGCATTCACGGCAGTCCGGCGTCACCGATCACTACGCGCAGAACGATGCCCACGCGATCGGCATCGCGCGGCGGATTGTCTCAACGTTGAAGCCGCCGGGATCGCGCAATGCGCTCAACATGCGCGAGCCGCGCGATCCACTGTTTGCGACTGACGAGATCTACGGCGTGGTGCCGGTCGACGGCCGCAAGCCGTTCGACGTCCGCGACATCATCGCGCGTGTGGTCGATGGCTCCGAGTTCGACGAGTTCAAGAAGCTCTATGGCCAGACGCTGGTGTGCGGCTTTGCGCATATCTGGGGCTATCCGGTCGGCATCATCGCCAACAACGGCATCCTGTTCAGCGAGAGCGCGCTGAAGGGCGCGCATTTCATCGAGCTGTGCTGCCAGCGCGGCATCCCCTTGGTGTTCCTGCAGAACATCACCGGCTTCATGGTCGGCAAGAAATATGAAGCCGGCGGCATCGCGCGCGACGGCGCCAAGCTGGTCACGGCCGTTGCAACCGCGTCGGTGCCGAAATTCACGGTCGTGATCGGTGGCTCCTACGGCGCCGGTAATTACGGCATGTGCGGCCGCGCCTATTCGCCGCGCTTCCTCTGGATGTGGCCGAACGCGCGCATCTCGGTGATGGGCGGCGAGCAGGCGGCCATGGTGCTCAGTCAGGTCCGCCGTGACAATATCGAGGCCAAGGGCGAGAGCTGGCCGGCCGAGGAGGAGGAGCAGTTCCGCGCGCCAATTCGCGCGCAATATGAGAGCCAGGGCAATCCCTATTACGCCACGGCGCGGTTGTGGGACGATGGCGTGATCGATCCCGCCGACACTCGCCTGGTGCTCGGGCTTGGCCTTTCCGCCGCGGCCAATGCGCCGATCGAGCCGACCAGGTTCGGCCTGTTCAGGATGTGATGATGGCTGCTCCCGGATTGTATCGTCGCTTCCGCAAGCTCCTGATCGCCAATCGCGGCGAGATTGCCGTACGCGTCATCAGAACCGCGCGCGCGATGGGGCTGAAGACCGTCGCTGTCTATTCCGAGGCCGACCGCGGCGCGATGCATGTTGCACTGGCCGATGAAGCGGTGCTGCTGGGGCCGGCGCGGGCGCGCGACAGCTATCTCAACATCGCGCGGCTGATCGAGGCGGCACAAAAGACCGGTGCAGAGGCCGTGCATCCCGGCTACGGTTTCCTGTCCGAGAATGCCGAATTTGCGCAGGCCTGCGCCGAAGCCGGGCTTGTTTTCGTCGGCCCGACGGCTGCGATGATGACCGCGATGGGCTCGAAATCCGGCTCCAAGGCGCTGATGGAAAAGGCCGGCGTGCCGCTGGTGCCAGGCTATCACGGCGAGGCGCAGGATGAGGCCGTGCTGGCGAGAGAAGCGGATCGCATCGGCTTTCCGGTGCTGGTGAAGGCCTCGGCCGGCGGCGGCGGGCGCGGCATGCGTGTGGTGAACGCGGCGACCGAGTTGTCCGCCGCGCTCACCAGCGCCAAGCGCGAGGCCAAGGCGGCGTTCGGCGACGATCGCATGCTGATCGAGAAGTACGTCCAGAACCCGCGCCACATCGAGGTGCAGATCGTCGGCGACGGCCATGGCAATCTGGTCTCGCTGTTCGAGCGCGAATGCACCTTGCAGCGCCGGCACCAGAAGGTCGTCGAAGAGGCGCCGTCGCCAACGCTCGACGCCGTGCAGCGCGAGACGGTGTGCGCGGCGGCGCGCCGCGCCGCGGGAGCCGTAAACTATGTCGGCGCCGGCACCATCGAGTTCGTCTCCGACGGCAAGGACGTGTTCTTCATCGAGATGAACACGCGCCTGCAGGTCGAGCATCCCGTCACCGAGCTGATCACCGGCGTGGATCTTGTCGAATGGCAGCTGCGCGTCGCGTTTGGCGAAAAGCTGCCGCTGACGCAAGACCAGATCCGGCTGAACGGCCACGCGATCGAGGCGCGGGTCTATGCCGAGAACCCGGCGAAGAACTTCATGCCCTCGGTCGGCCGCATCACGACCTGGCGGATGCCTGTGGAGACAGGAGGTCTGCGCATCGATGCCGGCTATCGCGAGGGTGATGCGGTCTCGCCCTATTACGATGCCATGCTCGCAAAGATGATCGCCTGGGCGCCGACGCGGGAAGCCGCGATCGCTCGGCTCGATCGCGGGCTGGGGGAGACCGACGTCCGCGGCATCGTCACCAACATTCCGTTTCTGTCTGCGCTGGTGACGCATCCTAGCGTCGGCGCCAACAGCATCGATACCGGCTTCATCGAGCGCGAACTGCCGGTGCTGACCGCTGCGCCGCCGGCCGCTGGCGAGCTGGAGCTCGGCGCCGCCGTGGCGGCCATCTTGTCCGACGAGCAGGCGAAGTCCGCAGGCGAGCCGGCTTCGCCCTGGCGCAGCTCCGGCTGGATGCCGGTCGGCCGCCGGCAGCGCGTGTTCGTGTTCCGCGATCGCGCCGGTGGTGAGCCGCAGACGATCATGCTGTCCTACGGCAACGGATCATCGGCTGTCGCGATTGGGGACCGCACGCAGTCCTTCGCCCACGCTCCATCCGCCGACGGCGGATTCGACCTTGTGCTCGATGGCCTGAAAACCCATGTCGTGGCCGTGGTCGACGGCCATGAGCTCTATCTGCGCACCCGCAACGGGCGTTTCGATCTGCATTGGGTCGATCCGTTCGGCGGCGAGGACGAAGAGCAAAGCGGCGAGGACAAGATTGTCGCACCTTTGCCGGGCACGGTGGTGGCTCTGCTGGCGGAAGAAGGGGCGGTGCTGGAGAAGGGCGCCGTCATCCTGACGCTCGAGGTCATGAAGATGGAGCAGACCCTGCGGGCGCCGTTCGCTGGCGTGTTGAAGGCGATCAAATGCAAGGTCGGCGATATCGTGCAGGAAGGCGCCGAGCTCGCCGAAGTCGAACCCTCAGCCTAGAGCCTTTCCGTTTCGTTTTAATCGGAACGGAAAGGCTCTAGCTTTGTGTTTTGGCGCGTTTTCTTGACGCGAACCGGTATCCACTTCGCTTGAAAACGCTCTAGTCAATGAGGTGAGTCATGAGCGACAGCGTCCGCATCATCGA
>Ga0209677_100710_pt1 | contig 16972 bp, 12 predicted proteins | sample AraplaCvi_mCL_r2_2_FD_184285 | JGI IMG/M metagenome (GOLD analysis project Ga0209677, IMG submission 184285) | Arabidopsis root microbial communities from North Carolina, USA - plate scrape CL_Cvi_mCL_r2 (SPAdes) (version 2) | ecosystem: Host-associated > Plants > Roots > Endosphere | place: USA... | reverse complement strand
ACCTTCCGCACCGCGGCCAAGCGCCTCCCCGAGGTCGCCGCCATGGGCTTCGACGTCGTCTACGTCCCGCCCATCCATCCCATCGGGCGCACGTTCCGCAAGGGCCCGAACAACACGCTCGAGGCCGGCGACAACGACCCCGGCTCGCCGTGGGCCATCGGCTCCGCCGAGGGCGGGCACGACGCCATCCACCCGGACCTCGGCACGGAGAAGGACTTCACCTACTTCCTGGGCAAGGCCAAGCAGGCGGGCCTCGAGGTCGCCCTCGACCTCGCGCTGCAGGCGTCGCCGGACCACCCCTGGGTGACCGAGCACCCCGAGTGGTTCACCACCCTCCCGGACGGCACCATCGCGTACGCCGAGAACCCGCCGAAGAAGTACCAGGACATCTACCCCATCAACTTCGACAACGACTACGAGGGCCTCCGCCAGGAGGTGCTCCGCATCGTCCGCCACTGGATGTCGCTCGGGGTGCGCATCTTCCGCGTCGACAATCCGCACACCAAGCCGCTGCACTTCTGGGAGTGGCTCATCCACACTGTCAACGCCACGGACCCGGATGTGGTGTTCCTGGCGGAGGCGTTCACCCGTCCGGCCGTCATGCGCACCCTGGCCAAGGCCGGGTTCCAGCAGTCGTACTCGTACTTCACCTGGCGCAACACGAAGGAGGAGCTCGAAGAGTTCCTCGACTCGATCGCCCATGAGACGGCCGACTACTTGCGCCCGAACCTGTTCGTCAACACGCCGGACATCCTCACCGAGTACCTGCAGTTCGGCGGCCCGGCTGCGTTCAAGGTGCGCGCGGCGATCGCCGCGACGGCCGCGCCGACCTGGGGCGTCTACTCGGGCTACGAGCTGTTCGAGAACGTCGCACGCAGCGGCGCCGAGGAGTACATCGACAACGAGAAGTTCGAGTACCGTCCCCGCGACTACGCCAAGGCGCAGGCGCAGGGCCGCTCGCTCGCGGGCTACCTGACCATGCTGAACCGGGCGCGCAGCGAGCACCCGGCGCTCCGCCAGCTGCGCAACCTGCACCTGCAGACCAGCGAGGACGACAGCATCCTGGTCTACTCGAAGTATCTGGATGGGCGGTTCACCCGCACGGGCAAGTCGGACGCCGTCATCGTGGTCGCCAACGTCGACCCGCACTCCGTCCGCGAGACCATCGTCCACCTGGATGTGACGGCGTTCGGCATCCCGCTCGGAGCGCAGTTCGAGGTGAAGGATCACGTGACCGGTCAGCGCTGGACCTGGGGCGCCGACGACTACGTCCGCCTGGATGCGTTCACCGAGCCCGTCCACATCCTGTCCGTCCGTCCGCTGTGACCGCCGACCGAGACCTGAACCGAGACCTGAGGAGTTCGCGCATGTCCACGATCCGTCCGGAGTCCGATCCGCACAGCCCGGAGCCGTACAGCCCGGAGCCCAGAAACTACAGCGGTGCCGCCGTCGTCGACCTGCCCGCCCTGGACGACGCGGTGCTCGCCGCCATCGCGGCGGGCAGCCACCACGACCCCCACGCGGTGCTCGGCCAGCACGAGGTCACATCACCTGGGATCGCCGACCCGGTCACCGTGATCCGCACCCTCCGGCCGCTCGCCACCGAGGTCTTCGCGATCCTCGCGAACGGCGCCCACCTGGAGCTCGGCCACATCGGGCACGGCGTCTGGCAGGGCATCGACATCGTCGGCCCCGGCGCCTACGAGATCGAGGCGCGGTACGGGGACGGCAGCGTCTGGACCGCGGACGACCCGTACCGCTTCCTTCCGACCATCGGCCAGCTCGACCTCCACCTCATCGCCGAGGGACGCCATGAGACCCTCTGGACGGCGCTGGGCGCGCATGTGCGCGACCTCGGCGGTGTCGTCGGGACCGGATTCGCCGTCTGGGCGCCGCACGCGCGCGCGGTCCGTGTGGTGGGCGACTTCAACGCCTGGGACGGCACTCTGTACGCCATGAGGAACATGGGCGCCTCCGGCGTCTGGGAGCTGTTCATTCCCGGGCTCGCCGAGGGCCAGATCTACAAGTACGACATCCTCGGCCAGGACGGCCGCTGGGTCCGCAAGATCGACGCGGTCGCCCAGTTCGCCGAGACACCGCCGGCCACGGCCTCCCGCATCACCGTCAGCCGGCACGAGTGGGCCGACGACGAGTGGATGCGCGCCCGCGCCGGGCGCGACCCGCACGCGGGCCCGATGAGCGTCTACGAGCTGCACCTCGGCTCCTGGCGACCGGGGCTCGGCTACCGGGAGGCGGCCGCGGAGCTCATCGACTACGTCGGCGCCCTCGGGTACACGCACATCGAGTTCCTGCCGCTGTCGGAGCATCCCTTCGGCGGATCGTGGGGCTATCAGGTGACCGGCTACTACGCCCCGACCAGCCGGTTCGGCTCGCCCGACGACCTCAAGTACCTCATCGACCGGCTGCACCAGGCCGGCATCGGCGTCATCCTCGACTGGGTCCCCGGCCACTTCCCCAAGGACGACTGGGCGCTCGCCCGCTTCGACGGCCAGGCGCTCTACGAGCACCCGGACCCGCGGCGCGGAGAGCACAAGGACTGGGGCACCTACATCTTCGACTACGGCAACTCCCAGGTGCGCAACTTCCTCGTCGCCAACGCGCTGTACTGGCTGGAGGAGTTCCACGTCGACGGGCTGCGCGTCGACGCCGTCGCCTCCATGCTCTACCTCGACTACTCGCGGGAGGACGGCGAGTGGGAGCCGAACATCCACGGCGGCCGGGAGAACCTGGAGGCGATCGGCTTCCTGCAGGAGGTCACGGCGACGGCCTACAAGCGCAACCCGGGCACGGTGATGATCGCCGAGGAGTCGACGAGCTACACCGGCGTCACGGCGCCCACCTCCTCCGGCGGCCTCGGCTTCGGCCTGAAGTGGAACATGGGCTGGATGCACGACGCGCTGCAGTACATCCACGAGAACCCGATGTACCGCAGCTACCACCACAGCGAGATCACGTTCTCGTTCGTGTACGCCTGGAGCGAGAACTTCCTACTGCCGATCAGCCACGACGAGGTCGTGCACGGCAAGGGCTCGCTGCTGACCAAGATGCCGGGCGACCACTGGCAGCAGCTGGCGAACGTCCGGGCGTTCCTCGCGTTCATGTGGGCGCATCCCGGCAAGCAGCTGCTGTTCATGGGTCAGGAGTTCGGCCAGCCCTCCGAGTGGAGCGAGGAGCGGGGGCTGGACTGGTGGATCCTCGACCAGCCGGCGCACCGGGGCCTGTGGAAGCTCGTGGCGCAGTTGAACGCCGTCTACCGCGACAACCCGGCGCTCTGGATCTGCGACAACGAGCCGCGCGGCTTCGAATGGCTGGACGGATCGGACGCGCAGGGCAACGTCCTCGCGTTCCTGCGGAAGGACCGGGATGGCGAGCCCATCGCCGTGCTGTTCAACTTCTCCGGCAATCCGCACAACGACTACCGTGTCGGACTGCCCTTCGCGGGCGAGTGGGAGGAGCTCCTCAACACGGATGCGGAGACCTTCGGCGGCTCCGGCGTCGGCAACTTCGGCGCGGTGACCGCGGTGGACGAGCCGTGGATGGGACGCCCGGCGTCGGCGGTGCTGAACCTGCCGCCGCTCGGAGCGCTCTGGCTCAAGCCGCGACGCTGACGGGGCTGACCGGCTGACGGGCCGACGGGTCGTTCAGGCGCCTGAGTCGAGCCAGGCGCCGTAGCGGACGCCGTCCACGGCATTCTCCGGAACCAGGTTGCGCCCGGCGCGCCAGGTGGCACCGAGGGGGCCGCCGAGCCGGACGGGCAGAATGAAGCGGCGGCTGCCCGTGGCGCGCTTCCGCTGCTCGGCGAGCGCCCGGGCGGACTCCACGCGCGGGCCGCCGATGTGGATGATGGTGTCCGGTTGCGCTCTGCCCTCGCGCATGCTCTCCCCGGCGTCGACGAGGGCGCGGGCGACATCCGTGACCGCGATGGGCTGGAACTTCGTCCTGGTGGGCGACAGGAACGCGCCGAAGGGCCGGCCGCGGTCGATGATGGCGGTGACGAAGTCGTGGAACTGCGTGGCCCGGACGATGCAGGTGTCGAGTGCCGAGTCCAGATAGGCCCGCTCCTGCGCGACCTTGGCCCGGTAGTAGCCGTAGGCGGAGTGATCGGCGCCCACGATGGAGAGCAGCACTGCCCGGCTGACGCCGAAGCGTGCCGCCGTGTGCACGAGGTTCTGGGCACCCGTCGCGAAAACGTTCGCCGCCTGCTTGCCCAGCGCGTTGCTCGTGTCGATGACGACGTCCACGCCATCCACCGCCTCCTCCAGCCCGACTCCGGTCACGAGATCGGCGGTGACGTACGACGCTCCCGGGACGTACGGATCGGCGTCGTCGTCGGGAACCCGGCGTGCGGCGACCACCACGTCGTGCCCCCGCTCGATCGCTTCGGCGGTCACGGCGCGACCGGCCAGGCCGGTGCCTCCGACGACGAGAACACGGGACATGCGCAGTCACTCCTCCATTGGGGGCGAACCCGTGGCGGAACCCGGCCTCCCGTGGGAGGGCCGGCAGCGAGACGGGCGATGGACGGCCGTCGGCCGCTGCGCGGGGGGACGTGCAGGGGGCGGCTCAGTACAGCAGCGAGGCCAGCCTAGCCCGCGCCTTGCCCACACGCGGGTCGTCAGCGCCGACGATCTCGAAATACTCGAGGATGCGCGTGCGCACCTCCTCCTTGCCCGCGGCGTCGAGTGACGGGAAGAGGGTGAGGAGGCGGTCGAACGCGTCCTCGACGTGCCCACCGGAGATGTCCAGGTCGGCGACGCCGAGCTGCGCCGCAGCATCCTTCGGCGCCTCGGCCGCCGCAGCGCGCAACTCGTCCGACGTGCGGCCGCTCAGCCGCGCCAGCAGGCTCACCTGCGCGAGGCCGGCAACCGCGAGCGAATCGCGCGGATCCTGCGCGATCGCCGTGCGGTACGCCTGGATCGCCGCCTCGAAGTCGCCGCGCTCGATCGCGTCGTACGCCTCCGCATGCAGCGGCGGCAGCGGCGGTTCGGGCGCCGGCTCCGCGGCCGCACCCTCCACGTCTCCCGAGGCCTCCCCGCCCTCGACGGTGACCGTGCCGGTCACGCCGTTCTGGGCGGCGAGTTCGAGCAACTGCTCGAAGACGTCGCGGAGCTGGTCCTCCGGCGGCGCTCCGACGAACAGCTGCACCGGACGCCCGGCGACGAGGGCCGCCACAGCCGGAACCGACTGCGCCTGGAAGGCTTGCGCGAGCTGCGGATTCGCATCCACGTCGACCTTCACGATCACCAGGCGGCCGCCGAAGCCGGCGATCAGGCGGTCGAGGAGCGAGGTGAGCTGCTTCCACGGCTCCGACCACTCGGCGCCGAGGTCGACGATCACGGGCACGCGCATCGACAGGTCGATGAAGTCGTTGAAGTTCGCGTCGGTGCCCTCGAAGTACAGGCTCGGCAGCGTCAGAGCTTCGGCGGGCGGCTGGCCGGTCGCCGACTCGGCCGGCGCGCCGGCTTGGGCCTGCCGGCTGACCAGCGAGCTGAGGTCGACGGCTCCGCGCAGGTTGGTGGGCGGCGGCGGGACGTTGCTCATTGTTCCTCCAGATGCGCGCTTCGTAAGCGGTGCAGCACGAGTATCAAGGATACTCGCGTCGCGCTCCCCGGTCCGCCCCGGGGCGGCCAGGGGCGGCGACTGCGGCCACGGCCGGCCCGGCTCAGCCGACCTGCTTCGCCGAGACGAGGCCCTGTGCGTAGCCGAGCAGCCGGATCTTCTCCTTGGAGCCGGCCGGCGGGACGTAGAACGCCAGCTGGTAGTCGAACACCGATTCGATGCCGGTGTTGGAGGAGGCCACGCCGCTCAGCGCCGCAGTGGTCGCGCCCGCGATGACCTGGGCTCCCGCTTCGGTGACCTTGTGCAGCTGGGTCTCGCGCGGGTTCACCCACACGATGGCGCCGGAGTCGTTCGTCGCCATGGCGATCACGTCGCCGGGACCGGTGCCCGGGGTCCAGGAGAGCGACGAGGTGTTCCCGAACTGCGCGGCCAGCTGCTGCTGCTGCTTCTGCTTCCACACGGCTCCCACCTGCGGCTGCAACTGGTCGGACGCGCTGTCGAACAGGTCCGCGTACCGGCTCTTCTCGCCGTTCATCAGGATGTCGGAATACGCAGCCGCCAGCTTCCCGGGGGGAAGGGCGAGCAGCTTCGAATCGGGCGGGACGACCGCGGAGCCGATACTCGCCGGCGCCAGGTTCGGGACCTTGGCCTTGGGCTCGAGCGAGACCGCGTACTCCACCTGATAGTTCTCGCGCGGCGTCGCCTGCACCATGGTGAGGGCGATCGGCGCCTGGTCGTTGCCCTTGGCATCCTTCGGCGTCTGGATCACGGCCGCGACCATACGAGGCCACGTGTCGGTCGCCTGCGGGAGCGACAGCACGATGGGGCTGGCCGGGATCGCGGGAAGCGGCGGCTCGTCCGCCTTCTTCGCGCGGATGGCGTAGTTCGCCTCGCGGAGCTGGAGCGCCGGACCGGTGAAGCGGACCTTCGCCAGGTCGGAGCTGGCCTTGGCGTCGGCCTGGGTCGCCGAATCCGAGATCCGCTTGACGATGCGCTCGAGCTGCGGGACGGTGACCGCCGGCGGCAGCTGGTCCTTCGGGTTCGGCGCCTGGGTGGTGAGCGGCGTGGCGGTCTTCGCCGGCGTGTTCGACGCGCTCGTGCCGGCCGTGCAGCCGGTCAGCGCCAGGGCTCCGGCGAGGGCGGCGGGAAGGATGACACGGGCACGCCGCGTGGAACGTCGCCCGCGCGGGGTGGTCTCGATCATCGCCGTCGGCTTGTACTTCGGGGCCTTCGGAAGCTTCGGCATCTTCGGACCGCTCTTGCGCCGCGGGCCGCGCGCGCGGCGATGGGTGTAGAGCCCCCACAGATAGAGGACGATGCCGATCAGGAGGAGGCCCAGGCCACCGATGATCAGCGGGAAGGCCCACGGGGTGCTGGAATCCACCGGCCAGGTCACGGTCACATGCGAGGGTGCCGGCTTGTTGCCGTCCGAGGCCACGATCACGCTGACGTCGTTCGGGATGTTCATCCGCGTGACCTGGGCGGCCGTCCCGTCGAACTCCTCGAGCCAGAGATCGGAGCCGGCGGGGTTCGGGCCACTGGTCTTCGTGGTCGACCCCGTAGCGGCGGTCGCGCCGGGGGACGCGGACGACGCGGGGCTGGGGGTCGGAGCAGGCGTCTCCGTCGGCGCCGGAGTCCCCGTTCCGGTGCTGTGCTCGTCGCCGGACGGCGCCGGCTTGGCCGTGACGCTCTTCGTCGTCAGGGTGCCCGTGGTCTTCCGATACCCGACGGCGACGTACTTCTGGTCTTCCAGCCACGCCTTCATGTCCGCTGTGCGGCCGTAAGCCACCACCTGCTTGGTGGGGTCGGGCGCACCCGTCACCCGGAGGGTCTGCTGCCCGGGATGCGCGTTCAGCACGGACCCGTCGATCACCACGAAACGCGCGTCTCCGGCGATGGACGTGCCCGCTTCGACATGGGTGGGAGGTGCGAAGACGGTACGCTGGGCGATCCCGGCCACGATCATGACCGCGGCGACGACGAACGCGACGATGGCGAGTACGAAACGCAAAAAAAGCTCCTCGTGTGCCGTAGTTCGGGGGCGGGCACAGTCACCCGACGATATCGGACATGCCTGAGAGGCAGCTAACCCTTCCGTGCGCACAGGCGCATGCGGTGCGGGCGCCTACCCCTGAATTGTAGGATCGACCCGGCACGCGCGCGGCGAGTCGACCCGAAGATCCCCCAGGAGTAGCAACAGTGGCCACCGACGAATCCAACTTCACGCAGGTCTTCCGAGGCTACGACAAGGATGAGGTCGACAAGGCGCTGCAGGAGCTGCGGCGCGAACTGATCAAGTCGAACACCCAGTCTGCAGACGCCCTCAAGGAGATCAAGCGGCTGCAGGCCCGGATCGAGGATCTGAACGCCGAGATCGAGGAAGTCGGCAGCCCGACCTATTCCGGGCTCGGCACCAAGCTCGAGAACACGCTCCGGGTGGCCGAGGAGCAGTCGACGCGCCTCATCGCCCAGGCCGACATCGACGCCGAGAGGCTGCGCGCCGGCGTCGCCGCCGAGATCGAGAAGATCAAGAAGGCGGCCGCCGCCCAGGCCGAACGCGTGCTCGCCGACGCCCAGGCCCGCGCCACCACGCTGCTCGAGGACGCCCAGATCGAGTCCGGCGAGCTTCTCGCGAAGACGCGCTCCGACAAGGAGACCCTGCTCAACGACGCCATGCGCGAGGCAGCGGCCATCCGCGGTGCGGTCGCCACGGAAGCCGCGGAGGTGCGCGCCACGAGCAAGCGCGAGGCCGCGGCGGTCCGCGCAGAAGCGGACCGCGAGGCCGCAGAGCTGAAGGCCGTCGCCTCCCGAGAGGCCGAAGCGGCGCGCGCCGAAGCCGCGGAGCTCGACCGCACCATCGCCGCACGGCGCTCCGAGCTCGAGAACGCACTGGCGGATGACCGCGCCGCCTTCGAACGCGAGGCGGCGCAGACCCGCCTCGAGCTCGACCGCCGCGTGGCGGAGACCGCGGATCGTCTCGCGGCCCAGGAAGCCGAGACCCGCAACGCCCTCGCCGCCGAGGCCGCCCAGGCCCGGGCGGACCTCGCCGCCGAGGTCGAGGAGCAGCGCTCCGTCCTCGCCTCCGACGTCGCACAGACCCGCGCCGACCTGGAGAACGAGGAGAAGACCCGCCGCCTCGCACTCGCCACCGAGGTCGAGCAGACCACGAAGTCCCTCGCCGCAGAGGTTCAGCAGACGAAGGCGGCGCTGGCCGCCGAGGTCACGCAGACGCGCTCTGCGCTCGAGGCCGAAGTGAGCGCGGAACGCCGCGCGCTGACGGACGAGGTCGAGCGGACGAAAGCCGAGCTGGCCGACGAGGTCACCCGCACCCGTTCCGCGCTGACCGAGGAGGTCACCCGGACGAAGTCCGAGCTGGAGACCGAGGTCACGACGACGCGCTCCGCGCTCGAGAACGAGGTGACCTCCACACGGGCCGCCCTCGAGAACGAGGTCACCACCACGAAGTCGGCCCTCGCCGAGGAGGTCGAGCGGACGACGAAGCGGCTCGCCGATGACACGCTCCAGACCCGCACCACCCTGGAGAAGGAGACGACCGAGACCCGCGCCACGCTCGAGGCGGACCGCGCCTCGACCGCCGCGCAGCTCGCGGCCGACCGAGAGCAGACGGCGAGCGAACTCGCCACCGAGATCGAGCAGGCCCGGACGCGTCTTGCCGCCGAGGCGGACCGCCAGCGCCGCGAACTCGACGCGGAGGCAGCCGAGCTGCGAGCGCAGCTGGCCACCGAGGTCGACGCGGCGCGTACCGCCCTGGCCGACGAGATCGCCCGCGAGAGAAGCGCCGTCGAGGCCGAGCTGACCGCGGAGCGCGCCCGCCTCGCCGCCGAGGTCGAGTCCACGACCTCGGCGCTGGCCACCGAGGTCGAGCAGACGAAGTCCGCCCTCGACACCGAGGTGACGACGACCAAGGCCGCCCTCGCCGCCGAGGTCGAGCAGACGAAGTCGGCCCTCGAGACCGAGGTCACCACCACGAAGGCCGCGCTGGCCGACGAGGTCGAGCGCACCCGGACCGAACTGGCAGCCGAGGTCGAGCAGACCAAGAACGAGCTCGCCGCCGAGGTGGAGCAGACGAAGTCCGCCCTGGAGACCGAGGTCGCGACCACGAAGTCGGCTCTCGCCACCGAGGTGGAGCAGACCACGAAGCGCCTGGCGACGGACGTCGAGAAGACGAAGGCGACCCTCGCCGCCGAGACGGAGGAGACCAGAAGCCGTCTCGCCGAGGACGTCCGGCGTACCGCGCTCGAGCTGGCGGACCAGCGCGAATCCACCGCGAACGAGCTGGCCGACCAGCGGGAGCAGCAGCGACTGGAGCTCGAGCGCGAGTCCGAGCGCCTCCGGGTGGCCTTCGCCGACGAGACGCAGCAGACCCGGGCCGCCCTCGAGAAGGAGACGGCCGAGGCGCGCGCCACCCTGGCACGAGAGCTCGCCGAGGCCCGCACGGCGCTGGAGGCGGAGCTCGCCGAGCGCAAGGCGGCCTTCGAGGAGGAGGCCGTGAACAATCGCACGGCGCTCGACGGCGAGCTCGAGCAGCTGCGCACCACGACCCTGGAGGAGGTCGCTGCACGCACCCGCGAGATCGAGCAGGCACGCATCGACCTCGACGTCGAACTGCGCGCCCGGCGCGACGAGGCCGAGAAGGAACACCTCGCACGCCACCAGGAAGCGGTCGCCCAGACCCAGAAGTACCTCGACGAGGCCAACCTGCAGCTGGCCGACGCCGTCAAGCGGACGGCGCAGGCCCGCTCGGAGGCGGAGGCCTTCCAGACCGAGGGCCGCCGCACGGTGACGGACTCGCGCAAGCAGGCCGAGGAGGTCGCCGCCGGGATCGTCCGGGACGCGGAGGAGCGGGCAGCGGCCATCCTCGAGGAGACCGAGGAGCGGACGCAACGCCTGGTCGCCGACGCGGAAGAGCGACTCGCCCAGATTAGGATTGAGCGCGAGGCGGTGGCCGGCTACTTCGAGAACCTTCGAGGTGTACTCCAGCAGGCCGAGCAGGTGTCCGCCGACCGCGACTGACCATCCGGCGTCACAGCCGACGTCCGATCACAGCCGGCGTCTCGAACCTTGGGGGATACGTGAAGATCCAGAACCCGTTCCGCGTCGGCCTGATCGGTACGCTCGGCGTCGGGCTCGGGATCCTCATCCTCAGCTCGGTCACGAGTCTCGCGACGATCATCACCTACATCGGTGCCGCACTGTTCCTCGCCCTGGGCATCGAGCCGCTGATCGCGTTCCTCGAGCGCCGCAGCTTCCCGCGCTGGCTGGCTCTCGTCGTCTCCCTCGTCGTGATCATCGGTGCTTTCATCGGCCTGATCTGGGCCATCGTTCCGGTCGCCGTCGGCCAGGCGACTCAGCTGGTCCAGAACACCGTCACGTGGGTGAACAACGGCGGGGCCGAGAACTGGTTCCTCGGCCTCCAGCATCAGTTCCCCTCGGTGGTCAACCAGCAGAACATCGACGCCGTCACGCAATGGCTGCAGCAGAACCTGCCCGACATCACGTCGAAGGTGCTGCAGACCGGTGTCGGCATCGTCCAGGGCCTGTTCGGCGTCCTCATCGTCGTCATCCTGACGATCTACTTCACGGCGTCGCTCCCGAGCATCAAACGCTCCGCCTACCAGCTGGTCCCGGCCTCCCGCCGGGCGCGCTTCGCCGACCTCGGCGACCAGATCACCGACGCCGTCGGCAAGTACGTCATGGGGCAGGTCGCGCTGGCGTTGGTCAACGGCGTGCTGAGCGCCATCTTCCTGACCGTGATCGGCGCGAAGTTCCCGATCCTGCTCGCGTCGATCGCCTTCTTCTTCTCGCTGATCCCGCTGGTCGGGACGATCACCGGCTCGGTCATCATCGTTGCGGTCTGCTTCCTCTCCGGACCGCCGACCGCCATCACCGCCGCCATCTACTACCTGGCCTACATGCAGGTGGAGGCATACTTCCTCAGTCCGCGCATCATGAACCGGGCCGTCTCCGTCCCCGGCGCACTGGTCGTCGTCGCCGCCCTCGCCGGCGGCACGCTGCTCGGCATCCTCGGCGCGCTGGTCGCCATCCCGTTCGCCGCGGCGATCCTGCTCATCGTCAAGCAGGTCCTCATCCCCCGTCAGAACGAGCTCTAGAGCGGAGCGCTCTCCGCCGCCGGCGGCCACTGCGTCGGAAGAGGCAGGGCCGACGGGTTGAGCCGTTCGACGATCTCGCTGAGCACGCGGCGGGTCTGGTTCTCCCCCACCCACAGGTGCTTGCCGCCCTCCACATCCACCAGTTGGACCTGAGGCAACGGGGCGAAGCGCTCCTCCGCCTCGGCCGGCCGGAGATAGTCGTCGTGTTCCGGGATGAGAGCGACGATCGGCCGCCGGTCCCCCGCCCAGGCGGCCAGGTGCTCCGGCTTCGCGCGGTGCAGCGGCGGTGAGAGCAGGATGACCCCGTCCACCGGGAACCCGCGCCCGTACATCAGCGCCAGCTCTGTGCCGAAGGACCATCCCAGCAACCAGGGATGCGGCAGGCCGCGCTCGGTGACGAACGTCATCGCCGCCTCCAGATCGAAACGCTCGCCGATGCCCTCGTCGAAGGCGCCCTCGCTGCGGCCCCGCGGAGAGGACGTCCCGCGGGTGTTGAACCGGAGCACGGCGATGTCGGCCAGCGCAGGGAGGCGTCCTGCGGCCTTCCGGAGGATGTGCGAGTCCATGAACCCACCACCGGTCGGGAGCGGGTGCAGCGTGACCAGCGTCGCGGCCGGTTCACGCTCAAGCGGGCTGGAGAGCTCGCCGACGAGGGTCAGGCCGTCACGCGTGCGCAGCTCGATATCCTCGCGACGAGCGGGCAGCTCGACGCCCCCACGGATCTCCACCGGTGCGACCGTCCCGTTCGGGTCGGTGCCGGCCGGGTCGGTGCTCATCGGGTCGGTGCTCATACGATCCTCCAGCAGGACTCGTGCCAGTGTCGGCGTGCCGCGAGGTCCGCCGCGTCGCCCAGGACGCCGTCAGCCCGCCAGACGACCAGATGTGCCACCCCGGGTGGGATATCGCGGCTGCACCCCGGGCAGACGTAGCTCTTCTGGGCCTGCGCCGCAGACACAGGTTGCACATTCCACTCGACACCACGTCGGGTCTCAGTGCGCCGCCAGCCGCTGAGCAGGCGCTCCAGGCCGTCCGGCTCTTCGTCCCTCGGGCCGTTGTGGCGGCCTCGGGGACGATTGCTGCGCGGCATCTTCCCAGTCTATGCGCGCTCCGAACGAGTCCGGTCAGTACCAGCCCTGGGACGACCAGACCGACCAGGCACCGCACGGGGTTCCATAGCGACCGGCGACATAGCCCAGGCCCCACGTGATCTGAACGCCCGCGTCGGTCTGCCACCCCGGGCCCATCTTGCTTCCGGGGAGAGCCTGCGGGATGCCGTAGGCGCCGCTCGGGTTGGACGCATTGACACGCCAGCCCGACTCGTGATTCCACAGCTGCACGAGGCAGGAATACTGGTCGTCTCCCCATCCCCGGTCGTGGACCATCTGGTAGGCGATCGCCTTAGCGGTCCCGGGGTCGGGGACGGGCGCCGACGGAGCGCCGCTTCCGCCCGACGACTTCGTCGGCGTCGGAGTGGGCGTCGGTGTCGGCGTGGGCTTCTGCTTGACCGCCAGGGTGTCGCGCGTCACCGTCAAGGCTGCTGACTCGGGCGCCGTCAACGTCTGGGTCGGAGCGCCGCCGTAACGCGACGATGCGGGGATGTTCTGCTGCGCCTCCGCGTAGGCCGGCGTGGTGGTCGTGCCGGAGAACGGGTCGACCACGTTCACCAGCGCGAAGCCCACGGCTGCCGTGAACGCGAATCCCCAGAGGGCGGCCCGTGACCGGATGTGCGGACGCCGGGAACGTCTGAACGCGACGCCGACCGGGTTGGCCGGAGTCAGCGGCACGATGTCTGCTGCTTCTCGTCTACCCACGATCACAGAACGATAACGGAGATTCGGCCGAAACCCAAGAATCGAGCCGCGCATTCAGCGAACGGCCAGCATGACATCGGTGACGCTGTCGAGCAGCAGATCGACCTGGACCTCGCGATATCCGCCGCGCTGCTCGCGGAAGGTGACCGTCCGCACCTCCTCGACGCTCATCGGCCGACCGTCCTGGAAATAGCGCACCAGACGGTTCGCGAACCGGTCGACGTCGTTGCGGTTGTACCCGAGCGTGAGGACGTTCACCCGATCGAACCGGTGGCCGAGAGGGCGGTCCAGCCGGTTCAGCACGACCTGCGCCGTGGTGCGCGCCTCCTCGAACCAGCCTGTGTCACCGTGCTTCGCCCGCGTCGTCTCCCGTTCGCGCGCCGCGAAGGCGTCTTCGAGTCGCTCGAGCGCCGCATCCACGTGTGTCGTCGAATACCCGCCCTTCGACATCGCGAAGGCCACATGGCGGATGTCGTCGGCCGTCAGCTCGGGTGTGTCCTGGTCGCCGTCGTAGGCCCGGCGCGCCGTCTGCAGGAACTCATCCACCTGATCGACGTTGTAGCCCGGCTTGGACTTGGGGCTTCGGGGGAAGGTGCTCACTCCCCCATTCTGTCATCGGAAGACGAGGAAGAGGACGTAGGTGGCCGCTGCCGAGGGGAGGATGGAGTCCAGCCGGTCGAGGAAGCCGCCGTGTCCCGGCAGCCACGAACTCATGTCCTTGACGCCCAGATCGCGCTTGATCAGGGACTCCGCCAGGTCGCCGGCTGTGGCCGTCAGCAACAGTACGACACCGAACACGATGCCGAACCACCACGACTCGCCGAGCATGAAAACGGACAGCAGAATGCCTGCAATCACCGCAGCAGCGGCCGCGCCGGCGAAGCCCTCCCAGGTCTTCTTCGGGCTGATGGTGGGGGCCATCGGGTGCTTGCCCCACGACAGACCGCTCACGTACGCCCCCGTGTCCACCGAGACGACGAGGATGAGGAACGCCAGCACCCACCACTCCCCGCCCGGCTCCGCGAGCAGCAGGATCGTGAAGCTGGCCAGCAGGCTGACGTACAGCTGGACGAAGACGCCCCACAGGACATCCTTGCCGACCGCTCGCGGACCGCGCCGCGAGCGCGGGACGGCCACCTCCTCCACCAGCCGCCACACGACGACGACGAGGATGCCCGCCGAAAGCGACACGAGCTGGCCCCCGGCGTGCAGGAAGAACGTCGCCGGCACGATCCCGACCGCTGCGACCACCGACGGAATCCGGGGCACCCGTCGCCCGGAGCCCCGGAACGCCTGGACGAGCTCGAAGGTGGCGAAGCCCGCCATCGTCATCCCGAACACCAGGAACAGCTCTTTGATGAAGATGAGACTGACCACCACGAGGGCGCCGACCGCGAGGCCGATGATCGTCGCGAGGACGAGGTTCCGTCCGGTACGCGCGGCGATCCGCTCGTTGGTGGCATCGAGCTGCGCCTTGCGCGCCTGCACCTGCCTCTCGAAGTCCGCGCGGGTGGCCTGCACCTGGGCGCGGAACTCCTCCCGCGATCTCGCCTTGCCCCGGCGGCCGGGGCTGCTGTCGTCGCTCATCGGCTAGACCTCGAGAAGTTCGGCTTCCTTGCGCTTCAACGCCTCGTCGACGGCATCGACGTGCGTACGGGTGATGGTCTCGAGCTCCTTCTCGGCACGTGCCAGCTCGTCCTCGCCGATCTCGCCCTTCAGCGCATCCAGCTCGTCCTTGGAGCGGCGGCGGATGTTGCGGAGAGCGACCTTGGCATCCTCACCCTTGCCGCGCACGATCTTGACGAACTCCTTGCGGCGATCCTCGGTGAGCTCGGGCAGCGTGACACGGACGATCTCACCGTCGTTGCCGACGTTCGCCGACAGGTTCGGCATGTTGACGATCGCCTTCTCGATCTCCTTGAGCGCGGACTTGTCGTACGGCGTCACCAGGAGCACACGCGCCTCCGGGTTCTGCAGCCCGGCCAGCTGCGCAAGGGGCGTCGGCGAGCCGTAGTAGTCCACGAGCACCTTCTGGAACAGAGTCGGGTTCGCCCGGCCCGCGCTCACGGTGCCGAATTCCTCCTTAGCCGCGTCCACGGTCTTGCTCATGCGCTGACGGGCGTCGGAAATCACATCCGCGATCACGGTGTCTCCTTGTTCATCGGTGGGTCGCTGTCTAGTCTATTGCGCGCCTCGCGCCGCTCAGCCGAGCAGTGTCCCGATCTCGGCGCCGAGCAGGGCGGCGGTGACGTTGCCCGCCGGCTCGATCCCGAAGATCCGCATGGGCATCCCGTTGTCCATGCACAGGCTGAGAGCAGTGGAGTCGACCGCCTTCAGGTTCTGCTGCAGCGCCTCCTGATGCGAGATCTGCTCGATCTTGCGGGCGTCCGGATTGGTACGCGGGTCGGCGTCGTACATCCCGTCCACGCCGTTCTTGGCGACGAGGACGACATCGGCGCTGATCTCGAGCGCGCGCTGCGCGGCCACCGTGTCGGTCGAGAAGTACGGCAGGCCGGCGCCCGCGCCGAAGATCACGACGCGGCCCTTCTCCAGGTGCCGCTCGGCACGGCGAGGGATGTACGGCTCGGCCACCTGGGTCATCGCGATCGCGGACTGGACGCGCGTCTCGGCGCCCGCCTGCTCCAGGAAGTCCTGGAGGGCCAGCGCGTTCATGACCGTCCCGAGCATCCCCATGTAGTCGGCGCGTCCGCGGTCCATGCCGCGCTGCGAGAGCTCTGCGCCGCGGAAGAAGTTGCCTCCGCCGACGACGATGGCGATCTCGACGTCCTCGGCCGCCTGCGCGATCTCACGCGCGATGCCGCTGACGACGTCCGGGTTGACGCCCAGCTGGCCGGCTCCGAACGCCTCGCCCGAGAGCTTGAGAAGGACCCTGCGTCGCTGTGCTGGATGTCTCTGAATGGCTGCCGACATGCGTGAGGAGCGTCCTTCCGTGTGGTTCTGATTAACGCTAGTGGGTGCGCGTGGGAGCCGGAGAGCGTCCCGCGCACAGAAAAGGAGTCCGGATCGTTGTCACGATCCGGACTCCTTCATCGTCTGCTTACGCGCCGACCTTGAACCGGGCGAAGCCGGAGACGGTGAGACCCGAATCCTTCAGCACCTGGGCGATGGTCAGCTTGTTGTCGCGGGCGTACTCCTGCTCGAGCAGGGCGACCTGCTTGAAGTAGGCGCCGAGGCGACCCTCGATGATCTTCGGGAGCGCGGCCTCGGGCTTGCCCTCGTTGCGCGAGATCTCCTCGACGATGCGACGCTCGTTCTCGACCTCGTCGGCCGGGACGTCCTCGCGGGCGAGGTAGGTCGGGTTGGCGAACGAGATGTGCTGCGCGATGCTGCGGGCGGTCTCCGCGTCGCCGCCGGCGTAGCCGACGACGACACCGACCTGCGGCGGCAGGTCCTTGGAGGTCTTGTGCAGGTAGATCGCGAAGTTCTCGC
>Ga0209677_100708_pt1 | contig 17018 bp, 7 predicted proteins | sample AraplaCvi_mCL_r2_2_FD_184285 | JGI IMG/M metagenome (GOLD analysis project Ga0209677, IMG submission 184285) | Arabidopsis root microbial communities from North Carolina, USA - plate scrape CL_Cvi_mCL_r2 (SPAdes) (version 2) | ecosystem: Host-associated > Plants > Roots > Endosphere | place: USA... | reverse complement strand
TCACGCACAGCCTCACGGCTGCCCGCGCATGACTCGGGGTCAATGTGGATCGCTACTCCTTCATTGCAATGGACTTTCACCATCTACTCCTTGCCGGTTTCTACCGGCGCACCTTGTTCTGACCCCACAAAGTGAGGAAGACCCTGGTTAAATGCCAAACGACACGTACGACCGGAATCGAGTGATATCGAAAGCACCTACGACCGGAGCGGATCGAGATTTCCATTGCTGTTCCAAGCGTCAACACGCTTAAGATCTGTGTCCCGCGTCGTCATTTCTCCAAGCTTGTTTCAAGCTGGCCGCAGAAGCGAGAGACTGCGGGCTTCAAGTTTTACCGGTTTCTTGTCGACCACGCCTCGATCCGGCTCATCAGGATCGGATGTCGACAGCTCCAGAGCCCAGCGTTTGCCATCCGGCAAGGTAAAATCGACATCGCCGTCATGGGGGTTGAACAGCAGTAGAACATCATCCCAGCCTTCTTCGAAGGGCTGCTTACGCGACAGGCGCAAGCCGATCGCTGTATTCGCTTCATCGTCCCACTGCTCATCCGTCTGCTCGCCGCCACCCGGATTGAGCCAGGTGACAATCAGACCGTCGCGCCAATTTTGTCGTCTGAGGATGGAATGTGCCTGACGCAAGGCGATCAGGCGTTTGACAAAAGTATAAAGCGCTTCGGCGCTGCCATATCGATCATCCCAATGCAGCCAGCTGAGTTCGTTGTCCTGACAGTAGCCATTGTTGTTGCCCATCTGGCTTCGGCCGGATTCATCACCCGCCAGCAGCATCGGCGTACCATGTGAGAGAAAGAGGGTCGCGAGAAAATTGCGCTTCTGACGCTCCCGAACGGTATTTATGGCTTTATCGTCCGTCGGACCTTCAGCGCCATAATTGTAGCTACGGTTGTCGTTGTGGCCGTCATTGTTGTCTTCGCCATTGGCCTCATTATGCTTCTCGCTATAGGAGACGACATCATTGAGCGTGAAGCCGTCATGGGCGGCGATGAAATTGACGCTCGCCCATGGGCGGCGGCCGCGAAGATCATAAACATCGCCTGACCCTAAGATGCGAGCGGCAAAATCCCTCGTCATGCCGGGAGTGCCCTTCCAGTAATCCCGTACCGTATCGCGATATTTATCATTCCATTCCGCCCAGCCCGGCGGAAATCCCCCCACCTGATAACCGCCGGGGCCAATGTCCCACGGCTCGCCGACGAGTTTGACTTTGGCAAGCACAGGATCCTGGCCGACCGCATCGAAGAAGCCGCTGCGTTGGTCGAACCCCTGGGGTTCGCGGCCAAGAATGGTGCCGAGATCGAAACGAAAGCCATCGACATGCATTTCTTCGACCCAATAGCGCAGCGAGTCCGTCACCAGTTGCAGCACGCGCGGATGCGACGTGTTGATCGTGTTACCCGTGCCGGTGTCGTTGATGTAGTAGCGGGGTTGGTCCGGCAGGGTGCGGTAATAGGAGAAATTGTCGATACCCTTGAAGCAAAGGGTTGGGCCGAGTTCATTGCCCTCTGCGGTATGATTGTAGACGACATCGAGGATGACCTCGATACCGGCATCATGGAAGGCACGCACCATGTCGCGAAAGCCTTCAAGACCTTTCGGCCCGTAATAGCGAGTGGCCGGCGCGAAGAAGGAAAGGCTGTTGTAGCCCCAGTAGTTGCGCAAACCCTTGTCGAGCAAATGACTGTCATCGGGAAAAAAATGAATGGGAAGGAGCTCGATCGAGGTCATACCGAGGCTCTTGATGTAGTCGACGACCGCGAGGTGCCCCAAACCCTCAAAGGTGCCACGCAATGGCTCCGGAATTGCCGGATGCAGCATCGTCATTCCCTTGACGTGCGCCTCATAGAAAACGGTCGCAGGCCACGCGACCGACGGCCTTTTATCCGGCGCTTCATTCTTGAGGTCGACCACACGGCATTTGGGCACCTGTCCGGCGCTGTCGGCCTCATCAAAGGAAAGATCCTTTTGCTCGTCATCCAGACCATAGGCGAACTGGGCTTGCGACCATTCGATGTTGCCCATAAGCTCGCGGGCATAGGGGTCGACGAGCAATTTGTTCGGATTGAAGCGATGGCCCTTTAACGGATCGAACGGGCCATGCACGCGGTAGCCATACAAGGCACCCGGCTTCAATCCAGGCACATAGCCATGCCAGATCTCATGGGTATATTCCGGCAAAGCGATTCGCTCGATCTCCTGCTTTCCGCTTTCGTCGAAAAGGCAGAGCTCCACCTTTTCCGCATAGGCGCTAAAAAGTGCGAAATTGACACCCTCTCCGTCATAATTCGCTCCCAGGCGCGTGTGATCTCCAGGCTCGATCGCATGCCTCTTGCCGCCGTCGGTCATGGAATCCTCGTGATGTTGCTGCGCAGCAGAAACACGCTGTGGAGCGCTTTGTTCCGGCCTTGAAGCTGGACAACACATGCAGTGACGCCGGGAGCGTCACCGATTTCCCACGAGAAAGGATAGGGAATGATCGGTAAACAGCTGTGCCGCCAAAAGATTGCCGGCTGATGAAGGCTGATCCGTCAGGAGATCGTATAGCGGCGCCTTGAGCTCTCGCGGCATCGTCACAGCGGTGTCTTTCCAGAAATCCGATGAAGGCATATCGACCAGACGCGGCACGATCGTAATCGCAATTTCGCGCTCATGAACGCGCGCGAAAGCCACGAGATTGGACGCTCGTGCCCCGCTGGTTTCCAAGGGCACGTATTCGCCCTGAAGAAAAAGCAAGGGATGCTGCTTACGATAGCGCAGCACCTTACAGATGACGTGCCGTTTCAAGGAAGCTGCATCCGATGCAAGGGGACCGGCCGCTCCCGAGTCAGTCCACAGATGGTCGACCGGCCTTCGATTGTCCGGATCGACCAGACTGAAATCGAAACCCTCGGTCCCCTGATAGATATCGGGAATACCGGGAGCCGTGAGCTTGATCAGCAACTGCGACAGGCTGTTGCGAAAACCCAATTCCATGAAAGGGCGCAGCGTCCGGTCAAAATCATGGATGAACTCTCGATTATCCTCCGAAAGCAAGGCGGCAGAATAGGCTTGGGCTGCATGCTCATAGGAAGGATTTTCATCCATCCAATCCGTCCGGAGCTTGGCTTCTCGGATGGCTTTCAAGGCATAGGCACAAAACCGCTCTTTTAGTGCGCTCCGATCGGCTCCTTCGATGTCCTGCGGCCAGATACCTGCAAGCGCTTGGTAAAGCATCCACTCGATATTGGGCTCAGGCGCAGGTCCATCGGCAAGGCTGGAGCGAAAAGCAGAATTCATGTTGCGCCACCGTTCGACACCGGCAATCCACGCATCAGGATCCTGCGTCAGACTGTAGAGGCGGCCGCGGGCATCTTCCCCCCGCTTGGTATCATGCGTCGAGGTCGCAGAAAGGGCGCGGCGTTGTCGCCGAAATCGATCGGCCATGAATTGGTGAAAGGCTGCCACCGAGCCCTGTGGCGCGTGCGGCTCGCCTCCGACCTCGTTCAATGCGATCAGGCGGTTATACCGATAAAACAGCGTGTCCTCGACTGCCTTTGCCATGATCGGACCGCTGAGCTGCTGGAATCTGGCTCGAAACTCCAGAGCTTCGGGTGCAGAAACCTCCCCTTTCAAAAGACGGCCGAGCGCATCGAGGGCATCAATGGTCGGCAATCGGCTTCGGGCTTTCTCGCAGGCACTCTCGATGACGGCCACGTCATCGGACGATGCGGCTCCTCGATAGCCGTAGGTGCGGTAAACCGGGAAGGCGACCAGCAACTCGCGAAGCGCCGACGCTATTTCCTCCGTGTCGAAATCGGAAAAAATCGAACATGCCAGGCTCGTGAGACGCCTCATCTCACCAGCAAAATTGCGCTCGACCATCAAAAGCTTCGCCCTGCGCAAACCTGTGGCAAAGTCGGCATCCTCCTGGCTGACGGACTTGTAGGCTTCATCCAGCTTGCGCAATCCCTCCTCGTTCACGAAGAGATCTGCCATGGCGGTGATGAATTCGTAGCCGGTCGCTCCCGATACCGGCCAATCCACCGGCAGCGTCTCGCCACGGGCAAGGATTTTCTCGACTACGATGAAAATGTCCGGGCCGACGGCCTGCTGCAAATGCTCGAGATAGCTCTTCGGATCGGCCAGTCCGTCGATATGGTCGACGCGCAATCCTTGGACCTGCCCGGCGCGAACCAATTCGATGATCAGCCGATGCGTGTCTTTGAAGACCCGTGCGTCCTCCACCCGCATTCCGACCAGGCCTGCCACCTCGAAGAAGCGTCGATAGCTGAGGTTTTCGGCGGCATCTTTCCAATAGAACAATTGCCAGTGCTGTTCCGCGAGAAGTTTTCTCATCGCGGCTGCATCCCTCGAAAATGCACGCAGCCGCTCCGCATCCGTTCCTATGTCCGCTGCCAGCCGCTCGGCACTTTCAGCCGAGAGCGGAACCAGATCATCGAAATAGACCAGATAGATGCCTCCATCCGCAGGCTCGCGGCGAAGATGAAAGTCTGCCGCGGCCAGGCTTTCCTCGAGTGGGCGCCCGAGTAGCGGCAAGGTGAGCTTGCGGCGCCAGTCGATATCGAAATGGCCGGCATAGGCGCTGCTCGATCCACGCTGCAACACGTCACGCCACCAGGCGTTTTCCACGGAGGCGGCCATATGGTTGGGCACGATGTCGAGGATCAAGCCCATGCTAGCCTTCTGCAAGGCCATGCAGAAAGCATCGAACCGCTCGCGACCGCCAAGCACCGGGTCGATCTCGTTCGCATCCGTGACATCATAGCCATGCGTCGATCCCTTCTTGGCTGCAAAGATCGGCGAGGCATAGACATGGCTGACGCCGAGATCCTTCAAATAGGGAACCAGCTCCGTCGCCCTGTCAAAGGTGACATTTCCGCGAAACTGCAGGCGATAGGTAGAGGTTAAGACGGTCATAGCTTCCTCGCTGCGTCGGAGGCTCTGAAGAACGGAACTGAAAGAGATCTGTTCCCACCTCAGGAACCGTTCCCGTCAAGATGCGTTGGAATGCAGGAAAATTTCAGCGCCATCGACGGATAGGGTGTCATGCAGCAAGGCTTCGCATTTGGACCACAAATCAACGAAAATGCGGTCTTTTTCCGCCTGTGGGCGCCCTTGGCGGAGCGCGTGTTCGTCCGCATCGAGCAGCGCGGGGAACGGGCCATGCGGCGGAGCCAGGACGGATGGCATGTCGTCGAAGTCAACGATGCGCAGATCGGCGATCGCTATAAGTTCGTGCTGGCCGATGGGTTTGCCGTGCCGGATCCTGCCTCGCGCTTTCAGCCCGAAGACGTTCACGGCCCGAGCGAGCTGATCGACCCAACGTTCGCATGGCAAACCCAGGGATGGAAGGGACGCCGCTGGGAGGAAATCGTCATCTACGAACTGCATGTCGGCGCCTTCACGGAAGCTGGCACATTTCTGGCGGCCATCGAAAAGCTCGACCATTTGCAGCGCCTCGGCATAACAGCCATTCAAATCATGCCGCTTTCGGATTTTCGCGGTCGGTATGGGTGGGGTTACGACGGTGTTTTACCCTATGCGCCGGATAGCAGCTACGGCCGCCCTAAGCATCTCAAAATGCTCGTCGATGCAGCCCACGAGCGCGGCATCTGTGTCTTTCTCGATGTGGTCTATAATCATTTCGGGCCGGACGGAAACTATCTGCCCCGCTATGCGCCGATCTTTGGCGACCGGCACGAAAGCGTCTGGGGCAAGGGCCTGAACTACGATGGCGAAGGCAGCCGTTTCGTCCGCGATTTTGTCATCGAAAACGCAATCTACTGGCTGAGCGAGTTCCGGATGGATGGTTTGCGGCTGGATGCCGTGCACGCGATGAGGGACGATAGCGATCCGCATATCCTTCTCGAACTTGCCGGTCGCGTCAGGAGCGCGTTCCCCGAACGCCAAATCCATCTGATCGTCGAGAACGAGAATAATGACGCGGCTCTCCTCGCACGCGATGAAGACGGCAAGCCGCGCCATTTTACGGCACAGTGGAATGATGACATCCATCACGCTCTTCATGTGGCGGCCACGGGCGAGACCTTCGGCTACTATGAGGATTATGCCGATTGGGCACCGCGTCTGAGCCGCGCGCTTGCAGAGGGTTTCGCGTTCCAAGGGGAGCATATGCAGTATCGAGGCCGGCCAAGGGGATCGCCGAGCGTTGGCTTGCCGCCATCGGCCTTTATCTCCTTCATCCAAAACCATGACCAGATCGGCAATCGGGCACGCGGTGATCGCATGATTTCCTCCCACCCGACCGAGGCGATAAAAGCCATTGCAGCGATCTATCTTCTCTCGCCGCAGATCCCCATGCTGTTCATGGGCGAGGAATGGGGCGCTGCCGATCCTTTTCCCTTCTTTTGCGACTTCGATGAAGAGCTCAACGCGAAGATAAGACTTGGCCGCAAGGAGGAACTGAAGCGCCTGCCCGGCTTCGAAGCGGAGGATGCTTGCGACCCGACGGCCGAAGCCACCTTCCGCAGCGCCAAATTGCGCTGGGACAAAATGAATGAGAATCCGGCAATTGGCGACTATTACGAGCAGCTGCTAAAGCTCAGACATCAAGTGATCGTGCCGCTCCTTGGCGACGCGCGTAGTTGTCTGGCAACCTACGATCCAGACGCCTCGCCCCTTCGAGTGTACTGGGAAACGGGCTCTAAAAACCTTCGTCTGACAGCCAATTTGTCGAACACGCCGGCTGTTTTGAAAAGCCCTATCGAGGGGCAAGCATTTTTCTCGTGGGGCAGCACAGCAAACGATTCAATGGGACCGTGGACGGTTGTTTGGAGCCTATCGTGAGTCCGTTTCGTAAAACTGAGGAACGAACGCCTGCTGTCCTTCCAGCAATCCGGTATCCAGCGGCCTTAACCTTGTAGGCGCTGCGCTTTTTCCAAGGCGTCGACGATCACTTTATCGGTAAATGGCTTGTCGATTACTCCGACTGCTCCTTCGAGGCCATATCCAACGCGTTCGGGGCTGCCGGTAACAAATATCACTTTTATCCTGAACCGATCCGTCAATCGGCGAGCGAGCCCCGCTCCGCTATGGCCATCGGCCAAGCCGAGATCCACGAAAGCCACCTCCGCCTTTGTCGCATAGGCCAGGGCCTGCTCTGCCGTCATGAAGGAGCCCACGACTTCATGGCCAGCTTCAATAGCGATACGCTCCAATTCGAGTGCCACCAAGGGCTCGTCCTCGACAATCATAATCTTCATCACAACCTCCTCATGCAACAAAAGATAGATCAAATTGGAAGAAAGACGATGTTCGCTACCGGACGGTTCTGCCGAATGCACAACCACGATAGTATCGTCCGCTTCCAAAGACAGCAGGCCTTCAGGGTCACTCACCTCAAGTCATCGTTTCTCCATCCTCAAAGAGAAACATTGCTGTTGAAAGCGGGGCAAGATCGAGGAGAAGAGACTGGCGGCGCCCATGGGCGGGAAAGTCGTCGGTCAGACGATCGCCAGAGCCGATACCTGCTCCGCCATAAACAGAGTTATCGGTATCGAGTATCCGCCGCCAGAGGCCGGAAAAAGGGACGCCTATCCTGTATCCGCCACGGAAAATCGGAGTGAAATTCGAGATGACCAGAATGGCCGACCGCCGCCCCGCATCGAAGCGCAGCGTTCCGAAAACCGACTGTTCGGCATCATCGGCAACCGCCCACTCAAAGCCGTCAGGCATGGTATCGCCATGCTGCAGGCAGGGGAAATGCCTGTAGATCCGGTTGAGATCGCGCACCAGCCGTTGCAGGCCGACGTGAGACGGTTCATCCAGGAGATCCCATTCCACGGAACTGTCGTGGCTCCATTCCGACCATTGACCGATCTCACCGCCCATAAAGAGAAGCTTCTTACCCGGGTGCCCCCACATGAAGCCGAAAAGAGCGCGGAGATTGGCCATCTTCTGCGAGGGATCGCCGGGCATCTTGGCAAGCATGGAGCCCTTTCCGTGCACGACTTCGTCATGCGAAAACGGCAGGATGAAGCGCTCGCTATAGGCATAGATCATGCCGAAGGTCATCGAGCCATGATGATACTTTCGATAGACCGGATCGTCGGACATGTAATGGAGCGTGTCGTGCATCCATCCCATGTTCCACTTCATGTCGAAGCCGAGCCCGCCTTCCGCTGTGGGTTTTGTGATATTCGGAAAAGCGGTCGACTCCTCGGCGATCATCAGTGCATGCGGACAGCGTTGGTGAACGATGCTGTTCAGATGCTTGAAGAATTCGATGGCTTCCAGATTTTCGCGCCCGCCATAGCGGTTCGGGATCCATTCGCCTTCCGGGCGGCTATAGTCGCGATAGAGCATGGAGGCGACGGCATCGACGCGCAATCCGTCCACATGATAGCGCTCAAGCCATTCGAGCGCGCTCGCGATCAAGAAGCCTTTGACCTCGTTGCGGCCAAGATTATAGATCAGCGTGTTCCAGTCGCGATGGAAACCCTCCCGCGGATCCTCATGCTCATAGAGCGGGGTGCCGTCAAAACGCGCCAGTCCCCACACATCCGTCGGAAAATGCGCCGGCACCCAATCCAGGATGACACCGAGCCCTTCCTGATGGCAGCGATCGACGAAATATGCGAAATCTTCAGGCGTGCCATGGCGCCCGGTCGGTGCAAACAGACCGAGTGGCTGATAGCCCCACGATCCGCCAAAAGGATGCTCCATGATCGGCAGCAGCTCGATATGGGTGAAACCCATTTCGCTGACATAGGGAATGAGCCGCTGCGAGAGTTCGATCCAATCGAGCGCGCGACCGCCATCTTCCATGTCGCGCAGCCAAGAGCCGGCATGAACCTCGTAAATCGAAAGCGCCTTGGCGAAATGATCGGCGTTTCGGCAATTGTCCATCCAGGTATGATCGTTCCAGCGGAAGGGCTCGGACGACGCCACCACGGACGCCGTCGATGGCGCGGGCTCCGCTGCCCGCGCGACCGGATCGGCCTTCTGCGGAAGCAGGTTGCCGACCCGGTCGACAATCTCGAACTTGTAGCGTTCGCCGACCGTGATATGCGGAATGAATATCTCCCAGACACCCGCCTGCAGCCGGAGCCTCATCGGATGGCGACGTCCGTCCCAAGCGTTGAAGTCGCCGGCCACCGATACGCGGCGTGCATTCGGCGCCCAAACCGCGAAACGCACGCCCGCGACACCGTCGACCGTCATGGGATTGGCGCCGAGAGCCTTGCTCAGGTTGTAATGCGTGCCTTGCGAGATCAGATGGAGATCCAGATCGCCAAGCAACGGCGCGAAGCTGTAGGGATCGGCCGTCACCTGGACTGCATCGGGCCATTGAATTCTCAGATAATAGGCGTTGCGTTCGGCAAGTGTCGCGCCAAACAGGCCGGCCGGATGGATGAGACCGGCCAATGCCAGAACGCGATTACTATCTCGATCGAGGATTTCGACGCGCAAGGCCCCCGGCAGATAGGCCCTGACGCTGTGACGGCCGTCCACACCTTGGTGCATACCGAGGATCGAAAAGGGATCTCCATGCCGCCCCTCCACCAGGGCATGCATGGAACCCGCATCCACTCCGCTGAGAATGTCGGCAACATCGCTCATGAGCGGCTCTCCGAAAGTCGAGCTATGATGGCGGCAAGTCCGTTCAGCGGGATCGGAAGCCACTTTGGACGGTTTCGGGCCTCATAGGCGATCTCATAGGCGGCCTTCTCCAGAAGAAAGATATCGATGATCCGCCGCACCTCGGCGGGCGTTTTCGGCAAATCGGGCGAAGCCGCCAATGCTTCGATATAGGACGTCAGAAAAATGCGTTCCGCATTTTCTGCGAAGCGCCGGATCACCTCGCGGCGGCGGGCATCGTGGTGATCAGAAATGGCGTCGTTTTCGAGCATGGCGGATGCTGAGAGATAGTCGAGCGATCGCAGCAGGCCGGCAGCGTCGCGCAACGGGCTCGTCTTGGCGCGGCGTTCGGCAAGATTGCGCGCCGGCTCGCCCTCGAAATCGATGATAACGGCATCGCCTTCCGTCACCAGGATCTGGCCAAGATGGAAATCGCCATGCGCACGCGTCAACAAGGTTCCTTTCGCTTCGCCCGCCACCGCGCTTGCAAGCGCGATGATCCTGTTGCGTTCGGCTAGTAGCAAGGACATCTGCTCCGCGATCTCAGGTTCGACATTGTCTTCGAGGTCGGTCAGCTTGGAAAAAGCATAGGTAATTTCGCCTGTTACGGTTTTGCGAATGCCGGCGACATCGCGTGCGTCCGCTCGACGCGGCGCGAAGGCTTCGTTGTCGGTCGGCTGCGCCAGCAAGACATGCAGCTCTCCGAGACGCTCGCCGACCATGGAAATGAAATGCAGAAGCGGCTGCAGCTGCTCATCGGCCGCCTCGACGGCGGACTCCGTGATAACGATCTCGTCGGCAGTGCGGCGCAGGTTGGACAGCATCCAATTCCAAGCATCACCCTGGTTGCGGATCGCCCCTTGCACGATGATCAGCGTCGATCGGCGACCTTCGCCGTCCGTCCGAGCCACCTCACCCAGAAGAGGGGCAGTATGCTCATAGCCTTGTTCCGTCAAATAGCGCGTCATCTCGACTTCCGGATGAACACCGACGAAGACATGGCGGATCAACTTGATCATCGCCAGGTCGCCGACGAGCAACGAACTGTTGGATTGTTCAGCCGAAAGCCAGCGGATCGGCATATCCTCGGTCAACGCCAGGCAATCGAGTCGATCGGTGCCGATGAATTCGATCATGCCGGTGCGCCCGCTGACCGTCGAGCGGTCGCACAGGCCTTGAAGGATGCCGCGTGCCATCATCTCCACGGCAAATCCGTCAGTCAGGAACCCAACCCGCCTGCCCTGCCGGATGCGGGCAAGGGAGAGCTGCTGAGCGAGCACGTTGGTCGCCGTATCGTCCCATTCGGCTGCGAGCGGTAATTGATAGCTCTCCACATGATCCGGTAGCACAACCTCGATCTCTCCGAGCACGACGCCGTCGGCAAAGGGTATCGGCGTCGCGGAAACGAGCCTCGCCTCCTGCAGGGCCTGGTCCTTAGCGCCGAACCAACGGCGCTTCGCAAGATAGGCCGGCAGGATATCCCTGCTCAGCACCGCAGTGTGATGCGGCATCTCGGCAAGCTCCGTCAGGCTGCGTCTGACAACGATCGTCACCAAATCGATAAGTTGCTCGGGCGGTGCCGTGCGCCAGGCTGGTCCGTCAGTCTCGGCATTAAGCTGGAACCAGAAGAAGCCATAAGGGGGCAATGTGAGCAGGTAGGTGAGTTGCCCAATCGGCGGAAACGGCGACATGCCCGTCAACTCCACCGGAATCCGCCCTTCGAATTGCTGCAGATCGAGCTCGACCGCCTGGGGAACGCGCGACAGGTTTGCAACGCAAAGAATGACCTCGTCACCATATTCGCGCAAATAGGCGAGAATCCGCCGATTGGCCGGCGTCAGAAAGCGCATTGACCCCCGCCCGAAGGCGCTGTGGCGACCGCGCAACGCCAGCATTCGCCGTGTCCAGTTCAACAGCGAATGGGCATCCGACACCTGTGCCTCGACGTTCAATGCCTCGAAGCCATAGAGGGGATCGGCAACCGGCGGCAATACGAGCCGTGCCGGATCTGCGCGCGAAAAGCCGCCGTTGCGATCGGGGGACCATTGCATCGGGGTGCGTACCCCGTCCCGGTCGCCGAGATAAATATTGTCTCCCATGCCGATCTCGTCGCCGTAATAGACGATGGGCGTTCCCGGCATGGACAGCAGCAACGCATTCATGAGTTCGATACGGCGGCGGTCGCGCTCCATCAATGGCGCCAGCCGGCGGCGGATGCCAAGGTTGATGCGGGCGCGCTTGTCGGAGGCGTAGGTCTCCCACAGATAATCGCGTTCAGCGTCGGTGACCATTTCGAGCGTCAACTCGTCATGATTTCTGAGGAAGATCGCCCATTGGCAGATTTCGGGGATCTCCGGCGTTTGACGTATGATGTCGGTGATCGGGAAGCGGTCCTCCTTGGCAATCGCCATGTACATGCGCGGCATCAGGGGAAAATGAAACGCCATGTGGCATTCGTCGCCGTCGCCGAAATATTCGCGCGTGTCCTCCGGCCACTGGTTTGCCTCGGCAAGGAGCAGCACGCCGGAATGTGTCGCATCGAGCGCCGCGCGGATCTGTTTGAGGATCAGATGGGTTTCCGGCAGGTTTTCGTTGTTGGTGCCTTCGCGCTCGACAAGATAGGGGATCGCATCGAGCCGGAAGCCGTCGATGCCGGTCTCAAGCCAGAAGCGCATGACATCGATGATTTCCTTCATGACCAGCGGATTATCGAAATTGAGATCTGGCTGGTGCGAATAGAAGCGGTGCCAGTAATAGGCGCCCGCCACGGGATCGAATGTCCAGTTCGACTTTTCCGTATCGAGAAAAATGATGCGGGTCTCGGGAAATTTCAGGTCGGTGTCCGACCAGACGTAGAAGTCTCGCTCGGGGCTTCCGGCAGGCGATTGCCGCGCGCGCTGGAACCAGGGATGCTGGTCCGACGTGTGATTGATGACAAGCTCGATAATGACGCGGATATTATGTTCATGCGCGGCCGCCACGAACTTCCGGAAATCCTCGAGCGTCCCGTAGTCCGGGCTGACGTTGCGATAATCGGCAATATCATAGCCGTCATCGCGCCGCGGCGAGGGAAAGAACGGCAGGAGCCAAATGGCATTGACGCCAAGCGCAGCAATATAATCGAGCTTCTGGTACAGGCCTTCGAAGTCGCCGATGCCATCGCCATTGGCATCGTAAAAGGACTTGATATGCAGCTGATAGATGATGGCATCCTTATACCATAGCGGGTCGTCGGCCAGTTTATCGCTCTCGGCCATGTGAACGGTATCCATCTCAGACCTCTCCTGCCCTGACGCGCCAGATGGCAAAGGGCAAATGAGCTGGATCAAGCCTGATCATCTGCCACTTCCCGGCACGGCTAAATCTTTGGCCGCTGACGAGATCCTCGAAAGCGAGTGTGCCATCGTCTGCCAGGCCGAACCGCCAGAGAGGAAATTCGAGATCGCTTTCCTCCATCGCGTGCGGATTGAGCGTCACGGCGACAAACAGAACGTTGTGGCGTCCGACGCTTGCCTTCTCGAAAAACATGACGTTTGGGTTCGACGAGGGCAGAAAGGTCAGGCCGAGATGCGAATGCAGCGCTGAATTGTTCTTGCGAATGCGGTTGAGCATCGAGATTTCCGCCTTGATGTTGCCCGGCCGGTCGTAATCCCAGGCGCGGATCTCGTATTTTTCACTGTCGGCATATTCCTTGCGCTTGGCATCCGGCCGTCCCTCGCAAAGCTCAAAGCCGTTATAGACGCCCCAAAGGCCGGAGAGCGTTGCGGCCAGCGCGGCCCGAATGAGATAGGCAGAGCGCGGCGCGTTCTGCAGGAAGTCCGGGTTGATATCGTGCGTGTTGACGAAGAAATGCGGGCGAAAGAATTCGGTGACCTCACCTCGAGTAAGCTCGGTCAGATATTCCTCCAGCTCCGCTCTTGTGTTGCGCCAGGTGAAGTAGGTGTAGGACTGGGAGAAGCCGACCTTTGCCAGCCGGTACATCACCTTCGGCCTTGTAAAGGCTTCCGAAAGGAACACGACCTTCGGATGACGCGCGCGGATATCGCCGATCAGCCACTCCCAGAAAGGAAAAGGCTTGGTATGGGGATTGTCGACGCGGAAGATGTTTACCCCTTCCTCGATCCACATTTCGACGATGTCGCGCAGTTCGGCCCAAAGCGCCGGTACCGCATCGGGTGCGTAGAAATCGACATTGACGATGTCTTCGTATTTCTTCGGCGGATTTTCCGCATAGCGGATCGTGCCGTCGGGGCGCCAATCGAACCAGCCCGGATGTTCCTTTAGCCACGGGTGGTCGGGAGAGGCTTGAATCGCTAAGTCGAGCGCAATCTCCAATCCGAACCGCCCTGCTTCCGAAATCAGATGCTCAAAGTCATCGAATTGTCCAAGGAGGGGGTGGATTGCCTCATGTCCACCGGCTTCCGAACCAATCGCATAGGGACTGCCCGGATCAGTTGGAGCGGCGATGAGAGAATTGTTGCGGCCCTTGCGGTTGGTGTGGCCGATCGGGTGGATCGGTGGAAAATAAAGCACGTCGAAGCCCATATCCCGGATGGCCGGCAAGCGGGCGATGACATCCTCGAAAGTGCCGTGGCGATTGGGGTCACCGCTCTGCGAACGGGGAAAGATCTGATACCAGCTCGCAAAGGCCGCCTCGCAGCGTTCGGCTTCGACACCATAGATCCGCGAGTGCGAGGTGAAGGGACGGCGGTCGGCGAGCGCCATCAGCTCGTTTGTACGTGTGGCAAGGAGCAATTCAAGCTTGCCCGGCCCGTCGCGCCTTTCGAGCTCGGCAAGCAGCGTCGCAAGCTCCGCCCTGTCCTCATTCCTCATCGGTATGCCGCCACCGGCTGCAGCATCGCGGATCAACTCTTCGCCTTCGATCAATTCCAGCCGCAGATCGCGCCGCGCCTCGCTCTTCTTGAGAAGCTCGTAGCGGAAGATGGCGAAGGGATTTTTCCAGGCTTCCACCATGAAATCGAAGCGCCCGACGCGATCGAGAAGGAAGGACCCCTGCCAGCGATCATTTTCGGAAAGGATCATTTTGGTTCGACGCCAATCCAGCTCATCGCTGCCGCGGTAAAGGAGGGCGGCCGACAGTAGATCATGGCCATCGGCGAAGATGTCCGCCTTGACGACCACGGTATCGCCGACGATACGCTTGACCGCAAAACGTCCATCGTCGACCTGCGGCGTAACATCCTCGATGGCGATGCGCGGAAAGGCTGTCGCTTCAGCGAGGGACAATTCCCCTCCGTCAGCCATGACGGCGGAGCGGACCTCCGTTGTAACAACATATACCTCGCCTGGAGCGATCCTCCGGCGACTGGCCATCGCCTCTATGGGCAGGAAGGGCGAAGCCAAGCGATGCATGATGTCATCAGGCAGTTCCGCGGCACGACGCAGATCTCTGTTGACAGCGAGAAGCCGCGCCTGCGTTGCACCCCGTAATGCGGGCCGATCAGCCTGGGCAGTCACCGTCACTTGGCTCGTTGTTTCACATTGAAGAAGCATCCATTGAGTGGGCGCGCGTGAAGCAGAATTCAGGTCGCGTATATCGGCCGAGATATCGTAGGCTCCCTCAGCCTTGAGGACACGCAGACCCTGTCCATGACCATATATCGGATCAAGCGGCAGGGTGGCGCCAAATTCGAAACCCATTGGTACCAGCAATCCGTCGCCGAGTTCGGCCGCAAGATGGAGGGCGCGGCGTGATTTTCGCTCGCGGATTTCCCTACTTTCGGTACCATGCGCCAAGCGCCTTCCAAACGGCACCTCCGGAAAGGCGATCTGTGGTCCGAAAGGAAGCTGCAGGCGATATTCCTCAAGGAGCCAGCTTTCGCGCATATCCCACCAGGCAAGCGAGGAAAAGGCGCCATCGAAGCCGCAGTTCTCTAATGCCGAGCGCAGAGCGAAATCGGTTCCCGGCGTGTACGCAAAAAACCTGGTTCCCGGTCGTGCCGTCTTCGCGCTGGTCATCAAGCGCCGCCACCCATCGGCAGGCACGCCGCCAAGGCCAAGGACCCGGTATCCGGCGATCCCCCAGGACGCGAACTCCGCCAGCCGCGCTTCCCACTCGTCGATTACCGCGCCCGGCGATAGCGCTGCGGGCTTAGTAGAAGAGAAAGGCGACCGCCTTGGATCGAGCGGGTTAAGGGCGCCTGCGGTTCCCGCATCAAGCGCGCTAACCACAAGGTCCAGCATGAGTTCGATCCCCGATGCTCGCGCCTCCAGCGCCAGCATGGAAAGAGCCTCTTTTGCATCTCCTTCCAACTCGAGCGTCGGATCCAGATGCTCGTAATTGTCCGTGGAAAAAAGACCCGCGCCTGCCTTTTTGCGAAAGGGCGGAGCCGAGAGCACGATGTCGAAGCCGAGCGTGCTCGCGTGATCAAATACCTCGCTCCATCGATCTCGCGCCGCCAGCAGCAATGGATTCACGTAGTAGATCCGCGGATGGTTGAGTGCGGTATCCGACTGAGCTGCGAGCGGCATCAGGTAATTCTCCATGCGTCACGCGGACATGAACTATTGTTTCAGAAATCACCGAGTCTAACCTGCAGGCAGCTTAGTTGTTCCAATGCGAGCAACCTGCACTTGAGTGAATAGCTTGCTCTTCGAGATCGCAAAAAGGACCCGCACTCCGGCAGTAATCGCCGCCCGATCTGCTGGCTAGTTCACGCGGTAACAGGGATGGGACGGCGGCAAGAGCCCGAAGCCGATGGCCGCCGCGAGGAGGTAGTTCAGCCCGGAGATATAGAGTCGGCAGCGACCCGGCGAACGGGATGCCGAACCCGAACAAGGCCACCAGGAGGATCGTCGATACCTGAGTGATGTCGACGATCATCCAGGGGATGGCCTTGGTGAAGGTCGACACGTTCGTACAGGCTGGAGGAATTGCCAATGCGGTCGGTCGATGATCTCCGAAGGTTCCGTGATCCGCTTTCCCGCGGTCGAGTAGTCGAGACATACCTGATTTTAACCTGACAGTTCCATCGCATTGACGCAGTGAATTTTGCAGCAACGGGGTCCGCTCGGCATGGCTGAAGCTTTTACTCAGGACGCTTGGCTGCCGCGGATCGTTGCGTCGCGGCCACTCCTTTGGCCGGAAACAAGTATGCCGATTTCTGACTCGAAGTTTCCCGTTGCTCTAGCGGCGACCAAAGATGGCACTTAGCGCTTGCTTCAAGGTACCTTTGACCGCGCCGCTTTCCTCGGGGTCCCCTTTCAGCAAGGCGGCGCTCAAGTTGCGCATCTGCTCGAAGGTGATGTGCGGCGGTATCGGCGGCACTTCCGGATCGGTCTTGACCTCGAGGGCCACGGGTTGCTGGGCGGCGAGTGCCTCGTCCCAGGCCGCACCAAGTGTCTCCGGCCGATCGACGAAGATGCCACGCAGGCCGATCATTT
>Ga0209677_100707_pt1 | contig 17037 bp, 14 predicted proteins | sample AraplaCvi_mCL_r2_2_FD_184285 | JGI IMG/M metagenome (GOLD analysis project Ga0209677, IMG submission 184285) | Arabidopsis root microbial communities from North Carolina, USA - plate scrape CL_Cvi_mCL_r2 (SPAdes) (version 2) | ecosystem: Host-associated > Plants > Roots > Endosphere | place: USA... | reverse complement strand
AGGCGTCGACCTGGGCCAGCAACGCGCCGCAGGCCTCGAGCGACGGCGCATCGAGCACGGTGAGCGCGAAGCCGGCGCGCAGCGCGGCCAGGCCCTGGCGGACCGCGTCGGGCCGATACAGCAGCGAGGCCTGCGCCAGCACGCCGCGCCCCAGCCGCCACAGCCGTTCCGAACCGGACCCGGCGCCGGTCACCAGGCCCTGCAGCGAGCCGACCGTCATGATCTCGGAGAACCCGGCCGCGCCGCGCCGCGAGATGTCGACGTCGGCGGCGGGCGTGTCAAAGGCCGCGTCCACCCAGATGACGTCGCCGCCCTGCTGCTCGGCCAGCGCGTGCGCGAGGCCTTGCGCGACGAAGCTCTTGCCTTCGCCGGCGCGCGCGCTGCTGACCAGGATGACGCGGCCGGACACGCCGCCGTCGGCCGTCGGCTGCAGCGTGGGCCCGTGGTGGCGCGCGAGGTGCTCGAGCACGCCCAGGCCGATGCGCGTGAACAAGGTGGGGTCGTGGACGATCTTCATGCGAGCTCCGGCGCGTCGGCGGCGGGCGCCTTGGTCGACGGTCCGAGATAGGAGTTGCGCGCCTTGGGCGACAGCGTGGGGATGGCGCCCAGCACCGGCACGCCCAGCGCCCATTCGGCTTCGCGCGGCGAGCGCAGGCGGTCGCCGCCCAGCTCGCGCAGCGTGGCCAGCAGCAAGCCCAGCAGCAGTCCCGCGACGGGACCCAGCAGCGCGACGATCTTCTTTTTCTTGCCCTGGGACGCGGTCGGGTGGTCGGGCGGGTCGATGATCACGCGGCTTTCGGCCTCGGTCGGATTCAGGCGCAGGTACAGGTCGATCTGGTCGAGCTTGCGCTGCAGCTCGACGTAGCGCTCCTGGGCCAGCTGGCGCGCGCGCTCCAGGCGGTTGAGCTCGGCCTCCAGCTGCGTGTCCTCGCGCACCACGCGCGCGAGGCGCTGCTGCGAGCCGGCCAGCTGCGAGCGCAGGTTGCGCACGTTCTGGGCATCGTCGGTGTAGAGCTGGCGCGCCTCGTCCAGCCGCAGCTGCAGCTCCAGCGTCTGCTGCTTGAGCGCGGCCACGACCGGCGCGGCGTTGCCACCGGCCACGGACACGTCCGGGTTCATGTCCAGCTTCAGCCCGCCCTCGGCCGCGGCGTAGGCATTGCCCACGCGCCCCGGCGCCGCCGCGGCGGCCCCCGTGCTGCCCGCGCGCCCCGTGCGTCCGCCGTCCTGCACCAGCAGCGTGACGATGCGGTCCTCGGCCTGGCGCAGGTCGTCCTTGGCCTGCCCGAGCTTGGTCTCGATCAGGCGCGACGTGGTCTCGCCCAGGCGCCGGTTCTGCTGCGCGCCCAGCTGCAGGTAGTTGTCCAGGAAGGCCTGCAGCGCCTTGGGCGCGAGCGCCGGGTCGGTGCAGTCGAACTTGACCTCGAGCACGTTGGACGCGGTGTCGGCCGTCTTGGAGCGCAGCGGCTCCACCGACAGGCCGTCCAGGAACAGGTCGACCGTCTTGTAGCGGGTGTCGACCGCCGACGCCGCGCCCCCGGCGGGCCGCGGCCGCGCCGGGCCGCCGTGCACCAGCTGGCTGTCATCGATGGCGTACTTGTCGACCACCGCCTGCGCGTTGGTGCGCGTGAGCATCAGCTCGATCTCGGTCTCGATCTTGCGGTTCACCGGATCGGGGTACGGCGTCTCGCGATACGCTGCGATGCCCGAGAGGAACGACGGCGAGCCCTGCTGCTCGGTCTGCACCCACACCTTGGCGCTGGACGTGTAGACGCGCGGCTGACGCAGGTACAGCAGCGCCGACGCCGCGGCGCCCACGAGCGCGCACACGGCGATCAGGCCGGCCTGGCGATACAGCACCGCCACGAGGTCGCGCACGGTGCGCGGCGGCGCGCCGGTCGGCTCGCCCGGGGGAAACAGCGTGGAGTGGCTCATCGCAGGACGGTGCCGGTCTTGTTCAGGTCGAACACCCAGCCGAACGAACTGTTCTTGAGCGGCGGCACGAGCCCGAGGTATTGGAGGATGCGATCGCCGGTGAGCACCAGGTCGGACTTGGGCAGCACCACGACGTCGGCGGGCTGCAGCGCGACGTCGCGGTCCGGCTGGCGGCCGAAGTCCTTGGGCAGGTCCAGGCGCAGCACCTGCACGGCGTCGGGCTGGCCGGGCGCGCCGGGGCCGCGGCGCAGCACCGCGATGTGCGCGGCGTCGCCGGTGACCAGCGGCCCGCCCGCCTCGGCCAGGGCCTGCAGCAGCGTCAGGCCGGGGCGGTAGTTGATGACGCCGGGCTTGCCGACCTCGCCGGCCACGAACACCTGCGGCGCCTGGTAGCTGCGCACGATCAGCGTGGGCTGCAGTGCGGCGAGGCCCGCACGGCCCGCGACCGGGCCGTTGGCGGTGGTCACGCGGATGTTCTGCGTGGTGACGCTGCGCACGATGACGGTGAGCTCGGGGTTGCGCAGGACGCGCGCGTAGCGGCTCCTGAGCTGGGCCTGCAGCTCCTCGGCGCTGAGGCCCTGGGCGACGACGCTGCCCACCAGCTGCAGCGAGATCTTGCCGTCGGGACGCAGCTTCTGCACCTCGTTGAACTGCGGCGCGTACGGGAACTTGACCTCGATCTCGTCGCTGGGCTGCAGCAGGTAGTCGCGCGCCCCCGGCAGGCCGCCCAGCGCGCGCAGGCGCTCGCGCAGCTCGGACTCGACGTCCTCGGGCGTGCGGCCCTGCACGTACAGCGTGCCCACCAGCGCGAGGCTGACCTTGCCGTCGGGACGCACCTTGAGCGACTGGTCGAACTGCGGCGCGTCGGGCACGCGCAGGTCGATGTCGTCGCCCACCGCGAAGACGTACGACGCCGGCGCCGCGGCCTGCGGGGCCGGCGCGGCGAGCACCTGCGAGGGTGCGGTGGGCGTGTTGGGCTCGGCCAGCGGCGTGGACGTGCAGCCGCCCGCGCCGAGCGCCGCGCCCAGCACCAGCGCGGTCCACGCGCGGACGAACCAGGGCGGCGCAATCATGTGGGATCCATCTCGAAGTCGGCTTCCTTCAATCCGGCCAGCGGGGGCGCGGGCGCGTCGACCACGCCGGTCGCCCGCGCGTGCAAGGCCGCCATTGTCATCTCGTATTGGGACAACACCAACGGCCACGAGAAACGGCTGGCCGCGGCCTCGCGGTTGGCCGCCCCCAGGCGCTCGCGCAGCGCCGGATCGGCCAGCACGCGCTCGATGGCGACGGCGCAGGTGCCTGCATCGGTGAAGTACAGCGCGCCCTTGCGCGCCACCCAGCGGTTGTACTTGTTGCCGTGCGCGATGACGGCGTTGCCCGCGCCCATGGCCTCCAGCAGCGACGGGTTCGTGCCGCCCACCGTGTGCCCGTGCAGGTAGGCGAGGCCGTGCCGGCGCAGCGCGTGCAGCACGCCGGCGTCGTAGATCGCGCCGGGGAACCAGACCTCCGCGCTCGCGGCGGCCACGACCTCGGCGTGGTACGCGATGTCCTGCGGCACCAGGCGCCCCAGAACCACCAGCTTGCAGCCGCGCGGCCTCGCGCTGAAGGCCTGCACGATCTGCAGCACCGAGTTCTCGGGCTCGGGACGCGCGATCAGCGTCATGAAGCCGCCCGGCTCCAGGCCCAGCGCCGCCAGCGGCGTGGGGTCGGCGGCGTCGACGAGGTCGGTGCCGTACGGGATCATGCTGATGCGCGGCGCCGCCACGCGCGTCTGCAGGTGGCGCGCGATCTCGGGGTGGTCGGCCAGCAGGTGCGACGCGCCCAGGCAGCCGCCCCAGTCGTTCAGGTACAGCCAGGCCTTGGCGAACGGGCCCCACTTGTCGCGCGCCCACTCGATGCCATCCATGTTGATCACGTGCGTGACGCCCGCGGCGCGCAGGCGCAGGCCGAACACCGCGGTGTTGTAGCCCAGCGTGAGCACCAGCGGCGCGCGCTGCGGATCGCGCAGGAAGTGGCCGATGCAGGCCCAGTCGAACCTGACGCTGTTGACGGCACTGTCGGGCCCGACCCCGATGTGGACGCGGCGCACGCCATGCCAGTCGCTTTCGAACGGCCGGCAGGCAACCGGCTCCTCGCAGTAGACGGTCACCTTCCAGCCGCTTGCCGCCAGCCAGGGCGCCAGGCGTGCGGCGAAGGTCTCGAACCCGCCGTGCGCGGCCGGCACGCCGCGGATGCCCATGATGGCGATGGACTGCTGCGCGTCGCGGCTCATGGGCGGGCGGTCTCGGGCGGGAATACGGGCGCGGCGGCGGGCGGGGACGTCATCGGGAGCGGGGTCGGAAGCAGCTTGTCCAGGCAAGCGTAGAACGCCGCACGCCCTGCCGTCCCGGCGAAGGTGTGGTCCGCGTGCGCGACTTCGCAGACCTTCACGCGACTGTCGCGCGCACGCCACCCCGTTTCCTCGCGCAGCAGCACGAGGCCCGGCTCCCCACAGGAAAACACGAAGTCCACACGCACGCCGCGGGCGGCCACGCGCTGGAGCTCCGCGGCCAGGTCGTGCTCCAGCGGCCAGCGCAAGGCCCGCGCCAGGCCGCGCGTGCGCAGCTGCAGCGCGCGCCGCGCGCGTGCGGCCAGCGCGTGCACGATCACGCCGACGTTGGCGCGGCCGGTGAGCAGCCGCAGCCACCGCGCCGGGTCCGCCAGCGCGCGCGTGGCGTCGGCCGCGACGGCGATGTGGCCGAACGCGTTGTCCTGCGGATCGAGCGACATGCCCGGCCGCCAATGGAAGATCAGCGGATTGACCGGCACCACCTGCTGCACGTCCACGCCGGCCAGCGCGGCCTGCCAGGCCTGCCAGGCGCCCGAGCACAGGCCCATCACCGTGACCGGGCCGACCGCGTGCTCGCGGCGCAGCCACGCCACGGCGCGCGCCACGTCGTCGATGCCGCGGCCGTCGTAGTGCGCGGGGCGGCGGTCCGGATCGGCCTGCGCGTGGCGCTCGCTGTCGCCGATGCCGGCCAGGTCCAGCCGCAGCACGACGTCGCCGCGCGCCGCCCGCTCGCGCGCCCACGGCACCCACAGCCGGTGCGGGCCGACGCGTCGCTCGCGCCCGGCCGACAGCAGCAGCACCCCGCGGCGCGGCGGACGCGCGGCGCCGGAATGCGGCGGCGGCAGGTCGGCCTCGGACAGCACGCCCGCCAGCAGCGGCGGCTCGCGGTCCCGCGGGTCGCCGATGCGCACCACGCGTTCGCGCACGCCCGTCCCGCCCACGCGCAGGCGCATCCACGTGCGCGCGCCGGCCGCCGACAACGCCAGCACGGCACCGGTGGCGGCCTCCAGGCGCGCCGTGGCGGTGCCGGCGTGCGGTTCGTCCCGGATCCCGTCGTCCGCCCGCTCCTGCAGCCAGCGCACGATCTCGGCGATCGCCGCGGGGGCGATGCTGGCCTGGTGCGCGATGCGCAGCGCCTGCGCGAGGTCCTCGTGCGCCCACTCGCGCACCTGCACGCCCGCCTGCGCGAGCGCCTGGGTGGCCGCACGCACCGGCAGGGCGGGCAGGTGCAGCAGCAGCGCGTCGCGAACCGACGCCGGCAGCGCCGTGGGCCACTTCAGCGCGGCCAGCGCCTCCAGGCCGCGCACCGACTGCGTGAAGCCGCCGAGCGTGACCGGCAGGTCGGCCGCGTCGAACGCCGACCCGGGCGCGGGCGCGGCCAGCGGCGCCGCGATGCCGGCCCCCAGCAGGCGCTGCTCGCGGGTGAAGGCGCGGCCGCTGGCCACTGGCAGCAGCCCCACCAGCGCGACGACGTCGTCGCGCGCCACCGCGGCGCGCGCGGCCAGCAGCGCGCCCAGGCGCAGTCCGACGAAGGCGAGGCGCTCGCAGCCGGACAAGGCGCGCGCGTGCGTGGCCGCGGCGTCGAACGCGGCCAGCGCATCGGCCGGGGCGGCCGCGCCGGTGGCGGCCGACGAGTCGCCGGTGTCGGGCCACTCGAAGCGCAGCACGCCGATGCCCGCCGCCGCGAGCGCGACGGCAAGCGCGCGCAGGCCGTCGTAGGCCGACAGGTCTTCCTCGCCCCACGAGCTCGCGAGCACCACGGCGAGCGGCAACGCCCCGGCGGGCAGCCAGCCGCGCGGCAACGCGGGCGCGAGACGCGCGTCGGGCGCCGGCGCGGGGCCGTGCCACCACGCGACGCAGGTGTGGCCCGGGGCGTCGATCAACAGCGGCAGCGGCGCGAGGGCCATCAGCGGGTGTCCTCGAGCGCGATCGGGGTCCAGCCCGCCGCGTTGATCGCGCCGACGCGGGCGTACCAGGTCGGCGCGGGCGTCGCCACCGGCGTGAAGCAGACGTCCAGCGAGGCGCCGGGCGCGAGATCGACGTATTCGAGGTCGGCGCGCCAGCCCGGCGCGTCGAAGTGCAGCGCCCGCGCAGCGGCGCGGGTGGCGAGCGTCACGCGCACGCGGCCCGCCGCGTCCCCCAGCGCGCGGGCGCTGGCCTGCAGGCCCAGGTCGGTGCGCACGAGCGGCACCGCCGGCCCGACGGGCGCCACGAAATGCACGCACTCGGCGCGCGTGGCACCGCCGGCGTCGCGCAGCGTGGCCACGATCACGTCGGCCGCGGCGGGACCGAAGCGGTAGGCGCCGTTGAGGTCGAGAAACCCGTGCGCATGGGCGAGCACCGACTCGCGCCAATGGCCGTGCGCGGGCAAGGCCACGTCGCGGTCGACGCGGCCCACCGGCACGGCCCCGCCTTGCAGGAACTGCAGCGTCAGCGTGCCGGCCAGCGGCTCGGGCGCTTCGTTGACCAGGTAGGCGACGACGCCGTTCTGGCCTTCGTCGACCAGGCCGGCGTGCACCGGCTGCCAGCTGCGCGCGAGTGCATGGAACACCGGCTTGGGATGATCGAGCTCGTCGAGCACGCCCCAGCCGGCACCGGCGCGCAGGTCGCGCAGGAACCACACGAGCGCGCCCTGGCAGGCGCTCGCGGGATCGCGCCATTGCAGGAACGCCGAGCGCATCGCCTCGGCCGCGGCCGCGCGCGAGAGCGACCAGTAGGTTGACGCGTCGCCACGGCGCAGGTCGGCGGCGGGCTGGCCGGCCAGCGCCTGCAGGTAGTGGTCGCGGACGTCGTCGAAGTCCCAGCCCGCGCCCAGGTCGCGCGGCACGCGCTCCTTCCACGCCGGCTGATGCGGACGCGGCGCGGCACCGCCCTGCAGCGCGGAGAGGCGCGCGAGGCCGGCGTCGTCGGGCACCTGCGCGAACGCGAGGCATTCGGTGGCGAAGCGCAGTCCGCAATGGCGCGCGTCGTCCAGCGGCCGCAGGTAGGCGCCGACGCCGTAATACGACGTGGTGCCGGCCGACGGCTGGAACGGGAACGCGCCGCCGCTGGCGCTGGAGGGCCACCACGGTACGCCCGGCAGCGCGGCGGCCACGTGCGCGGCAAGCGCCTCGTGGAACAGCGGCGGCGTCCAGTCCGGCCGTTCGGCGCCCCACATCGCGGCCTGCTGGTCCACCTCGGAGTTGCCGCATACCACGGACACGCACGCGTGGCGCTGCCACAGCGCCAGCTGCTGCGCGGCCTCGGCGGCCACCTCGGCCACGAACGCCTCGTCGGCCGACGGGTAGTCCATGCTCGCGAACATGAACTCCTGCCACACCATCACGCCGGCCGCGTCGCAGGCCTCGAAGAACGCCGCGTCCTCGTAGACCATCGTGCCGCCCACGCGGACGAGGTTGACGCCCGCGGCCTTCAGCGTCGCGATCATCGAACGGTAGCGCTCGGGCGTGGCGTGCAGGCGCAGCGTGTCCAGCGGCACCCAGCACACGCCGCGGCAGAACACCGGCGTGTCGTTGACGCGCAGCGCAAAGCCTTGCCCGTCGGTGCCGCGATCGAGCGCGAGGTCGCGGAATCCCACGTGGCCCAGCGGCGTCTCGAAAGCCTGCGCGACGTCCACGCCATGGCCCAGCGGCAGCACGCGCAGCGCCAGGGCGTACAGCGCCGGCTGCCCGTGGGTGTGCGGCCACCAGCGGCGCACCGCGGGCACGTCGACGGTGCCGCGGTGCAGGCCGTCCGCGCCGCGCTCGAGTTTCCAGGCGATGTCGCGCTGGCGGTCGGCGCGCAGCACGGCCGACACGAGCGCCGGGCCGCCGTCGATGCGTACGGCCAGCGCGAGGCGCCCGGCGTCGCCGACGAGGGACGCGCGCTGCTCCACGACCTCGGGCGCGGCCGCGCCCAGCGTCTCGAGCCACACGCCCCGCCACGGGCCCACCACCGCCGCGGCCGGCGACCATCCCGGCGTGCGCCCCAGCAGCGTCGTGCGCAGGAAGCGCAGCTGCTGGTGCTCGACCATCGGCGCGCGCCAGCGCGGACGCGGTCGGCGCGGCGCGAGCTGCGCATCGAGCGCCTGAAAGCGCAGCACGAGCTCGTTGCCCTGCGGCTGCCACGCGGCGGCCGGCAGCTCGATCGCGTGCCGGCGGAACATGTTGCGCGTGCTCATCACGGCCTGGCCGTTGAACGACACCTCGCAGCAGGTGGCCAGGCCGTCGAACACCAGCCGGCCGCCGGCGGCGAGCACGGCGGGCGGCGCGTCCAGGCGCAGGCGGTACGTCCAGGTCTCGGCGTCGAAGCGGCGCGCCGGACCGTCCAGCGACCACTCCCCGGCTTGCGCCAGCAAGGCGGCCACCGGCAGCGGCGCGTCGACCGCGCGCCAGCCGTCCATGCCCTCGCGCGCGATCTCCCAGCCGGAGACGAGCGCGAGCCGCGACGAACGCGGCGAGTGGGCCGGGCCCGGCGTCACGGCGATCAGGCCGGGATCAGTTGCGACAGCGCGCCGCGGATCGCGGCCACGCTGGAAAACACGCTGCGCGTGAGCATCTGGTCGGGGAACTCGACGTCGAAGGTCGATTCGAGCGCCAGCATCACGTTGACGCTCGCATGCGAGGTGAGGCCGGCCTGGTACAGGTCGGCCGATTCGGCCAGCGAGGCGGCGTCCTGCGCCAGCCGGCCGTGCCTGGCGAGCACGGACCGGATGCGGGCGTCGAGAGTGGCGTTGTCAGTCATGGTGGTCTTTGTCGGTTTTCTTGTCAGGCTGCGTCCGCCGGCTCGTGGCTGGCGTCCCCCCGCAGGCGCGATTCGTTCGTGGCATCACCGGGCAGCGCCACGACGATGGCGCAGGCCATGCCGCGATCGTGCGACGACGTCACGGCGATCTCATACGTTCCCCAGCGCGCCGCGGATTCGGCGGCGCGTCCGTGCAGCCGGATGCGCGCGGCGTCGCCGGCGCATTCGGTCATCTCGATCTGCGACCAGCCGATGCCGGACTCCGACAGGTCGAACGCCTTGATCACGGCCTCCTTGGCCGCGAAACGCCGCGCCAGCTGGCCCGCATCGAGCCGGCCGGCGACCATCGAGTCGCGCAGCTCGCCGGCGGCGAACAGCCGGTGCGTGAAGCGGTCGCCGAAAGCCTGTACCGACTCGGCGATGCGCGCCACGTGCACGAGGTCGATCCCGATGCGCGCCCTGGCCGGGGTCGTCGAAGCTGATTTCAGGGCGGGAACGGCGGCGTCGAGCATGGTTACAAAACGTATCCCGAGATTCTACCGGCCGGGGTCTGCCGCTCCATCGGGGACTTCGGCATGCGCGCATCGACCCGGCCGCCAAATCGACTCGGGGTGCCACATTTCTCACACTCGCGCCGGGACGACACCCGTCCAATGCCGCGCAAACCCCCTACTTCGTGGGCGCCAGCTCGCGCACCAGGCGACGCAGGCCGACCCAGGCGCGCAACGGAATCTCGTGGCCGCCGTCGAACGGCGACCAGCGCACGTCGGCGCCCTCGGCGGCCAGCGCGTTGCGCAGCGAACGGGCCGCGGCGATATCCAGGTTGGCGTCGGCCTGGCCGTGCAGGAGGTCCACGCGAAGGCCGCGCAGCCGATGCAGCGCGGGCGTCCATTCGCTGAACGCCAGGCGCGAGGCCGACCACAGCGCGAGCGCATCGACGGCCAGCGGCGGCGACTGCAGCACGCAGTCCAGCGCCAGCATCGCGCCCTGCGAGAACCCCGCCACGACCAGCGGCCGGCCCGGCGCGCGGCCACGCAGGGCTCGCGCGCACGCATGCACCGCCGCGCGCGCAGGCTCACGGCCCGGTGGGTGGCTCGCGTGCAGGTCGGCCGGGCCGGACCGCAGGCGCGCCGCGCGCGCGGCGTCGTCCACCGGCCACCACGCGCGGTGCCCGCCGGGGCGCGCCACCGGGCCGGACGGCAACGCCACCAGCGCCGGCAGCTGCAGCGAGGCCACGATCGGGGCGAGCTGCTGCGGCGTCATGTCCAGGCCGTGCAGCAACAGCACGGCGGCCACCGCGTCGCCCGTCGGCTCGACCCATACGGAGGGTGGGTATGCGGGCTCCTCGATGGCGTCGTTCTCGGTCACGGTGTGCATTCTGCGTGCAATGTCGCGGGCGCGGATGGGGGCAGGTTCGCTACAGTGTCGGGATGTCCAGTCCCGAGTTTTCCGCCCTGCTCCAGGCGGCGCGTCGCATCGCCCGCGAGGTGGCGGCGCCCGCCGCGCAGGCCGTCGACCGCGACGCGCGCTTCCCGCACGAGACCGTGGCCGCCCTGCGCGAGGCCCGCCTGCTCTCGGCCGCGGTGCCCGCGCGCTTCGGCGGCGCCGGCCTGTCGTTGACCGAGCTGGGGCGCCTGTGCCATGCGCTGGCACAGGGGTGCGCGTCCAGCGCGATGGTGCTGGCCATGCACACGATCCAGGTCGGCTGCATCGCGCGCCATGCGGGCGAGAACGCGTTCTTCGGCGGCGTGCTGCGCGCGCTGGTCGACGAGCAGCTGCTCCTCGCGTCGATGACGTCCGAGGTCGGCACCTTCGGCGACACCCGCCGCAGCGTCTGCGCCATCGAGCCGGGCACCGACGTCGGCCGCTTCCGCCTGGGCAAGGACGCCACCACCGGGTCGTACAACGCGCAGGCCGACGCGATCCTCGTGACCGCGCGCCGCAACCCGGACGCGGCCCCGGGCGACCAGGTGCTGGCCTACGTGCGGCGTGGCGACTGCACCCTCGCGCAGGTCGGCGGCTGGGATACCCTGGGCATGCGCGGCACCTGCAGCCCCGGCTTCCGCCTCGACGCCGCCGCGCCTCGCGAGCAGATCCTGCCCGCGGACTACGCCGACATCTCGGCGCAGACGATGGTGCCGTTCTCGCACGTGCTGTGGTCGGCGCTGTGGACCGGCATCGCCGCCGACGCCCATGCGCGCGCGGCCGCGTTCGTGCGCGGGCAGGCGCGCAAGGATCCCGGCACCACGCCGCCCACCGCGCTGCGCCTGGCCGAGCTGAGCGTGACGTTGCAGGCGCTGCGCGGCCACTGGATGCAGGTGGCCGCCGAGTTCGATGCGCTGCCCGCCGAAGCGGCGCCAACCCTCGGCCGTATCGCCTGGGCCCTGAAGTTCAACGCCCTCAAGACCGACGCCGCCGAGCGTGCGCCGCAGATCGTGCACGGCGCGCTGCAGATCGTGGGCATCCTCGGCTACAAGAACGACACGCCTTTCAGCCTCGGCCGCCACTACCGCGACGCGTTGTCGGCGGCGCTGATGATCTCCAACGACCGCATCGCCGCGCAGAGCGCGAACCTGCTGCTGGTGTTCAAGGACGACCAGGAATGACCATCGACATGTACGACCCCGCGGCGTTCCGGCAAGGCCTGATCGAGCACGGCTTCGTCCTGCCCACCGGCGTCCAGGGCGGCGACGGCCGCACCGCGAAGTTCGAGGACATCCTCGACCGCTTCGACGCGCTGGTCCTGCGCGAGGCCGCGCCCGACGCCGCCGAGGCGGTGCATTTCCCGCCCATCGTCGCGCGCACGCTGATCGAGCGCATGGGCTACCTGGGCAACTTCCCGCAGCTGATCGGCAGCATCCACAGCTTCTTCGGCGACGACGCCGCGGCGCGCGAGCTGGCCGCGCTGGCCGAGGCGGGCGAGCGCTGGGAGCACATGCTCGAGCCGGCCGAGACGATGCTGCTGCCGGCCGCGTGCTACCCGGTCTATCCGCTGTTCAGCGGCCTGCTCCCCGAGGCCGGGCGGCTGGTGACGGTGCGCAACTGGTGCTTCCGCCACGAGCCCTCCGACGAGCCCACGCGCCTGCAGTCGTTCCGTATGCGCGAGTTCATCCGCGTGGGCGCGCCCGAGGCCGTGCAGGCGTGGCGCGACACCTGGCTGCAGCGCGGCCTCGCGCTGCTGCAGGGCCTGGGCCTGCCGGCCGTGAGCGATGTCGCGAACGACCCGTTCTTCGGTCGCAGCGGCCGCATGATGGCCGCGAGCCAGCGCGACCAGCGCCTGAAGTTCGAGATCGTGGTGCCGGTCATCGCGGCCGACAAGCCCACCGCCATCTGCTCGTTCAACTGGCACCAGGAGCACTTCACGCACACGTTCGGCATCCGGCGCCACGACGGCCAGGTGGCCCACACGGCGTGCCTGGGCTTCGGCCTGGAGCGCGTGACGCTGGCGCTGGTCAAGACGCACGGCTTTGACCCCGCCCGCTGGCCCGCCGAGGCGCGCGCGGCGCTGTGGTCATGAGCGCGACCATGGACCTCTCGGGCGCGGGCGTGCGCCGCGCGTGCGCGCTGCCGGGCCTGTCGGCGTCCGGCTACGTGCCGCACGCGCTGCACGGGGCAGACTCGATCTGGCTGGAGAAGAACTGCTACGTCGACCTGTGGATCGAGGTGCTCGCGCAGCTGGGGCTCGATCCGCTCGCGCTGTGGCCCTGCACGGTGGCGCTCGATTTCGAGGGCGACCAGTGGACGTTCTTCAAGCCGCCGCACGCCGAGCTGCGCGCGCTGTACGGCATCGACGTGCAGGAGCTCACCGTGTGGCGGCCGCTGGCCGAGCACGCGATCGAACACCTGGCGGCCGGCCGCGCGCTGAGCCTCGAGGCCGACGCGTTCTTCCTGCCCGACACCGCCGGCACCGACTACCGCCGGAACCACGTCAAGACCACGATCGTGCTGAACGAGGTCGACCTCGACGCGCGTCGCATCGCCTACTTTCACAACGCCGGCTACTTCGAGGCGCGCGGCGACGACGTCACGCACCTGCTGGGCCTGGACGAGGACACGTCCGACCTCGAGGCCATCGCCGACTGGCGCGGCTCGCGCGTCGCCGAGGTGGGCGCGGCCGCGGTCGCGCTGGCCGAAGGCCACCTGCCATTGTTCGCCGAATTCATCCGCACCGACAGGCGCCTGGCGCGATCGACCGAGGAACTCCAGATGCTTGCCCTGCACCACGTCGGCGGCCACCTCGCGTTCCGGCCCGACACCAACCCCGTGCGGCGCTTCGCCGCGCGCCTCGCGGCCGACCTGCCGCTGCTGCGCGATCACGGCCTCCCGTACTACCACCAATGGGCGTTCGGCACCGTGCGCCAGCTCGGCGCGGCGTTCGAGCTCGCCGCGCGCGGCCTCGCGTGGCAGGACGCGCCGGCCGGCTCGCCGCTGCACGACGCCGCGCGCGCGTTCGAGCAGATCGCGCGTGATTCGAAGACGCTGATCCTCAAGGGCGCGCGCGCCGTGTCGTCCACGAAGGCGACCGATTTGTCGTCGTTGCTGGACCCGATGGCGCAGGCCTGGGACGCCGGCATGGCGGCGCTCGAGGCCGCGTGCCGGAGCTGCGGCCGATGAGCGCGCGCACGCTGGCCGCTGCCATTCTCGCGCTGGCCGCCGCCGCGATGGCCGCCGGGTGCTCGCGGGCCGACGCCGACTACCCCGCGGGCTGGCCGCCGCTGGTCTCGGGACGGCACGGCTGTCCCGACCTGGCCGGCGCGTGGCGCATCCAGGCCGACTCGCCCGAGACGGGCCTGGCAGTGCTGCAAGGCTCGGCGGTCGTCAATCCGGACCACCGCCGCGTGCATTGGGAGGCCGTGTCCATCGCGCCGAGCGGCGCCGGCAACGGCATCGCCCTGACGTTCGCGCAGCAGTCCGATCCGCGCGTCCACGACGCGCAGGTGCGGATGACCGACGCGCGCATCGACGTCGCGCGTTGCGCCAACGGACTCGCGACGATCGAAGGCCAGGAAGGCAGCGGCTCCTGGACGCTGTACCGGCTCGGCAAGGACAAGCAGGGCCGCCTGGTGGGCCAGCGCGTCGAGCACCGGAGCGGAGAGGCGCTCATTCAATGGGGCGACCGGTCGGCGTTGCACGTCCTGTCCTCGACACAATCGCACTGGAGCCATTGGGAGCCGATCAGCACGGCCGAATTCGCCAGGATCGCCGAGGCCGCGCAACAGGATGCCGATACGCCGTCGCAGCGGCGCGCGCGCACGCCCGACCCCGCCCCGCCCCTGCCCGCCGAGCCGCCTGCACGCATCGGCGGACTGTCGGTCGGCGAGGCGCAGGCCGAGGTGCTGGCCGTGCTGCCCGATTCCATCCTGTTCAAGAGCGTCACGGCCTCGCCGCGCGGCTATCGGCTGCAGGCGCACGCCGACAACCCGGGGGCCGTCGTGCAGCTGATGGATCGCCTCGCCCGCAGCGGCCACCTCGTGCCGTTTCCCGCGGTGGCGGACCAGGTCAAGCTGGAGGCCGACGGCTCGTTCGAGATCGAGCTGACGCCGCGCAAGTAGCTCAAAAACGTCTGTCCGGGTGTCCTGGCCGCGCTCCGGCCGCGGACGACCTGCCGGGTCGAACCGAGGCGACTCGCGCGCAGGCGTCTTCAGCGCCTGGAGACGTAGCGGGTGCGCACGGTGAACACGTCGTCGCCGCACAGGATGCCGCCGCGGCCGAACAGGCGGCCGTTGCCCCAGCCCGACAGGCCCAGCTCGGGCTTGCTCAGCGCGTAGGCGCCGTCGACCCAGCGCGTGAGCGAATCGCCGACGAAAGGCGCCTCGGCGCGCTGCCACAGCTGCGCGTGCTCGGCGGGGTCGTCGCTGACGAGCGTGGCTACGAAGCGCGGGCTGAGGTCGTTGAACAGGTCGATGGCGGAGTCGAGCCCGTCCACGAGCACGACGCTCAGTTCGGGGGTGGACTCCCATTCCCATTCGATGCCCAGGCGCGCCGTCTCGATGCGTTCGATGGCCACGCGCACGTCGGCGCCCAGTTGCTCGGCGAGCAGGCCGCGCAGCCGGTCGAAGGCGTCGGCGCTGCCGGCCTCGTGCGCCACGTGCAGGCTCACCGAATCCTTCTTGCCGGTGACGAGGGCGTGCTTCAGGCCCGCCACGAACCGCGGCAGCAGCGCGGCCGCCTGCGCCGTCGGGATGCAGCAGGTGTTGAGCGTGTTGCAGACCTTGCGATCGAGCGAGCGCCCGACGGCCTCCTCGAAGCGCGCGCCGTCGGTGAACGCGGTCGTGAACATCCACGCGCCGCCGGTGCCGTGCAGGCTGACGGGCGTGCCCACGCCGCGCGCCAGCGAGCCGAGGAATTCGACCGCCGGGCCCGACCCGCGCGCCACGGCGAGCGACACGCGCTTGTCCAGGAACAGCGCCCACGCGGCCTCGTGCTTCTGCGAGTCGAGGATGATGAACGCGTCGACCGGCAGGCCGGCCTCGGCCAGCGCCGGGCGGATGGCCAGCGCCTCGATGGCCTGCGCCGTCCTGAGGGCGTCGCGCCCGATGCGCAGCACGGCGACGTTGCCGCCGCGCAGCACGCCGCACGCGTCGACCACCACGTTGGGACGGCCCTCGAACACGAAGCCGACGATGCCCAGCGCCTCGCGCACGAGCTCGACGCGGAAGCCCTCGTGCTCCCTGGTCTCGATGACGTGGCCACGGATGCTCTGGCTCGCGCCCCAGGTCTGCAGGCCGGCGATCATGTCGCGGCGCACCTTTTCGGACAGGCGCAGGCGGCCCACGTGGCGGCCCGCGGCCTCGGCCGCGGCGACGTCGGCGTCGTTGGTGCGGCAGATGGCGTCCCAGACGGCGTCGTCGCCCAGGCGCGCGGCGGCGTGCGCGAAGAACGCGACGACCTGCGCATCGGTGGCCGACAGCATGCCGCGGAACGCGGCCAGGCTGCGCGTGACGCTCGCGGCGACGGCCTCCTGCTCGGACTTGCCCAGGATCAGTGGCTCGCCGGACAGCGACGGGATGAGCACGTCGCCCGCGGCGAGCCGCGAGAGGATGGCCTTGTCGACCGAGACCACCGTCCCGGACGGGCTGAGGAGCCGCACCGATGAATCGTCCATTGCCTTGTCTTCGTTTCGCTTCGGGCGCGCACGCACGGCGCCGGTCGTCCATTTTGCCTCGGCCGACCCCGGCGAGCCGCCGGCATTGGGCGACCCGGCCTTCGTCAGCCCGTGCGGTTGCGCATGTGATCGGCGGTGTTGGCGAACGAGATCATCAGGCGCTCCTGCATGTCGGCCGTGAAGCCGCCGGTCTCGCCGATCTCGGCCATCGCCAGGCCCATGCACGCGAGCCACTGGTCGCGCGCGTTCACCCCGATCGGGAACGGCAGGTGGCGCGCGCGCAGCCGCGGGTGGCCGAAGCGTTCGATGTACAGGTCGGGGCCGCCCAGCCAGCCGGTGAGGAACCAGGCGCACTTGTCGCGCGAGCCGTCCAGCGTGGTCGGATGCAGGGCACGCAGTTCCTTGAACTCGGGCTCGAGATCCATCAGGTCGTAGAAACGGTCGACAAGGGCGCGCACGCCGTCGATGCCGCCGAGTTGTTCGAAGGGGGTGGGCTTGCCGTTGGCGTCTTGGCTCATGGGCAGGATTGTCCGCTCGCCTGCCCCGGTGCGCAGTCGCAGGGTGCGCTTGTGCGCAGTCGCAGGGTGCGCGGCGTACCGCGAGCCCCGACCCGCGCGTCAGGCCCGCAGCCGGGTCGCCGCCGCCACCACGGCCTGCGCCGCGGCCGTGCCCGGGAGGCACTCGAGCAGCAGCTGGCGCTTCTTGACGGCGTCTCGCACGGCCGGATCGATCGGCACCTCGCCGACGAATTCCAACTTGACCGGCACCTCGAGCCCCGGGCTGACGAAACGGTCGACCACCTGCTGCAACTGCCCGCGGATGATGCGTCCTTCACCCGGCTTGGAGACCTGGTTCACGAGAACGCGGATGTCGCGCCGGTTCTGCGTCGTGGCCAGCACCTTGATGGTGGCGTACGCATCGGTCAGCGAGGTCGGTTCGGGGGTGGCCA
>Ga0209677_100704_pt1 | contig 17071 bp, 11 predicted proteins | sample AraplaCvi_mCL_r2_2_FD_184285 | JGI IMG/M metagenome (GOLD analysis project Ga0209677, IMG submission 184285) | Arabidopsis root microbial communities from North Carolina, USA - plate scrape CL_Cvi_mCL_r2 (SPAdes) (version 2) | ecosystem: Host-associated > Plants > Roots > Endosphere | place: USA... | reverse complement strand
GGCCGAGCAAAAGCTCGCGGCGATTCACAACTACATGAAGACTGCCGTGACCCTCGACTGGGACGTCATCAACGCCAAGCGGTCGGAGTGGAATAGCCGCTGGAATCGTATGATCGAGCGCTAATGTCAGTGAAGCCCTGTGCAGGATCACTTCCAGCAGCTGACTGTTTGTCGCCGCGCGGGTGACAATTGCCAGCTAAGAACGCAGCATTGATCCATATCAATTGACGGCAGGTCGCGAGGCGTTGTTGATGCGACCGCATCCCTGCTGCATGCCCTGCCATGCTCGCAAAAAAGGGATGCGCGAGTCATCTCTGGAACCCATACGCCAAAGATGACTCGAACGGCCCCGTCGTCTGGCGCATCCGGCGGCGGGGCCGTTTCAGAGAGAGCGCGGCGGACTCGGTTTGACTTGCTCGGTTATGCGAACCGGCGAGGAAACCCGAAAGGGCTAGACCTCGCCGAAACTTGCCCGCCCTCCACGTCACGTGAGAGGGCGGGCCGTTTTTGTTGACGTATGTCATGTTCGCGTAGGTTGTCAGGCGTTTGCACGGTTATGGCCTGGCCGTCACACCGCCCATTTGTCACCGCCTCGGTGACAATCAACTAAGACGGCACCTTGCAAGGCGTCTGCCTGGAACCGGCCTCTTGATCAAAACAGCAGGACAACTTATCGGCCGAGTTCCTGTTTCATGATCTGGTGAGGATCGCATATTGCCTAACACTGGACTGAGCGCTGCTCGGTGTCGTGAACTCGCGTCCATTTACAAGAATCGAGCGAAGGAGGCCGGAATATCCGAGGTGCGAGCGAACCTGCTGAAGAACATCAGCCGGAGCTACAGTGCTCTCGCCAATCAGCTGGACATGCTCTCAGCTACCATCGCGCGCGAGACACGAAGCCCGCGTGGCTCATAACGCGGCAGAAACGCCCATGGCGACCAATGAGCAACGCGAGAACCGCTGACCTGCGCGGCGGCCGGCGAGCAAATCAGATCAGGCGCTGGCGCACCGCCAAGACTGCAGCGTGCACCTGTGAATTTGCCTTGAGTTTTCTTTGCGCGCGCTTGAGATAGGTCCGCACTGAGTTTTCGCTCAGGCCCATCTGCTCAGCGATGCCTGCCGCGTCCATGCCTCCTGCGAGATGGCGCAGCACTGTCAGCTCTCGCGGGGACAGGTCGGCTGCCTCTGCGGTTACCCGGCTCGCCATCACTTCCTTGACACGGTAAACGGCCAGGTTCGCCGCGACATCGATAGAAACTCGCGCTTCCTGACTGAGCGCCGAGGGCTTCAGGACTTGGCTGGATGAGAACGCAACTGTCCACGATCCTTGCGGGCAATAGAACCCGTCCCGGATGCCGTGCTCATGCATCAGGTCAATAATCCACCGGTCGCGACCAGACAGCTGCAGCCGCTGCATGGCCTCAGTGATGGTAAAAGGCGGAGGATCGTCGGCAGCCATCTGAGCCAGCAGGCTCGGGCCATATTTTTGAGTACTCAAACGAAGCTCGTCGCGGAAGGCAGCCGGCACGCTCTTATGGTGCAGGATACTTTCGGAGAACACTGAGGCGTCCCACTGGTCCAAGCAACGTGTCGGCCAAATCGAGCCGACCGTCAGTCCATGGACGGCGACGATATCATTCAAGGCGCTTAGAACTGACTCGAGGTCAGTCGTCGATGTGACCGCGCGCATCGCTGCGAGAACGGGGTGCATGGTTGTCGGCGGTCGAAATGTCCCGGTTGCTAGGTGAAGTGCGGGGCCGGATTAGTTCAATCCACAGGCGAAGTCTCGTTAACTTTTGGTTTGGTTTGTCATCGGGACGGCGACGTATTCGGCACGCATCGACAGGGCACCGTCTCGGCTTGAGCGGCGCCCAGGCCGGGCTCTGCGATGGGTTGGCTGATTGAAGCGCCGGCCGTCGGATTGCACAGGCAATGGCCGGAAAACGCAGTGAATTCGGATGGAGGATGGTCTAGCCCCCTCGCACAAGGGGAGACGGGCACCGAATTTGCCGCGACGAACTCATCTTACTGCGTCATAACCGCCGTCATTCCGGGGCAAGGCCGCAGGCCTTGAACCTCAGATGCGCAATTGCGCATCGGGGAATCTCGACATTGGCTTGCATCTCTTCCTGACAATTTCGAGATTCCGGGTTCAATTGCCAAACGAAAAGGCCGCGTCGCGCCTTCGCATTGACGATTGCCCCGGAATGACCGTGAAAGCGGCCGCTCAGCTCTTTCTGACTCAGTAAGACCAACTACCCCTTCGGATAGCTCATCGCATAGGCCTCGGTCAGTGCGTCTTCGAGCAGCCGTCCCGCACTGAACCCCGCAAGCGTGGCAGGCCGCTCCACGCCCGGCAGCAAGCGGTCGCAGGCCTCGGGCGTGCCCATCATGGTGCGGACCGGAATGCGTTCGGCATAGGTCGGAAATGCGTAGTCCTCCTCGTCATCGGCGAGGCCCTTGGCTCGGATCTTGGCCGACGCCTTTTCAATGTTCATCGTAATCACGGCGGTGGCCTTGATCTCCTGCGTCGTGCTCGGCCGCAACGTCGCGGTGCGGCCCGGGAAGAAGCGGTCGACCATCATCACTAGCGCGCGCTCTTTTTCCGCCTGGTCCTCGATCAGCCGGGCGCGGCCGAACGCCATCACCGAGCGGTAGTCGGCGGAGTGGTTGAAGCCGCAGCGCGCCAGCACCAGGCTGTCGAGATGAGTGACGGTGAGGCAGGCGGGCTGGCCGTCCGACTGGTTGCGCAGCATGCGGCTGGCGCTGGAGCCGTGCCAGTAGAGCGTCTGGCCTTCGCGCCAATACAGCGTCGGCGTGCAGTAGGGCAGGCCATCGATCACATAGGCGACATGGCAGAGCGCGGCGGAATCGAGCAAGGCGTGCACGGTGGTATGGTCGTAATGGCCGCGGTCGTGGCGGCGCTTGACGCGGTTCACCTCGTCGACGGGATAGCTGGCTAAGCCCTGCTCGGACATTGTCGTTCTCCTCTTGGCGAGCGTTTCTTGCCATGGCAAAGTGGTCGCCGCGAGTTCCACTTTCATGTCAAACAGAGCAACCACTTCGAGGCGTACCCGGGACGACGTGCAGGCGCTGCCGATCCGGCTCGATCGCGCGATCCGCAACCAGCCGCAGCAGGTGCATGGCGCGTTGCGGACCGCGATCGTCGATGGTCTGCTGGCGCCCGGTCTGCGGCTGCCCTCGACACGCGTGCTCGCCGAGCAGCTCGGGGTCCGCCGCAACGCCATCGTCGCCGCCTACGAGCAATTGCTGTCGGATGGCCTGGCCGAGGCACGACATGGCTCCGGGACCTTTGTCGCCGCCGAGCTGCCGGCGCCGCCGGCCTCCGCGCCGGTTGCCGACATCAGGGTTCGCACCACGCCGCATCGCCCGTTCGCGCTCGGCTTCACCCTGACGGATTCATCGCTGCTCAAGCGCCTCGCCAATGCCAGCCGCCGCCGCATCGCGCAGGCTGATGTCGATGAGCTCGGCTATGGCGATCCGCGCGGCAGCCTGCATCTGCGCACGCAGGTCGCGCACTATCTCGCCGCCAACCGGGGCATCCGCTGCGATCCGAGCTGCATCATGATCGTGAATGGCACGCAGCATGGCCTGCGGCTCTGCGTCGAGGCACTCCTCAAGCCCGGCTGCCCCGTCTGGTTCGAGGACCCCGGCTATTACGCCTCGCGTGATACGCTGCGCGCCGCCGGCGTGACGCTGGTGCCGGTGCCGGTCGATGCCGAGGGCATCGCGGTGACCGCAGGCGAAAAGGCCCATGCAGCCGCGAAGGCGGCCTATGTCACCCCATCGCATCAATTCCCGACCGGCGTCGCCATGAGCATGGCGCGCCGCGTTGCGCTGTTGAACTGGGCGAGATTGGCCAAGGCTTTCATCTTCGAGGACGATTACGACAGCGAGTATCGCTTCGCCGGCCCACCGCTCACCGCGCTGGCCGGGATCGGCGGTGAGCACGTGATCTATATCGGCACCTTCGCCAAGACTCTGTTCGCAAGCCTGCGCCTGGCCTATCTCGTGCTGCCGCCGGCTGTGGTCGGCCGCGTCGTGGCGGCGCGGGCATCGCATGATCGCTTTCCGCCGCGCTTCATGCAGGATGCACTGGCCGACCTGATGGCGGACGGCGTGATATCTGCGCATATGCGACGGATGCGGCCGCGCTACCGGCAGGCGCGCGATGCGGTCGCGGAAACGCTGGCGAAATCCGCTCACGGATGCCTGCACATCGCCGCGCCCGCGCAAGGCCTGCATCTGCTGGCGACCTTGCCATCGGGCACACCGAAGGAGGCCGCGGCTGCGATCCGCGAGCGCGCCGGCATCGAAAGTCGGCTGCTGTCCGAGGCGCGCATCATCCAGCGCGGCCCCGATGGCTTCGTGCTGGGCTATTCCGGATTTGCGACCGGCGATCTGGTCGATGCCGCGAAGCGGCTCGGCCGGGCGGCGCAGGACGTGTTGAATACTGCGCCGCGTGCTCAGAAATTGTAGTCGATGAACAGCTTATGCGTCGGCGCGGTGAAGGCCGACGGCAGCGTGCCGGCATCCGGGTTCGCCTGCTCGTCATCGCTGACCGCGATCTGGTCGCTGCGCGCGAGCTGATCGTTCATGCGCTTGCGCAAGGCGTCGAGCAACGGCTCGCGGGGCACCTGGTTGTAGGCGTGCTCCTGGGTCGAGCACATGCCGACGCAGCCGATGCGCATCGCCATCACGGCGTCGCGCGGCGTCGCATTGGCGCTGCCGTGATGGCCGACCTTGTAGAAGTCGATCTTGCTCAGGATATCTGCGGCCTTCTGGGTCAGCTTGGTGTGGCCCGGCGTGCCATAGGCGCCGCCATAGAGGAAGTTTTCCCAATTGCCCCATTGCGCGTCGCCGGCAAACAGCAGGTTCTTGCCGCCGAACGAGAACAGGATGACCAGGCTCTGGTTGTTCAGCGTCTTGTCGGCGGCCACCGCCTGGGCCGCCAGCGCATCGGGCTGCGCGCCTTCGATCATGCGAATGATCTGGTCGGGGCCATACAGCGCGAATGCCTCCGAGCCATAGGCCTCGTCAGTGGCACGGAAGGCATCGGGAAACGGCTTCACCGGCTCCGAGGAGTCCTGATCCTCAACCGCGCCTGAGAGATATTGCTGGTTCTTGTTGATCATCTGCACGATCAAGGCATCGTCGATCGGAGGCCCAAGAATCTGCGCGGTCAGCCCGGCGGCTTCGAGATCCGGCGGCAGCTTCGCGACATCGCCTGCCTTGTAGTAGTCGTGCGCAGGTTGTGTCTTGAAGCCTTCGCGCAGCACCTTCAGAGCCTTCTCGTTCGCCGAGACACCCGCGGCTCCGAGGCCGCCGGTGATGTTCTCGGCCATCGCCAGCATCTCCTGCGTGGCGCCATCGAGCTGGGCGGCCAGGCGCGCGCGGAACTGCTGGCCGAGATGGGCGGCCATCGCAGCGAGGCTGGTCTGGAACGCGGCCGCCTTCTTGTCCGACGGGTTCTCGAACCATGGCATCCAGACCCGGTCGACTGCGATCTGGGCAAAGATGTCGCTGCAGCTGCCGAAGCCGGAGATGTGATCGGCGTGCCGATGCGTCATGATGACGAGCGAGAGATGATTGTTGCAGTCCTTGGCCATTTCGGTGACGGCGTCGCGCATGCTGCCGAGGTCGCGGGCGTGCACACCGCAATCGATCAGGATATGGCTTGCACCGGCTTTGCTCGGCACGCTCAGCAGGAAGAAGTCGCCGAAGCCGACCCGATACATGCGCACGCGCAGGCCGCTTGCCGCCTTGACCAGCGCGCGGCTCTGAGACGGGGTATCGTCAGCCGCCGCACTCGGTTTCCGTTTCGGCGATCCGTTGCCCCGCTGCGGTGCCCGCTTGGTGGCATGACCGGCGCGTGGGGCCTTCGATCGCACCCTGGATTGAACCTTGGACCGTACCTTGGCCATGATCAGACTCCCGCGTGCAGCAGCGCGAAGTTGAGGCGGAAGCGCGAGTCGTCGTCCGCGCCGGCTTGCGCGCGCACCTCGGTCGCCATTCCGCTGGCGATATAGAAGTTGCGGATGCGCTCCTCGCGTTCAGGCTTGTAGAGCTTCGGGATGACGAAGCGGACGCGAGGCTCCGGCAATTCGTCGTGCTCCGGTGGGTCCTGAGCGATCAGCAGCGTGACGCCGTTGCGCATCGGGAAGGTGCCGGGGATGCCGTGACCGAAGGGAATCCGCATCGTCTGCACCAGCTCGACCACCATGGTGACGTAGAGCTTGCCGTTCTTGCCGGTGTGGAACATCGGATGAAACGACGGCGCGGCGATCTCGCCGGTGCGGCGGTCGAAGCCGAGCAGATCGGCATTTTCGGCCGCGTAGGTGCGCAGCACGTCGCCGTTGCGATCCTTCTCCTCCTTGGTCAGGCCGTTGGGGTCACCGAACACCAGCCCCGGCACGCGCAGCCGCCCGTTCGAGATCTTCGGCCAGAACAGCGCGTCCTCGGAGAATGACATCGCCCCTTCAACGACGATGCCGCGCAGGCGGAAAGCCTGCATCAGCGCGTCGCGGATGTGATCGGGATCGTCGGGCGTGTAGTCCAGATGTGCTGTGAGCAGCGCGCGCAGGAAGTCGCCGAAGGTGATGTCGACCGGCGGGCAATAGTCGAGCGCGCGGGCGCAGAGGGTGAAGAACTCCTCCGCAGTCCGGCTCGCCTCGATCGCGAGGCGGTTGGCGAGCGGCGCCGGCAGGTCCGACTTGTCGAGATTGCCGCCGCCGGCGCGGAAGATGCGAAACAGGTCGAAGGTCCTGCGGCTGTAGGTCGTGAAGTAGGCGTCGAACATGGCGGCGACCAGGATCGAGCCGCGCTCATGCGGCTCGGTCTTGGTCGCAAGCTCCTTGGCGCCTTGCGGCGTCGGCGGCGTCGTCAGCGCGCTGCGCAGGCTGCATTGTCGCCCCGCGGCTTCGCCGAACTGGGTCGCCAGCGCAATCAGCGGATTCTCCGCGCCGATCTGCGACTGGATCACCGGCGCAGATCCCGACGCGACATCCGTCTCGCTTTTCAGCTTGAAGTCGAACAGCCGTCCGCCCGTCTTCTGCAGCGTATCGACCAGCACCTCCTTGTGCGAGAAGTGCAGGAACAGCGCCGAAAGATCGGCGAAGGCCTCGTGGAATGCTGCGACGTCGACGTTGGTCGGCTCCATGAAATATTCGCGGATGCCGTCGACGATCGCGTGCGTCGTCTCGTGCACGATGATGTCGTGCGACAGGCAGGTGAAGACGGTCTGCCCCGGCAGGTTGCGGCCGGGATTGCTGCGGCTGGCCCTGAAGTAGCCAAACAGGATGCCATGCGCTTCGGGGCTGTAGAACGCGTTGGCCTCGCACATCGCGTGCGGAAACAGATTGAGCCGGCGCGAGGCGCCTTTCGGCGCGCGTGGCTTGCCGTCGCCGAGCCTTGTCCGCCAGCGGACGCGGCGGCCGAGCGCGTATTCGAACCGCTGCAGCGTCTCGCTGGCGACGGCGTAGACCATCTGCTGATGGAAGCGTGGATCGGCTTCCGACGGCGGCAGCCCGCCGCTCATCAGGAGCCGAGGATCGTCCAGATCGACCGGCTTGTAGAAGGTGCGCTGGCCGCCGTCATAATCGACCACTGCAAAACGTTCGCCGACCGGGCCTAGCGAGAGCGGCTCATAGGCCACTTGCGTGACCATCTGGTTGCCGACGAAATTTCCGAGGCTCGGGTCGAATGCATAGACGTTGAGCGGACGAATCGACGGCTGCGGGATGTCGGTCGAGGTGTAGATATCGATCGGCGGTTCGGTGCGCGGCGGAGCCGCGCGGGGCGGCGACTCCTGCGGCTGCAGGGAGGGGGCCGCCGGAAGGCGGCGCTGCTCGCTCACCTCATCGCATCGAAAGCGTGCTCGGTTGGACATCGCTCACCCCCACCAATGGATGTCTGTTCAATAGTCTCCCGGAAACGGAAAGCCCGTGGGCGCGGTGATCTCGATGCCGAGCTTCTGCTGCAGCTCCGCGCTGATATGTGCGCGCAGCGCGGCATCGCAGATCGCATAGCCCCAGTTCATCAGCCGGTTCTGCTGGTCGCGCGGCATCTTCTGCAGCCGGGTCGGGATCGCCGCCAGCGGCTCGGGATCGCGGTGCAGGCAGCCCAAGGGATCGCTCGGCAGATGATAGTCGGCGAAATCGGTGCGGATGCCCCAATAGGTGCCGCTGTGATCGCCGCGCTGATAGGCATCGATCAGCTGCCGCTTGCGCAAGGATCTGACCTGGTTGTCGACGACATCGAGCACGCGCACCGCGTGGCGCGCCCAATCATGCGCGGGATCCGGCTCCGCTTCGACCTTCTGCCCGGCGTCGCTGACCAGCAGCGTCGAAAAGCGCTTCACGGTTTCGAGGCCGAGATTGTCGTACACGCCGCCGTCGCTCAGGATCGCCTGCGTCGTGTAGGCCGTGTTATGATTGAGGTCGGCGCCCTTGGTCGGTCGAACCGGCTGCTTGATGGGCAGTGTCAGCGGCGACAGGATCGGCGGAAATGCCGAGGACGCCGCGACCGCAGTCGCCAATGTTACATTGGGCGCGTCGACGAGACCCACGCGATAGTCGCCCATATAGGGCCGCGAGAACCGCCACAGCGCGGCCGTCTGCACATTGGTGGCGTTGATGACGAAACGCGGCGCAGCCCCGCCATGGTCGTCGGGAAGGTCGGCGAGCTTCGCGCCCCTGAACAGCACGTCGTCATAGGCCTCCGCGACCCGATCGCTGATCGTGCCCGGCAAGAAGATGCCGCCGAAGATGGCGCCGATATCGACGCTGGTGTCGGCCATCTTCTGCATGCCCTCGACGAAGAGCTGAAAGTTGGCCGCTTTGCCGGCCTTGAACTCCAGTCGGCTCCACAGCAGGCCGAGATAGGCGGCAGTGATCGAGCCGCCGGAGACGCTGGAGATGCGCTTCAACCTGCCGAGCAGTCCGACCTCGTTGAGACGACACAGCGCGCCGATGTGGAACGCCATGGCGCGATAGCCGCCGCCGGAGAGCGACAGCGTGACGCCATCCTCGCGTTCGGTCGATTCGGAATCGAGATCGGTCGGTTCGGTCGGCATGGCTGTTCCCCCTTTTCGAGGTCAGTCTGCCGAGCGGGTACACACGTTCAAGGCGCAATAAAATATTTGGACACGCAAGACGGTGGGCTGGTTGCGGGTGCCAGCAGTCCTATGGATATTCATCCTGCTGGATGCTTGGTGCGGTCTGCAGCACCCGCCGCAGGGTGATCGGCGTGCCGTCGGAGACGAACTGCAGCTCGTAGACCCGCCCGGTTCGGTCGGTCGCCGAGCAGCTGACGCTCGTGACCCGGAGCGAGGCGAAGTTGCCGATCTGACGACAAACCCCGGTGGAGGTTTCCGTGGCAGGTACAGGGATGCCATCGACGCGCGGTCGCGACTTGGAATTCAGCAGCAAGCGATCGACCGGCAGCTCGTAGACGTCCTGTTGTGCCGGCGAGCGGCGGCCTCTTTTGCCCGAAAATGCGATGATATGGCTGTCGTCGGCAGGATCATCGAGCGCGACCGTGAAGTGGGCACGACCCTTCATGCTATGGAAGAAAGCGACCGTCTTGCAGGGAAAGTCACGGCCATCGACCGTGAGCTTGCTGCAGCTGCCGGACATGAGCGCATAAAGATCGATGTCGGGCTTTTGCTCGGGCTCGGTGAAGGCCGGGCTCGTCTGCGCCAAAGCAGGGCCGGCGAGGCACAAGCCGAGGATGACGAGAACGCATCGGCCCATCCACCGGGCGTGGATACGGTCGAGGAGCCGGTCAGGATTCAGGGGCATCGGCGGGTACGGCCTCAGTCATGAGCTGTTGGGGATGTTAATTGAGTCAGGTTCGCGGCGAAAGACACCGGGAGACGATCTGAGCGGCACTTCGGACGGGGGACGTGCGCCCGATTCCTGTGCGTTGCAATGCGGTCGGCGTCGATACGGCGCAGGTATCGATCGATGCCGGATCAAGATTAGACCCTTCGGCATGCAGCCTCTATTGCATCGGACCAAGCCCGGGCGGCAGCCCAGGGCACGATTTGCAAGGGAGGATATCATGACCATCTCACGCCGGACGATGCTTGCCGGCGCGGCGGCCAGCGCTGGTGCTGCCATGGCCGCTCGCGCGCAGGCGCAATCGTTCGCCTTCAGGCCGAACCAGCGCTATCCCGATCCAGCCGTGGAGGTGCTCGATCCGAGCTTCACAAAATATCGCCTCTACAGCAGCACCGTCGAGCAGCTCGCGAGCGGCATGCGCTGGGCCGAAGGGCCGGTGTATTTTCCCGACGGCGGCTATCTGCTGCTCAGCGACATCCCTAACAACCGCATCATGAAATACAGCGAGGCAGACGGCAGCTTCACCGTCTTCCGCAGCCCGTCGAACTACGCCAATGGCAATGCGCGCGACCGGCAGGGCCGGCTCGTCACCTGCGAGCACTCGCTGACGCGGCGCATCACCCGGACCGAAAAGAATGGCGCGATCACCGTGCTCGCCGACGGTTTCGAGGGCAAGCGGCTGAACGCGCCGAACGATATCGTGGTGAAGTCGGACGACACGATCTGGTTCACCGATCCGACCTTCGGCATCAACGGCAATTGGGAAGGCTACAAGGCCAAGCCCGAGCAGGCCAACACCAACGTGTTCCGCATCGGTACCGACGGCAAGCTGATCGCCGTCATCACCGATCTCGTCAATCCGAACGGGCTGGCCTTCTCGCCGGACGAGAAGAAGCTTTACGTGGTGGAGTGGAAGGGCACGCCGAACCGCAGCATCTGGAGCTATGACGTCAATGCCGACGGCTCGGTCGGCAACAAGGTCAAGCTGATCGATGCCGCGGACCAGGGCGCGCTCGACGGCTTCCGGGTCGATCGCGACGGCAATCTGTGGTGCGGCTGGGGCAGCAACGGCGCGCTCGCCTCCGAGCCTGTCGAGGTCAACGGCCACAAGGTCTATCCGCTCAAAGGGAGGTCGGAAGACCTCGACGGAGTCATGGTGTTCAATCCGCAGGGCAAGCCGATCGGCTTCATCCGTCTGCCCGAGCGCTGCCCGAACCTCGCCTTTGGCGGCCCGAAGGGCAATCGACTCTACATGGCCGCCTCGCACTCGCTCTACGCGCTGTACGTCGAGACCGAAGGGGCGGTGTAGTTGGGGCGAATTGCTGCGCTTTCATTGTGAGCCGTCCCGGCTCACACCAACGTCGTTCCGGGCTCAGCCCTTCGGGCTGCCCCGGAATGACGTTGGGGTGAATGAGGAGTTCCTCACAACGAGCGTCTCGTAACTCGTGCTACTTCCCCAGGAGAGTCTGCACCCGCAGCTTCCATAGGTTCCAGACGCGCTCCATGATGATCATGTTCACCGCGTCGGCCTTCGCACTCTCTTCCGCGCTGAGAAATGTGATGTCGGGGCCGAGCGCGAGCGCCTGGGTCTGCAGCCGCGCATTGACGTCGGTGTAGTAGGCGCGGAACACCGCGACCTTCACCGCCGAGCCAACAGCGACATCGCCATGACCGCGCATCAGCACGATCGCTTTGTCGCCGAGCGCCTGCGCCAGTGAGTTGCCGATCGCATTGTTGCGCACCAGCATGTCGGTGGCGCCGAAATCCCTGGCGATGTCCCACACCGGCGCGCCCGCGCCGAGGAAGGCCCCGTTGTGAAACATCGGTTTCAGCGGCGTCTTGCTGTTGGCGAACGGAATCACACCCGGCGAGTGAGCGTGCACGACCGCCATCACGTCCGGTCTCGCCCGGTAGATTGCGGCGTGGATGAAGCGCTCGAGGAAGATGCTGCGGCCGCGTGCATCGACCGGCTCGCCGTTCTCGTCGAACTCCATGACGTCGTCGGCCGTGACCAGCGCCGGCGCGACCGATCGCGCCATCAGGAAGTGTTGCGGGTTGCTCGGATGCCGTGCGCTGACATGGCCGAAGCCGTCAACGACGCCGAGATCGGCCAGGATGCGGCTGCCGGTCACGATGTCGTCGAGCACCTCGCGCGGGACGTTGGGAAGGGTGTCCTGGGCGTGCGAGGGAGTGGCGAAGGAGGTGAGGAGAAGACTTACAAGAGCAGCAATCAGACGGTTGGCCATGGTGATCTCATCGCTTACGTCAAATCACGGTTATCATCCCCGGGGCGCGCGCAGCGCGGGCCCGGAATCCATAACCCCGAGCAGATGTGCGGGGCACGAGGGCAGACATCTGTGCCACGAACTGCGTCTCGTGGCTATGGATTCCGGGCCCGCGCTGCGCGCGTCCCGGAATGACGAGTGGAGAGAAGTTGGGCTGCCTGACATATCGCGCTGCCGCCCAACTTACGGCTGCGCTTTCGTCTCCCGCACGGTCGCATCCTTGCGTCGCTTCACCTCAGGATGGAGCGCGAGGCCGAGGCCCGGCGCTGATGGCGCCTGCACCATGCCATTCTTGATCACTGGCAGCTCGGTGACCAGCTCGCGATACCAGGTCGCGAGCGTGGCGCGCACCACCTCCTGGAAGATCGCGGTCGGTGCGTGCAGCGCCAAATGCAGCCCGGCCATCAGCGCCACCGGGCCGGTGCAGTCGTGCGGCGCCACCGGCTTGTTGTAGGCCTCGGCGAGGCCCGCGATCTTGCGCGCCTCCGTCAGCCCGCCGCACCAGGCGATATCGAGCATGACGACGTCGAGCGCATCGGCGGCGAGCAAATTGCGGAAGCTGGCCGCGCCGGCCAGCGTCTCGCTGCCGCAGATCGGGATTTTGACGCGGCGGCGCAAATCAGCAAGGCCCTGCACATCGTCCATCTTGTTCAGGGGATCCTCGACCCAGAACACGCTGTAGTCTTCCAGAGCGCGGCAGATGCGCTCGGCGGTGTGCGCGCCCCACAGGCTGTGCAGCTCGCACATCACCTCGATGCGGTCGCCGACCGCGGTGCGGATCTTCTTGAACGGCTCCAGCCCGGTCTTGAGGTCGGTGAGCGAGATCGCGTGGCCGCCAGCGTGGGCAAAGGGATCAAAGGGCCAGATCTTCATCGCGCCATAGCCTTCGCTCAGCAGGCTCTCGGCGAGTACGCCGGCGTCGCGCATGAAGGCGACCTGGTCGTCATAGGGACCGAGCGCGGCGTCACTGACGCCGATCTCGCGGCGCTTTGCGGCTGACGTATTGTAGGCATAACCGGCGCAAGTGTTGTAGGCGCGAATCTCCAGGCGACTGGCGCCGCCGAGCGCCTCGTGCACCGGCACGCCGTGGCGCTGGCCTTTCAGATCCCACAGCGCGATATCGATCGCGCTGGCCGCACGCACCTCGGCGCTGGCGCTGTGGAAGCCGAGATAGGGTGTCAGCAGCGATCGTGAGATCGCCTCGATGCGGCGCGAGTCCTGTCCCAGCACGAGCGGCGCGACCAGCTCGTGGATGGCAGCCTCGACAGCCTGCGTGGCGCGAAAGCTTTCGCCGAGGCCGGTAAGGCCTTCATCGGTCTCGACCTCGACCCAGATCAGGTTCGGGCGCTCGGAGATGCGGATGGTGCGGAGCGCGGTGATGCGGGACATTGAGGAGTCCTTCTTTGTTAGTTAATAGATGACCTTAAACTTAGTCGTCACGCCCCGCGAAGGCGGGGCATCCAGTACGCTGCGGCCTCTCATAAAATTACGAACGTCTCTGGGATACTGGATCGTCCGCCTTCGCGGACGATGACAATCATCGGGTGGACAAGCGAGTAGCCCGGGTGAGCGCAGCGATACCCGGGGCTTGGTCGAGACGTTCCCGGATGTCGCTTCGCTCATCCGGGCTACAAAAGCGTGACCGTCACGTCACCGGTGCGGGATTGAACAGCGTGAGATCGTTATGAATGCCCCAATGGTCCGACCATGGTTTGGTGCGGCCGCTGGCGACATCGAGGATCAGCTTGAACAGCTCCCAGCCGGTCTCCTCGATCGTCATCTCGCCCGTGGCGATGCGCCCGGCATCGAAATCGATCAGATCCTTCCAGCGCCGCGCCAACTCGCTGCGGGTCGCGACCTTGATCACGGGTGCGGCGGCCAAGCCGTAGGGCGTGCCGCGGCCGGTCGTGAAGACCTGCAGCGTCATGCCGGAGGCAAGCTGCAACGTGCCGCAGATGAAGTCGGATGCCGGCGTGGCCGCAAACAACATGCCCTTCTGCCGCGCCTTCTCGCCGGGCGAGAGCACGCCTGATATCGCGCTGGAGCCGGACTTGACGATCGAGCCGAGTGATTTCTCGACGATGTTGGCGAGGCCACCTTTCTTGTTGCCAGGCGTGGTGTTGGCGCTGCGATCGGCACCGCCGCGGGCGAGATAGGCGTCATACCAGGCCATTTCGCGCACCAGCGCGCGGCCGACATCCTCGTTGATGGCGCGGCGGGTCAAGAGCTGGATCGCATCGCGCACTTCCGTCACTTCGGAAAACATCACGGTCGCGCCGGCGCGCACCAAGAGATCCGCGGCAAAGCCCACGGCCGGATTGGCGGTGACGCCCGAGAAGGCATCGCTGCCACCGCATTGCAGTCCGATGACGAGATCGGAGGCCGGGCAGGTCTCGCGTTGGCGCTTGTTGAGCTGAGCGAGCCGCGCATCGGCCTGCGTCATGATGGCATCGACGATGGCGCCGAATCCGTCGAAAGCCTCGTCCTGCATGCGCACGATGCTGTCGGTCGTACCTTCCGGCAGCAGGCGTTCAGGCGCCAGCTTCTCGCAGCCGAGGCCGACGACGAGGATCTCGCCGCCGAAATTCGGATTGAGCGCGAGGTTCTGCAAGGTGCGGATCGGCACCACGGCGTCCGGAGCCGAAATCGCGACGCCACAGCCGTAGGCATGGGTCAGCGCGACGACGTCGTCGACATTGGGATATTTCGGCAGCAGCTCGGCCTTGACGCGCTTGATGGCGTATTCGAGCGTACCCTTGACGCATTGTACTGATGTGGAAATGCCCAGCACGTTCTTGGTGCCGACCGAGCCGTCGGCATTGCGATAGCCCTCGAAGGTGTAGCCTTCGAGTGGGGGCAACGGGCCAGGGACCGCGGTGGAGATTTCGAGCTTGTCGAGATCAGGCGCATCCGGCATCTCGATGCGGGCCTCGTCGACCCATTCGCCAGCCGCAATCTTTGATTTCGTGGTGCCGATCACCTCGCCGTAGCGAACGATCGGCGCGCCTTGCTCGATATCAACCAGCGCGGTCTTGTGGCCCTGCGGCACGAAGGCTTTCAGCTCGAGACCGCAAGGAAATTTGGTGCCGGCGGGCAGGCCGAAATCATTGACGACGATCGCGACATTGTCGCGCGCGTTGAGCTTGATGTAGCGGGGCTGCTCCGCCGTCGGCGTCTGATGTTTCATGCCTGCTCCCAAGTCTTATTAGCTTTATAGTCTTATTAGCTTTATAGTCCGGTCCACGCGGCGCTCGCGGTGCCAAACCTCGCCCCGCTTGCGGGGAGAGGCATAGGCCGCCTTCGGCGGCCGTCCGAAGAACGCCGAAGCGAAGCTTCGGCTATGTTGCATCATCAGATGCAATCCGGGTGAGGGGGTAAAGGTCCAACCATTTACACCGATCGGGCGTCTGCCCCTCACCCCAACCCTCTCCCCGTGAAGAACGGGAGAGGGATCTCACTGCCGTTGCCGCTCGATCTATCGCACTCACACCGGATAGATATAAGCCGTCTTCACCGTGGTGTAGAACTCGCGCGCGTAGGAGCCCTGCTCGCGGGCGCCATAGCTCGAACCCTTACGGCCGCCGAACGGGACGTGATAGTCGACGCCGGCGGTCGGCAGGTTGACCATCACCATGCCGGCCTCGCTGTTGCGCTTGAAGTCCGAGGCATATTTCAGGCTGGTCGTGCAGATGCCGGAAGCGAGGCCGAATTCGGTGTCGTTGGCAATCGCCAGCGCCTCCTCGTAGTTCTTGGCGCGGATGACGGCCGCAACCGGCCCGAAGATCTCCTCACGCGCAATGCGCATGTTGTTGTTGGCCTCGGTGAACAGAGCCGGCTGCATGTAGAAGCCGGGCGCGTCCCGCTTCAGCAGCTCTCCGCCCCAGAGCTTGGCGCCTTCGTCCTGACCAATCTTCAGATATTTCAGATCCTGGTCGAGCTGGCCCTGGTCGACCACCGGGCCGATATGGGTGCCCTGCTTGAGCGCGTCGTCGATCACCAGGCCCTTCAGCCGCTCGGTCATGGCCGAGACGAACTTGTCATGGATGCCCTCGGTGACGATCAGCCGCGAGGATGCCGTACAGCGCTGGCCGGTGGAGAAATAGGCGCCGTTGACGCAGGCTTCGACCGCGACCTTGAGGTCGGCATCGTCGAGCACGATCATCGGGTTCTTGCCGCCCATCTCGAGCTGGAATTTCTTCATCGGGTTCGAGAGCACGCAGGCCTGCGCGATCTTGCGGCCCGTACCGACTGAGCCGGTGAAGGAGATCGCGCTCACGTCGGGATGCTCGAGCAGCGTCTGGCCGACGACCGAGCCCGGGCCGATCACGAGATTGAACACGCCTGAGGGAATGCCGGAACGCGCGATGATCTCGGACAGCGCATGCGCGCAGCCCGGCACCAACTCGGCCGGCTTGAACACCACGGTGTTGCCGTAACAGAGCGCGGGCGCGATCTTCCAGGCCGGAATCGCGATCGGGAAGTTCCAGGGCGTGATCATGCCGACCACGCCGACCGGCTCGCGGGTGATCTCGACGTCGAGGCCCGGTCGCACCGACTGGCCCTTCTCGCCGATCAGCCGCAGCGCCTCGCCTGCGAAGAACGCGAAGATCTGGCCGGCGCGGCCGACCTCACCGATGCCCTCGGGCAGCGTCTTGCCTTCCTCGCGTGCCAGCAGCCGGCCGAGCTCTTCTTTGCGGGCCAATATCTCGATCGAGATCTTGTTCAGCGCGTCGTAGCGCTCCTGCGGCGTCGAGCGTGACCAAGCCGGGAAGGCGGCCTTGGCGGCGGCGATGGCCTTCTCGGTCTGCGCCTTGTCGGCCTTGGCATACTCGCCGACAATGTCTTTGGTATTCGATGGATTGATGTTCTTGGTGACGCCGGAGCCGTCCACCCACTCACCGGCGATGAAATTCTTCAAGATCG